>Ga0316205_10000831_pt1 | contig 46320 bp, 49 predicted proteins | sample 3monthpyrite_MG_FD_204941 | JGI IMG/M metagenome (GOLD analysis project Ga0316205, IMG submission 204941) | Microbial mat bacterial communities from mineral coupon in-situ incubated in ocean water Damariscotta River, Maine, United States -... | ecosystem: Environmental > Aquatic > Marine >...
TTCTAATAATTCCCAAGTGGCTTTACGCAACTCTGCTGCAGCACTATTTCCTCCACGTCTGCTAAAATCTCTAGGTACTGGAAGTGTAGCATTAGCAAGATTTAAGAGGCTTTCTGAATCGTGACGCTTCGCAGTTGGTTCAAAGGCTTCTTCAACTGGACGAATACTATCCATTAACACAAATTTTCCGGAGAGTTTGCCTTTGTACTTTGCCAAATCACTCATTGACTCAACATTAAGATAAATGACTTCTCCAGTTCCTTTTGTTGGAGATGACCATGCTTTTGGATAAGCAATAATTGGCCAATAGCTTGGAGCTTCAGTATGCATTTCAAAATGTATCATGTCCCAACCACGACCAAATCCTTTCCATTCTTCTAAATGGGCATTTTTTAATCCCATTTTTGTTAGCTCAGATTTAGCCCACTCTTCGGCCTTTGCCAATCCTGTAGATGCTGTTAGTCGCTGACCATAAACGTCAGTCATCCAACTAGCAATGTCCATGACCTTACTGTTTTCTAGTCCATGTTTTTTTATGGTTTCGGAAATATCTTTTGTTTCTGTTTCTTGCGCATAACTTGTAATTGATAATGCGATACTCAGTGTTAGTAGTAATAGTTTTTTCATTTGTAATAATTATATAGTTAGTATTCTTTTCTTTTTATGAGTCTTGCTGTAATGATTCTGACATCATTTATAGGCTTGTCTCTTTCATTAGTTGAAACAGCAGCGATACTATCTACAACGTCCATTCCATTAATGACTTCACCAAAAACGGTATAGTTTTGATCTAAATGTGCTGCTCCACCGAGTGTTTTATAAACTTCACGATGTGTTTGTGGGTAAGCATAGTTGTCCATTATTTCAACTTCAATCTTTGCTAAAGAATCAAGTTCATTTTTAATGGACTCGTATATTTTTATTTTGGTTGTGTTTCGATTTTTAATAATATTTTGGAGTTCTTCAAACTTAATTTTATGTTCAGGTTTAAGTATAATTTTGTTATATGCTAACCAATTATTAACTCGAGATAATGCATAATCTAATGTGCTGTCATTGTAAACACGACCTTGAACAATGGTGAATTGTGTACTACTAGATGCCTGCAGTGGGTTTTCGTTATCACCCTCACGAGCAGCGTTTAGTGCTCCACGTTTGTGGAATAGATTAGGTTTAAATTCAGCAGGCACTCTATATGGCAAATCGGAAGCACCTAATTCTTTTTCAGATTTTTCTCTTTTACTCTCTGGATCACCAGTTTGAATGATGAAATTTTGGATTACACGATGAAATGATAAGCTGTCATAAAATTTCTGATTGACAAGTTTAATAAAATTGTTACGATGTTTAGGTGTTTCATCAGATAAGCGCATGATGATAGAGCCATAGCTAGTAACAAGCTCTATATCTTTATTGAGGTCGCTTTTCATAACGCCTTCTTCAATTTCAGAATCACAACTTAGTGCGAAAATAGCTAAAAAAAGTAGTAGGACTTTAAATGATTTGAGGCGCTTTAACATGCTTGAGATACTAGGCATAAGCGGTTGGTTTAGTTACAAATAAAGTGCTACCAAGTTAACTATTTTTTTTGGAACTAAGACAAATGATTTAGAATAAGGATAACTGACAAAAATCATATTTATTCATTAAAATATCCAGTAATTTCAATGTTATATTCACTATTGTAAAACACTGAAATCATGGAAGCTAAAAAAAATCCCGATTTAGACCTCAATCATAATAGCAGTTTGTACTTTTCAATTGGATTATGCTTAATGTTATTTGTCACCTACAGTTTATTAAATTTTAAATCATATCATAAGAAGGATGCTATTGCTGAGATTTTACAAATGGATGAAGAATTTGAGGAGGACATTCCTTTGCTTAACATAAATACACCACCTCCACCACCTCCACCACCAACTGTAGCTCCTGAGGTTATAGTTGTTGTTGATGATATTGATGAGATTGAAGAAACTATTATTGAAAGTACAGAAACCAGTCAAGAAGATGAAATTGTGGAACGAGAGTTATTTGTTGAGGATTTAAATGTTGAAGAAGTTGAAGAAGACATTGAAGTTCCATTTGCAGTTATTGAGAACGTTCCTGTATATCCTGGATGTAAAGGAAAAAACAATGCTGAATTAAAAAAGTGTTTTCAAGACAATGTGACCAAACATATTATAAAGAATTTTAAATACCCTGACCAAGCTATTGAATTAGGTCTTAATGGTAAGGTTTATGTTTTATTTGTTGTTGACTCAAAAGGTAAAGTGTCTAATATAAGGACTAGAGGACCACATAAAATACTTGAAAGAGAAGCTTCACGCATTATTAGTTTAATACCACAAATGAAACCTGGTAAGCAACGAGGAAGAGCTGTGAATGTGCCTTATAGTGTGCCTATTGTTTTTCAGTATTTAACAGATTAGATTCTATTATTTTAATGTTATCATTTCACCAGCTAATATAGCAAATGGTAAATGATTTTGTCTTGGAGGATATAGGCATGTTGTGAATTCAGAAAATGCACATGGTGGATTATATAGTTTATTAAAATCTAAAATCACCTTGCTATTTTCTTTAGGTAGTTGAATATACATATAACGCCCTCCTCCATAAGTGGTTTCTCCAGTTGTTGAATCGGCAACCATGGTAAAACCTCCGCTTCCTACTTCTAAAGAATAAGATTTATTATCATAAGTGAAAGATACTTTACCAATGAAATTTGTGCTTCGCTTTCCATCAACTTCAGCTTTAACAATTTCAGATTTTTCTTTTTCGTAGAAGGTGAAGTCTGCATCATAAATAAAATTGTTATTTAAGTCGAATTTTTGAAATCCTTTAAAGGCTTCTATTGCTGGGTTTTGTGTATTCCAGATTCTTAAATAATGTTGCTTTGAACGTGTAATGATTTGCCAATTTAATTCATTATGATATAGTTTTTCAGAGCTACCATATTTATCTAAAGTTAATGGTGTTTCTGTAATCAAGGAATCATTTTTTGTGTTTATCATAACATTTTCAGCAGCAATGAAAGTCAAAGGTTCGCCTTTCATCAAAACATTTCCAATTGTTGCTGGTAAGGCATCGATTTTTAAAGAGAGACTATTGTTTTCATCTTTTCCAAATGTATTAGAGCCTTCTTCAAGTCTGTGCAAGGCAACTAACTGCAAGTAGTTGCCTTGTCGTTCTTTCATTTTTGTTTCAAAAAAAGAATCAATTTCTGAGATGTATTTTACGTCAACTAAAAACTTGCTTTCTACATTATTACACGCTGAAAAAAGAACAACGATTACTAATAACTTTATAAACTTCATTCTTAAAAATTTAGATGAGAAAGTTAAAGAATTTTCAATTAAGGAATTCAATTTATTTGATTTCATTAAAATATTGTCCATATTCGTAACTTTTACTAAGGTAAGTCGTCTTATCTTTATTAACTAAAAGCATTTATACATTCATTAATGAAATTATTTGTCAAGGAAGTTGTTAATTCTATAAAACATATTGGAGCTATTGCGCCAAGTTCTAAGTACTTAGCAAATAATATTATTAAGCATATTGATTTTGAAGACAATCAGGTTATTTTAGAATTTGGTTGCGGAAATGGAGCTATTACAAAGCAGATACTTAAAAAAATGTCATCAAGTTCTAGATTAATTTCTTTAGAAATAAATGATCCTTTTTTAAAACATTGCCAAAATAAATTTAAAGTTTATAATAATTTTGAAGTTTATAATCATTCTGCTATAGATTTCGATTTACTTTTACATGAGTTAGAAATTGAAAAAGTTGATTACCTAATCTCTAGCTTACCGCTTGCTATTTTACCAAAACCTGACTTAGATGTTTTGTTCAAAAAAATACCTCAATACCTAATAAATGATGGTGGTTTTGTGCAATATCAATATAGCCTAAACAAATACAAGTTTTTGAAGTCTATTTTCAATAGTGTAAAACTTGATTTTACTCCAATAAATTTACCTCCAGCATTTATTTATAGATGCACATAAGATAGTATAGTCACCTACTTAATACTTGAGTAAGACTTCTTAAATTTTATGCTACTACAATTCATCACTTAAAAATAACAGTTCGGTCATTCAGTTTTTTAAAAACTGTAGAATGAATAGATATTTGTATCAAATTAAAAAACGAACTATTATGCAAAAATTAGCACTTTTAATCGCATTTATAATCTCAGGAATTATAGGAGCCCAATCAAATTACGAAAAAGGGATGCAAAAAGCTTTTGAGCTTTGGGGAACAAATCCAACCGAAGCGTCTAACTTATTCGAAAGAATTGCAGCTGCCGAAACTGACAATTGGCTACCATCTTATTATGCAGCACAAGTATTAATTACACAAAGCTTTGGAGAAAAGGATAAAGACAAATTAGATTCGCAACTTAAAAAGGCTCAGGATTTAATAAATGATGCCACAGCAATTTCAAAAAATAATTCAGAAATTTTAGTTATGCAAGCAATGTTACATACAGCTTATGTTGCTTATGATGGAGCAACTTATGGAATGCAATTATCACCAAAAGTAGCAGCTTTATATCAACAAGCTGAACAAATAGACCCAAACAATCCAAGAGTTGTTTTAAATAAGGCTGAATGGAATATGGGAAGCGCTCAATTTTTTGGACAAGACACAGCACCATTTTGTAAAGATTTGGAAAGAGCCATAGAACTTTTTGCTAACTTTAAACCTGAAACTCCTTTTCATCCAAATTGGGGGAAAGAGAGAGCAGGACAAGTATTAAGCAATTGTAAATAATAAAAAATAATGAAGGAGTTTATAAAAATTTTAGCTTTAAGTTTATTAATCGCATTTATAATATTTGTAATAGATATTATATTCGATTATGTATCAAGTAGAGACGTTGTATATGATTTACGTCTAGTTAAGGTTTTTGGATATTATGTTATGTATAGTTTCCCATTGACTTTAGTAAACTCTTCATTTTTTAATTATTTAAACGAACGTGTTGTATGGAATCGCTTTAAAAAATACAGGCTAGCAATTGGGTTTTTTGGAGCTATAATTATCACGATCGGCACAGTTTTTTTAATAAGAATATTTCATAGAGTTGCTTTAGAAGGAGCAAGTTATAATGAATTTTTAGCCACAGAATCTGTAGCGTACTATTATACGTCTTTAATTATCACCATTGCAGCGTCATTATTTTTTCATGCCTTTTATTTTTATCAGCAATTACAAAAAAATAAAATCAAGGAACAAAAAGTAATAGCTGGAACTGCAAGTGCTAAGTTTGATGCCTTAAAAAATCAGTTGGACCCGCATTTTCTATTTAATAGTTTAAATGTATTAACAAGTTTAATTGATGAAAACCCAGACAGTGCACAAAAGTTTACCACTGCGTTATCTAAAGTATATCGCTATGTGTTAGAACAAAAAAATAAAGATTTAGTAACCGTTGATGAAGAGTTGCAGTTTGCAAAAACGTACATGTCATTATTAAAAATGCGATTTGAAGACAGCATCATTTTTGAAATCCCTGAGCAAGCATCAGATCCTGAAAGTAAGGTTGTGCCATTATCGCTGCAGCTATTATTAGAAAATGCGGTAAAGCATAACATGGTAACAACTAGTAAACCATTGCATATTAAAATTTCTGAATCAAACGGTTTACTTATTGTAGAAAATAATTTGCAACCAAAACAAATTGTAAAAAAGAGTAGTGGAGTTGGGTTAGATAATATAAGACAACGCTATGATTTATTAACAGATAGAAAAGTAAATATCAATCAAGAAGCATCACGTTTTGCAGTTGCAATACCAATGCTTACAAAACAAATATCAGTCATGAGAACACGAACAAAAGAACAGTTTGATGATAGTTACGTACGAGCACGTAAACACGTAGAAGAAGTAAAAGAATTTTATTATAGCCTTATATCATATGTTATAATAATTCCATTTTTAGCATTTATTAATTATTGGACATCTTGGCGGTATCAATGGTTTTGGTGGCCAATGTTAGGTTGGGGAATTGGATTAGCTTTCCATGCTTATAAAGTATATGTAAATGATGGCGTGTTTGGTCGTAATTGGGAGCGCAAAAAAATTGAAGAATTTATGCAGGATCATGAGAGTAAAAATCGTTGGAATTAAAAAAAATATTATGGACTATTCAGATAAAGAACGCGCTTATGTAAATGCTAAACATCGCGTTGAAAAGCTAAAAGCATTTTACACACATCTAACAGTTTATGCAGTGGTTAATGGTGCTATTTATGTCTTTAAAATTATAAGAAACTTAAGACGAGGTGAATCATTTGAAGAGGCTTTTTTTGATTTTAGTATTTCTGGCATTTGGTTGATTTGGGGAATTGTTTTGGCAATTCACGCATTTTCAGTATTTGGCTTACCATTAATACTTGGAGACAATTGGGAGGAAGAGAAGATTAAGCAATACATGGAGGACGAAAAAAAGCAATAATTTAAATTTACAAAAAATGAAAAAATACGATATAGAACCATACGAAGAAGATCAATCAAGGGTTGATTTTGAAAAGGAAGAAGCTTATTTAAGAGCAAAAAAGAAACTTGATAAATTAGTTGGCTTTTATTGGCACCTTGCAGTTTACATTGTAATTAATGTATTCTTAATGATAGTGATAAGCACTAACTCAGGTGAAGGATTCTGGCACTTTAGTACGTTTGCAACACCATTTTTTTGGGGAATAGGATTGACGTTTCATTTTCTAGGTGTTTTTGGACCTGATTTTATATTTGGAAAAAATTGGGAAGAGAAGAAGATGAAAGAATTTATGGATAAAGAAAAAGATGAATACCAACGTTTTCAATAAACTGTTATGAATAAAAAATATTTACAGGCAAAGAAAAAAGTTAAATCACTTAGGAGGTTTTATATTCACTTGTTTATCTTTTTAATTGTAAACATTGCCTTGCTATTTAGATTACTCATGTTGGAAAAAGACGAAAGCCTGGATTTCTTTGTTTGGGTTGTTTTAAATATTATGATAACCTGGAGTATAGGAATTCTTGTTCATGCATGGATTGTATTTAAAGGGAAACTTATTTTTAGCAAGGAATATGAAGACAGCAAAATTGCCGAGTTAATGAGAGAAAACCAAAACCAATAGAAATGCTAGACAATTTTATACATAGCAATATTGGGTTGTTTCATTTTATAATATCTGTGTTGGCCTTAATTACAGGAACTGTAGTATTACTAAACACTAAAGGAACACGATTGCATAAGCAAATAGGCTATATTTACGTTAGTTCAATGTTGTTATTAAATTTAAGTTCCTTTTTTATTATAAATTTTGGAGGCTTTAGCATTTTTCATTTTTTTGCAATATTTAGTTTACTAACTATTTTTGGAGGTATGATCCCAACAATTAAGAAGAAAAAAAATTGGTTTGGATACCATTTTTATTTTATGAGCTGGTCTGTCGTAGGTTTATATGCAGCACTCTGGTCAGAAATTGGGACTCGATTTACTAATAGTATGAAAGATTTTTGGTGGGTTGTAGCTTTGGCAACCTTTCTAACCATTGCAATAGGAGCAAGAATAATTAATAAACAAGCAAAAAAATTAAACTTAAAAAAATGAATGTCATTATTATTGAAGACGAAAAACCATCAGCAAGACGTTTAAAACGGATGCTAGGCAGTCTAGATATAGAAGCTGAAGTAATGCTTCATTCAGTTGAAGAATCTATTGAATGGTTCAATAACAACAAACACCCAGACCTTATCTTTTTAGATATTCAATTAAGCGATGGTTTATCTTTTGAGATTTTTGAACAGATTGATATTCAATCAGCTGTAATTTTTACAACAGCTTATGATGAGTATGCCTTACAAGCTTTCAAACTAAATAGTATTGATTATTTATTAAAACCAATTGATGAAGACGATTTGGCAAAAGCAGTTTCAAAATTTAAAGAACGTTTGCCAAAACAAAAAGCAGTTACTTTAGATTTTAACGATATAAAAAATCTATTAGTAAATCCAATTGAGCGTGAGTATAAGAAACGTTTTTCGATAAAAGTTGGACAGCATTTAAAGCTGATTAATGTGGATGATATAGAGTGCGTTTATAGTGAAAATAAAGGCACTTATGTGTTTACTTCTGAAGGTAGAAATTATTTGTTAGATACTACTTTAGAACAATTAGAAAATGAGCTTGAACCAGACATCTTTTTCAGAATTAATAGAAAATTCTTCGTTAATATCAATGCCATTAAAGATATGGTGAGTTATACCAATTCACGATTGCAAATAAAGCTTAACACTTATAAAGAGGAAGATGTAATTGTTGCTAGAGAACGTGTTAAGGATTTTAAAGATTGGTTGGAATAATCAACCTCTTTTTTGTTCATACAATAAAGAACCTAAACCAAGACCTTTTTCCATATATTTTGAGTTTGTTTTACTTAAATCAATTTCTATCTGCAAAATATCTTCTGGGTTAATAACTAAGCTGTTAATATTTTTATTTTTTTTAATTAGATGCACTATAAGTTTATGAGGAGTTTCTTCAACTAAATAATATATCTGGTTGTTCAGGTTACCAAATTCATTTATTACTTGTCTGTAAAATGCAACGTGATCGTTTAGATTGATTGTTGCATAAATTTCTGGTAAATAAGAATCCTTAATGAACTGTTTAATTGCATCATCTGAGCCATCGTTATGAGCAATAATAAAATTGTCTAATATATTTAATTGGTCTTTATTTTGAGAATAAGAAGTTGCAAATACCAGTAAAGCAGTTATAGCAAGAAGAAGATGTTTCATAAAAGTACCTTTATTTAATAAAGACTCTATTAAAGTTTAAATGTTACAGTATGGCAATTTTAGTGAATGCAGAAATTACGAAAAAAGTTAAAAAATAGAGTTTCATGTAATTTTAAGCTGATTTATTAGGACAAATCAAATAACCCTTCGATAGCATAGCTTGCAGAATCAATTATGGTGTCGGAACCGTCAATTAATCCGCTAAAGATTTCGCTAGTTAAGAATATATCTAGAAGTAACAAATCTTCAATACTAGTATTGGCATTTTTTTTTTGATCTTTATTAGAGGTTTCTTTCCCTTCCTTTTGCTTCGAAGTATCTAGTAGAACTGGTAATTTGTGTTTATTAATATGATATAAATTATCATATTCTTTTCTGTTGGATTCATTGCCTAACACTTCATAGACTTCAACAATAAGCTTGAAATGATTCTTTGCATTTTGTGATGAATTTACGTCTGGATGATATAAAGCAATCTCAATCCTGAAAGCTTTTTTGATAGTCTCGAGGTTTGATGAACTATCAATATTTGAATGTTGTATAATTTGGTAACGCCATATTTCATGCTTTATTAAATAACAGTAAATTTGTCACAATTTTTTATCAGTAGACTTTGTGTTGTTTTTTGGAGGCATTGGTCCACGAAGATAAATGATCAAACCGTCAAGAAAGTTTCGTAAAAATTGATCGCCACATTCCATGTATTTTGGATGGTTTTCATTTCTAAAAATGGCGCCTAATTCACTTTTGGTCACCTTAAAATCTTTGAGTGCACAAATTTTCACAATATCGTCATCACGTAACTTATGAGCTACGCGAAGTTTTTTAAATATGTCATTATTGGTTAATCCCATGCTGTAAAGGTATCAAATAAGAATGGCTAATAGAAAAAAAATTAAAACTTATACCTTAAAGAAAGCAAATGTGTTTCATCATTAGTAGCAAAATTTAGCTTGATTTTTTGCTCTTCATAAGGTTTGGTAAAAATGTAAGTGCTCCCAATACCAACGATTGCTCCAGCAAGAACATCCCAATGATCATGCCAACCATCTGATCCTTCCATTCTGCTTAAACCAACTATTCCAGCCAAAACATAAGCCCATTTTCCGTATTCCCATCCATATCGACGTTGTATAAACGAAGCTCCAGAAAATGCTGACGAGGTATGACCTGATGGAAAAGAGTCATATAAATTTCTGCCTTCAGGACGTTGTTTTTTTATAATAAGTTTTAGATTATGTGTAACAATAAATCCTGTTCCAAAAGAGAGTGCAAATTGTTTGGTGCCTTCCAAATCTTTTTTAAATAATGTAGTTAAACCAGCCGCAGAAAGTGCTATCATTAGTATATCACCTGAATCTTCTAAAATATATTCCCATTTTTCGTATGTAGATTCATCTTGCTCTGGTGTTTGTGCTATTAGTGTAATATTAATGATAGATAGTAATACAAAAAAACAAAACGAGAGTAGTTTGGCTATCACAATAAAGAACAGTTAAGTTAGTATAAAATAAGCGCTGGAGGGAGTTAAATATTGCTACTAAAGCAAGTTGTTAATTTGTTGCCCAAATAGTATATGTATTAACGAGATTTGATTTTGCCTCTGGAAATTTTTGACTCTCCATTGCAGACCTAATATTACTGAAAGTACTATTTGTATAAATAAGTGCTACGCCACTTTCTATCCCAGAATATATGCCTTTTTGAGGGTATGTAAGTAATATGTAATTGACCGTTTATTTTAAGCGAAAAACAAAAAACGATGGAAGTAATATTTTTATTTTCAATGCCATATTTTCTTTCAACTACTTAGTTAAAGCTAGGAAAACTGTTATATCGATTCTAATATTAAGCTATTAGTCTTTAAAAACAGGATAGGCAAACTCTTTGATTAACAATTTATTATTTAAACTTTATAAAAGTTTCCTTTTTATTCTGTGTAAACTTGACCTCTATGTGGTTTTAATGCATTTCTAATAGGCTTCATGGAATTTTCTTTTACTACCAAAAAGGCAATTGAATGCATGTCATTGATAATTTCAGTTCCAGTTATGTTAACAGGCGCTTTTTCTTGTTGAATATATTCTTTTAAATGAATTTCATGATGCTGAGCAATTTTTAAAGCATCAACTCCCTTGAAATCCCAAATGAGTTTTAAGTTACGCATCTGCAACAGATTTTCCATTTTCAGCAAAGTTCTTAAAATCGTCCATGTATTTTTTAGATTGTTTTTTAAAAACGCCAGGCATAAGTGTGGTCATTATTTTCATCATAAAACCTGTTGGTATAAATTCGCATTTAGAAACCCATTTCGTTTTTCCATCAGATGTTTCTTCAAAGAAGTTTTGTTGAGCATTATGCATCCCTTTGGTGTCATAGTTGGCATGAAATTCTTCTGGGAAATTACGCTTAGTAATAGTTTCGACCAATTGCATTTCACGTTTACCGAATTTATAATTCAATTGCATTTTAGCACCTACTTCTCCTGGAGTTCCTGAAATATGTTCTGCTGAGGTGAGTCCGCGTTGCCAATGTTTCATATTATCAACATTATCCATTTTTTTGATAACTTCATCTCGAGGCAAGTCTATGGTAAGTTCTACATTATATTTCATTATTGTTAGTTTAGTGAAGCTTAAAGATAAATCAGATTTTCAACAAATAAAAATCATAAGTTTTAAGTTGTTAAAATATATTTAATTTTTATCATCGTTAGGTACTAAAATTGTTACAAATTCGTTTTCCATTTGACCTTGTATTATAGGTTATTATTGTTATTTTTGCCACAATTAAAATCTTAGTTTAAATGAACAAATATTTCCATGTTTTAATAGTTGTATTTACCGTTAACATTGCATCTTTTGGACAAATTAAAAGAGACGACGTTTTGTTTACAGTAAGTAATGAGCCGGTTTTAGCTAGTGAATTTATTAGAGTATATAGTAAGAATTTGGATTTGGTTCAGGACGAGTCTCAAAAAGATGTTGATGAATATTTAAAACTATTTGTTAATTATAAATTGAAGTTAACTGAAGCGAGAGCACTGGGCTTTGATAAAAAACCTGCTTATTTAAAAGAATTTGATGGTTACAAAAAGCAATTAAGCAAGAACTATTTAACCGATAATAAAGTTACTGATGCTTTGGTTAATGAAGCTTACGAGAGGATTTCTTATGATGTTAATGCTAGACATATTCTTGTTAGAATTGAAGAGTTTGATAAAGATACTACTGACATCTATAACAAAATACTAGATTTAAGAAAACGCTTTTTAAAAGAAGGATTTGATAAGGTAAAAGCATCTGTACATAATGGTAATACAGTTTTTGTTGAAGATTTAGGTTATTTCTCAGGCTTTAAAATGGTTTATAATTTTGAAAACATTGCATATAATACTCAAATTGGTGAAATTTCGCAGCCATTCAGAACACAATTTGGGTATCATATAGTTGAAGTGTTGGACAAACGAAAATCTAGAGGTGAAGTTACTGTTGGACACATCATGGTGTCAAATGAACAAAAGGACAGTGCTATTGTTCCAGAAACAAGAATTAAGGAAATTTATAATTTGATACTACAAGGGCAGGAATTTGAGTCCTTAGCAAAACAATTTTCAGAAGATAAAAGCTCAGCGAAAAATGGAGGTAAGCTAAACGCTTTTAAAAGTGGTCAACTTGCTTCGGTTAAGTTTGAAAATGAAGCCTTTAATCTTCAAAATGCTGGAGATATTTCAACGCCATTTCAATCTGATTATGGATGGCATATTGTAAAATTATATAGCAAAACACCTTTAGAACCTTTTGAGGACATTAAGCGCGATTTGGAACGACGTGTGAAACGAGATTCACGTTCAAAATTGATTAATATTTCAATGAGTAAAACACTAAGGGAAAAATATAAAGTTTCAAGCACAAATAACGCATTGCTATATTTTCAAGAGCTTATTGATGATAGTTTTTTTAGTAAATCTTGGAACATTCCTGAGTCACTCAATAAAGAACAGGAATTAGTTACTATTGGAAATAGAACCTATACTTATCTTGATTTTGCTAACTATTTAAAAGATGCCCAAAGAGGAGTTACAGGAAAATTGCCTCCTAAAGATTTAATAAAGATGCAATATGAAGCTTTTTTGGATAAAGAAGTACTAGTGTACCATGAAGAAAACTTGGAATTTGAAAACGAGGAATTCGCTAATATTCTTAATGAATATAGAGAAGGTTTATTACTCTTTGATTTAATGGAAACTAAAATTTGGAATGCAGTTAAAAATGATACTGTTGCACTTCAAAAACATTATGAAGCTAACAAGGATAAGTATATATGGCCGGAACGTTTAGATGCTATTATAATTACTTCGGCAAACGAAGAACACGTGAAAAATGCGAAAAAAGCATTAGAAAATCAGATGAGTATTGAAGATATTAAGGCACAAATAAACATCAACAATCAACAAAATATTATTGTTACAACTGGACTAATGTCAAAAGAAGACCAGTCTTTACCAGAAAATTTCATAGCTAAAAAAGGTATCTCTGAAATTTATAAGTATAATAAATCATTTCATGTCACTAAGGTTATTGATATATTACCTGAGTCAGCAAAGTCTTTTAAAGATGCTCAAGGACCAGTAACTTCTGAGTATCAATCCATTTATGAAGATAATTGGTTGAAAGAATTATCTAATAAATACAAGGTAAAGGTCAATCAAGGCGTACTTAATAGGGTCAAATCTCAAATCATTAACTAAGTGTTTAAAAACTCGATCATTTTAACTTTTTTATGCATCTTGCTTTTCTCTTGTGAATTTTTTAAGAAAGAAGAATTAGGAATCCCTATTGCAAGAGTTAATGACATTTATTTATATCAAGACCATATTAAAAACTTAGTTTCAGAAAACACATCAAAAGAAGATAGTACTCTTATTGTAAATAATTTTATTAATAAATGGGCAACTAAACAATTATTGATAGCTAATGCTAAAATTAATTTAACAGAAGAAAAACAAAACGAGTTTAACAGACTTGTAGAGCAGTATAAAAGTGATTTATTTACCAAAGCTTATCAGGAAGCACTAGTGAATCAAAGCATTGATACAAGTATAACTACAGAGGAAGCAAAAGAGGTTTATGAAGCAAGTAAAGAAACCTTTAAATTAAATGAAGAACTTATAAAGTTTAGATATATAAACCTCAATGAAAACAGCATCAATTTTGATGATGTTAAGAAACGGTTTAAACGGTTTGATAGCAATGATAAACGGATATTAGATTCTATTGCAATTCAATTCAGATCCTACTCATTAAATGATTCAATTTGGATACGTAGTGATCAAGCAATTTCTAAAATTTCAGCTTTAAAAGCTGAAAACAAAAAAGAACTGTTAAAAAAATCTAATTTTATAGAGCTCAAAGATTCATTAGGATTATATTTGATGCAAATTAATGATGTGCTATTAAGAAACGATATAGCACCTATTGAATATGTAATGCCAACTATAAAGCAAATAGTTATTAATAAGCGAAAGTTGGAATTTATAAAACAATTAGAAAAGGATATTACCAAGGATGCAATTAAAAACAAACAATTTGAATTATTTAACTAAAGGAAAAAACTTCCTTATTTTGTTAGTGCTGTTATCAGTAAGTATGGTTTCTGCGCAAGAAATTATTCTAGAAGAAGAAAGCACTAGAGATACTATTGCTAAAGAAGTTATTGATACTTCCAAACGTTTTAAAATTGATGGAGTCGCAGCTGTGGTTGGAGATTACGTGGTTTTAGAGTCAGATATTAGCAGAGAATTTGAAATGTTACAACAAGGAGGAGTTTCTGCTGAAGATATGCCAACTCGTTGCGAAATGTTTGGTAAACTTCTCGAAGATAAATTATACATGCACCATTCAGTGCAAGATAGCTTGGTTGTTAACGAGGCAGAAATACGTTCCAGAGTTGATCAACAACTCAATGCTTTTAGTCAGCAAATTGGTTCTATGGACAAACTGGTCGAGTTTTACAAAAAAAGCACAGAAGAAGAGCTTCGTGACATGTTTTATGATGTAAACAAAAATGGGCAAATGGTGAAGATGATGCAAGACGAAATAACAGGAGAAATTGAAGTAACTCCTGAAGAAGTACGTCAGTTTTTTAATAGCATCCCAGAAGATGAACGTCCAATATTTGGTACAGAATTGCGTGTAGCTCAAATTGTTGTTATTCCTGAAACAACCGAGGAAGAAAAACAAAAAGTAATTGATAGATTAAACGAATTTAGATCAGATATTATAGATAATGGTGCAAGTTTCACTACAAAAGCTGTATTGTATTCAGACGATGAAGCATCTAAGGGAAAAGGCGGCAGATATACTTTAAATAGAACGAGACCGGAAATGGTTAAAGAGTTTAGAGAAGTTGCATTTACATTACAAGAAGGAGAGGTTTCTGAACCATTTGAATCTATTTTTGGTTATCACATTATTCACTTAGAAAAAATTAGAGGTCAAGAATATGATGTTCAACATATTTTGCTTCGACCAAAGGTTACAGATGAAAACATTAAAGCTGCAAAAGAAGAATTAGAAAATGCAAGAAAACGTATACTTGCTGGAGAAATTAGCTTTGCTGATGCTGCTTTAGAAGTAAGCGATCAGGATGAAACAAAGTTTGATGGTGGACAATTACGTAATCCTGAAACACAAGATTATAGTTTTGAACTTACAAAAATGGACACTGAATTATATACGCAACTTCAAAATTTACAAGATGGAGATGTGAGCGTTGTTCATGAAGATGCAGATCGTGAAAACCCTATCATGTTTAAAATTCTTACCGTTACTGAACGTAAAGAAGAACACAAAGCTGAGTTTGCTAAAGATTATTTAAAAATTAAAGATCTCGCTTTACAAGAAAAACAGTTAAAAGAAATTGAAAAATGGCAAGAATCCAAAATTATGGAGACTTTTATAAGTATTGCTAATGAACAAAAGTCTTGTGAATTTAATAGTAACTGGTTAAAAAAAGAAAATTAAAATTCTATGTCTGACGTCGCTGCTATTAATGAATTTGTAACAAAATACAAAACGCTTAAAACTGAAATTGCCAAAGTAATTGTTGGTCAAGATGAGGTAGTAAATCAAATTCTGATTTCAATTTTCTCTGGTGGTCACTCACTATTAATTGGTGTTCCAGGACTGGCTAAAACATTAATGGTTAATACTATTGCCCAAGCTTTAGGACTTGATTTTAAACGTATCCAATTTACGCCAGATTTAATGCCAAGTGATATTCTTGGTAGTGAAATATTAGACGAAGACAGACATTTTAAATTTATAAAAGGGCCAATATTTGCTAATATCATTTTAGCAGATGAAATTAACAGAACACCTCCAAAAACACAAGCAGCTTTACTTGAAGCCATGCAAGAACGCGCAGTGACTGTTGCTGGTCATCATTACAAATTAGATCTGCCATACTTTGTATTAGCAACTCAAAATCCAATTGAGCAAGAAGGAACATATCCTTTACCAGAAGCACAGTTGGATAGATTTATGTTTGCCATTAATTTGGAATACCCTTCATTTCAAGAAGAAGTAGATGTTGTTAAGGCTACTACATCTGATAATGAAGTGACAGTGAATCCTTTGTTTACTGGAAACGAAATTTTAGACTACCAACATGTTATCAGACGTATTCCTGTTGCAGACAATGTTATTGAGTATGCTGTTAGTATGGTTGCTAAAACTCGTCCTGATAATAAAACAGCATCAGATCTAGTAAAGCAGTATATTGATTGGGGAGCAGGACCAAGAGCCTCGCAAAACTTAATTCTAGCTGCAAAAACACATGCTGCAATAAATGGTAAATTCTCACCAGATATTGAAAATGTTCAAGCTGTTGCTAATAGCATACTTCGCCACAGAATTATAAAAAACTACAAAGCAGAAGCCGAAGGTATTACTGATGAGCAGGTTATAAAGAGTTTGTTTTAGTCCTGTTCCATCAATTGTTAAATTATTAAACAATTCATTAAAAAATTAACAATCCTTCAATTTTAAATTGAATAATTCCGTTTTTGATAAAAAATAGTCAGGAATACTTCTGTTTTGTTGAGTATATTTTAAAATTTGCTATTTTTTTGTACTTTTGCGAGACGTAAAAAAATGAAATAATTATTTAAAAATTTATATATGGCATTCGACATTGACATGATAAAAAAGGTTTATTCACAAATTACAGAACGTGTTGATGCAGCACGTAAAGTTGTAAACAAACCCTTAACACTTTCAGAAAAAATATTATATAGTCACCTTTGGGATGGAAATGCTACAAAAGCTTTCACTAGAGGTAAGGATTATGTAGATTTTGCCCCAGATAGAATTGCCTTGCAAGATGCCACTGCCCAAATGGCATTATTGCAGTTTATGCAAGCTGGTAAGACCAAAGTTGCAGTTCCAACTACGGTTCATTGCGATCACTTAATTCAAGCAAAACAAGGTGCAGCTCCCGATTTATTGCGCGCGAACCAAACAAGTAGTGAAGTTTTTGACTTTTTAGCATCAGTATCAAATAAATATGGCATCGGATTCTGGAAACCAGGAGCAGGAATTATTCACCAAGTTGTGTTGGAAAATTATGCATTTCCAGGAGGCATGATGATTGGTACAGATTCTCATACAGTTAATGCAGGGGGATTAGGAATGGTTGCCATTGGAGTAGGAGGAGCTGATGCTGTTGATGTGATGGCAAGAATGGCTTGGGAATTGAAATTTCCAAAATTGATAGGAGTAAAATTAACCGGTAATATTAATGGATGGACCTCTGCAAAAGATGTCATTCTTAAAGTAGCAGGAATTCTGACTGTTAAAGGTGGAACAGGTGCTATTGTGGAATATTTTGGTCCTGGAGCTAAAAATTTATCGTGTACAGGAAAAGGAACCATCTGTAATATGGGAGCCGAAATTGGAGCAACTACTTCTACTTTTGGTTACGATGATTCTATGGAGCGTTATTTACGTGCTACAGATAGAAGCGATATTGCTGATGAAGCAAACAAAATACGAGAATATTTAACAGGTGATGATGAAGTTTATGCAAACCCTGAGACGTATTTCGATCAAGTCATTGAAATAAATTTAGATGCCTTACGTCCACATTTAAATGGCCCTTTCACACCAGATTTGGCAACTCCAGTTGGTGAACTAAGAGAAAAAGCAAGAAGGAACAATTGGCCAATAAAAGTAGATTGGGGACTTATTGGTTCTTGTACGAACTCGTCTTATGAAGATTTAACGCGAGCAGCTTCCATAGCAAAACAAGCTGTTGACAAAAAAATCAAGCCAAAATCTGATTTCGGTATCAATCCTGGTTCTGAACAAATTCGGTTTACGGCTGAACGTGATGGGATTTTAAAAATATTTGAAGATCTGGATGCTACCATTTTCACCAATGCTTGTGGTCCATGTATTGGACAGTGGGATAGAAGTGATGTTAAGGGCGATGAAAAAAACACCATTGTACATTCTTTTAATAGAAATTTCTCAAAACGTGCCGATGGAAACCCAAATACACATGCTTTTGTTGGTTCGCCAGAAATGGTAGCAGCCATTGCAATTTCTGGGCGTTTGGATTTTGATCCAATGAACGACGCCTTGATTAATGAAGATGGTCAGGAAGTAAAATTAGACGAACCAAGAGGCATCGAATTACCACCATTAGGTTTTGATGTAGAAGATGCTGGCTATGTGGAGCCTTTAAAAGATGGAAGTGCTATAGATATTTCTGTAAGTCCAACATCAGAACGCTTACAATTATTAACCCCTTTCGAGCCAATAGGAAACGAAATCAAAGGTTCCAAATTATTAATAAAAGCCTTTGGCAAATGTACTACAGACCATATCTCCATGGCTGGACCATGGTTGCGTTTTAGAGGTCATTTAGATAATATTTCCAACAACATGTTAATTGGAGCGGTTAATGCCTTTGGTAAGAAAACCAACTTTGTTAAAAACCAATTAACCGGTGAATATGGTGGAGTTCCAGATGTTGCAAGAGCGTATAAAGCTAAAGGTGTTAAAAGTATTGTAGTTGGAGACCATAACTATGGTGAAGGATCGTCCCGTGAGCATGCAGCCATGGAACCAAGACATTTAGGCGTTGTTGCTGTTATTGTAAAATCGTTTGCACGTATTCATGAAACCAACCTTAAAAAACAAGGAATGTTAGGTTTAACTTTTGCTAACGAAAGTGATTATGATTTAATTCAAGAAGATGATACAATCAACTTTTTAGACTTAAATGAATTTGCACCAGAAAAACCTTTAACAATTGAATTTGTTCATGCAGATGAAAGTAAAGATGTTATTGTTGCAAACCACACCTATAACCAAGCACAAATTGATTGGTATAATGAAGGTTCTGCATTAAATTTAATAAAGAAAGAGAATGCTGCTTAAAATAGCATAAATTATATAAAAAAACTCTTGATTTCTCAAGAGTTTTTTTGTTTTATGTAAGTTGGAATGACTATTTTCGAACCAATAGCTATCTATCGTAAGCTTTATATGAAATTCAAAAAACCTAAAACAAGTAATATCATATTATTGGTTGTTATTACCCTGTTCATAATTCCGCAAACTAGACAGCCAATTCAAATAGCTCTTCATTCTGTATTATCAAAATTTGGTCCTTCAGTTATTGATAAAGAAGACCAAAAAACTGTTTCTTATGCATCGTGGAAATTGAGAGATCTTGAAGGTAATGAGATAAATTATAATGAAACTAAAGATAAAGTGGTATTTATAAATTTATGGGCAACTTGGTGTCCACCTTGTATAGCAGAGTTTCAAGGAATTCAAGATTTGTATAATGATTATAAAGACGACGTAGTGTTTTTGTTAGTTTCGGATGAAGCGCCAGAGACGATCCAAATTTTTTTAGATAAGAAGGGTTATAACGTTCCTGTATTTAATCCATTAACCAATTATCCGAAGGATTTTGAGGGTAGAAGTATTCCTAGAACCTATATTATTGATAAAGAAGGTCATGTTGTAGTCGATAAAAAAGGCGTTGCCAACTGGAATAGTGACAAGATGAGAAATGAATTGGACGAATTACTTAAAGGGTCTTAAAAAAAGCCTTTATAAAGCTCCATGAAAAAAGCGACCACATAATTTTTACTTCTTCAAAGAAACTAGATTCTTCATCTAAGAAACGAAACATTGTTTGGATAGAATTCTTATTGTAAAACTGCTGAAAAATCCATTCACCTTTATGATTATCGTCTTTTAAAACCTTTAAAAAAACCTTATCATAAAACTTGTATTTTCTTTTGAATAGATTGCTTGATGGCGTTTTATTTGCTTTTAGATTGGTGATAAGTTGAGCAACTTTCTTCTCGGTATGTTTAAATGAATATCCTGTAGATCCTTTAACCCATCCACCACCTGTACCTATTTTTGTTACTCGTTTTGTATTAAATTTTTCAAACGGAAAATTGGTCATAGGTATCTGTCCAATTTCAGTTTCAATAATTTTGTAATTATCTATTTTTAAATACTTGTCAATGTATTTTTCAATAAAGTCATCATATACATTTTCTTCAACAAGATGTTCATTAAAATAGGTGAATTCAACCAATGCTTCGTTTTTTGAGAATGGAAGTACATAAGTAAAAGTGGTTTGTTCACCATCTTTTAAACGATAATCCATCATTATTATCTTATTCTCATCAAAAGCATCAGTTTGTGTTTTAATAATCCAACCCTTAAAATGTTGTGTAATTGTGATGTAATTTTTATACGAATTAATAAAGGCTTCAGGAACTCTACTATCAAAAACATGTGTTGCTGTATATGTATGATTTTTAGTTTCTATGTTAACTGATTCATCTTCGTTAACAGAAATTACAGATTCTAATATAAAGTGAACATTATTATGTTGTTTGAGCTTAGTTTTGGCTTCATTATAAAAGTCAATTGATCGTATAGTTTTATAGGAATATGGCTCAAGTTTTAAATCAATCTTTTTTTTTGAAGTAATAACAGAAGCTTCACTCCAAGACTTATGAGTTATTTTATCCCATTGCGAGTTGGTTGTTTCCCAACAACTCCATGTTTTGTCATTAATGCTTTTAGTAGAAGGATCTATTAAAGCAATTTGTTCATTATTAAAATATGAATCTGATGATAGTTTTAATGCTAATTGTAAACCAGCTAAACCATTTCCTATAATGATGTAATCGAAATGGGAAATTTCCATAGGCTAAGTAAAAACTATTTCTTAAAATATTTAAAAGGTACAATTAGCATTCCAAAATTCTCACCTTTTTCTTTTCCTAGATGCTTGTGATGCATTTTATGAGCTCTTCTTAGCCCTTTTGCATACCAATTATTGGCATTTCTAAATAGTTTGAAACGTTGGTGTATAAAAATATCGTGAACCGTAAAATAGGCTATACCATAAGTTAATATTCCAAGTCCAATAGGTAAGCAATACCAAATACCTTCATAACTTGCTAGATAGAAGCAAGTCATACTTACTATAGCATAAAAAATAAAGAAGAAATCGTTACGTTCAAACCAACTGTCATGATCTTTTTTATGATGGTCTTGATGTAAATGCCATAAAAAGCCATGCATTACATATTTATGTATGAACCAGGCCATAAATTCCATCATAGAAAATGTACCAAGAAATATCAATATCCAATAAACTGTCTGCATAATTTAATTACAATAAATTTAATCTAAATTTCACATAACTACGAGTTAAGAGCTCAAATTTTTTATAGTTAGGAACTCTAATTCTTGCATTTTTTATTTCTAAAGCTGGAGTTCGCTTTAGTTTTTTAAGTAGTTGTCTATAATAGCGATAGGCCATAAAAACACCAAATTTTGCCTCTATTGGTAGCTTTTTAATACCTTTTAGACTTTCGGCGAAGTCTTTTTCAATATCATTAATAATAACTTGTTTTGAAGTTTCATTGAGATTTGTCAAATCTGTATCGGGAAAATACGTTCTATTTAAATCTTCATGATCAGCTTTTAAATCTCTTAAAAAATTCACTTTTTGAAAAGCAGAACCCAAGGCCATAGCCGTTTGCGTTAATTGCAAATATTTCTCTTGATTGCCTTTTACGAATATTTTAAGGCACATTAAACCAATGACATCAGCTGAGCCATAAATGTAAACTTTATATTCTTCTTCAGTTAGGTACTTGGATTTGTACAAATCCATTCGCATAGATTTCATAAATGCATCGATAAGAGATTTATCAATATTATAGCGGTGAAACGTATGCTGAAATGAATTGAGAATAGGGTTAAGGCTAATTTTATGTTCTAAAGCTAACTCTAAATCGTATTCAAATTTGTTAAACAAATCTGCTTTGTTGTAATCATGAAAAGAATCCACAATTTCATCCGCAAATCTCACGAATCCATAAATGTTATAGATGTCTTGTCTGATGGAATTGGAAAGCATTTTTGTGGCCAAAGAGAATGAAGTACTGTAGGTTTTAGTTACAGTTTTGCTACAATCATAAGATACGTTATCAAAAATTGATTTCATTTTAGTGTTGTGGTTGTAATGTTGTTATATTTTTCTTGATTTCAATATCCTTGATTATTAATTCAGAAGCTAATTTCCCAGAGATTAATGCTGGTGGTACTCCTGGCCCTGGAACAGTTAATTGCCCAGTAAAAAACAATTTTTTAACTTTTTTACTTTTCAATTTTGGTCTTAAAAATGCCGTTTGTAATAGAGTGTTTGCCATGCCATAAGCATTGCCTTTATAAGAATTGTAATCTTTTATAAAGTCGTTTACACAGAACGATTCTTTAAAAAGGACAGCGTCAATTACCTTTTGCGATGTAAGGTTCTCAAATCGATTAATAATTTTGTTGAAATAGGTTTCCCTCAATTCAGGAGTGTCTTCAAGTCCAGGAGCTAAGGGAATTAAAAATATTCCGGCCTCTTTGCCTCTTGGCGCTGAGGAGACATCGGTTACCGATGGGAAACTTGCATAAAAAAGAGGGTCTTCAGGCCATTTGGCGTTGTCATATATATCTTCTGCATGTAATCCAAAATCTACATCAAAAAAGAGTGTATGATGATTAACATTTTTTATTTTTTTATTAAAGCCAACATAGAAAAGTAGAGAAGAAGGTGCGAAAGTTTTATTTTCCCAATAAGATTCTGAATATTGTCTAAAATCTGTGTCTAGTAAGGTTTCTGTATGATGATAGTCAGCACCACTTAATACATAATCACAATAGTAATGTGTTCCATTAGATCTAAGTCCATAAGTCTCATCCATTTGATTTACTAAAATCTTTTCAATAGGTGAATTTGTTTTAATTGTTACACCAAGTGATTTGGCTAGTACTTCCATAGCAAGAATTACTTGGTACATTCCTTTTTTAGGGTGAAAGGTGCCTAAACCAAAATCGGCATAATTCATAAAACTGTAAAACGATGGTGTAGCACTAGGTTTAGCACCAAGAAAGAGCACGGGAAATTCAAGGATTTGTGCTAAACGATTATTATTAAATTCTTTACGTACATCTTTCTTAATAGTGCTAAAAAACTGATTTAGTTTACCAATTGTTTTGGCAGAAACAAGTTCTAAAGGTGAAATTCCTGGATTATAAACCAAATCTTTTATCGCAATATCATAATTGCTTTTTGCTTGGTTTATAAATTTCATTAATTTTTTAGAACTTCCTTTTTCTTCTTTTTCAAATGCGGTGCAAATTTTTTCTAGAGTATCTTCAATTGTGATGTAATCATCCTTTCCAAAGTATACTCTATATGCTGGATTTAATTTTTCTAAGGTGTAATAGTCTGAAGGTTTTTTATCAAAGTCTGAAAAGAAACGTTCAAAAACATCTGGCATCCAATACCACGTTGGTCCAATATCAAAGGTAAAACCATCACGTTTTAACTGCCTAGCACGACCTCCAATTGTTTTATTTTTTTCAAATATAGTTACGTCATAACCAGCTTTAGCTAAATAGCATGCTGCTGATAGTGACGAGAAACCTGAACCAATAATATATATAGATGTTTTCATTTGTTTAACAAATATATAAAAAAGTTAAACAAAAAAATACTATTATTGAAACTTTTACAATTCTTTAACTAAATTTTTGATTGAATTAAAACCAGTTACAGAATTTGAATAACTTGAAATATCAACAGATGCAAGCTTTTGACCTAATAACCATAACTTAGTAGAAGAATCATTAATTATCTGGTTTTTGAAATCTTCAATATATTTTATTACATCCTCACCTTTTTCTGGTCTTACTGTGAAATAGGAAATAAAGGTAACGTCATCAAAAAACTCAAGTAAATCGCTAAGATTATGCATTGGGACACTTTGGCCAAGAAAGATAGTATGATAACCTCTGCTTCTTAATTCATAATTAACAAAAAGCAAACCTATATCATGAATCTCATTCTCTGGAAGATAAAGAACAAAGGTTTTTGTACTGGGTTTAGGTTCCAAATTTTGAAGCTTTTCAATATTGAGCAATATTTTTTGTTTAATATGAATGGAGAGAAAATGCTCATGAGCTGGCGAAATTGTATTGGTTTGCCATAACAATCCTATTTCATTTAGCAATGGAAGAAACACATCATAAAATATCTCTCTAAAAGTATGCCCTTCCAGGAGGTTCATATAGGTGTGATAGAAAAGCACCTGATCAAAGTTAAGCATGGACATCTTAAATGCATTAATGGCGTGATGTTCCACACTTCCTCTGGAAGCTATCTCTCTAACATTTACAGGAATTTCATCCTTAGAGAGCTTTGCAATTTTTGATATTTTATAGCCATTATTATTTAAAAAAGCTACGTTAAGCAGCTTTTGAAGACTTTTAATACTGTAATGCCTTATGTTGGTATCTGTTCTTTCAGGTTTTAAAAGGTTATATCTTTTTTCCCAAATTCTTATTGTGTGTGCTTTAATTCCAGAAAGATTTTCTAAATCCTTAATGCTGAAATTATTTTTAATATTGTTCATTAATAATTAATTTATCTTAAACAAAAGTAGATATAAAAATTAAATAATGAAATAAATGAGAAAATTTTAAGAGATTTATGTGCGAGTAAATATGCAAAGATTTACTAAAATAAAAAAATTTTCTAAAAAGAATAGAAAAAAGTGCGCACGAGAAGACTCGAACTTCCACGACCTAATGGTCACTAGCCCCTCAAGCTAGCGCGTCTACCAATTCCGCCACGTGCGCGATTTTTTTATAGTAATCAAAAATAAAAAAAGTTAAGCAATTTGCTTAACTTTTTTTGTGACCAGTCTGGGGCTCGAACCCAGGACCCTCTCCTTAAAAGGGAGATGCTCTACCAACTGAGCTAACTGGTCGTTATGTTTTCTATAACGAGGGTGCAAATATAAAATGTTTAATTAATAAAACAATACTTTTTAAATATAAATTTTTCTTTTTTTGTGTTGTAAATTTGAATCAATTAAATCCTGTATTTTATTATCAATATGAATATTTTTTTGGTTGGTTATATGGCGTCTGGTAAGACAACTGTTGGCAAAGAGCTTGCTAAAAAAATTAACTTTCAGTTTATTGATTTAGATCAATATATTGAAAATAAGGAAGATATGTCTGTTCCTGAAATTTTTGAAACAAGAGGGGAAATTTATTTTCGAAAAATTGAAACAAAATATTTGATTGAATTAATTGCAAATGATAACAAATCAGTTATTTCTCTTGGTGGAGGCACACCTTGCTATGGAAATAATTTGGAATTACTATTAAATGCCGATAACGCATTAAGTGTTTATTTAAAAGCTACTTTAAATGAACTTGTAAAGAGGTTATACAAAGATAAAGATAACAGGCCATTGATAGCGCATTTAAAAACTGAAGAAGCTCTAATGGAATTTGTCGGTAAGCATTTATTTGAGCGTAATAATTATTATAGCCAAGCATCAAAAATTATTCTTATTGATAATAAAACGATTAATCAAATAGTAGAAAAAATTGTTTCAGGATTATTCTAAGACAGCCTCAAACTTATTGTTTTCAAAATTCACACTAATATGTTCATTTAGTGAAGTAGATAGCGAAATACCTTTAAAATCTGCTTTTACAGGATATTTTTTATGATTTCTATTTACAAGAACTGCAGTTTTAAATCGTTTTAGCGGAACATTTATAAAGTGTTTCACTGCATAAATAAGCGTAGTACCAGAATTTAAAACATCATCAATTAAAACAACAGATTTATTTGTATAGTCATTTTCAGATATTGATGTGCGTATTAAATTCCGAGGTTGTTTTTTATCAATAATAACCTTGCATAAAATGGGTTTTAGGTCAGAAATTTTACTAAGTTCAGTTTTTAATTTTTTCGCAAGTACATAGCCATTTTCAGCGATTCCAGCCAAAATAATCTCTGTTTCCTCTACATTGTTTTCATAAATCTGATAAGCGATACGCTTAATCTTATGTTGAATTTCTTGATTCGTTAAAATGATATTATTATTTTTTGTCATTAGGGTGTTTGCTTCTTGATTATAAAATTACTCATTTTCATCATAAAAACCATCAATATCACGTCGATCCTTTTTAGTAGGTCTTCCAATTCCTTTTTTGCGATAATAATCTTTAGAATATTTGAGCATTTCATTCGCTTCAAATTCCGATTTTGGAGTGGTATCTGTTCTATAAATATCTACTAGTTTAGCACCAACTCTGCTTTCTGGAATGTCATTAACTACTAACTGATAGTTGATTTGATTTTTCCGAACTATAATTTTATCAGTAGCATACACTTCTCTACTTGGTTTTACGGCATCGTCATTAACCTTAATATGCCCCTTTTTACATGCAACTGTAGCAAGGTTTCTCGTTTTAAAATAGCGCACACACCAAAGATATTTATCTATTCGCATAAATTTTATAAATCTACGTTAATTGTATTGTACAAAAATATTATAAAATTGTATCTTGCAAGCTCAAAATTTGCTAAATAAAATTTGTATTAAACTGTTCTTATATTTCTTAGAAAGTAAGATTTTAGTTTGAATAAATAAAATTGAAATGAAAAACATGAAAATTAATTATTTGTTTCTTGTATTGTGTGCATTGAGTATTTCATTTACTTCTTGTAGGAAAGATGACGTAATGGAAGATGGAATTCAGGAAGAACCGCGTGATAAGCAACAAGAAAAGGATGGTGACTCGTTGATTAATTACCTTAATTCTCACTATTATAATTCTGGAGATTTCATTGGAGATCCAAACCCTACCATGGCTAATTTAGTAATAACAAAGCTAGGTGCTGGAGAAAGTGTTCCAGCTAATCATATGTTGTTAGTGGATGCAGTTGAAACAAAGACTACAAACTTTTCAGATCAAGATTATCCTTATTATATTTTAAGAATTAATCAAGGTGGTGGTGAAGATCAGCCACATTTTTCAGATGATGTTCGTATAAACTATGAAGGGAGTTTAGTAGAAAATGGTGAAGTATTTGATAGCACAGTTAATCCTACAGAGTTTGATTTAACAGGAGTAGTTCCTGGTTGGTCAAGGGTGATTCCTGAATTTAATATAGCAGAATCTTTTGTCATAAATGATGATAATACAGTAAGTTATTACAATGTTGGTGTAGGTGCTATGTTTATTCCTTCAGGATTGGCTTATTATTCAGCAGGGACCCAAGGCATAGGGCCTTATAAAAACCTTGTTTTCAAGTTTGATTTATTGCAAACTGAAATAAATGACCATGATTTAGACGGAATACCTAGTTTTGATGAAAATTTAGATGGTGATTTTGATATTAATGATGAAGATACTGATGATGATGGATTATTTAATTTTATTGATAATGATGATGATAATGATGGTGTATTGACCATTGATGAGTTATTACCAACTGAGTATGTGGTTGATACTAATATGGGTGAAAACGAACCAACGTTAGCTGTCGGTGAATATGAAATAGATAGAACAGAAGAGAATGGTATTATAACTATTAATACTGTTAAAATAGTTGATTCAAATGGTGATGGCTTAGATGATTATCTTGATGAAGATATCACTATAAATTATAATGAAGATTAAAAAAAACGCCGCTTTAATTAAGCGGCGTTTTTTTGTTAAAATGCGACTGAAAAACTCAGGATGAGTTGGTCTGGTCGAGTATCAATTCTATCGTTTAAATCAATGCCATTGTTATCTAAAAATGTGGCTTCATTATTATTTAAACCTCTTTCGTAGCGTAAGTCAATACCAAACTGATCAAAGTTTATGGCTGCTCCAAAGTTTAGTCCGAAGGTAAAATCATTTTCAATATTTTCAACGGAGACATCATCAAATTCACTATCTAGAATATACTGTAAAGAAGGACCTGCAAAAATGCTTAAAGGACCAATTACCTTTATTCCAACTAGTAGTGGTGCATCAAGTTTTTGCATATCAAAATTACCACTGTCATATTCACTTTTTGTACTTGTGTAAACAAGTTCAGGTCTAAAGTAAAGCGTATTTCCAATTTTACCAAAAAGACCTATATGATAGCCAATATTCCTGCTAGGATCTTCTACGGTTTCTCCAATTGATTCGAAATAATCACCATTTGCATTATAGTTAAGACCTCCTTTAATTCCGAAAGAAGGACCAGCTTGTGCAAATGTAAAAGCGCATGTGGTTGTTAGTGCTACTAATAAAATTAGTTTTCTCATAATTGTTTTCGTTTTTAGATTTGAATGTTAATATCAAAAACGTTGCCAAACAAATATTATTTCTTTCAATTAAATTAATTTATAAAAAAAGGTTCTTTTACATCTGTAAAAGAACCTTTTTTTAAATATATTTAAATCACTACTTTCTAGCAATAACTGCTTTAGCTTTTTTAATGATTGCGTTACTGTTAAGCCCATATTTTTCCATTAACTGATCAGGTGTTCCAGATTCTCCAAACGTATCGTTTGTTGCAACAAATTCTTGAGGAGCAGGATTATTTAATGCTAAAACTCTTGAAACACTCTCTCCTAATCCACCCAGGAAATTATGTTCTTCCGCTGTAACAATACAACCAGTTTTAGCAACTGAATTCAAAATGGCCTCATCGTCTAAAGGCTTAATGGTATGAATATTTATCACATCTGCTGATATACCTTCAGCATGCAATACTTTAGCAGCCTCTAATGCTTCCCACACTAAATGACCAGTTGCAACGATGGTAACATCTTTGCCTTCTTGGAGGTGAATGGCTTTACCTATTTCAAATTTCTGATTTTCAGGCATAAAAACAGGAACTGCTGGACGTCCAAAACGTAAATAAACTGGACCTTTATAATTTGCAATTGCTAACGTTGCTGCTTTTGTCTGATTATAATCACAAGTGTTAATTACAACCATTCCAGGTAGCATTTTCATCAATCCAATGTCTTCAAGTATTTGATGAGTTGCTCCATCTTCACCTAGTGTTAATCCTGCATGTGAAGCACAAATTTTCACATTCTTACCAGAATATGCTATAGATTGTCTTATTTGATCATAAACACGACCAGTTGAAAAGTTTGCAAAAGTTCCGGTAAACGGAATTTTTCCTCCAATAGTTAATCCCGCTGCAATTCCCATCATATTGGCTTCAGCAATACCTATTTGGAAAAAACGTTCAGGGTTCTCATCAATAAATGTATTCATTTTTAGAGATCCAATGAGGTCAGCGCATAATGCTACGACATTTGGATTGGTTCTGCCCAATTCAGCCAAACCTGCTCCAAATCCACTTCTTGTATCTTTCTTTTCTGTATATGTATATGTTTTCATGTCTTGTCTTTTGTAGGTTTTAATAATCTCCTAATGTTTCAGGATTTTGTGCTAGTCCAATTGCTAATTGCTCATCGTTAGGAGCTTTTCCATGCCAAGCATGCGTATGCATCATAAAATCTACACCATTTCCCATAACTGTTTTAAGCAACACACAAACGGGTTTGCCTTTTCCAGTATTTGATTTAGCTTCAGCCATTCCTGCTCTTATAGTATCTATATCATTGCCGTTTTCAATGTCAATAACAATCCATCCAAAAGCCTCAAATTTATCTCTAATATTTCCCATTGGCAAAACAGTATCTGTTGAGCCATCAATTTGCTGACCATTTAAATCAATAGTAGAAATTAAATTATCAACCTTTTTTGCTGAAGCATACATTATAGCTTCCCAGTTTTGTCCTTCTTGTAATTCGCCATCACCATGAAGGCTATAAATTAAATGTTTATCGCCATTCAATTTTTTAGCTTGAGCTGCTCCTAGGGCTACAGACATACCTTGACCTAATGAACCAGAAGCAATTCTAATTCCAGGTAAACCTTCATGTGTTGTAGGATGTCCTTGTAAACGTGAATTTATCAATCTAAAAGTGTTTAATTCATCTATATCAAAATAACCAGACCTTGCTAAAACACTATAATAAACAGGCGAAATATGACCATTTGATAAGAAAAATAAATCTTCGCCATTTCCATCCATGTTAAAACCTTCATTTCTCTGCATGAGCTCAGAATAAAGTGTTACAAAAAACTCTGCACAGCCCAAGGAGCCTCCAGGATGTCCTGAGTTTACTTTATGTACCATTCGTAAAATATCTCTACGAACCTGAGTAGTTAAATCCTTTAAATGTTGAGTGTTTGTCATAGGTAGTTTATTACTAAATTTGCGATCAAAAATAAGTCATTAGCAAGCCTTGTCAAAGGATGCTTTTAAGCACTTATTAACGAAATACCATGATTTGCTAACAATTTAATAGGTTGTTAAGACCTTAATGCGATTTTGTTATTTATCTTTGCTCGCTGTTAACTAATTTTTATGGTTTTTAAGCTAGAAGAAAAAGATTCTCAGAGTAAGGCGCGAGCTGGAAGTATTACTACTGATCATGGAGTTATAGAGACTCCAATTTTTATGCCAGTTGGAACGGTTGCTACTGTAAAGGGAGTACACCAAAGGGAACTTAAAAATGATATTAATCCCGACATTATTTTAGGGAATACTTACCATTTATACCTTAGACCCAAAGCACATATTTTAGAACAAGCTGGTGGCTTGCACAAGTTTATGAATTGGGATAGAAATATCTTAACTGATTCAGGTGGTTATCAAGTGTATTCATTGTCTGCAAATAGGAAAATTAAAGAAGAAGGTGTGAAATTTAAAAGTCATATTGACGGAAGTTCTCATACGTTCACACCAGAAAATGTAATGGAAATTCAACGCGTTATTGGAGCTGACATTATAATGGCTTTTGATGAATGTACACCATACCCTTGTGATTATAATTATGCAAGAAGATCCATGCATATGACGCATCGTTGGTTGGACAGGTGTATTAATCATCTTGATAAAACACCATTGAAGTACGATTATAATCAAACGTTTTTTCCAATAGTTCAAGGTAGCACATATAAAGATTTACGAAAACAATCGGCAGAATATATTGCAAATGCAGGAGCTTTAGGAAATGCAATTGGTGGTTTATCAGTAGGTGAGCCAGCAGAGGAAATGTATGCAATGACTGATGTGGTTTGCGAAATTCTACCAGAAGACAAACCACGTTATTTAATGGGAGTTGGTACACCAATAAATATTCTTGAGAATATTGCGTTAGGTATAGACATGTTTGACTGTGTGATGCCAACTAGAAATGCAAGGAATGGTATGTTGTTTACGGCCCATGGCAGCATTAATATTAAAAACAAGAAATGGGAAGATGATTTTTCTCCTATAGATGAAATGGCAATTACTTTTGTTGATACTGAATATTCTAAAGCCTATTTAAAACATTTATTTAGCGTAAATGAGTTGCTAGGGAAACAAATAGCGACCATTCATAATTTAGGGTTTTATTTATGGTTGGTAAGAGAAGCAAGAAAACATATCTTAGCAGGAGATTTTAGAACTTGGAAAGATATAATGGTTAAACAAATGGACAAACGTTTGTAACTAAATGAAGATTTTAGATTGGTATATATTAAAAAGATATTTAATAACATTTTTGTTAATGATATTGCTATTTATACCAATAGCTATTACTGTAAACCTTGCAGAAAAGATTGATAAAATTTTAGCAGCGCAAGTACCATTTGAAGATGTTGCACAATATTACCTAGATTTTTCAATCTACTTTGCAAATTTATTGTTCCCATTGTTTTTGTTTTTATCTGTTATTTGGTTCACGTCAAAACTGGCAAATAATACAGAAGTCATTGCATTTTTGAGTTCCGGTGTTTCGTTTTGGAGATTTTTAAGACCTTATTTCATTGGTGGATTTATTGTAGCAGGCTTTTCTTTATTACTAGGAATGTACTTAACTCCTAAGGCTAGTAAGGGTTTTAATGAGTTTACTTATAAGTATCTCAAAGGAGGAAAAAAGGACAAGGATACTCATAACCTTTTTAGACAAATTAATGACAATGATTATATATATGTCAGTAATTTTGATACAAAGACCAATACAGGAAGACAATTTTCTTTAGAACATTTTGAAGGAAATGAGTTGAAGTATAAAATTAAAGCTGAAAGAATCACTTTTGTTTTAAAGGACTCAACTTATAGACTTATTGACTATTTTAAACGAACTGTAGGAAAACTTAATGATGAAATAGTTTATAGTAGAAGAAAAGACACTCTATTTAGTTTTGATATCGAAGACTTAACACCTCCAAAGTATGCAGCAGAAATATTGAGTTATAGTGAACTGAACAAGTTTATTGAAAAAGAAGAAGCACGTGGTTCATCAAATATTGGGCGTTATAAAGTGGTGCAATACAAAAAATGGAGTTTGCCTGTTTCCGTTTTTATTCTGACCATTATTGCTGTTTCAGTATCTTCTATCAAAAGAAGAGGAGGAATGGGATTCAATCTAGCACTAGGTGTATTTATTGCAATGATTTATGTCTTTTTCGACAAAGTCTTTGGAGTCATGGCTGAACAATCAAATTTTTCACCAGCTGTTGCAGTGTGGTTTCCTAATATAGTTTTTGGTATTTTGGCTATCTACCTATTATACAATGCTAAGCGCTAAGCATTAATGTTATTTCGATTTAAATCTAAAATCAAAACGAAAAAAAAGTGTAGTTTTGCATACTAACTAAAAACTAATCTTAATTTCTATGGAATATTTAGAATTTGAGTTACCTATAAAAGAACTTGAAGAGCAGCTTCAAAAATGTCAATTGATTGGGGAAGAAAGCGATGTTGACGTTACAGAAACATGCAAGCAAATCGAGAAGAAATTGGCAGAAGCCAAAAGAGACATTTATAAAAATCTTACAGCTTGGCAACGTGTACAAATGTCACGTCATCCAAACAGACCTTATACACTTGATTATATTAAAGCCATTTTTGGTGATTCATTTTTAGAACTTCATGGAGATCGAAATTTTAAAGATGATAAAGCAATGATTGGTGGTCTTGGTAAAATTGGTGACCAAAGCTATATGTTTATTGGTCAACAAAAAGGATACAATACGAAAACAAGACAATATAGAAATTTCGGAATGGCTAATCCCGAGGGATATCGTAAGGCGTTACGCTTAATGAAAACTGCTGAGAAATTTGGTATTCCTGTTGTGACACTTATTGATACTCCAGGCGCTTATCCAGGATTGGAAGCTGAAGAACGAGGACAAGGTGAAGCCATAGCTAGAAATATATTAGAAATGACAAGACTTAAAGTACCAATTATTACTGTTATTATTGGAGAAGGTGCTTCAGGAGGGGCTCTAGGTATTGGTGTTGGAGACAAAGTTCTAATGTTAGAGAACACATGGTATTCTGTGATTTCTCCAGAATCGTGTAGTTCAATTTTATGGCGAAGTTGGGAGTTTAAAGAGCAGGCAGCTGAAGCTTTAAAACTTACAGCTAAAGATATGAAAAGAATGAAATTGATTGATGAAATTGTAAAAGAACCACTTGGAGGAGCACATAAAGACAGAGAAAAAACTTTTCAAACTGTGCGTGATGCAATTGAAAAATCATATGGTGAATTCAAGAACTTATCACCAAAAGAATTGGTTAAAAAGCGCATGGATAAATATTCAGAAATGGGTGTTTATAAGGACTAATCCTTTCAAAATCATACGATAAAAAAATCTGAAGCTTATCACTTCAGATCTTTTTATCGCTATTAACAATATTTGCGACTTATTAACAGTTAAAATGTTGACTTCTGGTTAACAATGTCGTATCTTAATAAAGTAGAAAATCTTTACAATTTGGCTACATTCGTTGTCTTGAAAATTCAAGAGAGAACTAACCAAAATTAATCCCTAGACAGTTATTTGTCTAAAGCTATAAATGAAGCAACCTAATCCAATACAAGGCCTTAAAGTAGATAAAAGCACTATCATTAGTCTTGAAAGAGGTAAAATTCCTCCACAAGCCCTCGATTTAGAAGAGGTTGTTCTTGGTGCAATGATGATTGACAAAAAAGGTGTTGATGAAGTTATCGATATTTTAAGTCCAGATGCTTTTTACAAAGAAGCACATCAGCATATTTTTGAGGCAATTTTTAAATTATTTGAAAATAGTGAGCCTATTGATTTATTAACTGTTTCAAGTCAATTGAGAAAGGATCAAAGGCTCGATCAAGTTGGTGGAGATTTCTATTTAATTTCATTAACTCAAAAGGTGTCTTCATCTGCACATATAGAGTTTCACGCCAGAATTATTTTACAGAAATTCATTCAAAGAAGTTTAATTAAAATTTCTAACGAGATTATTGAAGATTCTTATGATGAAACCAAAGATGTTTTTGATTTACTTGATAAAGCTGAATCAAAATTATACGAAGTAACTCAAGGAAATATTAAAAAATCTTCTGAAACAGCTCAGGATTTAGTAATTCAAGCTAAGAAAAAAATTGAAGAGATTTCTAATAAAGAAGGCTTAAGTGGTATTCCATCAGGATTTGATAAACTTGATAAGCTTACATCTGGTTGGCAAGAGAGTGATTTAATTATTGTGGCTGCTCGTCCTGGTATGGGAAAAACAGCCTTGACGTTATCTATGGCAAGGAACATTGCTGTGAACCAAAATATTCCAGTGGCATTCTTTTCTTTGGAGATGGCTTCAGTACAATTGATAACACGACTTATTTCATCTGAAACTGGATTGTCATCAGAAAAATTGAGAACTGGACGTTTGGAAAAGCATGAATGGGAACAGCTAAACGTAAAGGTAAAAAGCTTAGAAAAAGCTCCTTTGTTCATTGATGATACACCTTCATTATCCATTTTTGATTTACGTGCAAAGGCGCGTCGTCTTTCATCGCAACATGGTATTAAGTTAATTGTTGTTGATTATTTGCAATTAATGACAGCTGGAGGAGGACAAAAAGGAGGTAATAGAGAACAAGAAATCTCTATGATTTCTCGTAACCTTAAGGCATTAGCGAAGGAATTGAGTATTCCTGTTATAGCATTATCCCAATTATCTCGTGCTGTTGAAACTCGTGGCGGAAGCAAGCGACCATTATTATCAGATTTACGTGAATCTGGAGCTATTGAGCAAGATGCAGATATTGTATCGTTTATTTACAGACCAGAATATTATAAAATTGATGAATGGGACGACGAGGAAAGAACACCAACTGAAGGTCAGGCAGAATTTATTGTTGCAAAACACAGAAATGGTGGATTAGATAGCATTCGTTTAAAGTTTATTGGTCATTTAGGTAAGTTTGATAATCTAGATGATTTTGACACACCATTTGGTAACGAATTTCATAGTAAAATGAATGCAGCTGCAAATGATGATACTTTTAAAGCAGATAATTTTAGACAAGACCCTAATAAGGCTTTTGACATACCTGATGAGGATAACGATGTACCATTTTAAAGTAATTTAAAAAAGAAAATTGCCCCATGTTAAACCAAACACGTACCACTAACATCTTATTGTTAGTTATAGTAGTTGCTCTGGTATTTTATTTGCTAAAAATACTATCTTTTATATTTATTCCATTGATATTCTCAATGTTTATTGCTTTACTATTTTTGCCATTAATGCGCTGGCTTGGAAAGTATAAAGTACCGAGGTTTGTAAGTGTTATTATTGTTGTTTTGTTAATCATTGGAGGTTTAAAAATTGGTATAGAACTTATTCAATTGTCCAGCAAACAAATAATGGCTTCAGATACAGAATTTTTTGCAAAGGCTGAAGAAAAGCTAAATGGAGCTTTGTTTTATCTTAAAGATAATTTTGGAATAACTTTTCAAGAAGATAAAAGCATAATTACGCAATTTTTCGAAAAAGAGAATATAGGTTCAGCGGTCGATTTTTTAAGAAAATTCTTAACAACAATTTTAATGACGGCCTTTTTTGTAGTCTTGTGGTTAGCAGAATCAATAAATATACATAAGCTATTAAACAGAACAATTTTAAAACAAAAACACGCATCAATTAGAGCGTTTATGAAAATTGAAAAAGATATTAACACATTTATTAAAGTGAAAGTTCTTGTGAGTTTGCTCACAGGAATCGGTACAGGTTTGGCTTGTTTGTTCTTTGATGTTAGCTTTCCAATTTTTTGGGGACTTTTCGCTTTTGTAATTAATTTTGTTCAAATGGTTGGTTCCTTTATTGCTGTTATTTTACTATCAATATTTGCTTTTGTTGAATTAGACCCAACAAGTACTTTATTCTTCTTTATACTTATTATTACAAGTGTTCAAGTATTGTTTGGAGCCATATTAGAACCAATATTTATGGGAAAATCTTTTTCAATTAATGTGATTGCTGTTTTGGTAATGCTAATGTTTTGGGGATTTCTTTGGGGAATTCCAGGTTTAATAATGGCTATTCCTATTACAGTATTCCTTAAAATTATTCTTGAACAATTTCCGAGCACAAAAACCATTGCAAGTTTGCTTTCTGGTAATGAAACTAAACTTATGTAAGGTGTCTATCCTTAAAATTCCCTTAAAGTTTTCTACTAGGAAATATTTTTAAGTATCTTTCGTCTATGAAGAAGATATTTGCCTTAATTTTTTGCCTATTTATGTCTGTAAGCTCCTTTGCTTCTTATATCCTTATTCCTATGGATGCAGAAGGACAAAAAAATCATTTAAAAGCTTACGGAATTACGTTTTGGACGTTAGAAAAACAGCAAAAAGTAAAGTGGTTGCTCAATTATAGAGGAGGCTCTTTCTTATTACCTGATTTTGAAGAAGTACAACGTGAATGTCAAATTCGTGGAGTATCTTTTGAAGTATTGAGTGATGCTAAAGCTGAACAAATTCTTGAACAAATTAGCAGTCCTAGTCAGAACATGGAAGCTGTTGTGTTAGAAAAAGCACCTAAAATAGCAGTTTATACACCTTATGGAAAGCAACCTTGGGATGATGCGGTAACTATGGTTTTAACCTATGCTGAGATTCCTTATGAAACTATTTATGATGAAGAAGTACTGAATGATGGCTTGCTATTATTTGATTGGTTGCATTTGCATCATGAAGATTTCACAGGACAGTTTGGTAAGTTTTATAGATCTTTTAGAAGCGCAGCTTGGTATATTGAAGAAAAGAAAACTGCTGAAGCTTTGGCAACTAAATTAGGCTACAATAAAGTATCTGAATCTAAATTGGATGTTGCTCTTAAAATTAGAGATTATGTAGTTGGAGGTGGTTTTATGTTTGCTATGTGCAGTGCAACAGATAGTTTTGATATTGCGTTATCTGCTGAAGGTGTAGATATTTGCGAACCAATGTTTGATGGTGATGGTAGTGATGCTAATTATCAAAGTAAAATAGACTATAATAAAACCTTTGCCTTTAAGGATTATATTCTAGAACGCAGCCCAAACGTATATGAGTTTTCGTCTATTGATATGACTCAAAAAAGACGAATTCCAAGAACAACTGATTATTTCACTTTAATGGATTTCTCAGCGAAATGGGATCCTGTTCCAACGATGTTAAATCAAAATCATACTGCTTTGGTGAAAGGGTTTATGGGACAAACTACATCATTTACACGAGAAGAAATAAAATCAAATGTCTTGGTCTTGGGAGAAAATAAAACTAATGGTGAAGCCAAATACATACATGGTATTAAAGGAAAAGGTTTTTTTACTTTTTATGGTGGACATGATCCAGAAGATTATACACATAGAGTAGGAGATCCAAAAACAGAATTAGACTTACATCCAACATCTCCAGGTTATAGGCTCATTCTTAACAATGTCTTGTTCCCAGCTGCTAGAAAGAAAAAGCAAAAAACTTAAATTAAACCTATTCCTAAGGCTAAGGATACAATTATTAGGAATACAGCAACAAATTTCTGAATAAATTTTAAAGTTACCTTCTTTAATAATTTGTGACCTAAAAAGGCGCCTAAAATTGCTGCAAGAGTGGCACTTATTATTAAAGGCATATTTTCATATAGACCAGATTCTAACATTCGCGTAGAATACATAGATATTCTTGTAAAATCAACCAAACAAGAGATTACAACGGCAGTACTAATAAAAGCTTCTTTTGTTAGTCCAGCTTTTATTAAGAAGGCTGTTCTAAGTGCACCTTGATGGCCAGATAGTCCACCAAAAAACCCACTTAAAAACCCACCAAAAGGTAATTGTTTTTTATTGAATTGTAACTTATCAAAAAACGGTAATAATTCAATGACAGAGAAAACAATAAGTAAAATAGAAATAATCAATTTCACAGGCGTGATTTCAAATGATTTGCTTCCAATTTGATATGTATAAATAGATGGCAAATCTGTGATATTTAATAGTAACCAAGCACCTAAAAATGCAGCAATAATTGCTGGAATTCCAAATCTTATTAATACACTTTTATTGGCTTTGTTGCCTACCAGAAAAAGTTTGAATATATTATTAAAAAAATGCACAACTCCAGTTAACGCTATAGCAAGTTCTATTGGAAAAAACAAGGCGAAAACAGGCATTAAAATGGTGCCTAAGCCAAATCCTGAAAAGAAGGTTAGGATGGAGGTTAAAAATGCAACAAGACAAATAATGAAGTAATCCATTAATTAGTTTTGGTTGTTACAAAAATAATTCAAAATAATAAAAATATGAAGTTTAGCCTTTATTAATAGTATTTAATCTTAATGTTAAAATTGGTCGAACCAGGATCTTTATAAACTTCTGAGACAAAGGCCTTAGTTTTATTTCTCCAGCCTTGTGATTTTGCATTTCCATTTAAACTTTTATTAGCATAAGTTTTACGGTTCAGCGCAGTTTTTAATTTTACGATGTCTCCAACCTTAGGCTCTAGATCTTTTAAAGTCTCAGCATCACCTGCATAAAATTGTCTGTAAATAATTTCTATGGCATCTCTATTTTCATAGGTTCCAACATTATTTTTTGAACCTACAAAAAGCCAACCATTAAACCCCTGCATGTTTGAAGATTGTAAATTTTCAATAGCTTTTGGGATAAATGCTTTTTTATCAATTCCCCAATCATTGGTCACAAAAGCTATATAGCCTTCAACGGAGTTTTCACTTTTGGTATGAGCCCAATATTCATCTGGTTTTAGACTTCTGTTCAATTCGTTAATACTATCTTCTAATTGCTGGCTTAATTCCTGTTCCTTCTCTAATTGACCTTTTATGGTTTCTAATTGCTCGGCAATAGTCCCTTTTTGATTATCAATTGTTTTTTGTGTAGTACTTGCATAGTACAAAAAGCCGATAATTATTACTATAATTCCATAAAACAACCATCTATTTGTTTTATCCTTTTTCTCAATTTCTTTTATTTTATCATCAATGCGTTTCATACTAATGGTTTTATATAGTAATATAGTTATAGAATTCGTTGTTGAAATCGTCAATTTCGGTGTTGGATAATTTATTTACAATACGAGTTAACCTTTCACGTTTAAGTTTTAAAAGTTCTATTAGGTCAATATTTCTAAGGCGTTTTTTCATACTGCCATAAAGTCGAAGGGATAGCAAATTAATTGATAAACAACCAATTATTGCATAAACAGGTTCTAGAGTTAAAAACTCTGAGTCTTTAAATACATATATTAGAATTGATAGAACAACACTAATAACTGCTGTTATAACCGTCATTTGCCAGTTCTTTTTAATTCCTTTTTTGTGCATAGCAATAGCTCTGTCAATTTCAGCATCTGAAACAAGCAAGTCTTCTGCACTAACTTCTTTTTCAATTTCATTACCAGAGGATTCGTCTTTATCTGTTTTAATAAACTTTTGAGGAGCTTCTGAAACACCAATAAGAGAAAGCACTTTTTTTAAACTTGCTGAAGCTTTTTCTTGAAGCCCTAGAAAGCTCAAAATATCATGAATAGCCTTATCAGGATTGTTAGCTAAATCAGCATATTGTTTACGTTGCCAACGCATTGGTAACTCACATTCTTTAATCAGAATTGGCACCATTTTCTTATTTGTATTAATAGCAATAGAGACTTCGTCTTGAACGTTTTGTGATTCAACTGATGTTGGTGATAAAATCAGCATAAACGTCTCTGATTTTTCTAAGGCTTCTTCAATAGCATTATCCCAGTTTTCACCAAGACCTATACCTAATTGATCTATCCATACGTTTGCACCTAAATTTTGTAATTCTTTGACAAGCCCTATAGCAAATGGCCTATCCTTACTTGAGTAACTGACGAAAATAGTTTCTGCACTCATGAGATATGTTTTTAGTTTATTAGGATTAATTAAGGGATTGTTAATATAGTAATTATTTTTTTACATCATATGTTTTTTTAAATATGACTTGGTCACACGGATACATTTCACCATTAACACCAACCATGAGCCAATCTCCTTTTTTTCCTTTCATTGTGCCTTCCATTGTTTCAACGGAAAATGGTTCATTTATTTGAATACAATTTATTGGAATAGGCTTTTTGATGGCTTTTTTAAACTTGAACTCTGGAATAGTATCTTTCTTAAATGTTAGCATATTATCCCATTAATTGAACTTTCAGAAATTGAGTAAATTCATCATTGTCTTTACTTGTTAATGCTACATAACCACGATAAGCGTTTGTATGCATAGAGACTTTTTCTCTAATTGGAATGTCTTTAGACGCTTTAATATAAAATTCTTTGGCTATGTCGAAATTTCGTAAATACATGTTTGCTTCTGCCACTGTTGCAAATTTCCAAAGATCGTCGTCACAATGGGTCGTTGCTTCTAATGCTTGGTTTGCATACTTTTTCATTTCACTTTTTCCTGTTGCGGGATCAGTGACAATACTTAAAAAAGCCAGATTAATAGCGTGATAATATATTTGAGAATGGTCTCCATTATCAACAGAGATATTTAGTGCCTTACTATAATATTCACGCGATAGTTCGCTCGATTTAAACGAATTTGACTTTAAATAATCTCGTTTGTGTCTGCCACCAATAATTCCCATTAAGTCAGTATTGCGTTTTGCAAGCGGATGATTATTTAAAATATCATAAACTTCATCCTTTCGTTCAAGACCTTCAAGTGCAAATATTAATTGCGTTAGACCTGTTTTGCCTAAGTCATCTTTATTGGGAAGTAAATTTTCTACCACATCATCATACTTTCCAAGAATCAAATTAATTTCTTCCCTGTTGTTATAGTCTTGAAAAAACTTACTCCCAGTCAAAGTATCTAAAATTAAAGCATAGGTTGAATCTTTATCTGACTTTGGTTTAACCATATATAAATGCTTCTTTTCTACAAATTCTCTATAATTCTTATTAAATGGTTTATGACAAGATTCAAGTGATACATACTCATCTTCTGTCGATGCTGCAACCTTCATTTTAAAAGGATACGTACCATTAAAAGTATCCTTCCATTCTTTGCGTAGGGATTTTATGTAACCTCCATCGCTGCTCAATTCGCTATATTTTTTATTCCATTGTTTATCTAAAACCTCAGGAGCAATACCATTGCTTGGTGTTCCAAACATGATTAAATGAGAGATTCTGTTTCTATTGTCTTGATCTAAGCTTAGTATTGCTTTTTGTGCAACTAGTCCGCCTAAACTATGCGCAACTATGGCAATACTATCATAATCTTTGAATTTGTTCTGAATTGATGCTTTTAAGAAAACTGCTATTTTGTCTACATCTAGAATAGCTCCCCAAATATCCTTTCCTAACTTAGGTTGTACTACAGGAGCATAGCCCAAAGGTTTCATTGCCCAATCATCAAAATTAGAATCTGATTGCAACAAGTCTGGGATAATACCAAAAGTACCTTTAGACTCACCAGAAAATCCATGAAGAAATAGTAATAGGTTTTTACCTTCTTCTCTTTCCCATGATGGAGTACTATGGCTTTTTGAAATTATCTCTTGAGTTTTTTGAATTTTTGTAACGGAAACTCTGTCTTTTAATTCTTCAGGAATATAACAAATGGCAAAATCAGCACTCATTTGCAAATTTGCATAGGGCATTTGCATTTTCTCCGTCATTACATTGTTTACATCTGTTTTCTTCATTGCCAGAAATTTCTCTGGTGTTCTTTCAAATACATAATTAGCTGTATCAACTGTTCTAACAAATTCATCTACTAAAAAGTGTTTATGTTTTAAATGCTCAGCTTTAAAAGCTTCCATAAGACTTGCCGTAAAAAAACTACAGTCATCTCCTCCTTGTGCCCATGAACGCTCATGTACTTGTGAAGAAGCCATAATTACCATCCCTTGTTCATCGTCTATTTCTTGAGCTATGCCTTCTAAAGTTGAAGATCTAGAAATATTATTTTCTGAAATATTTAAGGCAATATTCTCATCTTTACCATCGAAAAATCCACCTGAATGACAACAATCAAAAAGAACAAACATTCTTTTTGATTTTATCTCACTAAGTTTTGCGCGTAAATCTTTACCAAAAATCAAATTTTCACTAGATGCTAGATATGGTAATAAATAAGATTTACCCTCGTGATAGCCTCCATGTCCAGAATAAAAAATAAGAAATGACGAGTTTTCATCTATCTTCTTAATATAGTCATCTAAAGCACCAATTATGTTTTTTGTGATAGCTTCTTTATCAAGAAGAAGAGTGATATTCTCTTTTTTATAACCACATAATGTCTCGTCAGTGAGAACGTCATACATTGCTTGGGCATCTTTTAAAAATATTTCTTGTTCTTGCTTGTTATCAACACCTATTATTAAAGCATATGCATTTTCTAGTTTTCTCATAAATTAGAATGATATATTATTAAAAATTCTTTTCATCTTAGATACTTGATCATGCGTAATAGTAGGTGTATTTAATCCAATATTATTTAATTCTATTAACTTTTTTAGTTTATGAGCAGCATCGCTACTTATCATGTCCTGTTCTGCCAAAATACTTGTTATTGCGAAGTTTGAGGAGGTTGAGGTATTAATTCCGTTTTGATTTGCAATACTATTAAGTTTCTGATTAATGGCTTCTTTTAATTCCAATAATTCTTGATAAGGAGATTCGGCATGGCTCTTTTTTGGCGAAATCTTTTTATCGCTCTTAGGGATAATGTCTCCGCTTCCCTTGGGAATAATGTCTCCTCCACTTTTTGAGATTGGTTGTCCCACACCAATTAGTAGATTGTCTGATTTTGCCATTCCAGCTTCCTTCGCAAAATTATCTAATTCATTGTCAAGTGTAAATTCCGCCCCATCTTTGGTAACTTTTAGAGATTTGAATCTGTCCATCATGTTCTTAATCTGTACTCTAAATAAAAAGAGAGTTAAAATTAAAGCTAAAGGCCATATAATTACATCAAGAGTGTCTATTAGGTTTTTCCAAAACGCTTGTCCTTCTTTTATTTGCTCAACTTTTTTAGCAAGGTCATCGGCTTTTTTTCCAATTTCTTCTACTTTTGAAGAATCTATAGCTTGTAAAAAATTTATCATTGTATTTTATTTTTCCAGTAATTCATAATTCTATTCTCAAATTCAGCACTATTTTTAATGGTTCTAAAATGAGGATCATTTTGAAACGTTGAAGGCGTATAATTGTATCCTTGCGATACAGCTTTTAACAAAAATTCTAAAGTCTTGTCTTTATCTCCAATAGAAGCAAAATATTGAGCCCATCCATAATCTACAGCACCAAACTGAAAACCTGCTCTTAAATCATCTAATTTGTCAATGTATATTTTTGCCGCTTCAAAATTTCCATTATTAAAGTTGCAAATGGCTAATTGCACTAAATAGCCAATGTCATTGGGTTGTTCTTCATGTAATGATTTATATAAAGGTTGTGCATTTAGGTAATCCCCTTTATAATAGTGAGCTTGTGCTAAGTTAACTTCAGAAGCAATTGGGCTTTTACGTGTAATTATTTTATTAAAATATTTGTTAGCTTCGTCAATATTATTTGCATTTATTAGCTGAATTCCTGTAAAAGTTGATAAATAATCAATGTCTTCAATATCAGCTGTTAAGTTATAGTCAGATAAATAGGTTTCAAGCTCTGTGAATTTACCAGTTTTCACATAGGCATTAATTAGGGGTCGCTTTAAGTAATTTGCTTCTATTATATTAGTTACAGGAACTAGTGTTTGTATAACGTCATCATAGTTGCCTAACTCAACATCAGCAAGGCCTTTTAAATAATACCTAAAACCGCAACGTTGGCAGTTTTCAAGGATCATATCGTCCATTGGAATTTCGTTATAAATAGCCTCAATATCTTCTGGACGGTTAACTAACTGCAATGCAATGGTCATATCACTCATATTTGTAGAAATATCCTTTAAAGCTTTTTTATACTCTTCTCTGTGAGCTTTAAAGGCTTTATCATTTTTTCCTTTTATTATTGACTCATAAAACAACATAATATTTTTTTGCCTAGGGCTTAATTTTAATTTATTATCAATTAAAAGCCTTAATGAATCGGCAGTTTTATACAGTCCCTTATTATAATAATAAGCTATCTTATGAATTTTAGGCTCTAAGAAATTTGAATCTGATTTTATGGCTTTATCTAAAAATTGAAGTTGAAGCTCATCATTATTGAGATTATCTAATGCATTAATGAGATATTGATAAGCTTCATAATTTGGTGGAGTTTCCTCATAGTAGGAACTCATCCCATTGTCTTTATTTTGAATATAACCTGATTCATTTTGTTTTCCTTCAGTATACAAATAACCAAGAATTTTTTGTTTTAGAGCCTCAACACAGTCAATAGGAGAGTTTGGATTACATGTAATTGTCTCAAAAGAGATAAGTGTTTCATCAATTAAGCCATCTTTAATAGATCCTTGCAGTAAAAGCTCATTACTTTCTTTGTAAAAAACACCACTAACTATTTTTCCTGGCTTAAAATAATTTTTGAGTAGACTTGATAAATCACTTGCTCCTGTTTTAGATTTAATAATGTTAGTGTAGTCACTTACAATTTTTGGAGAAATAACACTAGCGAGTTCATTGTTTTCGATACCATTAATAATCCAATTTGCGGCAATTTTCCCAATAAAATCTAATTTTTCATCACCAGTAATATTATCAAAATTTAATACTGCAATTCTATTATTGCTTTGAATTTCTTCAAGTGAAAAATTACTACCAAAATTATTTTTAATTATCAATGTAATCGCAACTCCTGAAAGCAAACCAACAACAAATAGAGAAGAAAAGTACATTTTTTGAAACGCACTTTTATTATATGGCGTATTAGGATCTTCAGTTTGTTGTATTTCATACCTAAGCAATCTAAATTTCCATATATAATATATGTAAACAGGAAATCCAATTAATAAAATAAGAATAAGATAAGTTACACTTCTGTCAGGTAATCCTAATGGACTACTAATTAAAGCTAAAACTTGAAGAATAACCCAACTGGAAACGATATAAATTGAAAGCATTTTAAATACTTCCTTTTTATGGCACTCTCTTACAAAACCTTTTAGGTTCATTTTCAATTAATTAGCAAAGTTGGTTAAGCGCAAAATGGGTAATTTACTTGCTAAAGTTACATATTTTCACTAATATAGGGAATAATTAACTTAAAAACTGCGTCATGGCAAGCAAAGAAAATTCTGACAACAAAAATGGAATTATCCCTAAAGGATCAGGAGATATTATTCCAAAAGGAAGTGGGGATATCATCCCTAAAGGAAGTGGAGACATTATTCCAAAGGGAAGTGGAGACATCATTCCAAAGGGAAGTGGAGACATTATTCCAAAGGGAAGTGGAGACATCATTCCAAAGGGAAGTGGAGACATCATTCCAAAAGGAAGTGGAGATATCATCCCTAAAGGAAGTGGAGACATTATTCCAAAAGGAAGTGGAGACATCATTCCTAAATAATCAATTTAATATTAATTTTCTTTAATTATATCTTGCCCTAAACTTAAAGTCATTAAAATATTAAAGTATTAAAAAACCGATTCAGCAATGAATCGGTTTTTTAATGTTTATTTCTCATTGAAAAACCACCGTCTTTGACGGTGGTCATGTTTTAAAGGCTCTGCCATTTTTTAGTTTTGCCCATCTAAAACTTTTTAAGATGAGTAAATATAGAAAATTAACGCATGTGTA
>Ga0316205_10000832_pt1 | contig 46302 bp, 36 predicted proteins | sample 3monthpyrite_MG_FD_204941 | JGI IMG/M metagenome (GOLD analysis project Ga0316205, IMG submission 204941) | Microbial mat bacterial communities from mineral coupon in-situ incubated in ocean water Damariscotta River, Maine, United States -... | ecosystem: Environmental > Aquatic > Marine >...
TTTCGATAGTTGGTATCAGGTTATCTGGCAGGGATGTACTCTGTGTTGTGTTTGTCGTTTCCTGAAGCCTTAAAACATCACCCGGCCTTAGCAAGCGGCCGGCATGACCACCGAACTGGCCGAGAGTGAAGGTGGATCTGGAGCCAAGATACTCAGGACATTGAATACCGCCACTGACCAGTAAATAGGCGCGTGCTCCGGCCTGTTCGAGTTTACCGATTTTCAGTGTCTGACCGGCGAGTACTTTGAGTGCTTTCCAGAAGCTGATGTCTTCACCATCCAGTGTGGTGTGCATGTGCGCACCGGTCAGTACAATGGTGGTGTCGGTATTGAAACGCAGGGTGGGCCCGTTTAGCGTTATTTCCAGTCCTGCACAATCTTCGCTATTACCCAGTAAGCGGTTACCCAGACGAAATGACAATGAGTCAAAAGGGCCGGAGGGTGGCACACCGATATCCCAGTAACCGATGCGACCGGGGGAATCCTGAATACTGGTTTGGGTGCCGGCAACCACCACATCAATCAATGCCGGCTGATAGTGAAAATCATTCAGGTAGCGGGTAAAAATTTTACCTTGTCTGAAAATATCGGCTTGTAAAATGTGCAATACAAATTCACGATTGGTTTCAATGCCATAGATTTGCAGTTCAGTCATTGCGCGCGTCAGGCTATCAATCGCCTGCTCGCGGCTTGACTCGTGGACAATAATTTTTGCCAGCATCGGGTCATACAAGGCTGATACTTCTACGCCGCTCTCTATCCAGTGCTCAATGCGCAAGGAACGACCATCTGACTTCGGAAATATCACCTGGCTAAGTAATCCTGCACAGGGCTGGAAGTTTTTATGCGGGTCTTCGGCATAAAGACGCATCTGAATGCTATGGCCATTGACATGCAGGGTGTTTTCAATCGTCGATAAGGGCTGCAATTCGTTTGCACCAAGACTCACCATCCAGTTAATCAGGTCAACATTGAAAATCTGTTCAGTGACGCCATGTTCGACCTGCAGGCGGGTATTGACTTCAAGAAAGTAAAATGCATGGTTATCCTGGTCATAAACAAATTCTACAGTACCGGCGCTGCGGTAGTTTACCGCAGCACACAAGCGAATAGCCACATCACGCATTTGTTGGCGTACGGCATCGGGTATGTTGGGTGCGGGCGTTTCTTCAATGACTTTTTGATTACGCCGTTGTGTACTGCAGTCACGTTCGCCGAGCGCAATAACATGGCCCTCACCATCACCAAACACTTGTACCTCGATATGACGCGCACGCTCGACAAATTTTTCGATAAAGATACCGTCATTGGAAAAATTGGATGCACTGAGCCGCTTGACAGAATCATAGACCTTGGTCAGTTCATCTGCATTCCAGCATAACTGCATGCCGATACCGCCGCCGCCAGCGGTACTTTTCAACATGACCGGGTAACCGACGCGTTGCGCTTCTTTTAAAGATTGCGTGACATCAATCAGTAGCTCGGAACCGGGTAATAAGGGCACCTGGTTTTGTTCGGCCAGTTCACGTGCGGAATGCTTGAGTCCAAAAGCCGCCATTTGTTCGCGGGTAGGGCCAAGAAAAACAATACCGGCTTGCTCACAGCGTTGAACAAACTCAGGGTTTTCACTCAGGAAGCCATAGCCGGGATGAACGGCTTCGGCACCGGATTGCTGAATAATGTCGAACAGCTTGTCCTGATCCAGATAGGTATCAGACGCATTGCCTTCGCCGAGCGGCCAGGCTTCACTGGCTTGTGTCACGTGTAATGAATCCGCATCGGCTTCAGCGAAGACTGCAACCGATTTGATATTCATTTTATCCAGTGTACGGATAATTCGACAGGCAATGACGCCACGGTTGGCAATCAGTACTTTCTTGAACATGTTCTCTCTCAATACCGGTTCGGGTCGTCCCGATTAGGTTTGATACATCAAGGGTCGTCCATTGATGTTTTAGTAATTGTGCCTTGAATGCCAGTTTACTGGTTAAGTATATAATTTATTGCCACGTAATACCGCCTTTTGTCAAACGCAGGTGTCATCGCGAGGAGCGTTGTTTGCGACGCGGCGATCTCATCGCTTTTATATCCAACTTGTTTATGCAAACAAGTGAGCCCATTTAACAGATTGCCGCGCTGCTATACTATAATATTATACTCTGTCCTATGCCTTTGCGTCCGTGGCTTTATTTAAAGCGCTGAGCCGTTTCGCTCGCAATGACACATTTTTTGTTAACGCGAGTGTCATCGCGAGGAGCGTTTTTTTGCGACGCGGCGATCTCTCTAAAAAGAATAGCTAACCCGGGCCCTTGATATAACCATAAAAAATTTGCTGCGGATAAAACTGCCTCGCGATAGTAATTAATCCCAAATCAATACTTCTACCGGCGTCGGGTTATAGGCATTACAGGGATTATTCAATTGCGGACAATTGGAAATTAATACGATCACATCCATGGCGGCTTTCATTTCCACGTATTTTCCAGCATCCGAAATACCGTCTTCAAACGTCAGTTGTCCATCCGCAGTGACGGGTACATTCATAAAAAAATTAATATTATGGGTAATGTCTCGTTTGTTGATGCCAAATTCTTCATGTTCTGCCACGGCCAGCATCCAGCTGTCGCGACAGGCGTGCATGCATTTCTTTTCCAGCGCATAGCGCACAGTATTGCTTTCAGTGGCACAGGCGCCGCCGATGGTATCATGTCGGCCGCAGGTATCGGCTACTATGTCGAGCATCAGATTGCCTTCATTGGATAACAGGCGAGTGCCGGTAGTCAGGTAGATATTACCCTGTTCACGGATGGTATCCATTGCGCTGTAGCGTTCGGCGGGATTATTGGCATTATAAAAAAGTGTATCGGCGGCCTGATTACCTTCGAGGTCGAGGATGCGAAAAGTCTGACCTGCCTTGACTACCTTTATATAGTAATCACCAGCGGGTACCACAACGCGGTCAATGGCCTGTTCCGGCTTCAATGTACTTTCTTTAATCATGACAGCCACAGCCAATATTATAGAGTTGTGTATTTTTGAAGCCGCGCTGGTTTTCTTCGCGCGAATTCATGCATTCATCATCTTCAAGAATCGGGGCGGCTTTACTGATCTGGTAAATGACCGGTTGCTTCGGGTATTCTTTGGCCGGGTTCAGCGGGTGAGGGCAGGTATGAAATACCACCAGGGTATCCATTTCAAATCGTAATGTAATAGCATCACCGGCCTTGCTGTTACCGGTTTCATAATGCATGTTACCGTTTTCATCGACAGCGATTTTACTAAACAGGTTGAGATTTGCCGCCATGTCGCGTGCATTCATGCCATACTTGGCGAGTTCAACCAGAAAACTGTCGTAGCCATTTAATGTCCAGTCATTGCGGTAATCCTGATAACTATGTTCACCCCATTTTTCAATGACACTTTTTTTAGTAGAGTTAGCACCCACAGTGTCATGCCAGCCGACAGTATCCTCGATAATCGAGCAAAAAATTCTGCCCATGTCTGAATACAGACAGTGACCGCGGGTGAGTTTAAACGTATGCTGGCACTTGAGTGTGTCCGGTGCATTATAGCGTTCCAGGTAATTCGACGGATTATAAAACAGCATGCCGACATTGGCGCCGCCCAGTTTATCAACCAGTCGCAGACAGGTACCCTGGCGCATTAACATCGACCAGTGTGCACCGCCGGGGATTTCATCTTCATACATAATCTCGTTGCTCATGTCATGACTTCCGGCTCAGTGAGTACTTTGTGAGTATCTTGCATAGAATGATCAATATTTTTCAAGGTGGACTGGTCTACTTCACCCACGGGGATATCATAAGTGATACAAGCACCATAGGCAGTAGGATTTTGCTTATCAAGACGTTTTTTGTCAAATACCCATAAGCGCGTGCCAAGATAAAAGGCTTCCTGTAAATCATGCGTAATCATGAAAATGGTCAGTCCGGTTTTTTTCCAGATATTCAGAATCAGTTCATGCATATCGGCACGGATGCCGGGATCAAGGGCGCCAAAGGGTTCATCCAGCAGTAAAATGCGTGGATTTTTCATCAATGCCTGCGCGATCGCCAGACGTTGTTGCATGCCGCCGGATAATTCATGCGGATACAGATTGAGCGCATGTGTCAGTCCGACAGATTCGAGCATGTTGCGTGCTTTTTCTTCCGCTTGCTTGCGCGCGGAGCCAAACAGCTTGCCGAGAATTCTGGATTGTTCAAACTCCATGCCGAGCACGGTGTTTTTTAAAACCGTTAAATGCGGAAATACAGAATATTTCTGGAACACAATGCCACGTTCAGGACCTGGCTCCTCAGGGAAGGGTTTACCATCAAGTAACAGTTGACCACGGGTGGCCTGTTCCACGCCCAGTAGCATACGTAGAAAAGTGGTTTTGCCGCAGCCGGAGGTGCCAACGACGGTAACAAATTCACCTTCTTCAACAGCAACATTGACCTGCTCGAGGACAATGTTATCACCAAATTCTTTCCATACATTATTTGCCTGAATGATCGCCATGCTTTATTTACCTCCGCTATGGAACCACGGGAACGCCTTGACCGAAATCATTCTCAATACGTAATCGGTCATAAAGGCCAGGAAAGTAATCCATACTACATAGGGCAGGATCACATCCATAGACAGGTAGCGACGTACCAGAAAAATCCGGTAACCAAGGCCATCAGTAGAGGCAATCGCTTCGGCGGCTATCAGGAATAGCCAGGCGGCGCCCAGTGACAGACGCAAGGCTTCTATCAAACGTGGCAATACCTGTGGCAGCACTACGCGCAAGATCACCAGCCAGGTGGATGCACCCAGCGTTTGTGCCTTGATCATTTGCTCGCTGGGCAATTCCAGTACTTTGCTTTGCAGGTCGCGCATAATAAAGGGAGTAATGCCGATGGCAATCAACACTACTTTGGATAATTCACCCAGACCGAAAACGATAAATAAAATCGGTAGTACCGCCAGGGGTGGTATCAGCGATATGGCGGTGATAATAGGTGACAGGTTGGCGCGTGCATACGGTATGACGCCATTCAATACGCCAAAAAATAAACCGATGATAGCGCTGATACCAATACCCAACCCCAGTCGTGTCATGCTTGAGGCGGTATCTTGCCAGAACAGGTATTCACCACTGCGTTTACTGGGTTGCATAGCCAATGTTTCAATCGCTGTGGACATGCTGCCCAGTGAAGGCAGTAATTTATCCCGCGAGTTTTCCGCCAGCCGTGCATCGGACGCGACGATATACATAATCAGGATCAGGATAAAAGGCAGCACACCGAGCGATATCCTCAGTAGCCTGTCTGGATGGCGGTTCATTAATCTTTTCATGAATTTGTATCAGCTCAATGGGGCCGGGATAAAGCCCGGCCCGTTTGCAGACATTTTTACAGCTTACCGTCCGCTGCCATTTGCATGTAGGACGGATCAAAACGTAGCTTGATGTTTTTACTATCACCAAACACACCGGCAGGGGTTTCAATGCCGATGAAGCCGGCATCGGGAGCGCCATCACCTAACAGACCATGGTCGAAGGAGAATTTGGCTACTTTGGCCATAGTGTCTTTCAGTTTCTCGCTGTTGGTGAAACTGACGGCATCCTTGGGGGCATAGAACATTTTGGTTGAAGCCAGTTGGGAATCATAGCCTTTCAGATCAGTACCTGAAGCCTTGCCCATGGCAGTGCGTGCAGCAATAGCTGTTTTATCAGATCCTGACATCGTCGCCATGATTTCATACCATGCGCCGGTCAATGCCTTGCCCAGCTTGGGGTTCTTTTTCAGCGTATCAGTGTTGACGACCATCAAGTCGATAATTTCACCCGGGATCTGGCTGGAATCAAACAGTTTGTTACTGTTGGGCATTGCCATAATTTCACTCACCAGTGGATTCCAGGTGGTGACTGCTGTCACGTCCTCGGTACCATACACCGATACCATGTCAGCATCTGAAGTGTTGACGACCTTCACATCTTTTTCAGACATGCCAACCGATTCCAGTGCTCTGGCCAGCAAGTAATGTGACACGCTGAGTTCAACCAGGTTGACGTTCTGGCCCTTGATATCTTTCAGGGATTTTTTACCTTTGAGGATTACGGCGTCATTACCGTTGGAGAAATCACCGACAATCAAGGCAGTGCTGTCGACGCCACTGGCGGCAGGAATAGTCAGTGCATCCATGTTGGTCATCACACAGCCGTCAAAAGCACCCGAGGTGTATTGATTGATGGATTCAACATAGTCGTTGATTTGCACCACTTCAATTTCAATGCCGTATTTATCGGCCCATTTTTTCACGATGCCCGAGCTGTTACCGTAGTCCCAGGGCATCCAGCCAACATAGATCGTCCAGGCAACCTTGAATTTATCTTTGGCCAGCACAGGCTGTGTGACCATCAGGGCGAGGGGTAAAATCAGTAGCGCTAGTAATTTTGTTAATGTATTTTTCATGTTTCCTCCGGTCGTTGACACGTGGTTTCAGGAGGTTCAATGAACATGCATTGCATACCTCCCGGGCTTTTATCCCTCCGTGTAACCTGCGTGGAACCATGCGTGACATGATAGACAGGTCGACAGCTCTCGGACCAGGCATCCTCAAAGGACCGGAACCCTAGCTGTCTATTTCAGGTTGCTATGGCATATGATAGCCATTGAACTCTCACCTGATGGATATATTGCAATATAAGTGCCACTAAAATTAAATCAATTAAAATAGAGGCTTATAAAAATATCATGGGATAACTAAGCGGGTATGATCACACGTTTGGTGCGCCATGATGTATAGCGCACACTGTTGGTGCAATAGGCGACGGGTGAGTATTAAGACGTTTGCAGGCTTTGATGGATACAAGCGGTGGTGTGTATTTTACTGACTTCCTGCACCGGCCTGCCCAGATGATGCCCCTGGACAAAGTCGACGCCGAGTTCCTTAAGGACCGTCAGTGTTTCTTCATCCTCAACACATTCGGCGACCGTGACTTTGTTCATCACATGGGCAATATGATTCATCGATTGTACCAGGGCACGATCGACCGGGTTGCTGACAATATTATGGATGACCGAGCCATCGATTTTAATACGATCCACTGGCAAGTCCTTGAGGTAACCGAAGGAGCAGAAACCGGAACCGAAATCATCCAGGGTGCACTGGCAGCCCAGTGCTTTGAGTCGGGACAAAAATTCCGTCGCAGCGGCGAGGTGAGTAATGATGGCGGTTTCAGAAATTTCAAAACTCAAGTATTCAGGATCAAGACCGGTTTGTTGCAGCTGAAGTTGTACCAGCCCGATCAGGTTGTTATCTTCAATGGCGCGATCTGACAGATTAACGCTGAAGCGTGCCTTGATACCTTGTGTATGCATATCGGCCAGACGTTTAATGGCATTTTCTACCATCCAGTTATCGAGATTATGTATCAGGCCGAAACGTTCCGCAGCCGGCATGAAGCCGCCCGGTAAAATGATCTTGCCGTCATCGGTTGGCATGCGCAGCAGTAACTCATAGTCCACGGTGGCGAGTGTTTTTGTATCCATAATAGGCTGGTAGGCGAGTATGAATCGGTCATTGTCTATCATGTCCTTGACACGTGCCGCCCAACCCATGTCATCCGCCATACCCTGTTCATCGCGGTCTTCAGGTTTGTAGATATTGACGCAGTTACGACCGCGGGTTTTGGCCAGATTGCAGGCCAGGTCGGCTTGTGACATGGCCTGTTCGGAAGTGCGGGTGTTTTCATCGATCAAGGTTGCACCGATACTGCAGGAAACGCTGAAGCCATTACCTTCGTGGTAAAAAATAAATTCATCAAAAAGGTGGCGAAAGTTTTCCGCCACTTTTTCCAGGTTGTCCGGATCAATATCATAGAGTAGTAAGGTGAATTCATCGCCACCAAAGCGTGCAAACAGATCACCTTCACGTGCGTGACTGGAAACCATATTGCTGATTTCAACCAGTAAATCATCGCCGGCTGCATGCCCGAGGGTGTCATTAATATATTTAAACTGATCGAGGTCAATGTACAGCAGGCCAGATGTTTCGGAGCTACGAGAGACGCGTGCGATGAGACGATCCAGTTCCTGCTGGAAGAAGCGGCGGTTATACAGTCCGGTGAGGACATCATGTTCGGCCTGATAACTCAGTTGATGTTGATATTTCCGCGTAGCGGTAATATCGCGCGCCGTGCCGGTAATGCGCACAATATTGCCTTCGTTATCAGTTTGTGCGCGTGCGTTAAAGCTTAACCAGATATCATCGCCATGGCGGTTTCGATGTACTGTCTCGAATTGATACAGATCATGTTGCGATTTGATTTCACTGAATGCCGCCTGTTCCTGCTCGGCATAATCCGGATGCTGGAAATCACTGACGGGTAATCCAATCATTTCGTTGGGCGGATATCCATAGAGGTTGATAGAGGCTTTGTTTAAATAGCTCCAGCGACCTTCCGCATCCATACTCCAGACCAGGTCGTGGGCGGTCTCGACCAGATCACGATAAAGTGCTTCGGCTTTTTGCACTTTTTCCAGTGCCGCTTCGGTTTCTGAAATATCATTGACCAGATAAATAAATACCGGTTTACCACTGAGGATGACGCCGCTGACACAGACAGACACGGATAATTCATTGCCATCGCGCTTGATGCCCTTGACCTTGTAACGACCGGACAGGTGCATGGGTGAGCCATCTTTTTCCAGCACGTCATGAATCAACCATGACAAAGGTTTTCCGCGTACTTCAGGACTGCTGTAGGCAAACAGGTTCTGTGCCGCCAGGTTGAAGGTATCAATCATGCCTTGTTCATCTGTGACGATAATGCCTTCAGCCGCATTATCAATGATGGCCCTGATGTGAGTTTCCTGATCAGTGAGGCGTTGAAAAACCTTGCCCAGCGCCTGGGTCAGATAGCCCGCCTCATCATTGGAATGCGCTTTTAACTCGGCCAGTGATTTATTGGTGACAGCGCCACTACCCCGTAATGCCTGTTGCACTGGTGCCAGAGACTGGCGCAAGCTGCGTGTCGACAGCAAGGTCAGCGTCAAGGTCACTGCACAAAGAACGGACCAGATAACCAGGGTCGCAGACTCCAGCTGACCTTTGCTTAACCATTGGTATTCCAGTAACAGCGAGTAAGCCAGAACAGGCAGCAAGCCACCCAGTAATAACAATTTGGCATGTATGCTGTTTTGTACCTTGATAACGCCGGTAAAGTGGGTCAACTGACTGAGTTTATCCAATACCATTAAATAGGCAGGCATGCCGATGATGATAGAAATTGTCAGTTGCAGGATGACCAGATTCCAGGCTAAGCCCTCATTGACACTGATACCCAAGCGCTGTGAACTCACAATATATAGAGAGGAGATACTGATTGTATAAAAAATAAACAATCCCCAGTAAGCGAGCTTGTAGCGGTGAATTTTTCGGTGTAATAAAGCCGCCAGGCTGGCATGTTCGGGGTTGTCTTGCAGCTTTTTTGCCAGTGGATCGAGAAAGCGCCAGAAAACTATCGTCACCAGCGCCAACATTCCGGTCACAAAGGCAGGCAACAGGCCATCATGAAGCACAGCCAGGATATGCTCATGGGAGAGCAGGCCAAAGCAGACCGCACCCCATAAGTTAAATGCCGGAGTGAGTAAAAAAGTCAGGCTAATCAAGGCCATAATGTATTTTCGGTGACGACTCAGCTGTTCTATCATAAGCCTGAAAAGAAGGTAAAATAGTTCATATTGGTAGTGTCAGCTTGTGTCCATCATTCATGAATGCTTTATTTACTAGCAATTATTCTGCCAGCTTGGACATTATAGAGTGAATGCTACGGTTTCAGGCAGGAATAAATGGATGAAGGGTGCAAAACCGGGCAACAAGACTGGTGAAATGGTACGCCAGATGACAATTTAGGCATCAAGAGAGCGAAGGAAAATGTTATATTGCCCGGTAGCAAAGCAGCCAACACGGCAAGTCACAACAGGATCCAATAATAAGCAAGGGTGGTGAGTATGAAACGTCGAGAATTTGTCAGCAAAATGGGTATAGGCGCCATCGCCGGAGCAGGTCTGTTGAGTGCCTGCGGAAAAAAAGAAGAATCTCACGGCACGGAAAAGCCGGTCGCCAAAACTGAAATAAAATGGGACATGGTCACCACATGGCCAAAGGATTTCCCGGGCCTTGGAACCGGAGCGAATACACTGGCACGCACGATTAATGAATTGAGTGGTGGCCGCATGCACGTGACCGTCTACGGCGCCAAGGAAATTGTGCCGGCATTCGAAGTGTTCGATGCGGTTTCAAACGGCACGGCACAAATTGGCCATGGCGCTGCTTATTACTGGAAGGGAAAAAACGAAGCCTTCCAGTTTTTTTCCACGGTGCCCTTTGGCATGAATGCACAGGAAATGAATGGCTGGATGTTTCATGGCGGCGGCCTGGAATTATGGAAAGAAGCTTATGCACCTTTTAACCTGATACCGGCACCTGCCGGTAACACCACTGTGCAAATGGCGGGCTGGTTCAACAAGGAAATTAACAGCATCGACAGCCTCAAGGGTTTAAAGATGCGCATACCCGGACTTGGCGGCGAAGCCTTCAGCCGTGCCGGTGGCACGCCGGTGAATATGCCCGGTGGTGAATTATTTACCGCGCTGCAAACCGGTGTGCTGGATGCTACAGAATGGGTCGGTCCCTATAATGACCTGGCTTTCGGTTTTCACAAAGTCGCCAAATACTACTACTACCCCGGCTGGCATGAGCCAGGCACCACGCTTGAGGCCATCATTAATAAAAAAGCATTCGAAGCCCTGCCTGAAGACCTGCAGGCCATTGTCATGGCCGCCTGTCGAATTGCTAACCAGGACATGGTGGATGAATATACCGCCAACAACAATGCTGCATTGTATGAACTGGTGAATGTTCATAAAGTTGAGCTCAGGCGCTTGCCGGATGATGTGTTGGCACGCCTGAAAGAATTGTCGGATGATGTCGTGCATGAAGTGGCCAACAAAAGTGAGTTGGGTAAGAATGTATTTGACTCCTATAACAAGTTCCGTCAGCAGGCGCACGACTGGCATAATATTTCTGAACGCGCTTACTATAATGCGCGCTCCTAGGCACGAGTATATTTAACCCATGGCAATTTGAAAGAGTACAATAGCCACTCAAGTGATGATTGTTATTTAATCAATGACTGATCATTATTGTCCTGACACATTTCATGGCCTTGAGTAGCAGATGTGTGTCAGCCGTTTTGACAGCAATAGAACAATTAGTCGCGGGCTATAACCGTTTTCGTAATGGATTTTATGTGATTAGTTTGGGGCAGAGACAGAGCGGCTTTACAAGGGAGACCGAAAGCCGCGATGTGTTTACAGACTTGTACAATCTGCAACCTGGTAGCCAGAGATTAATATTGAAGGACTCTAACAGGTCTGCATTGTTTGAAGTATCCGGTATAACTTGTGTCCACGTGAGGTAATAAAGGGTAATTTTTATTACCCGTACGTGACTGTATGAGCGCTGGCAGGAAAGCCGTTCAACCAAGGCATGTCCTTGTTGGTTTTGTCTGTCTCCATGGTTTTATCCGAATAAACAAACAGAACAAATTCTAAATAGCCGCAGAAATTTTTTCCTTATTTTATAATGCTTTTTCGAGTATTTCGGTGGTACTATTTCGGTAATCGATTTCGCCATAAGCTGATCTATTTAACCAGTACTGACTTTAGAGGAGAATGCCGGGATGCAAGTTGAGAATTCGGAACAAAGGAGCATGTTGTCTACAGACTTGATGGGTGTGATGATCCGCATTGCTCTGATAGCTTTTCTGGTGTTCATGTGTGTACGTATTTTTGCCCCCTTTGCGAATCTGATGTTGTGGGGTTTGATTCTGGCGATTGCGCTTTATCCATTACATCAGATGATTGCAAAGCGACTGGGCGGGCGGCAGGGCCGAGCGGCAACGATATTGGTGTTGGTCGGCTTGCTATTGATCGGCGGCCCCACAGTGATGCTGGGAAGTTCGTTTGCAGGACAGGCGCATGCTCTGTACAAAGCTTTCCATAGTCATACAATTAATATCAAACAGCCTGATCCAGGCGTGGCAGATTGGCCCGTCATAGGTGACAAGGTCCACAAGGCCTGGAGTTCGGCAGCAGATAATTTGCCTGATTTTCTCAAGAAAAATCAGGTCCAGCTCAAAAATCTGGCGCAAAAGGTTTTATCAGCAGCGGCAAATACGGCAGGCGCGGTATTGCTTTTTCTGGGGGCTTTGATTATCGCCGGTATCATGATGGCTTACGGGAAATCCGGTAGTGAGGTGACGCAGCGTATTCTGGTTCGCTTGTCGAATCCAACGAAAGGTCCGCGTTTGCAACGCCTTTCTACCGCCACCATTCGTTCGGTCGCTACTGGGGTCATTGGCGTGGCGTTTATACAGGCCTTGTTGCTGGGTGTTGGTTTCATGATGGCGGGTATACCGGCAGCAGGTGTATTGGCCCTGATTGTTTTGCTTTTCGGCATAATGCAACTACCCGCATTATTGATTTCCTTGCCTGCAATTGCCTACATATGGTGGTCAGGTGACGCCGGTACCACGCTAAACATAGTTTTCACCATCTACATCTTGGTCGCCGGGTTCGCCGATAATGTGCTGAAGCCGATGCTGCTCGGTCGCGGCGTCGATGCACCCATGCCGGTTATTCTGATTGGTGCGTTGGGTGGCATGGTTTCAGGAGGACTCATTGGACTGTTTGTCGGTGCAGTCCTGTTGGCCGTTGGTTACCAGATCTTCATGGACTGGGTGAACGAGTCAGGAGATGAGGTAATCGCGAATTCGGAAAACGCTGAAGCTGCACCTCTGGGTATAAGTGAGGGCCAGTAAACTACGCATGTTGCGAATCTCCGACAATCATCTTGCGCGTTTCTTATTGATCTGCGCACTGCTTGGATTGAGTGCCTGTACTACTTTGGGGCCGGATTCTCGCGAGCCCGAGGTGGCGTGGTTGAGTAACTGGCAATCTGATCTGTACACTCAGGTTGGTGGATCGCAACAGCGGTCCGGGTTCGATACGCGATTCTGGTGGCGATTGTTCGATGATACGGTATTGAATGACTTGATTGACACGTTAAAACGCGAAAACCCGTCATTACGCATTGCAGGCTTGCGCATTTTGGAAAGCCGGGCTGTGTTAGGTATTGCCGGCAGTAATCTGTACCCGCAGGTGCAGCAGCTTGACGGCGCAATCAGTTATGTGAATACCAGGCAACATGGTGGAGTTGCAAGCAGTAATAACCAGAGCCTCACCAGTTACCAGGCCGGTCTGGGCCTGGGCTGGGAACTGGATTTCTGGGGTCGATTCAGACGCGGCATTGAAGCGGCTGACGCGGCCTTCTTTGCATCCATTACAAATCAGCAGGACGTGCAGGTGCTGCTTAGTGCCCAGGTGGCTGACCTCTACTATGCCTATCGTACTACTGAGTTAAGGGTAAACATTGCCCGGGAAAATGCGACTATTCAGAAGCGCAGTTTCAATATAACGGAACAGATTTACAACAGCGGTCAGGGTTCTGAACTTGATCTGCAACAAGCCAAGACTCAGTACCTGGCTACCCTGTCGACAATTCCTGATCTGCAAATCACCCTGACGAAAACACGCAATGCCCTGTGCGCATTGCTGGGCAGGGCACCAGGGAATTTGCCTGAACTTGCTGTTCCTCTAGACAAGCTACCGGACATGAAGCCACAACTTATCAAGGATATACCGGCGCGCCAGTTATTACGCCGTCCTGATGTTCGTACCGCTGCATGGCAGGTCGCAGCACAGTCTGCCCAAATCGGGATCGCGGAGGCTGACTATTACCCGGCAATTTCACTTCTGGGTAGCATTGGCTGGTCCGGCAACAGTGTGGATGCCACACCGAATACAACGGCCTTGTCGATCGGCCCTTCCTTCTCGTGGAAATTTCTTGACTACGGTAGAATCAGTAACAATGTGCGCGTGCAGGACGCAAGATTACAGCAATCCATTGAAAATTTTCAAAACCGTGTGTTGCAGGCTGCACAAGAGATTGACGATGCGGCTATCAGTGTTGTGAAGACCGCCGAGCAACAGCGGCTACTCAGCGATGCATTGCACGCGGCAGAGCGCTCTCTGGAGCTCGCCAATAAGCGCTATCAGGAGGGCTATGCCGATTTTCAACGCGTACTGGATGCGCAGCGCTCCTTGTTTTCCCAGGCTGAGCGTGAGCTTGTTAATCAGGGCAAGCACATTAGTGCAGTTATTAGTTTGTACAGGGCCATCGGTGGCGGTTGGCTGAATACGCCGGTAGAGCAACTGATTCCTGAAGACATGCGCAAGACCATGCAGGATCGCAGCGACTGGGGCGATCTGCTCAGTGCGCCACTACCTGATAGCCCTGCAAATCCACCCACTGTCCTGGAGACTTCGCAACATGAATGATATAAATCCGACGGTCAGCGAGGAAGATAAAAAGCCTGCGCAAAACGAAGCAACCGCTCCGGTGAAGAGGGGCGGGATGATAATCGCATTGGTGATTGTGCTTAGCCTGGCGTGGTACCTGCTGACTGATCGCTTTACCCCCTACACAAACCAGGCCCGGGTTCAAGGCTATGTGATTGGTGTGGCACCCAAAGTGGCAGGGGTGGTAACCCGGGTATGGGTCAAAAACAACCAGGAAGTCGATAAAAATCAACCCTTGTTTGAGATAGATCCTTCCCAGTATCAGATTGCCCTCGACAAGGCGCGGTCTGAGCTGGAAAATGCCCGTCGGCAAGTGGGGGCAGGTAGTGCGGGAGTAGGGGCGGCCGAGGCCAATCTACGCGCAGCACAGGCCAATGAGCTGAAGGCGCAGCAGGACCTTACCCGGCTGGAACGCTTGTATCGCGAGGACCCGGGGACGATATCGGTGCGTCGCGTGGAAATTTCCCAGGCTTCGTTAAAGCAGGCGCGGGCCCAGGTAGCTGCAGCAAAGGCTGACATACGGCGCGCTATCGAGCAAAAAGGTGGCGAAGACGATGACAGTAATGCCATCCTGAAATCGGCGCAGAGTGCGGTGCACAAAGCTGAGCTTGATCTCGCTAATACAATGGTCAGGGCTTCGTCGCGTGGTGTGATTACGGACTTGCGCGCCGACGTGGGTCAGTATGCCGGAACGGGAAATCCTGTGATGACTCTGGTTGCAATTCACGATGTATGGATCAACGCCGAATTCACTGAGAACAACCTCGGACACCTGCACACTGGCACGCCGGTGGAGATCCTGTTTGATGTTTTGCCAGGCGAGGTATTCGAAGGCAAAATACGCAGTATCGGTCTAGGAATAAGTGCAGGGCAGGCATCGCCCCCCGGTACCTTGCCGACAATACAGAATAACCGCGACTGGCTGCGACAATCGCAACGCTTCCCGGTTGTGATCAGTTTTGACATTACCCAACATGAGTTGTTGCAGCAACAACTACGCGTAGGTGGGCAGGCATCCGTAATAGCCTACAGCGATGGGCATGGCGTGCTTGAGCTATTGGGTAAAGCCTATATACGCCTGATGAGCTGGCTTTCCTATGCATATTGATGACAGGCAACGTTGATGCCTGTTGAAGCCAGGCGAATATTTCGTGTTAGCCTGATCGTGGCGTTGTCGCTGGCAGGTGCCTATGCACTGGTGCTGCCATTGCCCTATCTGGCTCCGATGTTTGCCTTTCTACTTAGCGCCAAACCTGCACCGCCGATGGGACTGAAAGATCTGCTGGTTTTGATCATGGTTATTCTGATCACGATGGGTGTCGGGTTGCTATTGACGCCGGCATTGATCAATTACTCGCAGACAGCGTTGTTGTTTGTGGCAGTGGGTCTCTATTTCAGTAGTTACCTGACCGTCAACCTTGAAAAAGCGATGATCGGTTTATTATTGAGCATCGGTCTTACCATGATCCCGGCGGCCGGTACGGTCGACTTTTCACTCGCGCTTATAATCGTCGTAGCACTGGTAAGCAACATTGCTCTTGCCATCGTATGTCAATGGATTGTCTACCCCTGGTTACCGGAAGATGAACTTGACAGCGGCGCAATTGAAACGCCGGCTGTTGGGGGCATCAGCTCGAACTGGATTGCTCTGCGCACTGTGTTGATTGTGTTGCCTGCGTTTTTACTGCTCTTGACCAACCCGTTAATGTACATGCCTATCATTATAAAATCCCTTCTGTTGGGACAACAGGGCTCGATGGTTAGTGCACGTGCCGCCGGCCGTGAATTGTTGGGTTCTACTTTTCTGGGCGGGTGCTTTGCTATACTGTTCTGGTTTATGCTGGATCTGTTTACCAGTTTATGGATGTTTTTCTGGTGGATATTGTTATTCAGTATGTACTTTTGCAGCAAGTTTTATCAACTCATGCCGAGCAGGTTTTCTGCTTCCTTTTGGCAGAATGTGCTGGTAACCATGCTGATTTTGCTGGGCCCGGCCGTGGAAGACAGCGCCAATGGTAAAGATGTCTATGCTGCTTTTGCCGTGCGTATGGGACTGTTTATTGCCGTTACATTATATGCCTGGATGGCAATCTTTATGCTGGAACAACTGCGTAACCGCCATCGCGCCCGAATCTCGCCATCATTTCTTGCTACGGGAGCACATAAATGCTGATTAATCTCCTGTTTGGATTATCCACCATGCTATTTTGTCTGTTACTACAATCAGTGCTGCTAGTGCTGGTGATTCGCTATTACACCCGCCATGAATATATGTTGAATAATCCATCGCTCTGGTCGAGCCTGGTTGTCATCAAGGTCGTCATGTTATTGCTGGTGATTGGTAACCTGGTACAGGTTGCAATCTGGGCTTTGTTATTTATTCTGCTGGGCGAGTTTCAGCAGTTTAATGAAGCTTTCTATCACTCCATGGTGAATTTCGCTACTCTCGGCTATGGTGATTTTGTCATGTCCACTGAACACAAACTCCTCGGTCCACTGGAGGCTATTAACGGTGTGCTGATGATAGGCGCAACCACGGCAGCATTGATGGCGGCGCTTCAGGATATAATAAAGAAAAGAATAATGGCCCGGGAGAGAAATCTATAGGTTGCACATAGTAGCTATACAGCAAAGAACAGTCTCGCGCTTATCCAGATTACCCTGATCACGGTCAATCTCCGCACAGGCTGCTTGAATGCGCGTCAATCATGGTGAAAAATTAGCCATCGTCTTTTTCGTATCATCTGGATAACTGGCTACTGTATATTGGTTGCGTCCTGCGTGTTTTGCTGTATACAGTGCTTTGTCCGCAAGATCAACCAGTTGATCGAAGTGTAAATCCGGGTGGTGAATAGCCAGTCCGGCGCTAATGGTGATGTTGGTGTTGCAACGGACAGATTTGAATATCCTTTCAGTAACTTCTATCAACGTATCGATATGGATATCAGGGAGTATCACCAGAAATTCCTCGCCTCCATAACGCACCACAAGATCTCCATGCCGGGCTTCCTTTTCAATGCAGCTGGCAGCATTAATGAGTACCTCATCGCCCGTACTATGGCCAAAGTTATCGTTATAGTTTTTGAAGTTGTCTATATCAATAATGATAATGCCGAAGTGCTCATTATTTCTTAAAGATTGCGGGATAATTTTATTCAGATAAAAATACAGGCCACGGCGATTATAAAGTCCGGTTAATGGGTCTTTAAGTGAGTTCTGTTCGCTGCTTATTTTTAGTTGTATGTTTTCCACCAGGGTTTTATTAAGACTCATGGCATAATTTGCAAACATGGCGGAACAGGCAATAAAAAAGAAAGCCAACCACGTGAAATTTTGTTCTCCTACCTGGAAAAAACGCACCACCAGAGGTATGAATATCACTATACCTGAGGCAACGATAGTGCTGATTGATGTGGCACAATTCATGATGCTGCCAGCCGCCAGGGCAATAAGAAAAACAGAAATAATGATGAGTACATCATTCGTCAACGGGAAGAAAAGTAATGTAGAAAACGCGGCCAGTGCCAGTGCCGTGGTAATCATCCATAATTTTTCCCATATTAAAACATTGGCTGGATTAATTTCCTTGTTTTGTACTTTTCTATGAAACACTCTGGTGAGCATGACTCTGGGCGCATACAGGCACAGGGTCAGCCCTGTCCAGACGGCAACCAGTTGTATGTCGAGATGCTGGGTAAGGATAATTCCCATAAACAGGGCAAGCGACACACCGCCAATTAAAACCCTGTTCATGGCGTTATATAAAAAGCGAATGCGCTCGAAGTCGAGCTGTGACTGGTCAACGCCCATATAAGAAAGCTCAGCTATGTTATTGATTGGCATGCGCTATATTATTTTTGTTAAATGCGCACTCTTGTAACTATAGCAGCACAATATGATATGTCACTAACGCGAGATGAATGAGTGCCAGGCAGCGCTGGAATATTGAACAGCGTGATTCCCGGGTAACGGGCTTATGCTAAAATATTTTTTCGGGTAGCCACGTCGCCAGTTCAGGCCACAGCGCCAGCATCAGCATGGCAAAAATCTGTATGCCAATAAATGGAATGACACCTTTGTACATTTGCTCGGTGCGTACTTCGGCCGGGGCAACGCCACGCAGGTAGAACAAGGAAAAACCAAACGGTGGCGTCAGGAAAGAGGTTTGCAGGTTGATGGCAATCATAACGCCAAGCCAGGTGGGGTGTACCCCCATCATCATCAGCACCGGTGCAACGATCGGCACGACAACAAATGTGATTTCGATAAAATCGAGAACAAAGCCCAGTACAAACATCAGTAACATGACCAGGAACAACGCAGTAAAATGGCTGCCGGGTAAGTCTTTTAACAAATCGGTAACCAGCTCTTCTCCACCATAGCCGCGAAATACCAGCGAAAAAATGGTTGCGCCGATCAGGATCATAAAGACCATGCTGGTAATAGCGACGGTACGACGCATGGCGTAACGCAACACATCCAGATTCATTTGTCGTTGCAGGGCGGCGAGCACAATAGAGCCCAGTGCACCCACTGCGGCGGCTTCCGTGGGTGCGGCGAGTCCGCCAATAATTGAACCCAGTACGGCGATGATCAGTAACAAGGGTGGCAACAGTGCTACCAGTACTTGTTTGATTAATTGTTTGCGTGAACGCCCTTGTCGTTCCTGGTAAGGGATGGCTGGCATTTTCTCGGGTTGGGTAAAAGCGATATACGCCAGGTAGAGCAGGTACAGGCCAACCAGTCCGATACCCGGTATCAATGCGCCGGCAAATAACTCACCCACGGATGTTTGTGTGGCCCCTGCCTTGTTGGCTGCATTGGTGAGTACATCGCCGAGCAGGATCAGGACAATGGAAGGTGGAATGATTTGCCCGAGCGTACCGGATGCGCAGATAGTGCCCGTTGCTACAGCCGGGTCATAACCACGTCGTAGCATGGTTGGCAGTGATAACAGGCCCATCGTTACTACGGTGGCACCGACAATGCCGGTACTGGCCGCCATTAATGTGCCGACAATAACCACGGAGAATCCGAGGCCGCCGCGTAAAGGCCCAAACAGGCTGGCCATGGTATCCAATAAATTTTCTGCCACGCGTGAACGTTCCAGTATCAAACCCATGAAGACAAACAAAGGCACGGCAATCAGTGACTCGTTTTTCATAATGCCAAACACACGGCTGCTGGTTGCATGCAGGAACGCGGATTTGAACGTCAGCAGGTCGAAGGCGTCCATCCAGCTGCCCAGCAGAGCAAAAATCAGCGCGGTGCCTGCCAGTGTAAAGGCGACCGGGAACCCGGCCATGAGTACCAGGCAAACAACAATGAACATGACCAGCGCCATGGCTTATTCATACTCCTGTGAATCAGCACAAGTCTGATCACGCAGTATCTGAATGTTACGTAATAACCAGGCAGTGCCTTGTATCATCATCATGATCGGCATAATAAGTAACAAGCTTTTGAGCAGGTAAATAAAAGGCAGACCGCCGGGTCTGGATGAGGCTTCGCCGATCGCCCAGGAGTTGAGTACGTAATCCCAGCTCATTAGCAGTAAGAAAATAAACGTCGGGTAGAATAGCAGCAAGCAACCGATAATATTGACCCAGGCCTGGCCGCGTGTGCTGAGGTTACGATAGAAGATATCAATACGCACATGATCGTTATGCTTCATGGCATAACTGACACCCACCATAAAGATGATCGCATGTACGTATTGAATGCTGTCACCGAGGGCATTCACCATCTGTCCATAGCCGTTGCGTATCGCTTCCCAGTCCAGTGACAACAGGTTCAAGCTGAGAAAAGTCTCATTGCTGAGCAGGTAGCGTGGCACGGCAACGATGAGGGTTAAAATGACCAGCAGCAATACCAGCCAGGATGTCCAGCGTCCGGCGACTTCGGAAACGGCTTCCAGTATCTGGATGATTTTTTCAGTACGCTTATTCATAGCTTGCTTTTTATTATTGATTTGCAAGCCATTATAAAGGATTGTGGGCAGGGCTGCATGCCTGAACGTTAGCAGTTACGCATGCGCTATGCTATTAGTGCTTTTGGTGGAGCTATTGACCAGCACGCCTCTATCACAGAGGCGGTGATCAGCATGAACGCTATTGGCTGGACTTGGCGAGCAGGGCGTCGAGATCGGGAATACGGTGGCCGCGATATTTGACAGTGCCATCCGGTGCAATCAACTGGATGGTGGGCGTGCCGGCGAGCCGGTAATCTTGTGCGATTTGCGCCTTTTTATCATCTTCATTCAGTACCAGGTAGCCCAGCTTGTATTCAAAAACATAATCGTCGACCTCTTCCTTGTCTTCAAAACCGACATTGATAGCAACAAAGCTTAATCCTTTGTCATTATATTTAGTATGAATTTGCTTGAATTGCGGGATCATGGCATGGCAAACATGGCATTTGGTTGACCAGAAAACCAGTAATACATAACCATTCTTGCGCAGTTCGCTCAGGCTGTGAGATTGGTTACTGAGATCAGTGAGCGAGAAATCGGGTGCCATTTCACCGACACGTGGCCCGGTAGCTGCCAGAACCGTGGTGGCGGCCAGCCCGATGGACATTACGAATACTATACGTTGAATTACTTTTAGCATTAGAGGGATACCTGGAATATGGTTAATAACTGAATATTATGACAAGGGCTGTCGAAGAAAAGTTCAGTCCTGATCTGCTGCCTGATTCATTGTTACCATTCGAACAATTTCCAGAAAGGCGTATTGATGTCATCCAGTTCCCTGCGTATCGGACGACCATTGGCGCCATCCGGGTAGCGAATATAGTATGGTTTACCAATTTTAGGTGTTATACGCACCATGTATAGTTGGCCATTGACGCGAAATTCCTCAACCACCTGGTCCTTACCTTTGCGAATGACCACATCGGCTTGCATGCTTTCTTCGTCTATATCCTCAGGTATTACCGGTGGCGGCGGTACATCTATGGCCTTTTCTTCTGCAAGCGTGAGACCGTAGCCACCAAGGGCCAGAAGTATAGGGGTAGCAAGCAAGCTTTTACGTATGACAGACATATTTACAACTCCAGCATGATTTTCTGTTCTTCGACCGATAGTTTGAAATCACGGCTCTGGTAATGATCAAAGATAATATTGACGACATCCCCGGGGTCGTCAACGATGGTGATCAGATCCAGGTCTTTCACATTGATGGTGCCCTCGGCCACCAGCGTGGTCTTGAACCAGTCTATCAGTTTGCTCCAGAAAGATGAAACCACAAGTATAATAGGTATTTTTCGGCTCTTTCCGGTTTGTACCAGGGTCAGTATTTCCACCAGTTCATCGAGCGTGCCAAATCCGCCGGGTAATACTACATAAGCAGAGGCATATTTAACAAACATCACCTTGCGCGAAAAGAAGTGCCTGAAACTCAGCGCAATATCCTGGTATGGATTACCAACCTGTTCAAAGGGTAGCTGGATGTTGAGACCGACACTGGCTGACTTGCCTTCATAGGCCCCTTTACTGGCCGCCTCCATGATGCCCGGTCCGCCACCGGTAACGACGGAAAAACCGGCATTTGACAGTTCATTGGCAATATCCTCTGCCAGTTGGTAGTAAGGATGGTCCGGCCTGGTTCTGGCCGAACCAAAAATACTGACGGATGGGCTGATCTCGGCCAGGCGTTCAAAGCCCTCGACAAATTCGGCCATAATCTGGAAAATCTTCCAGGATTCACGGGATAACATGCTGTCATCAACATGTTTGAATCCGGAGCGCGGGGTAGTGTGTTTTTTGCCCATAGGGTTCATCCTGATCAGTATGCCGCCTGTTCAATGACGGCCTTTCTCGAATGCGTGATAGTATCTCATGATAACACTAAAGTAGACGATGTCAGGAAACAACATGTCCAAACAAAAAAATCCCCCTCTGATACTGGTTGATGGTTCCTCCTATCTGTACCGTGCCTATCATGCCATGCCCAACCTCAGTAACAGCGAAGGCTTGTCCACCGGTGCTATTTATGGCGTCATTAATATGCTGCGGAAATTGATACAGGATTATCAGCCACAGCAAATGGTTGTGGTGTTTGACGCCAAAGGTAAAACCTTTCGCGATGACCTCTACGCCGAGTACAAGGCGAACCGACCACCCATGCCGGAAGATCTTCGCGAGCAGGTCGAGCCTTTGCTGGATATTGTGCAGGCCATGGGCTTACCCTTGCTGCAAATCGATGGCGTTGAGGCCGATGATGTCATCGGTACCTTGTCACGCGAGGCGGCCGCCAAAGGTCGTCAAGTCATCATCTCTACCGGCGACAAGGATATGGCGCAGTTGGTCGATGAGCATGTCAGCCTGATTAATACCATGAATAATACACACATGAATGCGCAGGGCGTACGCGAAAAATTCGGTGTAAGCCCGGAGCAGATTATTGATTACCTGGCGCTGATAGGCGATACCTCAGATAACGTCCCGGGTGTTCCCAAGGTCGGACCGAAAACAGCAGTGAAGTGGCTGGCGGAATATAACAGTCTGGATAATATCATTAACAATGCAGAATCCATCAAGGGCAAGATTGGCGAAAACCTGCGCGCGAGTCTCGAGCAGCTACCATTGTCCAGAGAGCTGGTGACCATCAAGTGTGATGTTGAATTGCAACCGGCAAAGGATGCGCTGGATATCAGGCAAGCCGACAGGGACGTACTCATAGAATGGTACAAGCGCCTGGATTTTAAAACCTGGCTGTCCGAATTGCTGCATCAGGAGCAGGGTGAAACACATGAGGCCGGTGCCGCCGATGATAATAAACAAACAGTCGAGGTGGCCTATGAAACTATTTTTACTGAAGCAGCCCTGGATCAATGGCTGCAGAAATTGCAGCAGGCTGAATACTTTGCTTTTGATACAGAAACTACCAGCCTGGATTACATGCAGGCCGAGATTGTCGGTGTTTCATTTGCCGTCGAGCCAGGCAAGGCGGCTTATGTGCCGGTCGCGCATGACTATATGGATGCACCGCAACAATTGTCGCGCGACTTCGTGCTGAAAAAACTCAAACCCATACTGGAAGGCAAGCAGGCAAAAATTATTGGGCAGCATATCAAATATGATATGAATGTACTGTCGCGATACGATATACATATTCCGCAGGTGGCCTATGACACCATGCTGGAGTCCTATGTTTATAACAGTACTGCCAGTCGTCATGATATGGATAGTCTGGCGCTCAAGTATCTTGGCTACAAGACTATTCATTTTGAAGACGTAGCGGGAAAAGGTGCCAAACAACTGACCTTCAACCAGGTTGATCTGCAACAAGCAGCACCGTATGCCGCTGAAGATGCTGATGTGACTTTACGCTTGCACAAGGCATTGTGGGATAAATTGAGCCAGCAGGAAATGCCACGCAAGGTTTTCGAAGACATAGAAAGACCATTGATACCCGTGCTGTCAGAGATTGAATGCAATGGTGTGCTGGTTGATGTCGCTATGCTAGGCAAACAAAGCAAGGAACTGGAAAAGAAAATGCATCAGATCCAGCTGCAAGTCTATGAGCTGGCCGGTGAAGAATTTAATCTCGGCTCCCCGAAACAGTTACAAGTCATTTTGTTCGAGAAGTTACAATTACCCGTCATCAAGAAAACCCCGAAAGGACAGGCATCCACCGCAGAAGATGTATTGCAGCAACTGGCAGAAGACTATCCGATACCACGCCTGATCCTTGATCATCGCAGTATGCATAAACTCAAGAACACTTATACCGATCGCTTGCCTGAGCAGGTAGATACGAATACTGGCCGTGTGCACACCTCTTATCATCAGGCGGTCGCGGCAACCGGTCGATTGTCTTCATCGAATCCGAACTTGCAAAATATTCCCATTCGCTCGGCTGAAGGCAGAAGAATACGGCAAGCCTTTATAGCACCGCAGGGTTACCAGATTGTTGCTGCCGACTATTCTCAAATTGAGCTGCGCATCATGGCGCATCTGTCGGCAGATCCGGGTTTGACGAATGCGTTTAATGCCGGGGAAGATGTACACAGGGCAACAGCAGCTGAAGTGTTCGCAGTCGCGCCGGATCAGGTGAGCACAGATCAACGACGTTCAGCCAAAGCAATTAATTTTGGCCTGATTTATGGCATGTCAGCATTTGGTCTGGCAAAACAATTAGGCGTGGAGCGACGCGTTGCACAGGAATATGTTGATCTTTATTTTCAACGCTACCAGGGTGTGAAAGCCTATATGGATGAAACCCGTGAACGCGCGCGCCAACAAGGTTATGTTGAAACTGTATTTGGTCGACGCTTGTATTTACCGGATATCAAATCGAAAAATGCACAGGTCAGGCAATATGCTGAACGTACTGCCATTAATGCGCCGATGCAGGGTACCGCTGCCGATATTATCAAGCGCGCGATGATCAATGTGCATCAATGGATGGCTGAAAAAAAACCGGACATGAAAATGATCATGCAAGTGCACGATGAGCTGGTGTTTGAAATTAAAACGGCACAGGTTGATGCACTGTTGGGCGAGATTGAATCCTGCATGTCACGTGCTGCCAGTTTATCAGTGCCTCTGGTGGTGGATACGGGCAGGGGCAAGAACTGGGATGAGGCGCATTGAGGTTTATTCTTAATCGGACGGTAAGTAGAATCAGAGTCATTTCGTGCGGTAATTTACTGGCTCATGCAAACGGTAAATTTTTGTAAATCATGTCAGTAACACTTGTGATTTTTGTACAATTTATTACAATTGGACTATGAACTTATTAAGCAAGGACATGTCTTAATAGTTCAGATACCTTAACCGGTATCTCCTGTTCATCTCCCTGAACAGGAAAACATCCTGACAACCCCAAGTCGGGAAACTTTGACCCTTGCTTCTACCCCCCAATTAGGGAGCAAGGGTTTTTTATTGCCGTGTAAAACTTCAATTTATTCAGTTATTTGCAACCACTCATCGAGCACCTGGTGGATATCGTCGATACCGGTTTTAAGGTGTGAGGAAAAAATTTGCAGGCTGGCAGCGATACCCATTTTTTCGATGTCGCGTGCCACGGTATGCAATGTGCTGCTTGCAGGTCCTTTACTGAGCTTGTCAGCCTTGGTAAGCAGTATATGCACGGGTAGATTCGCGTGGTGGCAGAGCGAAAGCATTTCCCGGTCATAATCAGACATTGGGTGCCTGATATCCATGACCAGCACCAGTCCTTGTAGAGACTGACGTTTTATAAGGTACTCAGTCATGTATTGCTGCCATTTCTTCTTTGTAGCTTCTGGTACCTTGGCATAGCCATAGCCGGGCAGGTCCACCAGCCTGCGTTGTTCATCCAGCGTGAAAAAATTCAGCTGCTGGGTACGACCGGGCGTTTTACTGGTGCGAGCCAGGCTTTTTATATCTGTTAGTGTATTGATTGCACTGGATTTTCCAGCATTGGAACGGCCGGCGAAAGCAACTTCCAGGCCTTCATCGGCGGGTGCCTGCCTGAGGCTGGGAGCACTGAGTAAAAAAGTCGCCTGGCGATAGAGTTTGTTCATGATATGAGCCTGGAAAACACAATAGCGGCAGATTACTAGCCTGTGTGTAATAACGCAAGTGATTGTTTTTAAATGTGGTATGCGCTTAAGCCTGGTAAAATCAGCTACGCTGCAGGGTATTTTGCCAGCTCGAATGAGTTGACCGCAAGTGGCTCGCTGGTATACAGTTCACACGTTTTTGCCGGGTCAAATAGCCTGGTGCTTGTTTCCTCGGTCTCGATGACCCTGAATAGATGGGAGATTACCCAAATGAATAAATTCGTCGCACTTATCGCCATGGCCGCACTCATGGCAGCTGCTTCCGTTAACGCTGCGGGTAACAAGGAAGCCGGCAAAGCCAAGTCAGCGACTTGTGCAGGTTGTCATGCTGCTGATGGTAACAGCGCTATACCCGCGAATCCGAAGCTCGCCGGCCAAAGCGAAGCCTACCTGCTGAAACAATTGCAGGAGTTTAAATCCAAAAAACGCGATAACGCCGTCATGTATGGCATGGTTGTGGGATTATCTGACCAGGATATGGAAGATCTCGCCGCTTATTTTTCCAGTAATGCCGCCAAGCCCGGCGTAGCTGATGAAACCCTGGTGAAAACCGGAGAGCAAATCTATCGTTCAGGTAATGCTTCCAAGGGCTTGTCCGCCTGTATCGGATGCCACGGCCCCGATGGTAAAGGTATTCCTTCGGCTAAATTTCCAGCATTATCAGGACAGCATGCCGATTATATAGTGTTACAGTTAAAATCCTTCAGTATGGGTGCTCGTGCCAATGACGCAGGCAGTATGATGCGCAACGTCGCCGGTAAAATGAATCCTGCAGATATGCAGGCGGTAGCTTCCTATATTCAGGGTTTGCAATAGCCCGTAAGCTGAGCGTCTGTCAGTCAAAATCTGACAGTCAAAAAAGGGTGATCTTTGATCACCCTTTTTTTTGTGGTGCAGTCAACATGCCTGCCCGAAAAATTCAACGTTCAGCCACAGTTCAGATTCATATCCTATAATAGCAACCAAAGTCTGCCGTGCTTGTCATAGTCATAGACGAGGCCCGAGGGCACTGGTAAACTAACTGGCCCATTGAATTATTTTTATTAATAATTACATAGGTTTATTGTACAGGCTTATTCTTGAAGGAGTGCCAGATGAAGTTATTGTTACGCTCAGCATTGTTACTACTGTTATTCCAGACCACTGCTGGTTTTGCCGATACTGCACATTATGTCACTGGCATAGAGTACCAGGAGATTATCCCTGCCCAACATACCACGGCACCGCAGGGCAAGATCGAGGTGGTTGAGTTGTTCTGGTATGGCTGCTCGCATTGTAAGCGCCTGGAACCTGAGCTGGTGGAGTGGTTGAAAACCAAACCCGATAATATTCATTTTGTCAGGATGCCAGCGCAATTCAACAAGCAATGGGAATTACATGCTCAAGCGTACTATACGGCACAAGCGCTGGGCGTGGTGGATAAAACCCATGTTGATTTTTTCAAGGAAATACATGAAAAGCGTAATACCCTGTCCACGCCTGATGCATTGGCCGCATTTTATTTACGCTATGGTATCAGTAAGGATAAATTCATGAAGGTGTTTAATTCGCCTGCCATCCGCAATCGACAGGCTCATGCCAAAGGCATGGTACAACGTTATGGTGCGCACAGTGTTCCGACTTTTGTCATTAACGGTAAGTTTCGCACTAATGAGACTATGGCAGGTAACAAGAAAGAAATGTTTGCAGTGATAGAGGAACTGGCTGCAACCGAGTCCAAAGCACAGGCAGGCATGAAGCAATAGATTACATGCAATCGTTATTCCTTTCGGGAGTGGCGGTTGGCTAACAGGAGAGGAAGGGTTGAAAGCAGCAAAAGTTTTTGTTAAATGCCTGGAAAACGAAGAAGTCGAATATATTTTCGGTATCCCTGGTGAGGAAAATCTCGACGTCATGGATGCCTTGCTGGATTCCAATATCAAATTCATTACCACCCGGCATGAACAGGGCGCTGCTTTTATGGCCGATGTTTATGGTCGTCTGACCGGGCGCGCCGGCGTTTGTCTATCCACACTTGGACCCGGCGCTACCAATTTGATTACCGGTGTGGCCGATGCCAATATGGATCATGCGCCAGTGGTGGCGATTGCCGGCCAGGCGGGCACTAACAGGATGCACAAGGAGTCACATCAGGTGCTGGATCTGGTGGATATCTTTCGCCCGATCACCAAGTATGCCTCCAGAATTCTGACGCCTAATATTATTCCTGAAGTCGTGCGTAAGGCCTTTAAACTGGCGCAAACTGAAAAGGCCGGAGCCACTTTTATCGAGTTTCCGGAGAATCTGGCGAAGATGGATATGGATGAAGAAATCCTGCCGGTAAAACATCCGCACCCACCGGAGCCTCCACAGGATCGTGTCGAATTTGCTGCTAAACTGATTTCAGAGGCACGCCACCCGATTATACTGGCAGGCAATGGCGTTATCCGTGCACGTGCCTGGAAGCATCTGGCCAAGTTTGCCAGGGATTTGAATATCCCGGTGGCCAACACCTTCATGGCCAAGGGTGTCATTCCCTTCAAGCATCCGATGGCACTGGGTAGCGCCGGTTTACAGTCGCATGATTATGTCAGCTGCGGCTTTGACAGTGCCGACCTTATTATCTGCATCGGTTATGACCTGGTCGAGTTCCATCCGTATTTGTGGCACCCGACCCGTGACCGCAAGATTATTCACATTGATTCCTCGCACGCTGAAGTAGATCGGTCCTATTCCGTTAGCGCCGGCGTAGTGGGTGATATCAAGCATAGCCTGATAAGGATTGGTGAACTGGCCACGCCGCACGAAGGACACTTGATGCGACCCTTGCGCGAGGCGCTGATTAATGAAATGAACCAGATGAGCGCTGATCGGGAATTTCCTGTGAAGCCGCAAAAAATCATCTGGGACCTGCGTACTGCGATGGATCTTGAAGACATAGTGGTCTGTGACGTGGGCGCCCACAAAATGTGGATGGCGCGTATGTTTCGTTGTGAGCATCCCAACACCTGTATCATATCCAATGGTTTTGCCAGTATGGGGATTTCAGTTCCCGGTGCGATTGCCGCCAAGATGGTATACCCGGAGCGCCATGTGGTAGCTGTTACCGGGGATGCAGGCTTTTTAATGAACTCGCAGGAAATTGAAACGGCGGTGCGTTATAACATCGCTATTGTCATCCTGATCTGGAATGACTCAGGTTATGGGCTGATAGAATGGAAGCAGATGAATGAGTTTGGACGAAAGTCCCATGTGGATTTTAACAACCCGGATTTTGTAAAATACGCTGAATCCTTTGGCGCGAAAGGTTATCGAATCGAGCATGCCGATGACTTATTGCCGACGCTGAAAACAGCACTGGATAGTCAACAGGTTTGTATCATTGATTGCCCTGTCGATTATCGTGAAAATATGAAGCTCACTGAAAAACTGGGTGAGATGGTGTGTCCAATCTAGAACTGCGACACGGAATGCAGTGCCTGTCTATGTTAGCATAGCGGTTGACTGCTTTAATGAATGGAATATTGTGAAGATTAACCAATGACGGCTGAAGCAATTGCGGATATCAACAAAAGCGTGTTTGACGGTGGGCGTAGACTACGCTTGTTGAGCTATAATATTCAGACGGGTACGAGCACCAGTCATTATCGTCAGTTTCTGACCCAGAGCTGGCGCCAGGTATTGCCTTCTTCACAGCGGATTGAAAATCTTGGCGGCATTGCACACATGATCAGAGATTATGATGTGGTCGGATTGCAGGAAGTGGATGCCGGTAGCCTGCGTAGTGGCTTTATTAATCAAACTGAATATATTGCTGGCCGTGCTCACTTCCCGTTCTGGTTTCACCAGACCAATCGCAAACTCGGCAAGATCGCGCAACACAGTAATGGCTTACTGAGTAAATTTAAACCATCAGAGATTTCAGATCATAAATTACCAGGGATGATGCCCGGCAGAGGGGCATTATTTGCCCGTTTTGGGCATGGTCAAGAATCCCTGGTAGTGGTGATTCTACATTTGGCCCTGGGTCAAAAGGCGCGCTTGCGTCAACTCGCCTATGTGTCAGAAGTTGCCAGTGACTTCAAGTATGTCGTCGTCATGGGCGACTTGAATTGCAAACCAGACAGCAAGGAAATTCGTCAGTTACTGGCATATTCCGACCTGCATGAGCCCATGGAAGACCTGTTTACCTGGCCGAGCTGGCGACCAAAACGCAGTATTGACCATATCCTGGTGTCCTCCAGTCTCAGAGTGGAAAAAACCCACGTGCTTAGCCATACTTTCTCGGATCACTTGCCGATTGCCATGGAAGTGACCTTACCCTGCAGTATCAAATTACCTGCCTGAAACATTTTTGCCCCTTTAGGGCTCATAACTTTCAAGTTTCTGCCCTGGATACCGAAACAATACTATTAAAGGCAAAATTGAGAAGCCCATGATCAATGGGTGGCTTGATGATATTCATGCCGCTAACCTATTGTTATTATAAGAGTAATGCAAGCAGGCCATGTTCAAACGCAACCCTGAAAAAGCAGAGCAGCAATGGAAATCCAAATATTTCAATAGCCTGGAAGAGCTGGAGAAAAAGGAAAAGCATTGGAGTGGGCTCGAAAATACCATGCGTACGTCGATGTCACGCCTCAGTGTGTTACTCAATGGCATCGATAAATCACTCGACAAGGAACTGGACTACCTGCGACTTTCGATACGTAAAGGCGCTGACGGTAATAAAATCAGGGTATTACTGGAATCCATGTTTGAAACGCTAGAGCGCGTTGAAAACAATCAAAGTAAACGTAAAAAACTCAATGCACCGCAAGCCTATGATTTGTTGATTGACAGGCTGGCTTTGCCAAAAGGCACCGCACGCAAGGTCAAGGCACTAAAAAAATCTATCGCGCATCTGGGTGAAGAGGACAGCCCTGTTGAAGTGATAAAGGAATTTGACGAACTGCTGCGTTACAGTTTTGGCTTGATCAAGGAAATGGCCGCAGAGAAAGAAAAAGAAAAAATAAAAGAAACCCCGAAAGAGACCCATACATCCGCCACTGCAGCAGTTAAAGAGCCTGTCGCTGTGAGTGAGCAATCTCCAGCAAGCAAAACGTCGCACGAAAGCATTGCTGATGTAGATGATTTATCGGGGAGGATGGTGCTTGAAGAATTATTGTCCAAGTTATTATTGCCCGCCGATCTTGAGAGCGATATGAATGCAGTGCGCCTACGTGTGCAGGCTGCAAAAATGGATGACGAACTCAACCGTTTAGCGGTGCAACTGGCGGGCATTATCAATGATGCGTTGCCCGCTGAACAGGTAGGTGACTTGATGCTGGACGATAGCCAGCTGACCATTAATGAAGTGTTATTACAGCTATTGGAAAAGATTGAGCTGCCTGCCGAAGTCAATGAAGAAGTCCAGCAGATACAACACTTGCTGGAAGGTGATGTCAGCCAGGAGCAATGGCCGGTACTGCTTGAGCGTATCAGCATGTTGATACGCTCCATGCGTGAAAAGGCCAATGAGGAAAAGAAAAGTCTGGAATCCTTTTTGACGCAGCTTACCGAGCAATTGCAGACGCTGGATAATTTTATTGGTGGTGTAGAAAAAGATCATCAGGAATCCATTCAGGAAAGTCGGGTCATGAGCGATCGTATGCAGGACCATATACACCATATTGGCCTGAGTGTAGATGAGGCCTCTGAACTGGATCAGCTAAAGGATGCAGTACGTAACCGCCTGGAAACCGTAGCGCAACACATGAGTGATTTCCGTGCATACGAAGAAACCAGGGATACACGCGCCCAGGAAAAAATCGAGGAGCTGAATGAAAAGATAAAGCTCATGGAGGCAGATTCGGAAAAATTGCGTAACAAGGTAAAGCAGGAGCGCGAGTCAGCACTGACAGATCAGTTAACAGAAGTTAAAAACAGAATGGCATTTGATGAACGCATTGAGCAGGAATATGCCTACTGGAAACGTTATCAAACACCCTTGTCAGAGATAGTCATTGATATTGATCTGTTCAAGAAAATTAATGACAACTATGGGCATATTGCCGGTGACAAAGTGTTGCACACCGTTGCACAACACTTACAGCAAAATATCAGGGAAACTGATTTTCTCGCCCGTTATGGTGGTGAGGAATTTGTCATTATCATGCCGGGTACCCGGGTAGACGAAGGTCTGGGTGTGGCTGAAAAATTACGCGAAGAAGTTCAGAACTGTGGATTTCATTATCGTGGAGAAGCAGTGCAGGTGACTATTTCCTGCGGCGTGGCAGAGTACAGCGGGGATGACACACCGCGTAGCGTATTCGAAAAGGCGGATGCTGCCATGTATCGGGCCAAATCTGCTGGCCGTAACCGCTGCATGTCGGCTTGAACCTGCAGTATTACATGTTGCCATCGGTCGGATTATCACCATTGATCATTCACCCAGGCACTATAAACCACACTTTTTTTCATCATTGGCATGGATTTATGCTTCATTGTGGTGTAAGTTCATAAAAACACTAATAATAATTAAAGTAATGACCAATCTGCCAGGATCGGTTGTTTATATATAGGACTAGCGGGTTTATGTTGCCTAATCTTTCGGGAATCTTATGGCTTTCTGTGCTGTTACAGATCATTGCGGCGGTATTGGCCTTGCGCCTGATTCCCGTTACCGGTCGTGCGACGGCATGGGTTGTGTTATCTATCGGTTTTTTGTTGATGGCAACGCGACGAGCCATCAGCCTATTGCATCAACAAGGGGTCATAGAGGGCGAATGGCTGGCTGCGATGAGCACAGAAGTGGTGGCATTGATCATTTCTATACTGATGTTGGCGGGCGTTATATTGTTGCGCCGTGTGTTTACCAAACAGCGTGAGGATGAAGATGAGTTGCGTAAACTCACGCAGGTGGTGGAAGAAAATTCCAGTAGTACGATCATTACCGACCTGGATGGCAAAATAGAATACGTCAATAATCATTTCACTGAGGTAACAGGATACAACCTGGATGAAATCAAAGGCCGTTCGACAAAATTCCTGAATGCCGGAAAGACGCATGTCGATATCTTTACCAATATGTGGAACAGCATCCGTGCAGATAAAGTATGGATTGGTGAGTTTTGCAATTGCTGTAAAGATGGTAGTTTATGCTGGGTAAAGGCACGTATTTCGCCCGTGAAGGATAGCGAAAATAAAACAACACATTACGTCGCTGTATTTGAAGATGTAACCGAACAGAAAGCACAGCGTGAAGCGCTGGAATACATGGCCATGCATGATTCGCTCACTGATCTCCCGAATCGTTCTCTATTTTATGACAGGGTATTTCAGTCGATACTCCAGGCCGAGCGCGAGAAAAAGTCCATCGCAGTGATGCTTATGGATCTGAATCAATTCAAAGTCATCAATGATACGCTCGGGCATTATATCGGTGACAGAATACTGAAAAAAGTGGCCGGACGCTTAAAAGCCGCCTTGAAATCATATGATACGGTTGCGCGTATGGGAGGTGATGAATTTCTGGTGTTGTTGAATGATATCGATGAAGCACAGACCATGACAGTAGCCAATCGATTGCTGGAAGTGGTACGCCAGCCGCTTGCCATTGAAGGTCATAATTTTGATATCAATATCAGTATTGGTGTTGCCCTGTACCCGCGAGACGGCGATGACCCGGACCAGTTGATACAGCGTGCTGATGTTGCCATGTATGCTGCGAAATCGCTGGTATCGGGCGTAGCTATGTACGACTCGAGCCTGGATTATAATACAGTAGGCAGACTTGATCTGTTGGGTGAACTGCGTCAAGCGCTCGACGAAAACCAGTTTTGTTTGTATTACCAGCCGCGTATCAATCTCGATGATATTTCCCTGGAAGGTGTTGAGGTGCTGGTGCGTTGGCAGCATCCGCAACAGGGGCTGATTATGCCGGACAGTTTTATTCCATTGCTGGAGGAAACCGGGCATATCACCAGTTTGACACGCTGGATTTTCCGGCATGCTATTGAGCAGTTAGCTGTCTGGCAATTGTCCACGCCCGGGTTGACGCTGTCCCTTAATGTCTCTACCAAAGATTTGTGTGATCAGAATCTGGCCACCGAGCTCGATGATATTTTGCAGGAATACCATGTCCCCGCGCATTCGATCATTCTCGAAATTACCGAGAGTGCTTTGATGCAATACACGCATTATACGCGCCATACATTAAGTGCACTTGAGCAGTTGGGCGTCAAGCTGGCCATTGACGATTTTGGCACGGGTTACTCATCGCTATCTTACCTGAAGGAAATGCATATTTCTGAATTGAAAATCGATAAATCATTTGTCATTAACATGCTGGATGATGAAAATGATAAAGTGATTGTGCACTCAACGATAGAGCTTGGTCATAATTTAGGCTTGCAAGTGGTAGCGGAAGGCGTGGAAGATGAAGCGACCTGTAAGATATTACAGGGCCTGAATTGTAAACATGCCCAGGGATACTATTTTTCCCGGCCTGTAGATGCACAAGCTCTGGAAAACATGCTGGATACAAAAAAATTAATGTTTGGTGAATCTGGCTAAACCATCCGCTGGTTTTTTCTTCCTGTCAATTCTGCGATGTCATGTAAATTCAATGCAAAATACCATATGATGCACAGCTTTCGGGTGTGGTTTGCAATCAAATTAAACGAATGCATAGTAATACATAAGAATAATCTGATTTTGCTATCTGTAGTATTCATTAGTGACAGTATTTAATGCTCATTATCACGATGTTATTTGAAGTTAGTTAAAAAAATTTAGACTGATTCCAGTTCAATGCCGGCTTGGCATGACTCCTGCTCTTTAGCACTGCGTGTCTGGAATAATAATAATCAGCAGGCATGATAATAATAAGAAATGTGTTTCATCGGTAGTAGGGATGCGCCTATTTAACATCAGTACTATTTATGCGCCCCAATGGCGCCGTGGAGGAGTTGAACATGGAAGTTTCTATTTTAAATACCCTTTTCTGAATACCACGCAATCGCCAGGATCCCTGGACATAACTACTTTCAAGTTATTTGCCTCTGAGTGCATCACTGTGACAAGTATCCTGTCGCCTGTGTCAGGCAGATCTTTTTAACGACAGTGCCAGAGCGTTATTATCGCGATATAATCCTATACCAGGAGCCTGTGATTGAATCATGAATAGATCAAAGGATTCTTAAGTGTTGCTTTAGGGGTGATTGCATGTCTACTGCTGGAAAAATTCTGATTATCAAGGCTGGTTCAAAGCTGGCATCACTGGCTGATGTTGACGGTGATTTTGAGCACTGGATGATGGCGGCAACGGGCAGAATGGCTGATGAATTCAATATCATTTCTGTCGCCGACGGGCAAATCTTACCTGACCCGGAAAAGGTAATTGCAGTTATTATTACCGGTTCTGGTGCGATGGTCACCGACAAAAGTGACTGGATCGAACAGACGTCGGTGTGGTTACGTGCGGTCAGCCATAAATCGATACCAATTTTAGGCATTTGTTTCGGACATCAGTTGCTGGCGTATGCGCTCGGTGGAACGGTAGCAGATAACCCCAAAGGCGTCGAAGTAGGAACCGTGGATTTGCAGTTGATGAAAGCGGCCCATGATGACGATTTATTCGCCGGATTGGGTAATATGCGGGTGCAGGTTAGCCACAGGCAATGTGTTTTACAATTACCCGAGACTGCCGTGCGACTAGCCAGTTCGGCGATGGACGTGAATCACGCTTTTCGTTTTCAGGATCATGTCTGGGGCGTGCAGTTTCATCCTGAGTTTAACGCCGAAATAACAAGGCATTATGTACGCCACTATCAGGAAGATCTCGAGCGAGCGGGTATGGACTGTGATGCTATTTTACAATCATGCCAGGATACGCCAATAGCGCATGGGTTATTACAACAATTTTTAAAGCAGACGGAATACTAATATGAAATTTCATCAGTTGTCTGTAGGCCAGGCATTTATTTTTCAGGGTAAGGCCTATGTGAAGGCGAGCCCTGTATTGGCCGCAGAGGTCGGCAATGGCGAGCAAAAGTTTATGCGGCGCGCGGATATTGTGCAATTACAAGAACCGCAAACATCGATGGAAGTAACTCGGGAAGAAGATGATAGGGTGAAAAAAACAGCCGTGGTCACCTTGTTTGAGGATTTTGTTACGACGTGTACTGAGCTGTTAGCAACTGAGCTGGATAACATTCCTCAGCCACAAAAAAATACCATCGCCTTACAGTTGAAGCAGGCCAGGAAACGATTTTTGCAGGATTTGGCGCTAGTTTCAAAGGCTTAAATTGGCCATTTTTTCCAGCTGCATACGATTCAACAGGCCGGTTAATGTTTGTCGTGCTGCAACAAGAAACTGAACAAGTGATGTGCGCTATTTCTGGTTGCCAGCGGGCATACTGTTTAAATGCCAAATAGTCTCTATCAGCGCCCTGGCCGCTTGAACTTATTTCGCGCGCGTTCAACTTTGGCTCTGGTCACGCAACCTTCCACATGATCGTTGATCAGCCCCATGGCTTGCATGAAGGCATACACCGTCGTCGGTCCGACGAATTTCCAGCCTTGTTTTTTTAACTCTTTCGACAGGGCATGTGATGCCTCGGAGGTTGATGCGGTCTGAGGGTCTGCAAGGTGTTTCGCGTCCGGTTCAAAGCGCCAGATGAAATTTGCCAGTGATCCTTCGCGTTTGATAAGTTCCCGGGTTAGTTGTGCATTATTGATGACAGCCTCAATCTTGCCGCGATGACGCACGATACCTTCATCCTTGAGCAAACGATTGATATCTCGTTGGGTAAAGCGTGCAATCTTGTCAAAATCGAAATCATGAAAAGCTTTGCGGAAGTTTTCACGCTTGGCAAGGATGGTGCGCCAGCTCAGCCCGGATTGAAAACTTTCCAGGCTCAATTTTTCGAACAGGCGCTGATCATCACTCACCGGGAAGCCCCATTCGTTATCGTGATAGTCGAGAAATTCTGTAGCGGCAGCGCACCAGCGACAGCGTGATTTACCATCGCTACCTGTCATCGTCGAACTCATATATTGACTCCTTGTATTCTGGAACCTCTGATCAATTCATGAATTGGCCGGCCTGGCTTTTGTTGTCAGAGAATTTGAGTAATACAATAAACATCAGATTTTTCTCCTTTTAATTATGCCTTGTTGATGTCTCAGCTGATACTGCTTTTTTAACATAAGATTCCAGCCAGTCGCACATCTGCCTGACTTCCTGGCGCATAAATTTTTCATCTTGAAAGGCATTGGCCAGCATGGCGACGCCCTGGCTGCGGGCCAGCAGATGCATGGCCCGCTCGTCGGCATCATTACCGTGGCCGAGTAACGTGAATTGTTTGCCTAACCCGCCGTGAAACAGTGTAAATAATTAACCGCTATGATACAGGCTCATTGGTAAAGCCTGTACAGCGTTTATTCCGCTCAGGTGAGTGGTGGTGTTCGAAGCCGATTAAAAAAAATATGGCAATATATTCACTTTCAATGGTTCGTCAGTACCGGGAGTTCCCAGTCAGTATGAATTAAATTTTTAATTATCAGTGGCTTATAAAGCTATCCACTGTTCGACGAGATTTTCTTTCTAGCACTCTGAAATAGACTAAAGAATGTCTATTCCCGGCCGTTAATTTAATTAACGGATGAAATAATTTGACTCCATTATGCTAATCAGCGTGCTGGTTTGAGTCATAAGTTTAAACAGGATCGGGCGGTTTGGTTTGTTGTTGTGAATGTCCATCTACGGGTGGAAATCCTGATACAGGCTACGGCTTAATATTCAAAACTCGATTCAAAGCATACAGATACGCTGATTAGCATAATGAGAGACAAGCGCTTTCATTTAAGGTTGACTCCTCCGGCAGCGCATAAGCACTGCATTCACCCAGTCATTAGTGACTGGGTTTTTTTTGCTCACGTGCCGGCCGTGATCTTGGCAATAATTTCCCTTTGATGAAATCAGTTTACAGACATGCCCATAGCAGGCAAGCTGTTGCGTGAGGTATTATTTCATTAAATTCAGTTATTTACACAAATATCGTAGGGCACGGTTCCGGCAGATGGCAGCCAGTTGATGGTGCAGGGCATTGATTTTAATGCAGCCAAGCCAGGGTGAAGGCCTGATGATATTGAAGAAAAACTGAATCAGGCAATGTTAAGTTGAATATGTGGGACTGTTTACTAAAGCATTACTTAAATAGGTACGATATAGAGTATATAGCCGGATAACCCGGTATGAAGAATACAAACTCTGATGATCAATAGCGCAGCGAGCAGTCAATACAATGTCCTCATCGTCGATGACCTGGATGTCAATCGCCTGCTGGTGCGTAATGCCCTGAAAGCAGGTGACTACAATATTACCGAGGCTGAGGACGGCGAAGAGGCATTACGATGCATCGAGAATAATGAATATGATGTCGTCTTGCTGGATATTATGATGCCCGGTATTGATGGTGCCGAAGTCTGCCGCCATGTAAGAAAAGATATGCATGATGACTTGCTGCCCATCATCATGGTTACCGCACTGGATGATCCTGAGGGTATCGGCATTGCTTTTCAGGCGGGTGCCAACGACTATATTGCCAAACCCTTTAGTAAATATGAATTAGCGACCCGCGTAAAAGCCTTTGCTGAGCGCAGACGCATAGAAAAGGAATTGATTGATAAAAAGGAATACATAGACGCTGTTATGGAGAATATGCGTGATGGTGTTATTACCATTGATGAACAGGGGCTAATCGATTCATTTAACCCCGCCGCAGAAAGAATGTTTGCATTCACTCAACAAGATATTATCGGACAGCATATTAAAAGTTTGTTGACCATCCCGGGTCATCAGCAATATCAGGCTTATCTCAATGCCATGATGCCGCTGGACAATGTCGCAAAGGTGGATGTTGTACCGCTGGAGCTGGAAGGTTTGCGTAAAGACGGCACAGTATTTCCAATGGATCTGTTGCTGAGTGAAATGACTCTGGGTGACAAGCGTCTACTTATCGGCAATGTGCGCGACACATCGCGTCGCAAACACGATGAAGAGCGCATGTTGTACCTGGCGAATTTTGATGATTTAACCGGGTTGCCAAATAGAAATCTGTTCAAGGACCGCTTGCAGCATTCCATAGAGCGCGCGCAAAGAGCGCAACAGTATGTTGCATTATTCTACCTGGATCTGGATGACTTCAAACGCATTAATGATACCCTCGGTCATCAGGTAGGTGACGATTTATTAAAGTCAGTGGCACAACGCCTGAATCTTTGCGTCAGAAAAAGCGATACAGTGGCGCGTATTGGTGGTGATGAATTTGCAATGATACTGGAAGGCGTTGATGATGTTGACAGTGCTACCTTCACTGCCGAGAAAATCATTGAGAGTATGAATAACTCCATTCTGCTGGATCAGCATGAAGTCTATGTTACCTGTAGTATGGGTGTTGTTTTGTTTCCTACTGATACGAAAAATGCAGATGAAATGCTGAAAGATGCAGATGCTGCCATGTATCAGGCCAAGGGTTTAGGTAAAAACAGTTACCAGTTCTACAAGCCTGAAATGAACAAGCGTTCATTGGAGCATTTACTACTGGAGACCAGCCTGCGACGTGCGCTGGAGAAAGAGGAATTTTTATTGCACTATCAGCCGCAACTGGATGTGCAGAGCGGCAAGATTATTGCCATGGAGGCCCTGCTGCGTTGGCAACATCCCGAAAAAGGCATATTGCCGCCGGTTGATTTTATTTCTTTGCTGGAAGAGACCGGCCTGATTGTGCCCATTGGGGAATATGTGCTGCGCACTGCCTGTCTGCAAAATGTGAGTTGGCAGCAACAGGGCATGGAGCCGCGTATCGTTTCTGTTAATCTGTCCGCCAAGCAATTTGATGATCCGGGTTTGATTGAGAAAATCGAGCGCATACTGTCAGAAACAGGCTTGAATCCCAGGTATCTGGAGCTGGAAATTACGGAAAGCTCTATCATGCGAGACATCGTTTCCTGTGTAGAAAAATTCAGGGTTCTTGACAGCATGGGAATATCGATTGCCATTGATGATTTTGGTACCGGGTATTCATCCCTGTCCTATTTGCGGCAGTTTCCTGTTGATACGTTAAAGATAGATAGATCGTTTGTGACGGACGCGACCAGGAGTGTGAATGGCCTGGCAATACCCAGAGCGATTATAAGTATGGCTCAAGCGTTGAATATTAAAGTAGTCGCAGAAGGCGTGGAAACGAATGAGCAACTGCAGGTGTTTTCCAGAGAGCAATGCCATTCTATTCAGGGATATTATTTCAGTCGGCCACTCGCCGTAGCACAAATGACAGAGTTGTTGGCGAAGTATGCTGATATGCCTGAAAAATAAACAATCCTGGCGCCTGACTATCTTTAACAGGGCTTGATCAAGAGCCTATAATAACCAGTCGGGCACTTCCTTGCTCATCAGCATGCGTTCCTTGACAAGTTCTCCGGTTAACACAAAGCCAAGGGTGGTTTCCTGGTTGTCCTTGAATCTTGCACGAATACCGGTTTCTGTGACTTCTTCATGCCAGGTGCCTTCTGTTTTCCTGGGCGGTGGACACACCACAACCGGGTAAGCCGGTGTTTTGACGACCACGGGCATGGCAGGATAATTGACCGCTGTTTTTTCACCCGCAAGGCTGGCCGCGAGCGCACGCGCTGCATTCATTAACGGCATGACGAAAGGCAGGTTGAGGTCTTCTATCTGTGCACAGTCTCCCAATGCGTAGATATGCGGGTCACTGGTTTGCAGGTAACGATCAACCTTGATGCCGCGTTCGGTATCGAGCCCCGCATCTTTGGCCAATTGAATATCAGGCCTGAGGCCAATAGCCGAGAGGACGATGTCGGCTTCAATGCGGCTACCGCCCTTGAGTATTATTTCCAGTGCGCCAGCCTTGTGGTTCACACTGCTTACCGAGTCATCAAGATGCCAGTTTACACCCAGGTCAGATAGTTTTTGCTGTAGTGTGATGGCGGCCTGTGGAGGTAACAGGCGACCTAATGCCTGTGGAGACAGGTCAACAATGTTTACAGTTGCATCCATTGTCATCAGGTCATTGGCAAATTCACAACCTATCAGGCCAGCGCCAATGATGACAATACGTTTGCCTTGTTCCAGAGCCTTGCGGAAAACGCGGTAGTCATCGAGATTATTGACCGACAGGATGGTATCTGAGGCATCGCCTTCAAAAGGTATCTTGATCGGCAGTGCACCATTGGCAATGACCAGGTGTTGGTAATCGACCGTACCGCGATCGCATTGAATTTGTTGTTTATCGGTATCGATATGACTGACATACGTGTGATTCCATATGCTGGCATCAAGATCAGCAGCCATTTTTTCAGCATCTGAGATCACCAGGCTATCGGCAGTTTTGCCTTTATCCAATGCGTTGGATAACATCGGTTTGGAATAGTAAGCAGCATCATCCCGGCTAATGAGCAGTAATGTAGACTGCTTGTCATGTTTACGAAACTCACGTGCCAGTGTATAGCCGGCCAGTCCAGTGCCAATGATGACAATATCTACCATTATGCTACCTCGACCATATCAAAGTCAGATTTTCCCACACCACAGTCAGGACATACCCAGTCTTCAGGAACGTCATCCCAGGCAGTACCCGCAGCAATGCCATCTTCGGGCCAGCCTTCTCCCTGATCATAAATAAATCCGCACACCAAGCATTGCCATTTTTTCATCATATACTCCTGAAGATTAGAGTGCGTATTAAACGACGTCAGAGCGCTAAACTCAAGTATTTCTGCGGTATTTAAGGGTTAAATGCTCCTTAAGCTTTGATATCTGCGCTGGATTTCTGCTAGTCTGTATTCTGTTGATATCACAATGGAGAGCTCACATGTTAGCAGCGCAACCCGGGATTCTTGCCGATGAAACACGGCTCGCTCGTTATCTGCTTTTCAGTATTGATTGCCCTGAAGACATTCCGCAGGCATTAGAAAATTTAGCAGGCAATACGGATAATAATACTACTGTGGTAGGTGTGGGGCCGTCATTGCTGGCTGTCCTGGGAAAATCGATTCCAGGCTTGCATTGCATGCCGGCACAAAGTGCTGCCGGTATCGATATACCTTCAACTCCCATGGCGCTATGGTGCTGGTTGCGTGGAACAGATCGTGGTGAATTATTTCATCGTGCCCGTGCCATTGAAAATCTGTTAGCGCCTGCCTTTATGCTGGAAGATGTCATTGATTCCTTTCAATATGACCATAACCATGATCTCACCGGATATGAAGATGGCACCGAAAACCCGCAGGGGCAAGAGGCCATTAATGCTGCTATCGTGCAGAACGCCGGTGAAGGTCTGGACGGCTCCAGCTATGTTGCTTTCCAGCAATGGCTGCATGATTTCGATGTCTATGACGACATGAGCATAGAGCAGCAGGACAACACAATTGGTCGGCATATCAGTGATAATGAAGAATTTGATGAGGCGCCGTCTTCTGCGCATGTAAAAAGAGCGGCACAGGAAAGTTTTCAGCCTGAAGCATTTATGTTGCGACGCTCCATGCCCTGGTCTGAAGGTGATAGTGCTGGACTGGTTTTTGTCGCCTTTGCCACATCATTAAAGCCCTATGAAGCCATTTTTAACAGGATGCTGGGGAATGAAGATGGCATCCGCGATGCGTTGTTTGATTTTACCCGTCCCGTCAATGGCGCCTATTTCTGGTGCCCGCCCGTTAGTCATGGCAGGCTGGATTTGCGTGCATTGGGTATCGGTAGCGATTCAACGGTTGATTAATCAGCAGTACAGGATATTCTCCCAATATCAAGGCGTGCAAAGAGATAGAATGGATGGCACGAATGCAGAAATACAGCCACAATCAGGCTGTTTTTTATTAAGGAACACAGCCCGTATGCCGATATAAACTACATTAGCAAGGGTATTTCACCCGTGAGTGGTGGTTGTTTTCATTGATTGATCTGGTCTATAAGTATGAACCTGTATTACGCATACTGGCATTTGTCGGTGGCTTTGGTCTGCTTGCAGGCTGGGAATACTTCAGCCCCAAACGTCAGTTAACAAAAAGCAAATACAAGCGTTGGGTCAATAATATCATCCTGTTGATGACCAGCACGATTCTGGTACGACTGCTAGTCCCCACTGCCGCTATCGGTAGCGCTTACCTGGTTGAAGCAAACCAGTGGGGGCTCATCAATACATTCGAACTGCCTGCGCTGTTGGAATTTTGCCTGGCGATGATACTGCTGGATTTATTCATCTATTTTCAGCATGCCATGTTTCATGTATTGCCTACGCTATGGCGATTTCACCGTGTTCATCATGCTGATATGGATGTCGATGTCAGCACCGGTTTACGTTTTCACCCCATCGAGATATTAATTTCTGCTGCATTGAAAATAATTTTTATCGTCATGTCGGGTGCACCGGTACTGGCTGTTATTTGTTTTGAAGTGATACTCAATTTGTCTTCAATGTTCACGCACTCGAATATCAACCTGAATACATCGTTCGAGCGAGTTATGCGCTGGTTTATCGTGACGCCGGATATGCACCGCGTACATCATTCAGTCAGGGAGAATGAAACCAATAGTAATTTTGGCTTCAATCTGTCTTTGTGGGACAGGCTGTTCGGTACCTATATACAGGAACCCAGAGACGGGCAAATGAACATGACTATTGGTCTGGATCAGTTCCGCGAACCTGAATGCCAGACTTTGAAAGGACTGCTATTGATGCCTTTCAATAACAGGATCACGGGTTATGCGATCAATTATCGTGACGTTGAAAATGCAGAAGAGCTGGAATCCGCGCGCCAGGTCGCCAGACAAAACCAGGAAAAGGCCAGCCTCGCTGTTGAATTGTCAAGCTACCTCGATGCTATTGGCCAGCACGCGCTGGTATCGGTGGCCGATGCTAACGGTAAAATTATTCATGTAAATGACAAGTTTTGTAAAACCAGTGGATATAGCCGGAAGGAATTGCTGGGGCAGAATCATAGTGTTATTAAATCCGGTATCCATCCGCCTGCATTTTTCAAGGATATGTGGCAACATATTCGCAGTGGGCAGATTTGGCATGCAGAGATTTGTAACCGGGCTAAAAACGGTGAATTGTATTGGGTTGACAGTACGATCGTGCCACTGAAAAATGCCAGCGGAACAATAGAACGTTATATCTCCGTACGTATTGATATTACCGAACAAAAGCGCCATGAGCTGGAAATAGAAAGAGCCAATCAGGAGCTTGAAGAAGCAAACTCCAAACTACAAAAGCTCAGTCGTATCGATGGTTTGACCAATATCGCCAATCGGCGTTTTTTTGATGAAACGCTGTTGCAGGAGTTAAGCAGAATGCAGCGTAACAACACTCCGCTGACCTTGATACTTTGCGATATTGATTTCTTCAAAAAATATAATGACCAATATGGACATCAGATGGGTGACAGCTGCCTGCAACAAGTGGCGCAGTGTATTCATTCCAGTTTTACCCGAACCGGTGATCTGGTAGCGCGTTATGGTGGTGAGGAATTTGCCGTCATTCTGCCGAATGTGGACCAGGCAGCCGCCATTAATCTGGCCGAGAATTTACGACTGGCTATAAAAAATTTACAGATCAGGCATGAGTCATCAGAGATAGATAACGTTTTGACGCTGAGTATTGGTGTGACAACAGCTATTCCTGATAAGGATGCCAGCGTTGCAAATTATATTTTAGCTGCCGATAAAGCGCTTTATCAAGCCAAGGCAAGTGGTCGTGATAATACCCGGTTTATGTTTCCAGAGAAATTATGATCGATAGACGCATTTATGAAATGATTTTGCAGTAGCGAGCCTGATAATCGCGGCTTTCGTCTTCGACTTGCAGTTTTTGCATTCCCATGCGCAGAAAAAAACTTTCTGCATCTTTTTGTGCTTTAACCAGCAGGGCATTCGCATTTTTCAATTTTGCCTGTTGTTCAGAAAATGTAATTAAATAGCGGCCGATACCGCGGCCTTGTTGATATGTGTCAACATAAAGTCCATGTATCAGCAGGGCATTTCTATTGTTGCTGAGTTGAATTAATTCATTATCAAGCGCAAGCACAGCAATAGGCGTGTTTTTCATGCTGACTACATATATCTGTAAAAATTGTAAATCAACATCCTTATAGTGATAACTCGTTAATGATAAACGTTTGACACGCTCGGGTAAGGTCCAGCTCATTACGGCAGTAGTGATGATCTGATTGATAACATCCAGATCATTACTGTTTGCCAGCCGAATATCCGATTTGTTTGTGTTCATATAGTACCCCGCATAAACTTTGTTGCCAGCATCGCTAAAGCAGGGAGCCCCGAATTAACTGATTATTTGTTTTGAGGCTCCCTTGATTTAACTGACACGTTTCCACTCATTGCCGCTATCGATATCATAAGCAGACTGATCCTGTACCCGTTGCTTCTCTGTCATGGTGACCAGTTCTTCCGCACTGCTGGGGTGGATGGCCATGGTGCTATCAAAATCAGCCTTGGTAGCGCCCATGTTGACGGCGACAGCAAATCCTTGCAGCATCTCATCTGCATTTTCACCAATGATGTGAATGCCGACCACTTGTTCATCTGCGCCTGCACAGACCAGTTTCATTGCGGTACTTGCACCCTGTGAGGATAGCGCATGGCGCATCGGCGTAAATTCACTGTGATAAACGTTGACGGTATCATATCGCTGGTGTGCTGACTCTTCGCTCATGCCAATGGTTGCCACCGGCGGGTGAGAGAATACGACACTCGGTATATTATCATAGTTAAGTTTGCTGTCTGCTTTGTTATTAAATAGTCGCTCGGCCAGTTTTCTTCCGGCAGCAATTGCTACTGGCGTCAATGCCATTTTTCCTGTGACATCACCGATCGCATAGACACCAGTCATGTTGGTGTTTTCATATTCATCAACCGGAATGATGCCATTTGGCAATACCTTGATGCCGGCTTGTTCCAATCCCAGTTCATCGGTGTTGGGTCGTCGGCCGACTGCCCAGATGACTGCGTCATAGGCCTGTGCAACCTGTCCATCTTTGGCATGTACGACCAGCCCTTCTGCTGAACGTGCAAGCGCGTCAACCTGGAATCCGGTCTTGACGTTTATGCCCTGTTGTTTCATTTCCGATTCCAGGACGCTACTGATCATAGGATCAAAGCGTTCCAGTAACCGGTCTTCCAGGGCAACGATAGACACCGATGAGCCCAGTGCCTGTAATACGCCGCTCAGTTCAACACCAATATATCCGCCTCCAATGACAGCCACACGTTCCG
>Ga0316205_10000834_pt1 | contig 46291 bp, 38 predicted proteins | sample 3monthpyrite_MG_FD_204941 | JGI IMG/M metagenome (GOLD analysis project Ga0316205, IMG submission 204941) | Microbial mat bacterial communities from mineral coupon in-situ incubated in ocean water Damariscotta River, Maine, United States -... | ecosystem: Environmental > Aquatic > Marine >...
GTATCTAAACCACCCGAATAAGCTAATACCACTTTTTTGATTTGTTTCTTTTCAATACTCATAATTTTCTCATTAATTTATTTAGTTATTCGGTGATTTAAATCACCCATTCAATATAATATTTTATTTTTAGGAGAAGCTAGTTAGCTCAATTTAAAGGAAAAAGCACGGAGTTGACGGTAGTCAATGAGTACTTTTGACGCCTAAATTGAGTTAAATAGCGATACTAAAACGGCATTTTGAGCCCACATTCTGTTCTCTGCTTGTTGAAAAACTACCGCCATATCACTATCAAATAACTCAGTGGTAATCTCTTCTTCTAAATGTGCGGGCTGGCAATGCATCACTGTTTTTGCACCTGAAGCTTTCATTAACTGATGATTCACTTGATACGGAGCAAAATGTGCTAACAATTCAGCTTTTTTACTGGCATCTTCATCACCCATAGAAATCCATGTATCAGTATAGATGACATCTTGCGAGCCAATGTTATTAATATCAGTAGTTATGTTAAGTTTTGCACCCGAAGCTTTCGCTAATGCTTGTGTTTTCTCAATGATATTCGGCTGCGCTTCATAACCAACAGGGGTGACTAAAGTAAAATCTATCCCTAATGTTGCCGCCATGATCATTAATGAATTAGAAACATTATTACCATCACCAACATAGGCTAATTTTACGGCTGAAACATCATCAAAACATTCCGTTAAAGTAACAAAATCAGCTAAAGCTTGGCATGGATGATAGACATCACATAAGGCATTGATCACGGGTACACTGGCATGTTTAGCTAAGCCCTGAATTGAATCATGATTAAATACACGGGCAACAATGGCATCCGCAAAACAAGATAAATTTTTCGCATAGTCGCTAACTCGTTCACGCTCACCTAACTTACCATTTTGTTGACCTAAATAAAGCGCATGACCACCTAATTTATTAATGCCCATATCAAAACTAACGTGGGTTCTTAATGACGGTTTTTCAAAAATCATCGCAACAGATTTGCCGGCTAAGGCTTGGCTGTAATCTGCGGGGTTATTCTTAATGGTTATAGCTAGCTCAATTAAGGCTAATAGTTGGTTCTTGTTTAGCTCATCATCGGCTAAAAAATTTTTTATTTGTTGTGACATAATGAATATCGCGGTTAAAACCGCTCCTACAAAATATTGTGCTACTAGTCTGGCTGAATTTGTGTTCCAACACCTTGCCCTGCTAGCAAGTGTGTGATTTGCTCGGGCGACTGCCAACTGGCAACCGCGATACTTCGTCGTAATTGGTTTGCTGCATGTAATGCTGCATTTACTTTTGCCGTCATACCACCGGCAATAACACCTTGTGCAATAAGTGAATTGGCTTGTTTACTATTCAGTGAAGATAAGTATTCTCCATCACTGCCTTTTACACCGTTAACATCGGTTAACAGCAACAGTTCAGCATTGAGTAATTGGCAAATAGCCACAGCAGCATCATCGGCATTAACATTAACTAAGTTGCCATTAGATAATGCACCAATAGATGAAATTACCGGAAGAAAGTTGTTTTTAAGTAATGCATCTAGCAACTGGCTAGATTTTGGGCTTGGCACGCCTACTTCACCAAGATCTAATTCAGATCTTGTACAAGCAATCATATCGCCATCAGCCAAAGATAAACCTACAGCTGATAAATGCATACTGTTTGCTATTGCCACAATAGACTTATTGACAGTACCTGCTAACGCGCCACTAATTAAGCCGATTTGATCGTTAGGGGTAACTCGTAAACCATGCTTTTTAACGGTAGTGAAACCTGCTTGGGCGAGCATTTCATCAACCACGCAACCACCACCATGAACCAACACCACTTTGGCATCAGTTTTAAGTTTGGCAATAACGGCTAATAAATTAGCTAAAGCATCCGTTTTTTCTAGGATTGCACCACCAATTTTTATCACTAACGGCTTAGTCATGACTTACTCCGACACTTTGTTGGCAAGCAAACTGTATTCACTTGGTAAGCCAAGAGAAATATTAAAACACTGCAATGCTTGCGATGAAGCACCTTTAAGTAGGTTGTCAATGGCACAACTAACCACAACCACGTGTTTATCTACATCAACTTGCCAGTGAATATCAGCAAACGGGGTGTAAGCAACATTACCGATTTGCGGCCAAGACTTAGCCATTCTTACTAAAGGTTTATCAAAGTAGGCTTGTTCAAAGGCTAAATCGACTTGCTTCGCCGTAATTTCAGGTTTTAGCTGCAAGGTTACCGTTGCCAATAAGCCTCTTTTATACGGCGCTAAATGCGGGTTAAAAATCACCTGTGCGTTGGCTTCTTGAGAAATTTCAGGTTGGTGTCTGTGCTGTAAAATATTATAAGCTTTTAAACTCACTTCATTAAAATTAGTTGCTAACGAAGCGCTTCTGCCTGCACCACTAACACCACTGATACCATTGATAACAATTAATGAATTTTCAACGTGCAGATTATTGTTAGTAATGGGTTTTAAAGCAAGCAAGCTAGCCGTTGGATAACAGCCTGGTACAGCCACTAAATCAGTGTTAGCAATATCTGCTTGCTGCCATTCAGCTAAACCATATTTAGCTTGGGCAAGGGCATCAATGTTGGCATGTTCAAAACCATAAAAAGTAGGATAATCTTGTGGCTTTTTAAGTCTAAAACCACCAGAAAGATCGAATACCTTTACGCCCGCTTCAACAAATGCTTGCGCCCAATCAGCACTAAATTCATGAGGGGTGGCAAAAAAGACGGCATCAAGTTGCTGTGCAGAGTTCACCACATTGTCGTCAAACCAAGCTTGTGAAAAAGACTGCAGGGGTACATCACAAATCCCCTGCCAGCGACCATGTAATTCGCTGAAAAGTTTTCCACAGGAAGTAGAGTTTTCCGACACAACCAAATGTTGTATTGAAACTTTATCGTGTTGGCATAACAAACCAACTAACTCGGCACCGGCATAACCACTTGCGCCGATTACGGCAACTTTTTGAACTTCTGACACAATTTCAACCCTAATATTCAAATAAAAATAGTAACGATATGTTTTCTAAAGAAATAACCAATCTCTTATAACTAAAGCATCCAAGAGATAATAAAATAATTCTCTATCGTCGTCGTATTCCTTGAACAATTAGCATTACACTGCACCTTACAAAAAAGTAGCCTTATGAAAGCAGGTTATTTACACTGTGAAAGTAATTTATCACCCAATGGGTAGTTATGCAACTATTCAACATAATTATTACGCTTTTATTCGAATTAATTTATAGGCTCAGGTATATGTCACAACTCCCTAACTTTACGCAGTCACTCACGCAATTGATTGCATGCCCTTCCATTAGCTCAACACAAGCCAGTTGGGATCAAGGGAATTTAGAAGTTATTCAATTACTTGCTACTTGGTTTGAGCAACTAGGCTTTAGCATTGATATTCAAAAAGTACCTGGGGCACATAAAGAGAGTGATAATAAATACAACTTATTAGCCAAACTAGGCAGCGGTGAAGGTGGTTTATTACTGGCTGGACACAGTGATACTGTACCTTTTGACGAACGTCGTTGGCAAAGTGACCCTATGGCGGTTATCGACAAAGATGATAAATTTTATGGTTTAGGCACTTGTGATATGAAAGGCTTTTTCGCTTTTATTTTACAAGCCTGTAAAGGGCTAAATGCCAAACAATTAAAAAAGCCACTTTATATCTTAGCAACTGCCGATGAAGAAACCACCATGGCAGGGGCACGTTTTTTTGCCCAAAGCCAAGCGGCTAAACCTGATGTTGCTATTATTGGCGAGCCCACCAATTTAGTGCCGGTAGTAATGCACAAAGGGCATATGTCACATCGCATTAGCGTGCACGGGCAATCAGGTCATTCTAGTAAGCCCAATTTAGGTGTTAATGCTATTGAGATAATGTACCAAGTTATTGGTGAATTAATCAGTTTAAAAGAAAAGTTTAACCTCAATTATAAAAATGAGGCGTTTGATGTACCTGCGCCCACATTAAATATGGGCGCTATTAAAGGCGGCGATAATGCCAATAGAATTTGCGGTCATTGTGATTTAGATATTGATTTACGCTCGCTACCTGGCATGAGTGATGACGAGTTATTACATTGGTTAAGTGAAAGCTTAAAGCCGTTAGCTGAAAAATATCCCGGTCGAATTAGCTTTGAAGAACTACACCCAAGCTCACCAAGTTTTGAACAAGCACCGAGTAGTGACTTTGTTAGTATCGCTGAAGAAATCAGTGGTCATAAATGCTGCGCGGTAAACTATGCTACCGAAGCCCCGTTTATTCAACAACTCGGCTGTCAAACTATCGTTTTAGGACCCGGTTCAATTGATCAAGCCCATCAACCTAATGAATTTTTAGCCCATAGCGAGATAGCTAAAACTGATAAATTATTGATTGAAATGATCCAACGTTATTGCTTATAACCAAAGAAGCAAAGGTTTGTTTGCTTAAGAACAGCAACAAACCTTTGTATTGGTAGCCGATTTTAGAATGTTGATTGTAGCTTAATAATTTGCCCTGCTAACCATTTGGTCACATTAGGATGTGGAATTAACCCTATTTCATTTGCTTGATATTCTAGCCCTTCAAGCACTTCTGCGTAAGGTCCAAAACCTTGCACTCTAAAGGGAACGACAATAGCAGTACGGTTTTGTTCATTGGCTTGCTTAACAAATGCGCGAATACGCTGTTCTGCAGCTTGCCTTTTACCGGTCCAGTCTTCTCTTAACGTTTGTACACTGACACGATTAAAGTTTAACGCTGCTTTCATATCACTTGTTCGCTCATTAATATTAGCTATCCAGCGTTGGTTTTCATCATCGTCTGCTGGCCCATGAGCGAGAATTAATACACTTTCTTGTGGCGAATTTTCACTTAACTGCTGCGCCCGATACAATAATATTTCATTCATTTCAGTCGCTTCTGATAAACCTTGCTGACTTATAACAAACTGAGCATTGCTATCAATTTGCCAAAATGCCATGTTATTCCCTTTATGGTCACTATGATTAGATGTTGGTTTAGCTGGCGCTCCCGCTTTAATACCAAGAATTTTTTCTGTTCGCGCAAGCCAACTCTCGCCCGAAATAAACATTCTTACCACGGCTATTTTTGTCACACCTTGAGCTTCCAATTTTGTCACGGCTTGTTGAATAGAGGTAGCATCTGCCATGCCGAAAGCAATTTCAATTTTATAGCTTTTTGTTAACGGCGCTACTGCGTTGATCACCCCCTGATTCCATGTTTTACTGCCACCATGTGCCATCACTAACACGCCAAAATCGGCTACTTGGTTTTGCTGTTCTTGTGTCATCGTTGTGGAGTTTTGCTGGCTAGTGCAGCCCAGCATAAAGATAACACTGATGATGATTAGTACATTTTTTAAATTTAACACTTTATTCTCCGATACAATTTTACCTCAATATGCCACGGCATAAACGGTAAGTAGTTGCTATTGATATTGTTAAAACGCTAGAAGGAATATTTGAATGTAGCGGCGAATGCTCTGCCTGCTTGAGTGGCATAGTCTAACGATGAATCTTCTGTATGACCGGCACCATTACTGTATTGCACATATTTTTTATCTAAAATATTGGTTACGGATAAGTTAACGTGCAAATTTTGGCTTACTGCTAAATGAAGTAACCAATCTAAGCTGCCGTAACCAGCAATCTTAGCATCGCCGTCATTAACTTTATTCATTTTGTCAGCCCAATTGAGGATCAGTTCAGTTGAAAAGTTTTCATCATCATAATTAACACCCACATTGCCTGATAATGGACTGATACTTTGAATATACTCGCCTGTTTTATCGTCTTTACCATCTTGATAAGCGGCATTGAGATAAATACTTAAACTGTCACCAATTAAGTATTCGACACCTAACTCAACTCCTTTTATGGTAACCGCATCAATGTTTTGATACTGGTACACCAATACATCACTTTCTTGCTTTGAATATGGGTTGATGTATTTCTCTGTACCTACTCGCGTTGATTCTAAAAAATTATCATATTGAGAATAAAAAACCGCGGCATTGTAAGTTACATCTCCCTGACCACCGCGTAATCCAAATTCAATACTGTTACTTTCTTCTGGCACTAAGTCATCACTTGCAGGCTTAATTTTATAACCATACAAGGAATTGTCATGATCAATGTAAGCAAGATCATAAGCCGGCACTTTAAAACCTTGACCATATTGAGCAAAAATAATTGTCGACTCAGTAACTTTAAAAAGGCCGCCTAAATTAAGCGAAATATTATTTTCATCGTACCTTTTATAGCGTGAGCCATCACTTTTGGTTACGCCTTTAGGATCCATTTCATAAGTATCAAAACGGGCACCGGGAGTAATAAGTAACTGCCCATCAAGCAAGTTTATTTCATCATTGATAAAAACTCCGGCACGAACAACTTCAGTTTCAGGGAATTTTTTCTCTTTTAGTGGATAACCATTTTTAGGAATGCCGGCAACTGAGTAAAGTTTTTCAATAGTGCGAATAGACGTCGATTTTTCAATATCTACACCATACCCCAATGTATGATTATCGCTGAGTTTCATACTGGCATTTGATAGTAAACCGATAGTGTCTTGCTGATAAACTGACGATTTACTCATGTCTCTTAATTCAACTACGGGGTAACCAAAGTTGGCATCAATATCTATTTGCCCGTACTCAATATCAGTTTGCCTGCTGTCATTGGCATAAAGTGAGACATTAGCAATATCAAACCCAAAAGTGCCACTTTCATTATGATATTGTAATTGTAGTGATTGATTGTCTTTTTCACTGTTACTATTTTCTTGCACAATATTGTAACCCGGTAAATCTCGGAAATATTGCAATAAGCCATTAGCGACTAAACCATCAACATCTTGCTGCCAAATATCAGCACTAAAACGTAAATAGTCTTTATCATTGATATTGAATTTGCTTTTAAAAAGTACACTTATTGACGCTATATCCAGTGCAGGTTTAGTTTCAACATAGTTTTGTTGCTCTTGGCCATTGCGAGTATTTACCGACAATAAGTGCTCAAATTTCCCCGCCTCTACGGCTAACGTTGCACCCATATTGCTTTGCTTACCATCGCTGCTATAGCCGAATTTAATATCTCCTGCGACACGCTCTCCTTCAGCTAAGTAATCACTAGCATCTTTAGTGGTAAAAACTACTATGCCTGCTAGCGCATCTGAGCCATAAAGCGATGATGCCGCACCTTTGGCAACTTCAACTTGCTTTAAAGTATCGGTTTCAATAAACCCACGACCAACAATATCGTTTTGGCCGCTGGCACCATAACCTTCATTCATGCGCATACCGTCTTTGATCATTAACACCCGATCGCCACCCATGCCACGAACGACAAAATTTTGTGCTCCTCCTGTCGAGCCTGTAACCGTAATACTAGGATCATATTTAAATAATTGGCTCATATCATTTATAACTTGATTTTCAAGATCTTCACTAGTTACAACGGCAATACTGCCCGCGACATCTTTGAGCTGCTTTTCTGTGCGAGATGCACTAACAACAATAATTTCCATATCCTCGACGTTGTCATCTGGTTCATCTGCAAATGCAGCTGTGACACTAAAAAATGATACGGAAGTAGCCAGCGCTAAAACCAGTTTGGTTACAATTTTCATGTTTTATATTCCTGTTATGCTTTGTTGATCACCACATCAATCAAGCCAAATACTTTGAATTGGTAGTTGGCGTTGTTTGATGTAGATATAGTTTGCAGGGGGTATAATACAGACAATAAATTAATTGTAAATGATAATCATTCTTATTTGCGTTTAAGGTAATTTGAGCAGGCACAATAAGCAATAGTTTGATACTGGTATCAAACTATTGCTAAGGGATAAGGATAAAGGAAAGTAGTAGCTGTTGGGGCGGCTATGTCATTAAATGTTGTTTATGAAAGCTTAAATGCTGCTTAATAAAACTGGCAATAAAGTAGTAGCTATGATCGTAACCCTCAACTTGTTCAAAATGTAGAGGATAACCTGAACGCTCTGCGGCATTTACTAAGGCAGAAGGCATTAATTGTTCAGCAAGAAAATTATCATCACTACCTTGATGCACTAGAGCTGGGATGAATTTTTGAGACTTAGCTATTAACTCACTAGCATCATAGTGTTGCCATTGAGTTTGATCTTCACCAAGGTAATTTGTGAAGGCTTTCTTACCCCAAGGGGCATTTATCGGGTTACAAATAGGGCTAAATGCTGACACTGAAGCAAATCGTTCAGGATTACGTAACGCTAACACTAATGCACCGTGTCCACCCATAGAGTGACCACTAATGGCGCGTTTATCTGTTACTGGGAAATGCTGCTCAATTAATGCTGACAGTTCGGTTAGCACGTAATCATACATTTGATAATTTTTCTGCCAAGTCGATTGAGTAGCATTCACGTAAAATCCAGCCCCTAGGCCAAAATCATAAGCATTATTTTCATCATCAGGAACCTCTTCACCGCGAGGGCTAGTGTCAGGTGCAACAATTGCCATACCCAATTGTGCAGCCATTTTTAATGCACCAGCTTTTTGCATAAAATTTTCATCGGTGCAAGTTAACCCTGATAGCCAATACAACACTGGAACCTTGTTGTTCTCAGTCGCTTGTGGCGGTAAATAAATGGCAAAACGCATCTCACAGTTGGTGGTACTTGCTTGATGGCTATATTGATAATGCCAGCCATCAAAGGCTTTGGCTTTGCTAATTTGAGTTATATTCATTTATTTATCCATATGAATAACAGTACGAATACTTTTGCCTTGATGCATTAAATCAAACGCTTCATTGATATTTTCTAAACTCATGGTATGAGTAATGAAGTCATCTAATTTAAATTCACCCGCAAGGTAGCGCTCAACATAATCTGGTAATTCACTACGCCCTTTTACGCCGCCAAAAGCGGTGCCACGCCAAATGCGACCAGTAACCAATTGAAAAGGTCGTGTTGATATCTCTTGCCCTGCACCTGCAACGCCGATAATAATTGACTCGCCCCAACCTTTATGGCAACACTCTAGCGCTGAGCGCATCACGTTAACATTACCAATACATTCAAACGAATAATCAACACCGCCATCCGTCATTTCAACAATAACGTCCTGAATGGGTTTATCGAAATTTTTAGGGTTAATACAATCAGTAGCGCCTAATTTTTTCGCAAGCTCAAATTTAGATTCATTAATATCAATGGCAATAATACGGCTCGCTTTTGCCATTGCTGCGCCAATTACCGCAGATAAACCAATACCACCTAAACCAAAAATAGCGACGGTATCGCCCTCTTCAACTTTGGCAGTATTCATCACCGCGCCCATGCCTGTGGTAACACCACAACCTAACAAACAAACTTCTTCTAATGGCGCTTTCGGGTTTACTTTGGCTAATGATATTTCAGGCAATACAGTATATTCAGAAAAAGTAGAACAGCCCATATAATGGTAAATAGGCTTACCGTTTTGATAAAAACGTGTGGTGCCATCAGGCATTAACCCTTTACCTTGAGTTTCACGAATTTTTTGGCACAAGTTTGTTTTGCCTGAAAGGCAGAATTTACACTCGCCACATTCAGGCGTATATAAAGGAATAACGTGATCACCCACTTGCACGCTAGTAACCCCTTCACCGACTTGTTCTACAACTCCGCCACCTTCATGACCTAAAATAGCGGGAAAGATTCCTTCGGGATCTTCACCTGAAAGGGTAAAAGCATCGGTGTGACAAACACCTGAAGCAATAATTTTCACCAGTACTTCGCCCTTTTTAGGCAGCATAACATCCACTTCTTCAATAGATAAAGGTTGCTTTGGCCCCCAAGCGATAGCGGCTTTAGATTTAATAAATTGTTGGCTCATAAAATTTCCTTTTATCATGTAAGGTAGCAATACCGAGTTCGCAATAATACAAGCTACCCCAATGATTGACTAGTACAATTCTACTTACCTTCTTTTTGTGAGCCAGTATTGTTGAGTGAATATTCAAAGGGTTGTTTCAATGTTTGCCATAACTTTTGCTGCTGTGGCTCTCTAAAATATTCAAGTCCTTGCTTGATGTCACGACGACCATTTATTGTGATCGGTGTGCTTAAGCTATTGAATAAACGATCCCAGACTGAAAACACTGCTCCATAATTACTGTCCGTTTCTTTACGTTTAGTTGAGTGGTGAAGCTGATGAATTGACGGTGTGATGATCAACCAACCCAGTAAATATTCAATTTTAGTTGGCAGGCTAATATTTCCATGGTGCCATATTTGAATGATAGCGGCAAAAGCGCCATAAAGCATAACAGCATCGATGGTGAATTGACCAAGCCAGATAAATAAAGCAATTATAAAGCTAGTCAATAGTTGCTCTAAAGGATGGTGACGAAAATTGGTAGTAACATCCAATTCGACATCAGAATGATGAACAAGGTGAAGACGCCACAAATATTGATATCGATGGAACAAGCGATGCAGGCAATAAAAAAAGAGATCAAAGAGCACAAAGGTAATAAGTAGGTAGGCTTGTAGATTAACTTTATTTGTTAAAAAGAACCATAAACTATATTGGTCGGCAATGGGAAAATTTTCGAGCGCAATAAAGCTTAATAAAACAGTAATTACCCATTTTATTATTAAATTGAAAACGTAAAGGGAGAAGTTATTGAGCCAACGACTAGTTATATTTTTTATAACATCTCTGGGAAAAGAATATTCCCAGAGAAGAATCAACACTAAAACTAAAGCTAGGTAATCTGTGCTCAAATCAAACATGAATCAGTAAAGTTTTATTTACTTTCCACGCTTCTTCACAATAAAAGCAATAGCGGCTGCTACAGCAAAAAGCGACAACATACTTGGCTCTGGAACTTGGGTTGGTTGATCTACAAGTCCTGCAAATACCTGGGATGAAGAAAGCAACAATACAAATAGGGTAAGAACAATGTTAGAACAAAAGTGAATTAATTTCATAATATTTCTCCTAGTTTGTCTGCTGATAGTTAAGCATAGCTCATACCAACTACATTAACTGTATAAAAAAAATACTGAATTTTCTTTTGATTATATTGAACATTATAAGAGTGTAAAAAAAGCTGACGATTAATACGGCCTATATTAACCGTAAATAGTAGGTATTATTTAACGTAACCCGCAAGCAAATTACTGCTCGGTTTTGTTCCAAAGCTTTTGATTGGTTTTAACAGAAAAGAATTCATTGGCATGCCAGCACCTTGGTAGTAAATCGAGTTGTTGTCTTTCTTGGTAGTTTGACGAGAGCAGTTCAAGAATTTCATTAAGGCGTTCTTTGCTTAAGGTTGCCACTTTTTTTGCCATTTCAGGAAAATATAAATTATTCTTTTTCTTCACTTCCACATTATGACCATGGCCAATGAAGGCTAGTTTTCGCGTTGCTATTCGGCATAAGGGGTGCTCAGGTATTTCAGGGTACAAGCGATTAACAATAGCATACTCATAACAATCACCTTGTTGCCCTTGCTCGTCTTCTGGCATATGAATAATGCCATAACCTTGTGGGAACATACCGGTAATTTGGTAAAGGGCATCAACCGCTTTTTGTGAACAAGCGCCTAATTCAGCATTTTTATGCAACACTTGGAATACTTTTGGTAAAACTTTGTAGTTATAGTTACTTTTAGTAGAAAAGATAATAAATACATAGATTTGCGGAACTTTTAGTAAGTTACCAATGCCGTGTTTTGCTTTAAAACTACTCTTTATTAACTTTTTGATAAATTGGTGTTTTAATTCTTCATCAATAACAAATTGATCACGCTCAGCTTTAGAGTTCCCGACATAAACGGGAATACCAAGACCATTAGATATATAAGCTAGGGTTTGATTATGATTGATTTTTAATAATTTTTTTCTGTCATCAGCTTCTAATGTGCGATAAGGATCTTCTGTGCCATCCTCACCCACAAGAATTTTCTGTCCATCACCATGATTATTACCAATATCTTGTAAAAGCGCAGCCATGATCACTGGCATTTTTACCGTTTCATTAAAACGAAGCCGCGCTGGTGCATCAAGTTCAGCAAATGTTTGCCCTTCAAACTCAGCTAAAATTTTAGTAATAAAAGGGTCATTAACTTCGTTATTTAATAATAATCTATCAAGTAAACGTAAACTTAAAATAGCTTTATATATTGGTTTACAAAGCTCGTTATTAATGGCGACCTTGCTACCTTCTGTTGGGCTAATTAGTTGAATAGTGCCCAAAAATTGGGCTGATTTTCGATTGCTTTCTTCAAAGCTAGCGCCTTCAGCCAATTCAAGTATTTCATGACAAATAGAGACAAGGTGACTATGACGCTCAGTTTGTTGTAACTTATTTAATGCTTGGCTTTCAGGGCTTATAGACTCGTCCGTGGCAACAAATTCATGGTGTTCAAAGTAGGTAATCGCACGCTCAAGCACTGAGTCCTTGAGTATGCTGCGACCATAAACTTTGGTTAACAACACTTGAACTTGACGAGTATAGTGCGTTTGATTTATTGGAGCTCTAGCCATGCAGTTATTATTAAAGTATTAAATAAAAACTAATAATGGTATTAAACCAATAAAAATGCAACCAAAACAAAAGTTAAAAAGTAACTAAGCGCGACTATTTAAAGTCATAAAGGCACTTCCTTGTACCAAAAAATATAACTTATTTTTGTGGGCGAATGCCTAAGGTGTGACACAAAGCATAGGTTAATTCTGCTCTGTTTAAAGTGTAAAAATGGAAGTTTTTCACCCCTTCGCGATTTAAGACTTTAACTTGCTCCATGGCTATATTTGCGCCAACCATACGGCGGGTCATTTCATCGTCTTCTAAGCCTTCATACATTTTCGGCATCCAACTAGGTACATGAACGTTAGTCAAGCCCGCAAAACGCTCTAACATTTTAATATTAGTAACAGGTAAAATTCCCGGAATAATTTCCACGTCAATGCCCACAGTAACGCAGCGATCACGAAAGCGTAAGTAAGATTCAATATCGAAGAAAAACTGACTGATTGCACGATTAGCACCGGCATCAATTTTACGCTTCAGGTTAAGTAAATCAAACTGGGGATTTGGTGCTTCAGGATGCCCTTCAGGGTAAGCTGCAACTGAAATATCAAAATCTGCAACACCGCGTAGTAATTCAACTAAGTCTGATGCGTACATACTCGGCTTTTCGTCACTGTTAGGTAAATCACCACGCAAAGCAACAATATGACGAACACCACTGGCCCAATAATCTTTAGCAATTTGAACTAATTCGTCACGGCCTGCGTCAATGCAAGTTAAGTGCGGCGCGGCCAGTAAAGCAGTGTCTTTTTGAATACGTTTAATAATGTCGTGGGTTCTATCACGGGTGCCTGAACCCGCACCATAAGTTACCGAAACAAAGCTAGGCTTTAACGGCGCTAAACGTTCAATAGAATTCCACAGTGTTGTTTCCATTTCAGGGGTATTAGGCGGAAAGAACTCGAATGACACTTGAATATCATTACTGATCTCACTCAAGCTACGATTTAGTGACTCCACTTGTCTGGCGTGGCTGTAACTCATTAGTTTATCCCCTTTATTTTTACTTGGTTTTGCTTGTGAGCTAATTGCTGACAAATATTGACTAGATCTGAATGTAGGCCGCCGGCAGTAACATCTCGTCCTGCACCGGGACCACGTATAATTAATGGATTTTCTTGATACCAATGACTGCTAATTTGAAAGATATTGTCGCAAGGTGTCAAACTGGCAAAAGCATCACTTTGTGGTAGTACTTCTAAACTCACTTTTGCGTTAATTTTGCCATCATCAGCTACTGATAATCGAGCAACATAACGAATGCAGCAATTTTGATTATTAGCCGCTGTTAAGGCATCGGCAAAAAAACTATCTAACTCATCTGCACGTGCTAAAAAATCGGCTGTGCTAATATCTTGCAACGCTTGAGGGACGAGGTTTTTGCAGTCAATATCATCAAGTGCTAACTCAAAACCTGCCATGCGCGCTAAAATAAGTAATTTACGTTGTACATCGCGCCCAGATAAATCTTCACGAGGGTCGGGTTCAGTAATGCCTTGTTTTAGCGCATCAATAAGTAATGTAGAAAAAGCCGTTGAGCCGTCATAGGTTTCAAATAACCACGATAAAGTGCCAGAGAATATGCCGGCAATGGCGGTAATTTTATCGCCGCTATTGTTTAAATCATCAATAGCGTAGTTAATCGGTAGACCTGCACCAACCGTGGTATTACCTAACCACAAACATTTATTTTTATCGGCAGTTTTCACTAATTTATTATAATGAGCAGTATCAGCTGAGGCAGCCCATTTATTCGCGCCAATGACATGAATACCTTGGCTGAAAAAGTCTTGATATAGCAAACTAAAATCTTCACTTGGGGTGATATCTACCACAATTAATTCATCATAAGGATGATTACTTAACCAAGGAAGTAATTGTTGGTAATCGTAATCTTGTGCCTCTTTTTTAAATAGCGATAATGCCTGATTAACATCAATACCATCGTTGTTTATCAAGGCTTTTTTTGACGATAACAAACCAACCAAGTGAATATTTTCTAAGGCATAAATGCGATTTAATTGCTCAGGCAACAAGGTTAAGAAACGTTCGCCAATATTACCTAATCCCGCAACAACTAAACCAATATGACGGGCGTCTTTAACCATATCATGATGGACATTATTGAGTAGCTCTGTGCTGCAGGGCTCAGGTAAAATAGCAATAACACTATGGCTGTTAGCACTGGCAACCAAACACAAAGGTTGAGCGCTTTTTAATGAGCGTTTAAAGCGTGCTTTAACATCACCGCGCTGTGCTACTTTATGACCTACCGTGGCAATGATTGAAACTGGCTTGAAAGTTACTTCAACATCATGGCTTGCTAGCCACTGACTTAACTCTTTCTGTTGATTTTGTTCAATAACAATAAAACCTTGTTGATCATCAGCGCAAATAGGCAAAAACTCAACAACTGCTTGCTTAGCCTTTTCACCAACAAAACTTACCGATTCTGCCAACAACAAGTCATTTAAATAAGTTACCGAGAGCTCTTGCTTAGCAATTTGGCCAAATTTACCTATTTCAGTGCCTGAAACTTGCGCATCAAAACTGCTCGCCACGTGCAAATGGCAATGATGAGATAAACTTTCATTAACTAAGGGTGTTAATGTTTTAGCATGTAAAACTGGGTTTCCTAAACGACCCAACTCTTTGGCAACACCATTAGGCAAGCGGTGTAGCTTTCTTGCATTAGGCACTACCCTAGGATCAGCACTATATATACCATCAACATCAGTCCATAAGGTCACATTAATAGCGCCGACTAATGAGGCCATAATAGTTGCCGAATAATCACTGCCATTACGACCTAATGTGCACGTTTTACCACGACCATCTTTACTAATATAGCCAGTAATGACTGCAAGCTTACCAAATTGAATGTTCTTTTTAAGTTGAGCACTACTTAGTGCATGGTCAACGGTACAAGCTTGCTCGTTATCAATAACTAAAAAATCGCGGGCATCAATGGTATTACTTGGGCATATTTTTTCATTAAGTAAGGCTGATAGTAAACGGGCAGACCACAACTCACCAAAGGCTAAAATATCATTGCTATGTTGGACAACATCATCTTTGAACCATTGTTTTAACTGCAAAATATCCCTTGATAATAACTGTGTTAGTTGCTTAGCATTTTGTTCATTTAGCAATTCATTGATCAAGGCTAATTGTTGTTGCTCTAAAGCCGCTAACGTTTCAGTAAAGTCATGAACTTCTGCATTTTTTGCTAAGGCAAGTAAAGTGAACAAACTGTCGGTTGCTTTGCCATTAGCAGAAACCACAATAATGTCGTTAAGCTGACAATTTTGGCGAATAATATCAAGCACACGCTCAATACATTGTGCGCTCGCTAGCGAACTACCACCAAATTTATGAACATTAATAGCATGTTTAGCGAGTTTATTTTCTGGGATACTGTTCGGCTCATTAACTTGAGCGCTTGTTCTATCCAGTACTGTATTTAATTCTGTCATTTTTTACTCTATGGCATAGTTTTTATTTAACTAGGCTTGTAACTTTCACTTGTATATTTAACTTATAAACTATCGCTAAGATTTTTGGCTTTGTGCTAAACCATGGGCTAGATCTGCCAAGATATCATTAATATCTTCAATACCCACTGAAATGCGCACCAGAGAATCAGTAATTCCCGCTTCAAGTCGAGCACTTTCTTCCATACCTGCATGAGTCATGGTTGGCGGATGATTAATCAAACTTTCTACTCCACCTAACGATTGTGCTAGTGTGAATAGCTCTAAATTAGCGAACAATTTTTTCACTGCTGCCACGCCACCTTTAACATCAAAGCTTAACATGGCGCCAAAACCTGCTTGTTGTTTCTTGGCAATTTCATGGCCGGGGTGATCTTCAAAGCCTGGGTAATAAACATTATCAATTGCGGGATGATCTTTTAAAAATGCTGCTACTTGCACGGCATTTTCTTGATGTTGCTTGATTCGAATTGGTAGCGTTTTTAATCCCCGTAACGCCAAAAAACTATCAAACGCGCTGCCAGTAATACCAATACAGTTTGCCCACCATGCTAATTCTTCACCCAACGCTTGTTCTTTAGTGACCAATACACCGCCAACCACATCGCTGTGACCATTAATGTATTTTGTGGTGGAATGGAAAACAATATCAGCACCCAAGGTTAACGGTTGTTGCAATGCTGGAGATAAAAAAGTGTTGTCTACCGCAACCAAGGCACCTACTTTATGGCAAGCTTTAGTGATTTCTTCGATATCAACCAAACGTAATAACGGATTACTTGGGCTTTCTAATAAAACTAATTTAGGCTTTTTCGCTAAGGCTTGTGCAAAGGCAGCTTGATCATTTTGATCAACCACAATCAGTTTAAATTGACCGCGTTTGGCTAAATGGGTAAATAAACGGAAGCTACCACCGTAACAATCGTGTGGAATAACCACGAAATCGTCTGCTGATAATAACTGACAAATTAAGTGCACCGCCGACATACCGGTACTGGTGACAATACCAACACTGCCTTGCTCTAAATCCGCAATGGTTTGAGCAAAGGTTGCTCGCGTTGGATTGCCCGTACGAGAATAATCAAATTGACGTTTTTCGTTGAAACCTTTTAATGAATAAGTACTTGATAGATGAATAGGCGCAACAACAGCACCATGGTGCTTGTCGGTGTTAATGCCAGCACGTACGGCCGCAGTAGTAATATTACTGATGTTTGCATTCGACATTTCTATTCCTCTTTTCGTGTACAAAGCGCTTAGTACACACTTTAAATTCATTTGGATGTTTGGACGTCTATAACTCTAAACACTTTAACTATTGAGGTCAAGATATTTTAGACATCTAAACTTCTACTTGACTGAATTGCTGCATCCAGTAAAATCTATCTTATAACAATATAAAATAGTACATCTTAGCCTTAGCTGTACTTAATAATTATCGAATAGATATAACCAGAGGAATTTTCATGGCTCAGTGGAATGACGAATATATAAATCCCTATGCCGAGCACGGTAAGAAAAGTGAACAAGTAAAAAAAATCACTGTTTCAATTCCTTTGCGCGTATTGAAAGTATTAACAGATGAGCGCACTAGACGCCAAGTGAATAACTTGCGCCATGCCACTAATAGTGAATTGTTATGTGAAGCGTTTTTACATGCCTTTACTGGCCAACCTTTACCTGATGATGAAGATTTAGCAAAAGATAACGAGCAAAAACTACCGGCCAGTGTTCGCCGTATTTTAGAAGAGAAAGGTATTACCGATTTTAGTGCTTATGAAGTGGATGAAGAATAAAGGTCTTCACTCTATTTAACTAAAAAGCCGTTAGTATAATATGCTAGCGGCTTTATTTTTTATTCCTTGTTATTCAACTTTAAGCTATATACTTCAATTTAAAGGAAAAAGCACGGAGTTGATGACTATCAATGAGTACTTTTGACGCCTAAATTGGGCTTTACAGCAACAAGATGAATTTACAAGTGGTATTGCTTACTTAAGCGATGAACACTCTCAATAAAATGTCCTGCATGCTCTGGGTTAACATCAGGCTGAATACCGTGACCTAAGTTAAAGACATGCCCAGTACCGCCGTGACCAAAGCCTGCTAATATTTTCGACACTTCTTGCTCAATACGTGGCAATGGTGCATATAACATTGACGGGTCCATATTGCCTTGCAGGGCAACTTTATCACCAACACGCGCTTTGGCGTTTTCTATATCAATGGTCCAATCAAGACCCACAGCATCACAACCTGTTGCGGCAATATCTTCTAACCACATGCCACCATTTTTAGTGAATAAGGTTACCGGCACTTGACGTCCATCGGCATGACGAGTTAAACCATCAACGATTTTAGCCATATATTGCAAAGAAAAATCTTTATAATCTCGTGGTGACAATACCCCACCCCAAGTATCAAATACCATCACCGACTGCGCGCCCGCAGCAATTTGACCGTTAAGATAAGTAATTACTGAATCTGCTAATTTATCCAATAGTAAATGCAAAGCTTGCGGATCGGAAAACATCATTTTTTTGATTTTAGTAAAGGCTTTTGAACTACCGCCTTCAATCATATAAGTGGCTAATGTCCAAGGACTGCCTGAAAAGCCTATTAACGGTACTTCACCTTTTAGCTCTTTACGAATAGTGCGTACAGCATTCATCACATAACCTAATTCATCTTCTGGATCAGGAATTGCAATTTTTTCAATATCCGCTTTACAAGTAATAGGGTTAGTGAATTTTGGCCCTTCACCTGTTTCAAAGTACAAGCCTAAGCCCATGGCATCAGGAATCGTTAAAATATCACTAAACAAAATTGCCGCATCAAGTTTAAAACGACGCAGTGGCTGAATAGTCACTTCACAAGCAAACTCTGCATTACGACAAAGTGACATAAAATCACCTGCCGTTGCTCTTAATTCACGATATTCTGGTAAATAACGTCCTGCTTGGCGCATCATCCATACCGGTGTGTAATCTACAGGTTGCTTTAAAAGCGCACGTAAATAATTGTCATTTTTTAATTCGGTCACCAATAATTCCTCTAAAATAATCGTTCGCGCGATTTAAGTCTTACTTTTGAGCGCGATTGAAATCCCGCTTACTGTTTTTAATCAACGGGGAATTGATGCTGCGTATTCTAGCATTGGCTGTATTTTGAATCTATGCGCCAAATCAATTCCTTTTCTGCTAATACCATTAATTGGAATAATAGCTGTTTGGAGGAAATTTGATGTTTTAGAAGAAATAGCCATTGCAAGAGAAATATCAACCGAAGAACACAAAATATATTTCAGCTTTGTTACATTTTAGTGAAAACCATCAAATTACCAACAATCAGTTACTTAGCTGAAGGATAAGTTAAATAAGACTTTATACGAAAAAAATCGTCGAGTTTATGCTCTATTAAAGTTGTTGCAGCGATGAAAATGCTTTGATATAAAATAGCTGCGCTAGCAAAGAAGCACCGATTAATAATAAAAATACTTCTAAAATACAATTAATAAGAATCTTGATTAACAAGACCATAAAGCGAGCATTTCAAGCCTTTCTCTTCGAGAAAGGCTTTTTTATTTATAGTACTTTATCTAGTCATAACTATATAAGCTCATGACTATTATTGCTGTTCAACTCTCGGTAAATGGTGCACATCAGCCGTGTGTAATTTAACGCAATTTCGACCATTGTCTTTTGCATGATAAAGGGCTTCATCCGCAAATGAAATTAGCTGTTGCCAATTTATGCTTTCACCCTGATTTGTGGCAACACCAAAGCTTGCTGTTACTTTTAGCTCGGTGTTGCCTTCAAGACAAAATACTGGTTTTGCAATGGTAAATCGTAATTTTTCCGCAATAAGCATAGCTGTCATGGTATTGGTATTAGGCAATAAGAGCGTAAACTCTTCACCACCATAGCGCGCTAAAATGTCATATTCACGTAAACTGTTTTTCAGTCGTAAGCTAAATTCTTGTAATACTTTGTCACCTACTTGATGACCATAGTTGTCATTGACTTGCTTAAATAAATCAATATCCATCAAAATTAATGATATTGGCGTTTTATCACGTTGAGCACGTAATACGCCCTTAGCAGCAAATTCATCGAATGCTCTACGGTTATATATATTTGTTAGTGAGTCTACTGTTGCTTGCGTTTCAAGTTTACTCGCTAGTTGTTGGCTAGCACTGATCGTTAGCGAAAAAAAGCTAGTAATAGTTACTAACTGTAATGATAAAAGCGAAATAGCATGTATTGCACCGGCATTCATAAAGTCGTTTAATTTAGGCTCGTTAAAGGTTAAGTAAATACGCACCACAAAAATTAGCCCACAAAAAAGAAAAGACAAACCTAGAAAACGGGCAAAGGTTAATTGCTGTTTATTTTTTTTAGTTAATACTTTGACGCTAATAAATAATGATAGACCGGCCATAATGGCACTAATCGCCATAATTCTAATATTGATACTGCCTTGAAAATAAGTGCAATAAATAAACGCTAAGCCCATTGCACACAATAAAAAGAGTGAAGCTTTCTCAAAGCGTTGCTTATCAATTTTCAAAAACTTTAAAATACCAATAATTAACAAACTAAAGCCTGCTACAACCGCTAAGTTTGCAACAATAATAGATAAAAAATCGGAAATATATTGACGTAAACCAAGTAGAATAAAACCAAAGGAGAAAAGAAAGTAACTGTAACCTAGTTGTTTAAAACCACGAAAAGATGGATGAATACGCGCAAATACAAACGAACCAACGCCAAGAAACAAACCTAATAAAAGGTTTGTTAGTGCTAATGTTCTTATGTCTAATCCTTCCATCACAACAACAAACTTTTTAATACCACATCAAGTAACTATAGCCCATTTTTTGAACAATGCACTAAGTATTCTTAAAACCCATATAAGGTACTGATTAATTATTTGCTAATCAGCTATTAAACAGATAGATTTCTTTTATAAACTACCTAAGAGAACACACAATGAATAGCCCACAACGAGACATAACCTTACGATTTTTAGCTGAAACCCAAGATGTTAACTTTGGTGGCAAAGTGCATGGTGGTGCAGTAATGAAATGGATAGATTTAGCGGCTTACGCTTGTGCCGCAGGATGGAGTGGTCGTTATTGTGTTACCGCTTATGCCGGTGGCATTCGTTTTGTTGCACCAATACATGTTGGTAGTTTAGTAGAAGTTGAAGCAAAGGTGATTTATACCGGTAATTCTTCAATGCATATTGCTTTAGAAGTAAACGCTTGCGATCCTAAATCATTAAATCGCCGTTTAACCACCCACTGCATTGTTATCATGGTTGCTGTTGATCAAAACGGTCAATCTGAGCAAGTACCGCAATGGATCCCTGAAACAGAGGCAGACAAAAAACAACATGCTAGCGCAGTAAAATTAATGGACATGCGCAAGCAAATTGGTGAAGAAATGCAAATTTTTGTTGAATAAAGGGTAATTGATAATGAAAATAAAACAGCTAGTTTTCACCATGATTTTGTTGAGCCTGGTTATTAGTAAACCAAGTTTTGCTTTAGGTAAGCTTGGTCACCAAATGGTTTGCCAGTTAGCTTTTGAGTATTTGCCTGACGCCAAACAAGCTAAGGTAACTGCATTACTCAACGCCATTCCTAAAAATCATCAAGAGTTAATAAATAGTTATAATTATCAAAAACAAGGTGCCGCGATAACTTTTGCAAACGCTTGCACATGGGCGGATGCCGTTAAACGTCTAGACGAGTTTAAAAGCTTTAACCCTTGGCATTACATGAACGTACCCCGCGATCACCTAAAAATTACTGCTGATGATTGTAAACAAGACTGCTTACCACGCGCTATTTTACATCACCAAAATATCTTAATGAAAAGCAGTAAATACAGCCATTGGCAACAAGCCCAAGCGTTACTTTTTTTAGGTCATTGGCTTGGGGATATTCATCAACCTTTGCATATCAGTTTTTCCGATGATTTAGGGGGTAATAAAGTTAAATTTTCACACCTTGACACTAAATGTAGCAACTTACACTGGTACTGGGATCAGTGTATTTTGTATAAGGGCAAAAACAGTAAAACTAAATGGCTAACCTTGTTGAAAGCTCAATGGTCACAGCAAACACAAGCTCCATTCCAAACAGCACAGGTTTGGCAATGGGCCGATGAATCTTTTCAAATCGTCAAAAGTGCTGATTTTAATTATTGTAAATTAGACGGCCAAGGCAATTGTCAAAAGCCCGCAGATAAAATAAAGCTACCCAGCGGCTATTTAAAACAATACCAAGGCGTAATAGAGCAAAGGTTATTGCAAGCTGCACAAAGATTGAATGAAGTGTTAACTGCTTCATTATAGTTATAAAAGGCTTTACTTAAGTTTATTTTTCTCTGCAATCCATTGAGACATGTACTTAGTGCTTTTGTGATGATGATGATTGAGCATGCTACCAATAAAATTGAGTTTGCGGTGTTGTTCTAAATCAGCCAACAACTTAATTAAATAACTTGAGAAGGTGGTAAAGTTTTTGTCTTGTTCAAACAAGACTTGCGCATTTTTCTGCCCTAAGTCACTTGCCAGTTGCCAAGTAGCTTGATTTTGATATAGCGCCACCGCTGCATCAGCAATAGCTTGAGCATCATTGGCAATTTCCCCCGCCCAAGGTAATTGTGTTTGCATACCTTCAACACCAATATTAGTGGTTACCGATGGTGTACCGCATAGCATGGCTTCAGCGAGCTTTCCTTTGATACCCGCGCCAAACCGCAATGGCGCTAAGCAAACACGGGCAGATTGCATAGCCATCATGGCATCATCAACCCAGCCTTTGACTAAAAATCCGGTTTTTTCATCATGTAAATCTGTAGCTTTAGGTGGTGGATAAGCGCCACAAATGTGTATTTCCGCCTTAGGTAATTGTTTGCGAATTAGCGGCCAAATTTGCTGTTTCAGCCATAACACACTATCCCAGTTAGGCGGATGACGAAAATTACCAATAGAAATAAAAGCCTGTCGCTGCTCATAACTGGGGTTGTTTTGTTCAAGTTGTTCTGCTTTATAAACAAACGGTAAGTAATGCAATAAACTGGCATCTACCTTAAACAGGTCTGTTAACAAGGTTATCTCTACAGGAGAAATCATTAAGGTTAAATCGCAACGATAAATAGCAGCTATTTCTCGTTTAGCTAAGTCCGAGCTTAATAGGTCAGAGTTAAGTAAATCGTTATCAATCAGCCTTTGTTTTTTTTTGTAAGCATCATGCCTACCATGACGCAGACAAAATAAATCTTCACTGTCTAATATTTTCAGCGCCTGTGGGCACTGTTCACTCACACGCCAGCCAAACTGTTCTTCCATCATAAAACGGTCGAACATCACCACATCAGGTGCTAGCTTTTTAATAAATTCATCAAAACTTGCGCAGTTAAGCTCAATATCAACACAATCTACACCTAACTTACTTAAGTCGACCATGTGATCGGTGCCCTGAGCAGTGCAAGCAAAGCTAATACTATATTGCTGTTGCTGAAAAAATTGTATTAACTGCAACATGCGACTACCCGCCGCTGAAGAATTAGGCTCAGGCCAGACCCAGCCAATAATAAGAAGTTTTTTCATAGTTCCCGTAACATCACTTTGTTGCTGTACAACTATTTAAACATACACGCTCTTTGCCATCCATGGCATCGCGTCATACCGTTCATCCTGAACATAAAAAGCCACCAACAATTTACTGCTGATGGCTTCTTTGTATTAGTTGTAACTGAGTACAACAAATAAACTATCTTGTCAGAATAAATTCTAACCTAGATTACTTTTCTGCTGAAGCATCGCCTACTTGTGGCGCTGGCTCAGGCTTTTGAATTTCTAATAATTCAATTTCAAATTCTAACACTGAGTTACCCGGAATGCGTGGTGGGTTACCGTTAGGGCCGTATGCTAAGTCTGAAGGAATAGTAAATTTATACTTAGAACCCACTGACATTAATTGTACGCCTTCAGTCCAACCTTTAATAACACGGTTTAATGGGAATACTGCTGGTTCGCCACGATCATACGAGCTATCAAAAGTTTCACCATTTAAAAAAGTACCTTTATAATGTACTTTTACGGTGTCGGTTGCTGCTGGTTTATCACCTTCAGCTGCGGTTAATACAGAATATTGAATGCCTGATTCAGTTACCATTACGCCTTCTTTCTTAGCATTTTCTTCTAAGAATTTTTGACCTACAGCTAAACTTTCTTCTGATTCTTTAGCTGCCAACTCTTGTTGTTTAGCTTTCATGTTTTTATCAAGATTAGTTAGCAAGGCTTGAATTTCTTCTTTTTCGATAACTGATTTATCATTAATGCTATCAACAAAGCCACGAACAATTAATTCTTTATCTAAGGTTAAACCAAGTCTGTCATGTTCAGCTAAATTGCGTTGCATATACATGCCAATTGACGCACCTAAGCCATAGGCTTGTTTTTGAATTTCGGCTTCTAATACCGGTGCTTTTTCTTCTTCTTTTTTAGCTTCGCCTTGACAACCTGCAACAGCTAATAAAGCAACAGCAACTAAAGTGGGTTTAAAAAATTTCATTTTTTTCTCCGTTAACACATCACAATTGGAGAACCCCCCAATCCTTAATTAAAATACTATTCACTTCGTTCAATAAAAATAACTAAACAAAATTAAAAAACGCCTTATACTAACTAGAACTAACGAAAAATGCCAAGATAAAAAAGTATTAATATGTTATCGAACCATTCGACCAATAAAAAACACCGATTCACTGCATTAAAGTTATCCGTTGTAAGTCTGCTATTTATACTATTTATACTATTTATACAGGCCTGTACGCCTTCAGCAGGGAAACCATTGCAACGTTATCAGCATTCAGTTGAAGGCAGTTATGCCGGCGATATTTCAAATGACGGCAAATGGAGTGTTATTTCTTCCATCCATCATGGCATAAGCGTTTGGGATTTAGAAAAAAATGCGCTGACTTATCAATGGGCACAACAACAAAATAGCAGTGACAATTTAGTGTTAGCCATAGACATTAGCGATACTAACAGCCATGCGCTAACCGCCAGCAGAGAAAATTTTGCCTTATGGAACATGAAAACAGGCAAGTCAGAGGGTTATTGGAAAGTACGAGAATCCAACATTCGTGATATTGCTGTTAGCAATAATGGTGATTACTTACTTATCGGTAAAGGTAATGGCACTGTGGTTCATGTTGCTGTTGATACTGGTAGACGCCTAGAGTTTTTAGGTCATAAAGAAAAAATAAATACCGTAGATATGATGCCCAATGGCCGTGTTGCCATATCAGGTGGTAATGATTTTATTGCTTATGTTTGGGACACTAAAACAGGGCAAGTTATTTATCAATTTAACCACACCAGCCGAGTATCGAAAGTCGCTTTAGATCCCCAAGGCCGTTTTGCTTTTTCTGCCGACAGCATGAAATCAGCTTACATTTGGGATTTAAAAACAGGTAAACTCATTTCACAGCTAAAAGGCACCAAACGCCATGAAGTATTTAGCTCAGCACGCTTTTCGCCCGATGGGAAAACTTTAGCTACCGGCGCAGCAAGTAGTAAAGTAAGCATTTGGGACATAACTACAGGCAAACGCACCGCGAGTTGGCATGTGACCCCCAAAGAAGCCAACAGACCGACAGGAGCAGTTGTATATAGTCTCGCATTTAGCGATAATAACACCTTGCTTAGTGAAAGCTCATCGGGCTATGCTGAGCTTTGGCAAATTCCTCAAGTGAAAAAATAAACAAGTACAATTAAATTGAATGACTAATCAAGCAAAAGAAAATATCAACATCAGTGTACTTGAAGAACGTATTATCTCGTTAGAATCGCGTAACGTTTTTCAAGATGATGTTATCGATCAACTTAGTGAAGAATTGGCTGTGCACCAAGCACAAATCGCCGAGCTAAAAGAGCAAATTCAATTAGTAGCTAATCGCTTAAAAGACGCTGGTGCCCTTTCTTCAGGTAAAGAAGAAGTAGAGCCACCGCCGCCGCATTATTAAAATTTACTAACCATTTTATCTAACAATCGTGCCGGTTGAACTACAACAATGGCTGAAACAATCAAACCAATTACGGCTAGATTAATCATTAACGCATAACTGTTACCAGCGCCGCTACCATCACTCGTAAATAATAATGCTGCCACCATAGGTCCAGAAGCTAAACCCATTTTTGAAGCAAAACCGCCCATTGCTGCCATTTGCCCAGCTTTATCTAACTCAGCACAAATACCAAACAAATACGGGAGCACAAAAGCCCAAGTAACCCCAATAATAATATTAGTAATGAGATACACCTCAGCTATTTCGCTAAAGTGTAATAGCCAACTACATAAGGCGGTTAATAAAATAGCAAAAATAAGTGGTAATGCTCTGCCAAATTTTGTGCCAATAACAATCACTAAAAAAGCACCGAACAAGGCCACCCAACTAGCAATACCTAAAGAATTACTCATAAATTCAAGGGGTAGCCCTTCCGCTTTTCCTAAACTAATCATATAGGCAAATAAGCCCATATTTGCTGCTTGGAAAAGAAATATAGTCAACAAATTCATCAATAATGGCTTACGTTTTATTTCTGTTACTTGTTGCTGTTCGTCACGGCTATTGGTTACCGAATAGTTAGGCAAAAATGGCAGCATAAATAGTGTTACAACCGTAAAGGTCATTAGCGATATAAACAGCGCACTGGTACCATATTCAGGTACAAGAGCAGGTAAATACATAATGCCTAAACCACCTAGGCCCCACTGAATAAGCAGTAAATAGCCAAAGGTTTTATCGGCTTCACGGGTTCTAGAAATAATGGCAAAACCAATACCGACTAATAAGCCACCCGTGAGTCCATGTATGGCTCTAATTAATATCATCATTGTTGGGTTTTCAATGAATATGCAACTTAAATCTATGATGATTAATGCCATTAATAAGCTATATGCCCAGCTTTTCCAGTTGATCCTTTTAATGAGAAATACCGCAGACAATGCACCCAATGCAGCGCCGTATAAATTCGCAGAGCTAACAAACCCTGCTTGCTGGTTACTAAAGTGCAAACCTTCTTTCAAACCATTGATCACAGCAGGCATGATATTGATGTAAAAAATTCCTGCTGTGGTTAGGAAGGCTAAAAAAATTCGCGCCATTATGCTATTGGCAGGCACTTGTCTAGTTGTTGTCAGCACAGGCGTTTTATTAGGCTCTGCTATGGTATTACTACGTTGTTCCATGGTGCTTCCTAATACGTTGATAACTTAACTAAAGGCAATTGATGCTTGCGCTATCTGTTCTTTTACTGCTGATAACTGCGTTTCATAGTGACGCCATTTTCCTGCTGAACTTTTGTATATTTTTTCGCGTACTTGACTGGCACTAGCTGTTGTTGACGGTGCTTTATTTTGATGAAAATCACTGCACTGTGCTTGCCAGTCAAGTCGACAATATTTTATTAATTTCTTTGCTTCACCCGTAACATCTTGTAAAACATCTTCGTAATTAACTTGGTGTATGACTTCTGGCATTACATGATGCCAATGAGTCATTAATTTATGATGAGCAATGTAGTATTGCGTTAACTCAGTTAAGTCATACGAGAAGGGATAGCCATTGGTAAATAGCTGTTTATAGATGGAAAAAATGGTATCTAATGAGTTGCGCTTCACATGAATAATTTTCGCCTTGGGTAAGGCTAAGTGAATTAAGCCCACATAAAGTGAGTTCAACGGCAATTTATCAATAAATTTACCACCATTAAAAACATGCTCTTGGGTATGATGTGTGTATGCTTGCCCCAGCGCTTTAAAGTCTAACGTTTTGGTAAATTCAATTAATGCCAGTTTTGATCTTGGCGGAGTTGCCGCTTGCGCTTTGACTTGCGCCATCATTTGTATGGCAAAATCGTTTAACTCACCGGCATTATTCACGTTTGTATGACTGCTGATTATGCGTTCAATTAGCGTTGAACCTGTACGCGGTAAACCTAAAACAAAAATAGCATGATCTCCATCAGCTCTATTTTTCGCAATATTTTGATTCTTTTCTCGAAAGAAATTATCATCAAAAACATCGACTATTTTATTTAGAGTAGTAATGTCATTGCTAACATCATATTTCATATTTTTACGGCGAGCATTAGCGCCCTGTTGTAAATATTCAAAACTCTGCTGATATTGCTTTAAGTCTTCACACTCTTTTGCCAAGGCATAACATACTTGCGCCTTACCAATGGGATGACTAATACCTTTATTCAAGACCTCTTGTAATTGTTCAACATGGTTGTCGTCTTTAGTGTGTTTTCGCAAGCTAGCGCGTTGCAGGTAGGCTTCATAGTCATTAGGATTAATTGAAATAGCCCAATTTAAATTCACTTCTGCTTTGTGTGTTTTCCCTAAATAGCGCTGAATTGCGGCTAAATTAAAATATAAACCGGCATCGTTTGGGGCAAGTTCAATGGCTTGCTCATAATATTTGCTTGCTTGTGAATATAGCGCCAACTTATTTAGCACTAGTGCTAAATCTGCGCATACTTTAGCGTCTTGATAGTCTTGAGCTATTAAAGGGGTGATTATTGTTTGGGCGGTTTTTTTATCGCCCGCCAATAAGCAGCACTGCGCTTTATGTATTTGCCACTTTGGCTCTTTAGGAGCAAGGTTAATGGCTTTATCAATCGCCCTTAAAGCTTGGCTGGCATCGCGTAATTGTAAAGCAAGAAAGCTAGTGGCAAACCAACCGTCAGCACTGTTGCTGTAGCTTTGATTGAAATTTCGACATGCACTAACCGCTTGAGATACGTTTTGGCTGTCAATATAACCCCAAACAGTTTCAAGCTGCTGTTCTAAAGTTGAAACTTGGCTAGTTTGCCCGAACGAAAAAGATTGTGGATTCGACATAGCTTACTTAGTTCATCTTGATATTCTAGGGGAAGTGGTAGAGATAAGTTAACACAGCGCTAACTTATCTCGTATAGCAAATTTTAAGAATCTCCTTAAAACCTATAGGTTGCCGACAAACCAATGGTTCTAGGCAAACTGATGTAGTCTTTGGATGAGTTTCCTAAAAAGTTTTCAGCTGGATCTGTACCCATATAAGCCTCAGAAATTCGACCAGTAACGCCATCTTCATTAAATAAGTTTTTCACGTAAAGAGTTACATCCCAATCTTCCGTGCTAAAACGCGTACTGGCATTGATAATGGCAAAGCCGTCAACGGTTGATTGAAATTTGTCACTGTCCCCTAAGTAATTTAATGAGTCTGACTGATAATAACCATTAATTTGCGTTATCCAGTACATTTCATTTTCCATTTCATGGGTGTAGTCAAAACTCAAACTCAAAGTGCTCTCTGGTGTGCTCGGTAATTGAGCACCATCTTTAGCTTGTAAACGCTGCGGTTCAGCAAACCAAACGGCTGATGGTACATAAAAATCATCAGTTAATTCTGCTTTAATATAGGCATAGCCCATGGTGTAGTGCAATTCATCGGTTATGTAGCCTTGTAGTTCTAATTCAAGCCCTTGTGTTTTAGCTGACTCACCATTGGCAACTGTGAAAAATCCCCAAGAAGATGCAGTATTTAATTGCGGATCTTGCCAGTCAATCATAAAGACAGAAGCGGTATAACTATGAGTGCCACCGTCAAGATAACCTTTGATACCTAACTCATAGTTAACCACGCTATCAGAGTTGTATTGTTGCCACTCAGGTCGCTCAGCTAAGCTACCATCAAGAGGCACAGCATTAGCACCACCACGACGATAACCTTCAGCAAAGGTGGCATAAACCATAGTTTCTTCGTCAAGATCATAAGAGACATTGCCTTTAAACAAGGTATCGTCTTCATCCGTTTCAAATACTGGCTCTGCCCCTAAGAATGGCCAAATAGGCAGCACTAACTCAGTGTTATTTACAAATTCATTCTTAAAAGTTCTAAAGCCAAATGTAGCGCGCAAATCGTCAGAGAAATGATAAGTTAATTCACCAAACAACGCTTTATCAGTAAAGTTTTGCTTGCGCACATAATGAAAATCGTTATCGGTATAAACCATGCCATAATCAGCCATTACTGGCCACCAAGCAAACGCAGCACCTGCCCATTCTTGATAACCCGGCATATAACTGTCTTGAGTAGATTTAGAGTCTTGATCCATATAATAAACACCAACAACCCAGTCAATATTATTTTGAGTTTCATTGGAAACTAAGCGGATTTCTTGAACAAAAGCTTCTTCTTTGTAACCGCGTTGGGCGATAGCCATCGGGCGAGGAGAGCCATAATACAAATCGGCAAACCAATCATTTTTAGCATAAAAACCAGTGTTGTCGCTTAATGAATTGCCTTCATTGCTATAACTTGACGAACTTGAGGTTAAGGTGGCAAAACCTAAATCCCATTCAATTTCTAACGCCGCCAATGAAACATCACGATCTGATGGCTCAAGCACTATGGCGCCATTTTCATAATCACCGTATTCTTCTTCGGTGCCTGTCGTCCAGTTTGTGCCTCGTGTTACTTGTCTTCTACCACCAATTTCATCTTGCTGATATTGGTAAGACGCTAGAATTTTAAGTTCATCGGTTGCTTGAAACAACAATGAAGCTCTACCGTATGTAATATCAACAGTATCAGCATCTTCAACGCTTCTAAAAGAAGGGCCGCCTGCCGCTAAATCACCGCCCGCTGCTGCTGGAGCATAATTATTACTATCAAGTACATAAACATTGGCGTAATCAACAATACCGTCATTGTCTATTTGACCAATATTAGCGCGAAAAGCAAAACGGTCAGACACTGGAATGTTCACTAATAAGTCAGTGGTGAAATTATTGCCTTCAGAGCCTTCGGTTTGGCTAAAACCAGCAGAAACTTTGCCATAAAACTCATCCGTTTCAGGCTCACTCATTTTATAACGCACCGTACCGGCAAGCGATCCTGAGCCGTATAATGTGCCTTGTGGGCCACGTAAAACTTCAACCATACTGATATCTTTTAAAATAAAGTTGGCGTAAAGCGGCGTATCATTAATATAAGTGGCAACTGTTGGTACTGCCGATAAAGCAACATCACCATTTGAACCCGAGTCAACATTAACGCCACGAATAATAACGCCATTAACCGCACCAGAGTTGCGATAACCTCTATCAACAACCGTTATACCGGCAACGTTACGCATTAACTCAGCTGAATCGACAATATTACCGCTTTCAAGTTCATCACCTGAAACGGCAGAGATGTTATAAGGCACTTCTTGAATGCTTTGCGTGCGGCGAGTTGCTGTGACTTCAATGCGTTCAATTTTACCTTTTTCTGCTGTTGCAGTTTCTTCAGCATAAGTTGTTGATGCTGCCGTCATTAGCAATGCAGAACTTACGGCTATTGATAACGTTGATTTCTTAAAAGCTGTCGTATTCATGTTTCACTCCACTCTATTTTTTAATTTGTTAACGGAACTTATTAACACTGTTTATTATTATCATTTGAGACTAAACGAAGGTTTTCTTTTCACCTAGTACCAGTTTTACTTATTGTTTTGGTCCAGTTTGTTACTTCTCTTTATCTGGAATACTTAAAGCTCCCAAGACTTCTAGCTGTTTATTCTTTGACTGATCTTCACAATAAACAGGAAAACTCACTTTGTTATCGCGAAAACTTTTCAACGGTTGACCTAAATTATGTATACCACGCTGACGATTTCGCCTGACGCGTTGAAAGTCAATTTCAATAGGTATTAATTCAACACTATTGGTTGCTTTATAAGTGACATCACCTTCAGGAGATACGGCTATTGATTGACCATTACCTAATGTTCCAGATGCATTAACGGTTAACACATAACACTGGTTAGTTGCCGCGGTCGCTTGCGCTAAGATTAATTCAACGGGCCTGTCTATTGTGCCTGTCATGGTTGGGTAAATAAGTACCTCAGCGCCTTTACAAGCGAGGGTTCTAGCCACTTCAGGGAACCATAAATCATAACAAATAGCGATCCCTATGCGGCCTTGGGGCACATCAAAAACCACAAACTCATCACCTTGCTCAATACCTTCTTCATAAGGATAGAAAGGGAATATTTTTCGATAGCGTTCAATCACTTCACCATTATTATTAATAACAGAAGTAGTATTGAAAATTTTGTCGCCTTGCTTTTCAAATAACGAACCAGGAATTAGCCAAAGATCATGTTCTTTCGCTAATTGGCAATAAAAATTTTCTGCGTGGCTAGGTAATGGCTCAGCATATTTTTTCTCTGGCCCATAACTGCAAAGCTCACTGAGCACAATCATATTTAGCCATGGAAAACGCTGTTTTGCTTTCGCTATTTCAGCGGCAATTGTTGCTAAGTTATCACCACACGGTAGCGCTAATTGTAAACCTGCAATGGAAAAGTGATTCATTAATAAACTCTCGAAAATTTGAAAAGGTGCTGTTTAGGTTAATCAATATACTCTCAAGACTTTGAAAGTATGTAGGTCCAGTTATTACTCAACGATTGGTCCAGATTAAAAAGGGGCGTTACTATCACCTTAATATTCAAAAGCAGCTATTGAAAACAATCGTTATTGACTTATATAAGTCAATTTTAAGAAACTGGCATCATAGAAACTATTAATCTGGTACTACTTTAATCAGTTGCTTTCCTTAATATAAATGGTCAAATTATAGATAGTATTAAATTCTATGCAGCTTAATAAAAAGGCTAATTTTTAACGTGTTAGCATAAAAATAATAAAAGGCATTAAATGAACTGTTTTAAATTGTCACTTCTTTCAACTGTATTGTTTTTAAGTGCCTGCGGCAGCAGTGGTGGCGATAAGCCAACACCGGCACAAGCAACCACAGCGCCGCCAGTGGTAGAGCCAACACGTACAGCAGCAAGTTATGATTACTTAATAGCGCCATTGTCTGTTGAAAACAATAAGACCTTTTTCACCTCAGCGTTTTTGCCTGACAACGCTACTGTCGCAACCAATATTTTTGAAGGTCACTTAACAATAACCGGCACACCAACATTTAAGCAAAGCTACGGCACAATTAATGATTTACCTATGGGGTATCAACAATGGCCTGAGTTTTCTTATGAGTTTGTTCAAGATAATGGCCGTTTAATACCTGTTGATCGTGGTCATGGTTTTGTTGGCAGTGGCGCATGGTCAATTACGGCTGGTGTAGGCGCAGTGTGGGATGAGAAAAATGACAACGGTTTTAGCCGAGCAGCATTTCCTTATACAGTGAAAGAAAGTAATGCTAACTGTGAAGTCAATGGTTTGGCAACTTTTCTATTTAAAAGTGATGGCAGCATTTCAAATGTACACATACAAAACGTCGCGGAAACCTGCAAATTTTACGGTTTCGAGTTTTATGGCACCTTAACTGGCCAATACCGAAATCACACCATCGAAAATAAAGCGCAAGTAATCAGCGAACGAAATACAGAAGAAGCAGCACGTATACCCACTAAACCATTAGCCGAGCTAGCGGTTGACTATCCCAGCGTTGATCTTACTAATTATGGTTATGCTATCAATGCCGAAGATTTAAATGGCTATAGCATATTGGTTAATGGTATCAGTTATATTGATGGCTGTACTACACGTTATGGCGAGCATCCTTATTGCTCGGAAAAAACCATTGGCATTTACTCTTTCACTAAAACCATTCATGGTTTTATGGTGGTTGCTGCGCTAGAAAAGCAATATCCGGGCTTTAAAAGTTTATTGATTAAAGATCTTGTGCCTGAGTGTTCAGATAGTCGTTGGGACGGTGTTACCGTGGAACACGCTTTAGATATGGCAACCGGTAATTATCAATCGGCCGCATTTGAAGTTGATGAAAGCAGCGCCGAAATCATCGATGGTTATTTTATTCCAACCACCAGAGCACAGCGTGCTAATTTTGCCTGTAACGGTTGGCCGCAACAAGTACCTCCGGGTACTTACAGTGTTTACCATACAACAGATACCGAACTTGTGGGTTATGCCGCCGCTAAATTTGTTAATGATAAACTCGGCGGCAAGAGTGAAGCTTTTAACGATGTATTAGTACCACTTTACAATGCTATTGGCTTAAGCCATTACATTCGAGGCACGCAGCGAACTACTGATAGTAAGGATGCATGGGGTGGTTACGGTTTATCCGCGACCTTAAACGACGTGGTGCGCATCAGTCAGTACATTCGTGATGAAGGAATTAGCGGCGGTTTACTTGATGCCACTATGGTTAATGATGTACTCAGTGGTCAGAGCAAAGGTTTACCATCCAATGCTAATTTTCTAAATTATGATAATGGTTTTTGGCGGTTGCATGTTGGCGCTTTCACCGACATGAGTGCTTGTGGTATATCAACGCAAGCGCCAATGTTGTCTGGTTTTGGCGGTCATACCTCGCTAATTTTACCCAAAGTGATTATTACTCAAATGACAGATAGCGGCGCATTGGGTATGGGTAAAACCATTGATGATGTATTTACAAACATCAGTAATGTTTGCCCTGCTCTATAACGATGTAGAACAGCCTTTAAAGCCCGTATTTTTCCATTATTTGCGCCAACTTGCCCGACTTTCTAATTTCAACCATGCCATCAGAAAGTATTTCAGCGTAGTTTTTCGATGTGCTTAACATCGGCGAAAAAGCCACATAAGATTTTGAGGGTAATGCAGATTCTCCTGCAAAACGAAACATTGATGTGACTCCTAATTTTTTAGCTATATGTTGGTAGACTATATCGGTTTCTAAAACTATATCGGCTCGCTTTCGTTCTAATAAAGTTAATAATCTTTCAGTTAAGTTTTCTGTGCCCGTAATAACAATAAGATTACTTTTTTTAGCTCTTTTAATATATTGATTAATTTCATCACCATAATCATAACCACGCACTATACCTAAAGTATGATTTTCAAGAGAAGAAGTGTCTGTATAATTCCATGGGTTATCCTTAAGTACGTAACAAGCATTATTTAATAATGCTTGCTCATGTTGAGGAAAAATCAGTTGTTTGCTATCTCCTTTATAAGCACCAATCACACCGTTAATTTTACCTTTTTCAGCTAATTTAATTGCCCTTAACCAAGGAATTTTCAAATATTTAATCGTATGGCCTTGTTGTGCAAAAATATATCGGGTAATTTCTACCATAAAGTCCGGTTTATCGCTGTTAGGCTCACAATTGATCGGACACCAAGAATCAGCAGCAAGTGTTATTTCATCCGCAATCGTCTCTTGAGAGCATGTAATAAAAATGAATAAAATAGTGCTATACAATAGTTTCAAAAAGGTGCCTTTATAGATAAATCATATCTAAATGTTAGCAGAAATGTGAATAAAGAACGTAATTGAAACTAAGCTTTTTCATCATTCTCAATATACCCTTTAAGCTCTAACTTACGGACAAAGCAATAGTTTTCGTCAAACCATTTCATTTCATTATCATCCATAATAACGTAAAAGCCTTTAGTTTCACCGTAGCCCCACAGTTGCCATTGGCGATAGTACCTGTTGTCTTTGATCCACCAGCGCCCAATATCAACTTCATTATCTTTGCCGCCAGTTTTGCCAAGCATGGTGCCATCACGGTGCAATTCTATGGTACAAGGTACGCCATAAACCATTTGGCATTCAAGGCTAGCGCCAGTTAATAACTTATCTAGTGCCTTGTTTTGTAATAAATTGCCTTTTGCATTAGTGAGTTTTTCTTCAAACTCATCAGTTAATTGATGAATTAAGTCGGCAAGTTGGCTAACCCCTACCCTTATTTTTTCTGTCGGTATACTGGTAATACCCATGCGAAAGCAATTTTCTGGATATTGAGAGCTAGCAAAGTAGCGCTTTACCGGTTCAATTAATATGCCTAACTCTGCTGCTTTTTCTCGCAGATATTCACCATCAAGTTTTTCTGGCCCAGTGATCCAATAAGCGGTTCCTCCTTGAATTGGACCAGTATCAATACAATTAGGTAAATAGATATTCAGCGCTTCTCGTAATTCTAACCAACGTTCAAAAAACACCTTGTGCAGGTGCATCATAAAAGCATCGTAATAACCTAACGAGAGAAAATAAGCGACTGCTCTTTGATTGGTTAATGGCGGATTACGCATAATCATCTTACGCAATTTTTTCAGTTCGCTAATAATTTTAGCATCGGCGACAATAAAGCCAATTTGTACACCTGCTGCTAGTACTTTTGATAAACAAGAAACATAAATAACGCGGTTATCTTTATCTAAACTGCGCAGAGCTGCATGGGGTTGGCCAAGAAAATTACTTTCAAACTCAAAATCATCTTCTATGATCAACAAATCTTGCTGCTGTGCTTTTTTAAGCAGGGCGTCACGGCGATCCATCGACATGGTGACACTGGTCGGGGTTTGATGACTTGGTGTGGTATAAACAATGTCACAATCATTGAGTTGGTCATTAATGATCATACCTTTATCGTCAATGCTCTGGTGCAATAAATTAGCGCCTTGTTGTAGCAACAACTCACGCATTTCAGGATAGCCGGGCTCTTCCAAGGTAACGGTGACCGTATCGTCGACAAAAAGTTGGGTGATTAAGTGCAAGGCTTGTTGACTCCCCACGGTGATCAAAATTTCTTCTCTGCTTGCTTGAATACCTCGACGCGGCAAAATTTTCGTTCTAATTTCATCAAGCAGCATAGGGTCATCTTGTTGCCCTTGTAGCTCTGACCATTGATAAATTTCACAGGTGGCATTAGCGCGATTATTGGCATCACGCCATTCTTTAATAGGATAAAGTGAAGCGTCAAACTTACCGTCCATAAAGGGGTAACGATAGTCTCGCCAATTTGCGGGGCATGAAGTTGAATAAGTAGTAGCAATAGCGCCTTTAAAACGGTGATGATTATTACTTTTTGAGGCTGTTACTTGTAGTGATCCCTCTGTAATTAAACTGTTTTCATTGACGACCCTACCATGGCTAATATTGTCACTAACAAAAATACCACTACGCTCTCGGGTAACAATATAGCCTTCATCAATTAAATTTTGATAAACAATCACGATGGTATTTCTAGAAACAGATAACTGCTTGGCTAGCTTACGTGAAGACGGTAATTTACTGCCAGCAATAAAAGAGCCAACTAAAATACCTTCAACGATATTGCGACGAATTTGGCTTTGTAAGCTCTCATCAATAGTATGATCAATATGTATTAAGTGACTTATTAACTTATCTTTCATTGCAATGCTAAACACGAAATAAGTGAGACAAATAACTTAACATGACAAGGCATGATTGAACATGATGATATTAAACACTAGCCTTATTCAATTCCATCAGCAATCAACAATTTTACCCTCAACCATTTCAATCACATCATCTGTGGGCTCAATTGTATCAAGTTGATGACTGATCATTATTACTCTCATTCTGCTTGCTAAATTTCTAAGTAAACTTATCAATTCCTTTTTATTAGACTCGTCTAAAGCTGAGGTTGGCTCGTCTAACAATAAGACGTTCGCTTTTCTTAACAATGCCCTAGCAATAGCAAAGCGCTGCTTCTCTCCACCAGAAAATTGATGAGTTTGCTCTGAAACAATTAAATTAAAATTAGAATCTATTCTATCTAACCAAGATTGCAAGCCTACCGACTGTAAAATAGTGATGATTTTTTCATCAGCAATTTTCTCGGTCAGCCCTAATACTAAATTATCTCGAATACTGGCGTGTAATAATTTAGGTTCTTGATCTACCCAAGCAATAGCTTGTCGCACCGAAGATAAATTATAGTCACTCAAGGGCTTGCCATTAATATACACATGCGCATAAGTTTCAGGATAAAAACCTAAAAATTGATTCAGTAAAGTAGTTTTACCACTGCCACTCTCACCTCGTAAAATAGAAAAACCATTACCTGAAAACTGGCAGCTTACTTGATTTAATATTGTTTTTTCTGCGCGCACAAAGCTTAACTCATGTACTGCTATATGAGTTACTTCATCTATGGTTAAACTGGTGCCAGACTGCTCGCTAGGCAACTGATTTATTTCAGATAACCTACCCGATACTCCCGCCGCTTTATGTAAACTACTAAAGAACATTGCCATCGCCATTAACGGGAATGTTAGACCAAATAGATACAATAGAAATGCAGTAATAGTACCCATTGTCATTGTGCCTTGTTTTAGCCAATATGTTGAGAACGCTAAAAGGGCTATCATGCTGACCATTAAAATAACATTAGTAATAGGACCTATCAGCGATAGCACTTTGGTTGCGCGCATTTCTTGAGTAAAGCACTCATTAAGTAAATCTTTAGATTGATTCTGCAATTGCTTAGTTGCATTATGTGACTTAACAAGTCGACCATAGCGCACCCATTCTGTCATATATTTCAATAAGTTTGCTTCTGCTGCTTGCGTAGCTTTACCTATATTATTCATCATTAACGCTATTGGTGTGATTAAAACAAAACCAATCAATACACAGCTAAGTAATACCAATGTCAGTCGCCAATCTAATACAAACATAATAGTGATCACTGCCACTAGAGATATTACACCACTCAAAAGCCCCATCAGGTCTTCTGCCAAAATTGACTTCACTTCATTTGTACCATTAACAATACGTGCACTAAGCTCTGCGCTGTGCTCATTGTCTAAGCTTTGACTTTGCCCCCGTAATAAACGACCAATTAAACTGTAACGTAAGCGAAGGTTAATTTGATGACCCATCTTGCCGCCAAACCAACCTAAAGTTACCTCTAGCGTTGCTGTCACTAAAACGATAACTACTAAGCCAATAATAATCAGCTCATTTATGCCGTCATCATTAATAGAGTCGACCAAATAACTGGAATACAAAGGTAGAATAAGTTCAAGTGCCGTCGTTAGAAACACCAATAGCCCCAAATAGATAAAAGATTTGGCTCTAGGTTTATGAGGCAATAATAATTGCCATAATGTTTTAGTATTACCAGTGATTTTTTCCATGGTTCTTTCCTGAAAATGACTGAGGGATGACAATAATTGGCAGGTGGCCAAATTAAAACGATAAAAATGGGATATAGAATTAATACTACCGCATTAGTAGTTTACGGTTTAAATACACCAATAACTTGTTCATGCTGGCGCACCACTTCGTCAACTTGCGGCTCACTTTGGGTCATTTGCTCGCCACAACTGACGCAAGTCACCTTTTCAACGCCATCTTCTTTGGTTAGTGCCATGGTGTCTTGCGCTTTACATTTTGGACAGACAGCACCGGCAATAAATCTTTTCTTTAATTTTTTTTCCATTGACTAATTCTAGTTTCATTTCGGTGAATAGTAGATTAATCGTTATTTTAGCTTGAATAGTCACCATAGGAAAAGCGACAATGTGCAGGTATTTTTATTTAGCTCGTATATTTACTCATTTTCTTCCAAGGAACCACCATTGATCATCGCAAGCGATTTAAGCTTAGACCGAGGGGCAAAAAACCTCATTAAAGCCTCAAGCTTTACTATTCATCCTAATCATAAGGTAGGTTTAGTCGGCAGTAATGGCTGTGGTAAATCATCACTTTTCGCCGCTTTATTAGGTGAATTATCCCCCGATGCGGGCGATTTAAGCATGCCAAGCAGTTGGGATATTGCCACAGTAAAACAAGAAACTCCGTCACTAGAAAAGTCAGCCCTTGATTATGTTATGGATGGCGATAAAGAGTTTCGGCAATTAGAACAAGCGTTAGAACAAGCTCGATTAAATGATGACGGTAACCTAGAAGCCACCATTATTAATAAAATAGACACTATTAATGGCTATAGCTTGCCCGCCCGTGCCGGTGAATTGCTACACGGTTTGGGTTTTTTACAAAATCAATTAGCAAACCCAGTAAAAGATTTTTCTGGTGGTTGGCGTATGCGCTTAAACTTGGCGCAAGCACTCATTAGTCGTGCTGATTTATTGTTACTCGATGAGCCTACCAACCATTTAGATTTAGATGCGGTTATTTGGCTGCAACGCTGGCTTAAACGCTTTACCGGCACTTTAGTACTTATTTCTCATGACCGTGATTTTTTAGATACCGTAATCGGTCAAATTTTACATATTGAGCACCAACACGCCAAGCTGTATAGCGGCAATTACACCGCCTTTGAGCGACAACGCGCCGAGCACTTAGCACAGCAAGAAGTACAGTATCAAAAACAACAAAAAGAAGCGGCGCACTTAACCGCCTTTGTTGATAGATTCCGCGCCAAAGCGAGTAAAGCAAAACAAGCACAAAGCCGTTTAAAACGTTTAGAAAAGTTACCAAACTTAGCACCTGCCCATGTTGATAGTCAGTTCACTTTTAATTTTGAACAACCAGAAAGTTTGCCTTATCCACTTTTATCGTTAACTGAAAGTCAGTGTGGTTATGGCCAAGACACCATTATTCTTAATGAAGTTGGTTTAACACTTGTTCCCGGTAGTCGCATTGGTTTACTTGGAAGAAATGGTGCAGGTAAATCGACACTTATTAAATCTTTAGCGGGTGATATTACCTTGATGAGCGGTGAACGTTACTGCGCGCAAGAGTTAAAAATAGGCTATTTTTCTCAGCATCAACTTGAACAATTACATTTTGCTTCAAGCCCTGTTGATCACATTCTTCGCGCCAAACCCGCCTTAGGTGAACCACAAGCCAGAAGCTTTTTAGGCAAATTTGGCTTTAGTGGTGATCAAGCCTTAGAAGCAGTAAAAACTATGTCTGGTGGTGAAAAAGCTCGTTTAGTTTTAGCGTTAATTGTTTTAGAAAAACCACAACTGTTACTGCTTGATGAACCAACGAACCATTTAGATTTAGAAATGCGCCAAGCCTTAGTAATGGCGTTGCAAGACTTTGGTGGCGCCATTATCTTAATTGCCCATGATCGATTTTTACTGGAGTCTTGTGTTGATGAATTCTACCTCGTTGCTAATGGTCAAGTAAGCGATTTTAGTGGTGACATTGATGATTACCAGCAATGGTTAAATGACGATAAAAAACAAGCCTTGTCAAATAATAGCAGTAATAATAGCGCTGCAGACAAAAGCGTAGATAAGAAACAGTTGCGCCAACAACAAGCGGAACTACGAAAAAAATCAGCCCCATTGCGGAAAGAAGCCGACAAATTAGAAAAGAAAATTCATCAATGGCAAACGCAGTTAGCGCAAGTAGAAACGCTGCTTAGCGATAGTGATATTTATCAAAGCGAGCGTAAAAATGAATTAACTAGCCAATTAAAGCTTCAAGCAAGTTTGAAAGACAATATAGAAGAAAATGAAATGCTTTGGTTAGAGTTAGCCGAACAAATTGAAGAAATGATGGCCTCATAAATTATTTTTTGAGCTACACTATAAATGGTGTCCTTCTAAAAACAAAAGAGAAAAATTATGCGAACTAAAATAGTATTATTGGCTTTTTTACTACTGTGCGGCTTTTCTACATTTAGCTACAGCAACGATCTTGAACGTGGTATTTATGAGCTAAACCGTGGCGAATTTGCTGCGGCAATAGAACAATTTCGTCCTTTAGTTGCTGAAGGTTATGCGCCTGCTCAGTATCAAATGGGTGTTGTTTATCAACATGGCTACGGCGTACCTAAAGATGGCATGAAAGCATTGGCATTATTTGAACTTGCCGCTAAGCAAAACTATTCCGACGCGCAGTTTGAACTCGCCCTAATTTATGGTGAAGGTAAGCTTGTTAAACAAGATTTAAAAAAGGCCTACGCCTTAACTCAAAAAGCAGCGAAGAAAGGCTTAGCCAGTGCACAATTTAATTTAGCCGTAATGACCGCCAACGGCACAGGTGCCCCTCAAGACGATTACAAAGCTTCTCGTTGGTATCAAAATGCGGCTGATCAAAATTATGCTTTAGCGCAATATAACTTAGCCTTACTGTACAGCGAAGGCAAAGGTGTCGCAAAAAGTAGTGAAATGTCTTATGTTTGGAACACTATCGCAGCATGGAATGGCTACCCGGCCGCAGAACAAAGCCGCATGCTTGATGAGCGAGCATTAACAGATCTACAAAAAGAAAGCGCTGAAGCAAAAGCCAATAAAATCTATAAGAAAATTTTAGAACAAGAAAAGCTAAAAGCACAAATGGCGCAAAAAAACGACTTATATTGATCTAAATCACCTCAGTTAATCCTCGACTTCTTATACTAAAGCTAAAGAAACTATAAGGAGTCGACAATGAACTTTTTTACTATGTTAGCCAATGATCCCGTGGTGATGTTCTCAATAGGTGGTTTAGCTGTTGTTTTAGGTATTTGTGCTTATTACATTTATTACTTCATTAAACATATTAGCGATGATAGTTAATATGTCCATTGCGGGCTGATGTATCATCTATGTAGCGTAATTTTTCACTTTGCCGTACAATGAATTTTCTTTAATGTACGGTTATCTTTATGCTATTTCAACATGTTTTCTACTAGTGAATTTAAACCCGCATGGTGGTTAACCAATGCACACTTACAAACGCTTGCGGCTAAACTTTTTCGTCGTAAACATAGCATCCACACAGATACTGAAACGTTAGAATTGCCTGATGGTGATTTTATTGATTTAGCGTGGACAGAAAAGCCTAAAAAAAATAATACTCGCCCTATTGTGGTAATGCTGCATGGTTTAGAAGGTTCGAAGGATAGCCACTACGCAAAAGGTATGCTCGACGCCATAAAAAAACGCGGATGGATTGCAGTGCTAATGCATTTTCGTGGTTGTAGCGGTAAACCTAATAGGCAAGCAAGCTCTTATCATTCTGGTGATATACGCGATATTAGCTATTTAACCCAGCACCTTATTGCGCGCTATCAGCAGTGCGTATTTTCAGTGCTCGGCTTTTCATTAGGTGGCAATGTGCTAACCCGCTACTTAGCACAAGAGCCTGAAAATCCATATCGCTCAGCCGCCGTTATTTGTGCACCGTTAGATTTAGCTAGTTGTAGTGCTCGTATAAATCAAGGCTTCTCCCGGTTGTACCAAAAATATTTACTGCAAATGCTCAAAGATAGCACCTTAGAAAAAATCACCACTAAAATCATCAATACGATAAAAGAAAAACAATTAACTACTATTAATACCATGTATGATTTTGATGAAAAAATAACCGCACCACTCAACGGTTTTAACAGTGCAAAGCACTATTATCAACAAGCTAGCGGCAATCAGGTGGTAAAAAACATCAAGCAACCTTGTTTGTTTATTCACGCTGCCGATGATCCTTTTCTTAATCATCAACGTACTTTGCCACAGCAAAAATTACCAGAGCATTTAACTTTCGAAGTATCTAGCCATGGCGGTCACGTGGGCTTTATTTATGGCAACAATCCATTGAAGCCTAAATATTGGTTAGAAACACGGGTGCCTGATTTTTTAAGTGCTCACTTCTCAATTAACACTCAACTGACATCATGATCATTCCATTAGAACAACTTAACCAAGATACCTTAAACGCCATTATTGAAGACTTCATTTTACGTGAAGGCACAGATTATGGCGCTATTGATGCAACTAAAGAAGAAAAAGTAGCGCAAGTAAAGTCACAATTAAAGCAAGGTAGTGCTGTTTTAGTTTATTCCCAGCTTCATGAAAGTGTTAATATTTTACCAAGCGAACAATTTGAACAAGAACATGAGCAAGACAATTACCAAGAGTAATAAGCTTGCTTATTAAGACCCCTAATAATAAAAACTAGGTACAAGCGCCATGAAAAATTTCATCATTGAATTTAAAAATGCAATCAACCCCGACTATTGCCAACACTTAATTAACAAGTTTGAGCAAAGCCAAGATAAAAACGCGGGTCGTATGGGCTCAGGTGTTGATAAAGTCAAAAAGGATAGTATCGATTTATATTTATCTCAGCACTCTGACTGGCAAGAAGAGCGAAATAATATCAGTCAAACAATCCTCAAAGCGACCGTAGAATATTCCAAAATGTACCCTTCTATTCTTACCGGAGCCGTTTCGCCTTCAATTCAAGATCCTAAAACAGGGCAAGTAAAAACAGTTACCCATGAAGATATCAGCAAAATGAGTGATGCTGAGATAGAGCGTTTAGTTCGCTATATTTATAGTATTGATAATATTAACATGCAGCGTTATACAAAAGGTGAAGGTGGCTATCATCACTGGCACTCAGAGCATTTTCCTCATCCTAGCGACCCTGAACAAAAATCACTACGTAGAGTATTACTATGGTTGGTTTACCTAAATGATGTTGAGGACGGCGGTGAAACTGAGTTTCTTTATCAACAAGCTAAAGTAAAACCAACTAAGGGCAGTATTGTGCTAGCGCCTTGTGGTTTTACTCATACCCATAGAGGTTGTGTGCCAAAATCATCTGACAAGTATGTACTCGCTTCTTGGATAATGTTTAATAACTCAGCGCAGTTATACGGACAAACATCTTAACCCTAATACACTTGTCGATGCGCTTTAATAACTTGTTGCCAAGGGATATTTTGATTACCTAAACTGAGAAAGTCAGGATTGAGCAGACTTTCTCTTTTATTATAACTCAGAGGTTTAAATTCACTGTCGATAATAGTACCGCCAGCTTGCTCTAAAATACATTGGCTAGCTCCTGTATCCCACTCCCCTGTAACGCCAATGCGCAAATAACAATCAGCACCACCTTCAGCAATTAAACAGTTTTTCAGAGAACAACTACCTAAGGCGACATGATCAAAGTCAAAGTCCTGACTTAGATACTGGCTCATTAAATCAATATTTTGCCTGCGACTAATGGCAATTTTAATACGGCGTTGTTCTTGGTATTGGGCAACATGAATTTGATGACTCGACGGACTTCTATTCTGCTCAACATTGCCATTAAAATGACAATCTTTAAAAGCACCTAACTTGTTTTGCGCAAAATAAGTTAAATGATGATCCGGTGCATGAATAACGCCAATACTTGGCCAGCCATTTTCAATCAAGGCTATATTAACTGCAAAATCACCACTACCCAGAATAAACTCGCCAGTGCCATCAATGGGATCAAGCAACCAATACTTTTGCCATTTTTCACGCTTTGCTAAAGAAACAGTACCTACTTCTTCAGAAATAATTGGAATATCAGGTGTGAGTGTTTGCAGTTGATCCATTAAAATATCGTTAGCGGCAATATCAGCACTAGTAACTGGGCTTTCATCTTCTTTAAGCTCAGCAGTAAAGCTTTTATCACGGTAATATTTCATCACCTCAACACCTGCTTTTTTAGCGCTGTCTAAGGCAATATTTAATAACTTTTCATCATTTAAGTTACTCATGACTTATCCCTGACTGTCTAGTTTATTGGGTGACAGGTAGTCGACTAGTAACATCAGTGCTGCAATGCTACGTGCTTCTTTAAAATCAGGCTGTTGCAATAAATTTTTATAATCTTTAATGGCCCATGAAACCACCTCTAAAGGCTCAGGTTCATCACCTACCAGTGTTGCCGAATATAAATTACGGGCAATAAAAATATCCATTTTGGCATTAAAAAACGCCGGAGCCATCATCACTTGAGAAAGGTGATGCAATTGCTCTGCACCGTATGAAATTTCTTCTTGTAGTTCTCGGTTAGCTGCTTGCTCTGGCATTTCGCCTGAATCAATCAAGCCCTTTGGAAAACCTAACTCGTAACTATGCGTACCAGCACAATATTCTCGCACTAATAAAATAGTATTATCATCAAGCAATGGTACTATCATTACAGCACCATTGCCAGAGCCACACATGCGCTCATATTGACGATTTTCACCGTTACTAAAGGTTAATTCAAGCTGCTCAATAGTAAACAAACGGCTTTTCGCCACCTGCTTTTGACCATTAATTTTCGGTAATTGCTTTTTCCCTGACATAGTGAACTATAAGCTTGCGTATTTCATGGTAGATACCGTTATAATGACACGATAAATAGCTACTATGGAACCACTAAATGCTTAATTGGTCAGAAATATCTACGGTTTTACTCGACATGGACGGAACAATTTTAGATTTACACTTTGACACCCACTTTTGGCTAGAACATTTTCCCGTGCGCTATAGCGAAAAGCATGGTATTAGTGTTGAAGCAGCCAAAGAAAAGCTCATTGGTCATTATCAAGAATTAACCGGCACCATTGAATGGTATTGCTTAGACTACTGGACTGAATTTACCCAAATGCCAATCGCGCTCATTAAACGTG
>Ga0316205_10000835_pt1 | contig 46247 bp, 44 predicted proteins | sample 3monthpyrite_MG_FD_204941 | JGI IMG/M metagenome (GOLD analysis project Ga0316205, IMG submission 204941) | Microbial mat bacterial communities from mineral coupon in-situ incubated in ocean water Damariscotta River, Maine, United States -... | ecosystem: Environmental > Aquatic > Marine >...
TATCGCCCGACTGCAGGCCGGCATTCAATGCGGGCCCATCCTCGAACAAGCCGGTAATGATGACGCCACCAGGGATGGGAAGATTCAATGCCTGCGCTATATTGCTGGGTAAATCACGCAGACGCACGCCCAGCCAGCCACGTACAACATGGCCTTTTTCTATAATCTCGGTCATGACCTTTCTGACCAGGTTGATCGGTATGGAAAAGCCAATACCCTGGGAGCCGCCACTCTTGCTGAAAATGGCAGAGTTAATGCCGACCAATTCACCGCGCGGATTCACCAACGAGCCGCCCGAGTTGCCCGGGTTGATGGCGGCATCGGTCTGGATGAAATTTTCAAAGGTGTTCAGCCCGAGTCGCTTGCGGCCGGTTGCACTGATGATGCCCTGGGTTACCGTCTGGCCAACACCATATGGGTTGCCGATCGCCAATACCACATCACCCACTTGCAGATTATCAGAATCAGCCAGGGTAATGCCGGGCAGATTGTCCAGCTCTATTTTCAGGACAGCGAGATCGGTTTCCGGATCTGTGCCAACAACGTTGGCTCGCGCATTGCGACCATCGCCGAGCAGCACCTGAATTTCTGTCGCACCCGAGACCACGTGGTTATTGGTAATGATGTGTCCCTGGGCGGTCATGATGACACCGGAGCCCAGACTGGTTTCCACACTTGATGTTTCCGGTGTAGTGCCATTGAAGTAATGTTTGAGCAAGTCCTCAGCGGTAGGTTCTCTGTTGGATACTTTTGCAGTGTAAATGTTAACGACGGCTGGCGCGGCCAGAGTGACGGCTGACGCATAGGAAAATGGCGCGGTCTGGGTGGGCTGTGTGCCTGATGCTTCGCTGACAACTGGCGTATGCTGACGGATTTCGACTTTAGGACGAAAATTCTGTAATAACTCCGGTTTCATAATGACGATAACAAAGGCCAAAGCCAGGCCAATGGAAATAAACTGGAACAGGAATATCAGGAATTTGGTAAATTGTTTCACACAGTCATCTTTAGCGGGTTCAGGATCAGCTATTATTATTCACTAAGCGCAATCATGCAATGAGGGTACCATGGCCAGTTTGAATGCAATCGTCGACTACACTAATGAATTGTTGGCTGTTTCACAGTTCAATGATTATTGTCCCAATGGCCTGCAGGTTCAGGGGCGCCCGGAAGTACATCGTCTGATTGGCGGCGTAACCGCCAGCAGGGATCTGCTGGATGCCGCGATCGCCGCAGATGCTGATGCCATTCTTGTTCACCATGGTTATTTCTGGAAAGGCGAAGATGCGGCCATAACAGGCATGAAGTATGAGCGTATTCGTCGTTTGATCGATGCCGGGATTGCCTTGCTGGCCTATCATTTGCCGCTGGATGCTCACCCTGAGTATGGCAATAATGCACAATTGGGCCGCTTGCTGGGTGTCAGTATCAGCGGTGGTTTCGCTCTGCGTGCCAACATCCCGATTGCCTGTCATGGGCATTTGACCGAGCCATTGAGACATGCTGATCTCAGTGATCGCCTGGAGGCGGTATTGCAGCGTTCGCCACTATGTATTCAGGGGCATGAGCGGCGCATTGAACGTATCGGCTGGTGTACGGGTGCGGCACAAGGCTATATAGATGAAGCCGCTGCGTTGGGTCTGGATGCCTTTATCAGTGGCGAGATATCCGAGCATACTTATCATGCCGCGCGTGAACTCGGTATCAGCTATTATGCCGCCGGGCATCATGCCACCGAGCGTTATGGGGTGATGGCATTAGGTCAGCATTTGTCCGAGTGTTTTGATCTGGAATTCAGCTTCAAGGATTTGCCAAATCCTGTCTAATTGTCTGTTTAATATAAACAATTGGTATTATCACTGAAATTATTTATACCCACCCAAAAAAAGTTCAGTCATTTTATATCGTATATGTCTGTAATGATTAAGAATATTCTGATAGAATCACGCCGCTTTTATACGGGTATGGCCCGCTGAACAAATAGTCATATCTGCCTATTACTGAGAATGTAATATTTTGGTTTCTGGAGAATTTTCATGAGCAAAGATGGTGTGGATCTCAGAAGACGCCGTTTTCTGACAGCGACTACCACAGTCGTTGGCGGGGCCGGAGTAGCTGCAGCTATAGTCCCCTTTATTACTTACATGACACCGAGTGCCAGGGCACGTGCTGCCGGTGCACCAGTCAAGGTGGATATCAGTAAGCTTGAGCCGGGCAAGAAAATGACTATTGAATGGCGTAAAAAGCCAGTCTGGATCGTTCGTCGCACCGAGCAGAGCTTAACTGACCTGGTTGCACTGAATGGTATAATGGCTGATCCCGAGTCGGTAGTACCACAACAGCCTGCCTATATAAAAGGTGAGGCACGCGCTATCAAGCCGGAATATATGGTGATGGTGGGTTTGTGTACGCATCTGGGTTGTTCGCCAACATTCAAACCTCAAATGGGTGCAGCCGAGGGTATGGATGCTGACTGGAAGGGCGGTTTTTTCTGTCCCTGTCATGGCTCCAAATTTGACCTGTCAGGCCGAGTCTATGCAGGAGTACCAGCACCGACCAACCTGATTGTTCCACCGCATAAATACCTGTCGGATAGCATTATCCTGATTGGTGTTGACCAAGAAGGAGCGGCATAATGAGCAAAACGCAAGCATTCATGGGCTGGATAGATGCTCGTTTCCCATTGACAAAAATGTGGAAGGAACATCTTTCCGAGTATTACGCGCCAAAGAATTTTAATTTCTGGTATTTCTTCGGTTCACTGGCTTTGCTGGTACTGGTATTGCAGATTGTGACGGGAATTTTCCTGACGATGAACTACAAGCCAGATGCTGAAATGGCATTCGCATCCGTCGAATACATCATGCGCGATGTGGAATGGGGCTGGTTAGTTCGCTATTTGCATTCTACCGGTGCCTCGGCTTTCTTTATTGTCGTGTACCTGCATATGTTCCGTGGTCTGATGTACGGTTCTTACAAAAAGCCTCGTGAACTGATCTGGATCTTCGGCATGCTGATTTATGTTGCACTGATGGCAGAAGCCTTTATGGGTTATCTGTTGCCATGGGGTCAGATGTCCTATTGGGGTGCGCAGGTTATCATCTCACTGTTTGGCACTATTCCTTTCGGCCTCGGTGAGCCCATAGCAGAGTGGATTCGTGGTGATTTCGTTATTGCCGATGCGACTCTGAATCGTTTCTTTGCATTCCATGTTATTGCAGTACCATTAATCCTGCTGATGTTGGTGGTGGCGCATATCATCGCTTTGCACGAAGTGGGATCTAATAATCCGGATGGAGTAGAGATCAAGAAAAACAAGGGCGCAGATGGCATTCCTCTGGATGGCATCCCGTTCCACCCCTATTACTCCGTCAAGGATATTGTCGGTGTGATTGTGTTCCTGATCTTCTTTGCCATGGTTCTGTTTTTCATCCCTGACCTATGGGGCTGGTTCCTGGAAAAAGACAACTTTATCCCGGCTGACCCTTTGAAGACACCGGATCATATCGTTCCATTATGGTACTTTACACCTTTCTACGCGATCCTGCGTGCTGTACCACCCCTGCTGAATTCACAATTCCCGGGTGTTGCTGCGATGGGTATGGCGATTGTATTGTTGTTCCTGGTGCCCTGGCTGGATCGTAGCCCGGTAAAATCCATTCGTTACCGTGGTGGTATCTACAAGTTTGCTCTGGCCGTCTTTGTGGTCAGCTTCCTGATATTGGGTTGGCTCGGTACACAACCAGCAGGCGGTATCTACCTGACCTTGTCGCAGATCTTCAGTATCCTGTATTTTGCGTTTTTTATCCTGATGCCTTGGTATACGATGATTGATAAAACCAAGCCAGTTCCGGAAAGGGTGACAGACAAATGAAAAAAATATTAATGGTATTGTTAATTCTGATGGCGCCTGCATGGGCCCAGGCGAGTAGTAGCTTAAGTTGTGGCAAGGTCGATTGCTACAAAGCTAAAACTGACCTGGATAACAAGGCATCCTTACAACGTGGTGTAAAGCTGTTCGTAAACTATTGCATGGGTTGCCACTCTACCAAGTTCATGTCTTATGAGCGTATGGCGACCGATCTTGGTCTCGATACTGAAAAGGTATTGCAAAACCTGATGTTCAGTGATGGTAAAATTGGCGATTATATGACCATTGCCATGCCTGCTGCTGATTCCAAGGAATGGTTTGGAACACCTCCACCTGATTTATCTCTGGTGGCTCGTTCGCGTGGTAAGGATTGGTTGTATACCTACCTGAAAACCTTCTATGCTGATAATTCACGCCCGTTTGGAGTGAACAATCTGGCTTTTGCTGATGTCGGTATGCCGCATGCCCTGCAAGGCCTGGAAGGCTTGAAAAACGCAGTGTTCAAGACAGTAAAGGATTCACACGGTCAGGAGTCGGTCGTTTTTGACAAGTTTGAAACCATTTCGGAAGGGACATTGACGGCTGCCAAATATGATCAGGCGATGCTCGATCTGGTTAACTACCTTGATTACACCGGTGAGCCCGCCAAGCTAGTGCGCTATAGTCTGGGCGTTAAAGTCATTCTGTTTCTGATTATTTTGCTGATTCCAGCGTATCTGATGAAAAAAGAGTTCTGGAAAGACGTTCATTAAGTCTTTCGGCAACTTCCCGTATGAAATCCCGGCAATCAGCCGGGATTTCATCACATATTTTATCTCTTTTACGGTATAATGCCGCTCATTTAGTTGGATCTTGGAGTATCCCATATGGCTTTAGTTGCCAATAGACGGTCAGTAATGACCTTGTTTTCATCACCCGTAGACCCATATTGCCATCGTGCCAGAATCGTTCTGGGAGAGAAGGGGATCACCTTTGAAACCTGTCTGGTAGAGTCGGGCAGCTTGCCTGAGGACTTACTGGATATTAATCCTTATCACTCAGTGCCCACTTTAGTGGACAGAGAGCTTGTGCTCTACAATTCCCAGGTGATTGTTGAATATCTGGATGAGCGTTTTCCTCATCCGCCACTGATGCCTGTCGATCCGGTTTCACGTGCCAAAACCAGGCTGGCGATGCATCGCATTGATGCTGACTGGTATAGTCAGGTAGATGAACTGGAATCGGGTGACATCAAACGCATCACCAAGGCACGTAAGATATTGTCGGATAGTCTGGCTGCTGCTGCCGATGTGTTTTCATTCAAGCCCTATTTTTTAAGTGATGATTTTACACTGGTCGATTGTGCTATCGCCCCCTTGTTATGGAGGCTGGAGCAGTATGGTATTGAGTTACCCCCACAGGCCAAATCTATACGTGAATATGCAGATCGGGTTTTCGAGCGTGAATCATTCCGTGCCAGCTTGACTGAGCAGGAAGAGGAAATGAAGCTCTAACCAGGCTATTAACAGTTTCCTGCAGAACTGACAGGGTTTAGATACATGACTTCCAGTCGGCCTTACCTAATTCGTGCGCTGAATGAGTGGATCAATGATAATGGTCTGACTCCCTATATACTCGTCGATACTGCTATAGAAGGTGTTCAGGTTCCTCGACAGCATATTCATGACGGCAAGATAGTCCTGAATATTGCGCCTCGAGCCGTGCAGGAGCTGGATCTTGGCAATGATGAGATATTCTTCAGTGCGCGTTTCTCGGGAGTCTCCATGATTGTCAGGGTACCCGTTGAGGCTGTGATGAGTATCTATGCCATGGAATCCGGTGAAGGCATGGTATTCAGCGAACCGGAACAGAAAGATCCACCCCCAGAAGGTTCGCCACCTGATAATTCAAACAAGCCCAAACTTCGCGTCGTTAAATAATCATTGCAGGTGAGCCGAGGACGCCTACAGCGTTTCAGAGGCAAAATCTGCCAGCCTCGAGCGCTCCCCGCGCACGAGCGTGATATGACCGCTGTGCTCCCAGTTTTGAAAGCGGTCGACAACATAGGTCAGGCCGGAGGATGTTTCCGTCAGGTAGGGCGTGTCTATCTGGGCGATATTACCGAGGCAGACCACTTTGCTGCCTGGTCCGGAACGAGTAATCAGGGTTTTCATCTGCTTGGCAGTCAGGTTCTGTGCTTCATCAATGATGATCAATTTATTCAGGAAAGTACGTCCACGCATAAAGTTCAATGAGCGGATTTTAATGCGCTGTTGCACCAGATCATTAGTGGCCGCCTGACCCCAGTGTCCATTTTCTTCAGTTTTCGTCAGTACCTCGAGGTTATCCATGAGGGCGCCCATCCATGGTGTCATCTTTTCTTCTTCTGTGCCCGGTAAGAAGCCGATATCTTCTCCAACGGGTACGGTGACGCGGGTCATGATGATTTCGCTATACAATCCAGCTTCCAGCGTTTGCTCAAGGCCGGCAGCCAGGGTGAGTAAGGTTTTGCCGGTGCCTGCCATACCCACGAGGGTAACGAAGTCGATATCCGGGTTCATCAGCAGGTTGAGCGCATAATTTTGTTCGCGATTACGCGCATGGATTCCCCATACACCCTGAGAGCTGGTCTGGTAATCACGCATGACTTCGATCACGGCACTTTCCTGTTGTTTCGAGCAAACCCGGTAGTTAAAGCTTGGGTCACTTTCCATATACAGGAATTCATTTGGGTGCCAGTTGGCCACTTCCGGACCTTGAATGCGATAAAAGGTGCGCCCTTCTTCATTCCAGGATTCCATGTTCTTGCTATGCTGTTCCCAGAAATCCTGGCTTAAGGCACGTGACCCGCGGTAGAGCAGGTCAACGTCTTCCAGTACCTGGTCATTGAAATAGTCCTCGGCGTGTATGCCCAGTACCGTGGCCTTGATACGCAGGTTGATATCTTTTGACACCAGCGTGATGGTTTTACTGGGGTAGAGCTCGCTGAGGAAAATAGCAGTACCCAGAATGCTGTTATCGTTTTTTGATCCGGGCAGTATGTCCGGGATACTGTCTTTGATGGCCTGGGTTTGAAAGTACAACCTGCCGCCGGGAGAAACGAATTCTGTCCTTTTTTGCTCGAGTGATAGTCCCTGCTTTATTTCTTCGACATTGCTATCTATCAGCAGGTCATCGAGGAAGCGGCTCATTTGCCTGGCATTGCGGGCCACTTCAGTGGCCCCTTTTTTCATATTATCGAGTTCTTCAAGGACGATCATTGGCAGATATATATCATGCTCTTTGAAGCGGAATATAGAAGTGGGGTCATGTATCAGTACATTGGTATCCAGCACAAACAAGCGTTCACCTGGAATTTCCTTTTTAGATGCGATCAAAGTTTGTTTTCCTTGTTGTAGGATTTTACAGCATCAAGTACGGCTGCTACATGGCCGGCGACCTTGACCTTACGCCATTCCTGTACTAATTTGCCGTCAGCTCCTATCAGAAAGGTGCTGCGTTCTATACCGCGAACTTTTTTGCCATACATGTTTTTCATTTTTATGACGTCAAATATTTCACACAGCTTTTCTTCTTCATCTGCTATCAGATCAAACTTGAAATTCTGTTTTTCTTTGAACTTTTCATGCGATTTAATGCTGTCACGCGATACACCAATGATGATCGTGTTCTGCCTGTTGAATTTTGCCTGGTTGTCGCGAAAATCCTGGCCTTCCAGCGTGCAACCCGGCGTACTGTCTTTCGGGTAAAAATAAAGCACAATATTTTTTCCCTTGAGGTCGGCGAGCTTGATATTTTGTTCGCCTGTGGCAGGCAAGTTAAAGGCAGGTACTTTTTTGCCAACAGTGGCTATAGGCATAATTTTTTCTCCCTGTATTCGTCTGGTGGTGTCAGGATTTCATGGGTTCAAGCACAGCATCCAGGTTCAGATTGTCACAAAAATCCATAAACGATTCACGTAACTCTGAAATTGACTGAGTGGCAGGTATTCCTATTTCCATGTGAACGGCAAACATGGGGGTACCTGTATGCGCTGCGGCATAACAATGGGTGGTCATTTCTTCAATATTAATATTTCGGGTGGAAAAGAAATTGGCCAGATTCATGACGATACCCTGGTGGTCTAAAGCAATAACTTCGGCTGCATAGGGTAGTGTTTTCCCAATGGGCTGACGGGATTCGGTATTTTTTGTGATGATAGTCAAACCCAGTTGTTGTTCCAGGCCGGGCATATGGTCTTGCAGTTTGGCGATGGTGTTCCAGTTGCCAGAGACCATCAGCATAATAGCGAATTCGCCACCGAGGACAGTCATTCGACTATCCTCGATATTGCACTCATGTTCGGTGATGTTTTTTGCGAGTTCCTTGACTATGCCAGGGCGGTCGCTGCCTAAAGCAGTGATCACTAGATAGTTATTCATGGCAGACCTCATTTATAAATTAAATGTCGATGGCATATTACTATCAGAGTATATCGGATATATCGACACTACGTAACTTTTCAGCAGCATCTTCGGGGCTGATCGTATTAACGAACAGGCCGGACCCGAGCTCAAAACCGGTGGGTATGCTGGTTCTTGGACAGATTTCCAGGTGCCAGTGATAACTGGCGCTACAGTTTTCAAATTCGGCGCCATGCGGAACAGAGTGCAGGAAGTAATTATATTGAGCACCGCCAATGACTTGTTCCAGTCGCGCCATGCTATTTTTTAATACGCTGGCAAATGCCAGCAGGTCAGCCTCTGAGGTATGCAGATAGTCGGCCTGATGATTCAGAGGCAGGATATGAACTTCCCACTCATAACGACTGGCAAAAGGCTTGATGGCGACAAAGCGTTCGTTCTTCTCAATAACATACTGGCCGACATTGATTTTTCGACGGACTTCGCCTGACTCGCGGTCATAGATGGTGGCTTCATAGGTCAATACTTCATCGATGAGAGAGCAAAAGATGCATCGATGGTGTTTGTCATAATGTTTTTTACTGTTATGTACTTCGTTATACAGGTTCTCTGGCACGACCGGCATGGCAATAATCTGGCTGTGCGTGTGTGCAATACTGGCGCCGGCAGCGGGTCCAAAATTCTTGAATGCCAGTACATATTTGAGTCTTGAATCCGATTGATATAAATGCAACATGCGATCCTGGTAGCTTTTAAAAATCATCGCCAGATGCTCAGTCTCCATTTCATGGATGGCAATACCGTGTGATGGATGATCAATAATTACCTCGTGGCGGCCGTATCCCTCGATGGTCTGTTGCAGGCCAAAAGAAAGATTATCCTGTGTGCTGTTTTCTCCCAGTACCGGATAGAGGTTTTCGACAATGCGGATGTCCCAATCACCTGATTCGGGATAGGTGGATATCGTGGGCGGTGTTTTATCCTCATTGCCGCGACAGAAAGGGCAGGTTTCGACGTGTTTACGGGTATCTCTGGGTGCCGGTGCCTCTTCTTTCCTGGGGCGCATGCCACGTGCAGTGGCTACCAATACCGAATTAGTGGGAACAATGGGGTCTATACGAATTTCGCGTGTGCTTTTGCCTGAGTCTGCCATAAAAATATCCTTGAAACGTTAAGGGGGATAGATTAACCCAAGTTGTTCTTCAGAAGTCGTTGATTTTCTCAATATACCTATATTAATTGCTTATGGGAGAGGCCAGGGCCGCCATTATGACGTACTTTACGGAGCGCTGAACACTGCAATTGAGCAGCCGGGACAAGCATTTTACTGGCCATGATATCTGCATCATTCTTGTACCTTTCCGCCAATCTACTGTAACATGTGGGCAGTTTATTTACGGAGAATAACGATGTTCCACGGCAGTATGGTAGCTCTGGCCACACCGATGAAAAAGGGCGGTGAGCTCGACTACGAGTCTATATCCCGGCTTGTTGAATTTCATATTGAAAATCAAACTGATGGCATTGTTGCAGTGGGTACGACCGGTGAATCGGCTACGCTCGACGAAAAGGAACATTGTGACCTTATCCGGCATGTTGTTGATCTCGCCGGAGGCCGGATACCCATTATTGCCGGTACAGGCGCCAATTCCACCAGCGAAGCGATCCATCTGACCCATTGTGCGATGGAGGCGGGTGCTGACGCCTGTCTGCTGGTAACACCCTATTACAATAAGCCGACACAGGAAGGCCTGTATCAGCATTACAAAACCATTGCTGATGCCGTGCCTATTCCACAAATATTGTATAATGTACCTGGCCGAACCGCCTGTGACATGCTGCCCGAAACGGTGGAAAGACTTTCGCATATAGCCAATATTGTTGGCCTGAAGGAGGCCACTGGTGATCTGGGCAGGCTGAAGCAGATACTCGATCTTTGTGGTGATCGTCTGGAGCTTTATAGTGGCGACGATGCAAGCGGTTGTGATTTTATGCTACAAGGTGGTCATGGTGTTATTTCTGTGACCAGTAATGTGGCACCCAAAGCCATGCATGATATGTGCGTTGCGGCACTGGCCGGTGAAGCAGAGAAAGCGCATCAAATAGATAGTCAGCTGGCAGGCTTGCACAAGAATCTTTTTATCGAAGCAAATCCAATTCCGGTGAAATGGGCATTATATGAAATGGGATTAATTCCCGACGGCATTCGCCTGCCATTGACCGTACTATCGGAACAGTTCCATGAACCGGTTCGTGATGCATTAAGACAAGCCGGTATCATCCAATAAAATCCAGGGTAATTATGATTTCATTTAAGCTGAAAAAACATTTTTCCATTATTGTGGCTATTATGGCAACAGCCAGCTTCTCAGGATGTTCGTTGTTCGATACATACACGTCTGGAGATGGTATTGATTACAAGAGTACCGTCAAACAGAAGTCACTTGAAGTACCTCCTGATCTTTCCATGCCGACAACCAACCAGTCGATGACCGTGCCTGATATTGGCAATGATGCCAATACATATTCGGCCTATCATAATCAACAGGCAACAACGCCTGCAACTACAGCTACGGCGGGTGGCGAACCCCTGGCTGTACAGAGTGAGGTCAGTTATCATCATCTGGGGCCTAATTCATGGTTGGAGTTGAAGGGTACCAGAGCGCAGGTTTGGCCGCGTATCAGAGAGTTCTGGCTTAAAAATGGTTTTGTTCTGGTTCAGGACCAGCAGGAACAAGGATTCATGGAAACCGAATGGGCGGAGAACAGGGCTAATATTCCCAAAGACTTTATACGCAATGCACTCAGCAAAGTGTTTGCAGCAGCGTATACATCCGGTACCCGCGATAAGTTCCGTTTGCGTATTGAAGAGGTGCCAGAATCAAACAGCATCGAGCTGTATATCACGCATCGCGGTATGACGGAGCGTGTGATAGGTGGAGAGCTGTCAAGTGAGGGTTCGGTGTGGGAGATTCGCCCCTCGGATCCAGCGCTTGAGGCCGAGATGCTCAAGCGTATGATGGTGCATCTGGGTATTGAAAGTAGACAGGCGGAAAGTGTATTGGCCAGTACCAAAACGGAAAAGCCCAAGGCTGAATTGATGAAGTCGGGTGAAGACGTCTCGTTGCTCTTGCAGCAAGATTTTTCCCGCGCCTGGCGACTGGTAGGACTGGCGCTTGATCGCGTCAGCTTCACCGTGGAAGATCGCGATCGCTCAAAAGGTATTTACTATGTTAAATACAGTGATCCTGATCGTACCAAAAAGGAAAGTGGTGTTTTCTCCAGTCTGAAATTCTGGGGTGACAAAAAACCAGGTGAGGAAGTGCTCTATCAGGTCACGTTGACTGAAGACCAGCAGTTAGTCAAAGTAGTAGTTAATGATGATAAGGGTGCGCGCGAGACTTCATCCACAGGCGAGCGCATTCTTAACTTGTTACTTGAGCAGTTAAAGTAACGCAGCGGTTATTAGCACCAATGCGATTCGCCTCTCTGGGAAGTGGTAGCAAGGGAAATGCCACGCTCATTGAGTCGGGTGACACTTGCTTGATGGTCGATTGTGGTTTTTCTACCTGTGAAGTTGAAAAACGCCTGACACGACTGGATAAAAAACCACAGGATATCACTGCCATTCTTGTGACCCATGAGCATGGCGATCATGTCAGAGGCGTTGCACGTTTTTCCCGAAAATACCTCATACCAGTATGGATGACAGCGGGTACACATGCCCATTGCCGTTTGCGTGAAGAATATGCTCATGTTTCGGTTTTCAATAGCCATAAGTCTTTTTTAATTGATGCTCTTGAGGTGATGCCTTTCCCGGTGCCGCATGATGCGCGCGAACCCGTGCAGTTTGTTTTTTCAGATGGCGAGCACCGTTTGGGTATTTTGACGGATACCGGTTCCATTACGCCGCATATTAAAGAAATGTTAGACGGTTTGGATGCGTTGTTGCTTGAGGGTAATCATGATCATAATATGCTCATGAATGGTAGCTACTCCAGGCAATTAAAGTTAAGAGTATCCGGACGAAGGGGGCATCTGAGTAATGATCAGTCTGCGCAATTATTACGTAGTATCGATTGCACCAAATTACAGCATATTGTCGCTGCTCATTTGAGCGAGAAGAATAATCATCCCGAGAAAGTTTTGGCAGCATTTTCCGGTGCCCTTGATTGCACGAAAGATCGAATTGTTCTGGCCTGTCAGGAGCAGGGGTTTGAATGGAAACGCTTGATGCCAGGCTAGCCAAAAGATCAATATTGACTTCCTGAATGTCAATGATATCAATTGATTTAAGCACCTGTGATTAAAAGGCAGTTGTTACAGTTTGGATTTTATCGGGGAATCATGATTAACGGGTCCTGGTGAAGGCGATTTTCGCTGTTTTAATCATTATCTGACTCATTTCATTTCCTCTATCAATGCTTCTTTAGTAGAATTAGCGCATTCCAGACATCTCCTTACCCAGCAACAGGAAAGACTCATGTTACAAATTCAGGGTTCACCCGCTTTATCTCAATTTCGCCTTGATAAACTCCTGGCAAATATCAGAACCCTGGTTCCGGAGTTATCCTCTATTTATGCCGAGTATGTCCATTTTATTGATCTTGAGCAAAGTCTGGATAGTCATCAGACGCAGGTCCTTGGCAGCCTGTTGCAATATGGGCCGCAGCTTCAACGCTCTGAACAATGTGGGCAACAACTCATTGTTGTACCAAGGCCAGGTACTATTTCACCCTGGTCCACTAAAGCTACTGATATTGCACATCATTGCGGCCTGCTCTCAATTAAACGAATTGAGCGAGGTATTGTTTTCACTCTTCAGACAACATCTTCTAATGATTTGAGTGATGAGCAAATTTCGCATATTAAAGCTTTTATACATGACCGCATGACCGAGGTCGTGTTGTTCTCACCTGAAGAAGCTGAGGCCTTGTTTATCCGTTCTGAGCCCGAACCGATGCGCTCGGTTGATATTCTGTCGGCTGGTCGCGATGCACTGATCCATGCCAATAGAGAATGGGGTCTGGCACTCGCAGATGACGAAATCGATTATCTGGTCGACAGCTTTATAGCGCTCAATCGTAACCCGAATGACATTGAGCTGATGATGTTTGCGCAGGCCAATTCAGAACACTGCAGACATAAAATATTCAATGCTGACTGGATTATAGATGGCAAGAGTATGGAGCACTCACTGTTTGCAATGATCAGGAACACCTATTATAAAAATTCAACCGGTATACTTTCCGCCTATAGTGATAATTCTGCCGTGATGGAAGGCCCCAGAACGGGTCGTTTTTATCCACATCATGAAACCAGGACTTACCGTTACCTGGAACAGGATATGCCTATTCTGATGAAGGTGGAAACGCATAACCACCCGACGGCGATATCACCTTTTGCCGGTGCTGCGACGGGTTCAGGTGGAGAAATCCGCGACGAAGGGGCCACCGGCCGTGGTTCAAAACCCAAAGCAGGTTTGTGTGGCTTTTCCGTTTCCAATCTGCGCCTGCCCGGCGCTATACAACCCTGGGAAACGGATTATGGCAAGCCCGGAAGAATTGTTTCTGCGCTGGATATCATGCTCGAAGCTCCCATTGGTGCGGCGGCATTTAACAATGAATTTGGTCGTCCCAATATCAATGGTTATTTCAGAACCTATGAGGAAAAAATTGCCGGACCCAACGGCGATGAAGTGCGTGGTTATCATAAGCCGATTATGCTAGCCGGTGGCCTGGGGAATATACGGGCTGAAGATGTTGAAAAGAATGCCATACCTGATGGCTCTCAACTGATTGTGTTGGGTGGCCCTGCCATGCTGATAGGACTGGGTGGAGGAGCGGCTTCGTCCATGACTTCGGGTAGCAGTCATGAAGACCTGGATTTTGCTTCGGTTCAACGTGGTAACCCTGAGATGGAACGGCGATGTCAGGAAGTCATCGATGCCTGCTGGCAAATGGAGGACAACAACCCGATCATTTCCATACATGATGTCGGTGCGGGAGGGCTCTCCAATGCCATGCCGGAGCTCGTTAATGACTGTGGACGAGGTGCGCGTTTTGAATTGCGCGCGATACCCAATGATGAACCTGGCATGTCTCCGATGGAGATCTGGTGTAATGAGTCACAGGAACGCTATGTACTCGCTGTAGCGCAACAGGACCTGGATACATTTATTGAAATTTGTGACAGGGAACGATGCCCATATGCAGTCATTGGTGAAGCGACAGATGAACAAAAATTGCTGCTGGGTGATGGCTATTTTGATAATACGCCGATAGATATGCCCATGGAGGTCTTGCTCGGCAAACCCCCGAAGATGACAAGAGATGTCTCGCATCATCCTTTTAGTAAGAAAGAATTTGATCCATCTGCAATCGATTTGCATGAGGCTGCCTTACGTGTACTAAGATTGCCTACCGTGGCCAGCAAAAATTTTCTGATCACGATTGGTGATCGTTCGGTCACGGGTTTGATTGCGCGCGACCAGATGGTCGGCCCCTGGCAGGTACCGGTTGCAGATGTTGGTGTTACCTGTAGCAGTTATAATGATTATTGCGGCGAAGCGATGTCGATGGGAGAGAGGACACCGATTGCGCTATTGCAACATGCAGCATCCGCACGCATGGCGATAGGTGAAGCCCTGACTAACCTCGCTGCAGCACGTGTGAGAAAACTGGATCGTGTGGTGTTGTCAGCCAACTGGATGGTGCCTGCAGGACATCCGGGCGAGGACGCCGGTTTGTTTGATGCGGTAAAAGCGGTAGGCATGGAATTATGTCCACAACTGGGTATCACGATCCCGGTGGGCAAGGACTCAATGTCGATGAAAACGGTATGGCAAGAAGGTGAAGAGGAAAAAGTCGTGACGGCCCCTTTGTCACTGGTGATATCGGCTTTTGCAGAAGTCACTGATGTTCGCAAAACACTGACCCCACAGCTGCAAACGGAAAAGGGTGACTCGGATTTAATTCTGATTGACCTTGGCAAAGGCCATAATCGACTGGGAGCGTCCGCCCTGGCACAAGTTTACAAGCAGATAGGCCGGCATGCACCGGATCTGGATGATCCGCACGCCTTGCAGTCATTTTTTGATGTCATTCAGGAATTAAATGAAGACGGGTTGTTGCTGGCTTACCACGATCGTTCTGACGGCGGGCTGTTTGTTACGCTATGTGAAATGGCGTTTGCGGGTCACAGTGGCATCAGTATTCAGCTGGATGATCTGGGAGAAGATCTGCACGCGGCGCTGTTTTCAGAAGAGTTGGGGGCTGTCATTCAGGTATGTCATTGTGATACAGATGACGTATTAAAGATTCTGCATGATGCCGGCCTGGGTCACTATACCCATGTTATTGGCAGCTTGAATGACGATGACATGATTGAGTTCACGCAATTTCATCAGCCAGTATTATCGGCCAGTCGTGTTGATTACCAATTGGCCTGGTCAGAAACCAGCTTGCATATGCAGAAACTCAGGGATAATCCGCAGTGCGCACAACAGGAATTTGACCTGATAAAAGATGCGAATGATCCAGGCTTGAATGTCCAGCTTGGATTTGATGCAGATGATGATATCTGTGCATCTTATTTAAACCTGGATAGTCGTCCTGCAGTTGCTATTTTACGTGAGCAAGGTGTGAACGGACATATTGAAATGGCAGCGGCATTTGATCGAGCCGGGTTTAATTGTGTGGATGTGCATATGAGCGACATTCAGCAAGGTCGTGTTGAATTGAAGAATTTCAAAGGTCTGGTTGCTTGTGGTGGATTTTCCTATGGAGATGTATTAGGAGCAGGCGAAGGCTGGGCAAAATCGATTCTGTTTAACCCCGAGTTGAAGCAGCAGTTCACTGAATTCTTTCATCGTCCGGACAGTTTCGGTCTGGGCGTTTGTAATGGTTGTCAGATGATGTCGAACCTACATGCTTTAATTCCCGGGGCAGATTTATGGCCGCATTTTGTCCGCAATCAATCGGAGCAATTTGAAGCGCGCTTCGCACTGGTTGAAGTGAATGAATCACCCTCAATATTCTTTGCAGGGATGGCGGGCACGCGATTACCTATCGCTGTAGCGCATGGAGAAGGGCGCATGGAGTTCAGTCATCAGGATGGACTGAATGCATTGCTACAGTCCGGACTTACAGCAATGCAATACGTCGACCATTACGGACAAGCGACAGAAGCTTATCCTTTGAATCCTAATGGCTCCCCAGCGGGCCTGACCGGGCTATGCAATACTGATGGACGTTTTACTATCATGATGCCTCACCCTGAGCGAGTTTTTCGTAGCGTGCAGCACTCCTGGCACCCCGATGACTGGCTGGAAGATTCCCCCTGGATGCGGATGTTCAGAAATGCGCGAGTCTGGGCTGATTAGGATTTTATTATTTGAGATGCTTAATAATAGTCAGCCGATATGCCAGCAGAAATATATCCACAAATGAATGCTATTAATAGTTATTGTCTCGCTCCCTGCCCTAAAAAACTGAACTGTGTTTCAAGTCTTGCAGAACAGGGCAGTGAACAGTATGTCGATGCTTTTCAGTTTTCCGATAACCCGGAGGCAGATTTGCAATTACTGCAATCTATTATGTCATCGATGGCGGGTATTGGAGAGATCACAGTCAAACAAAACTATTTACATGCACAATACAGATCACGTTTGTTCAGGTTTATTGATGATCTGGAATTTTACTGGGATGAACATGATCAATTATGCCATGTGCGCTCAGCATCCAGGCTTGGTTATTATGACTTTGGTGTCAATAGAAAAAGAGTCGAGAGTATCAGGGCTGAATTTATGCGGCGAAAAAATATATAGCGGCGTGCTGTGGTCTTTCCCGGCGCTGATCCCCTTATCGATATAATGCGAGAAACAAGGTGTTCGAGCGATAGTCAATGAATTTGAGTTCGTTGGCTGGATGAGTCACCTGGTTTCACATTATCCATGAAAAATGGATAGTGGCTTGAAAATCATCATAATATCGTTTGCTATAACCATGATGGTGGCATCGTGAGATTTTCGTGATACTTTTGTTAGACACTCATTACTATGGCAATGCAACTTTGCAGAATTTTGCTAGTCTTAACATTAACCTGTCAATAAACCTGTGAGACCATTATGTTGATTAAAAAGCCGAGTGATATCAAGCCTTCAGAAATTACTGATCCAGAGCTCTATAAGCAACGCAGGAAGTTTATACAGGCAGGGGTTGGTCTGACGGGTGCAGCGATGTTTTCCGGATTGTGGTTACCTGATAATGTCCAGGCTGCCAGAGAAAAACTACAGGGCATTAAAAAATCCTCTTTGAGTACCGACGAAAAACCCACGTCATATAAGGATGTTACCAGTTACAATAATTTTTATGAGTTTGGTACAGATAAATCCGATCCAGCCCGAAACGCCCATACCCTGAAGACAAAACCCTGGTCGTTAACGATTGAAGGTGAAGTAGCCAAGCCTGGCACTTACCATCTTGAAGACCTGGTTAAAGCCAGTACGCTGGAAGAAAGGATTTATCGTTTTCGTTGCGTTGAAGCCTGGTCGATGGTGATCCCCTGGGTAGGAATATCACTGTCTTCGCTGATCAAACGATTTGAACCTACATCGAAAGCGAAATTTGTAGAATTCACCACTTTATATGATCCCAAACAAATGCCGGGACAAAACAGGCAAGTATTAAACTGGCCCTATGTCGAAGGCTTGCGTATGGATGAGGCAATGCATCCCTTATCAATAATGGTAGTTGGTTTATATGGCGAAGTTTTGCCTAATCAGAATGGTGCGCCATTACGCTTGATGGTTCCATGGAAATATGGCTTCAAGAATATCAAATCCATCGTCAAAATCCGTTTCACTGAGACCATGCCCAAGACTACCTGGGCACTTGCAGGCCCGCGTGAGTATGGTTTTTACGCTAATGTGAATCCCAAGGTCAGTCATCCCCGCTGGAGTCAGGCGAGTGAGCGTGTGATTGGCTCCGGCTCTATATTCACCAAGCGTAAGGATACCTTGATGTTTAATGGATATGAGGATCAGGTAGCGCAACTCTATTCAGGGCTGGATTTAAGAAAATATTTTTAATGTCGTTTTGGTTACCATGAATTTCTCGCCAGCATGGCTGCTTAAGCCGACCATTTTCTTGTTGTCTAGCATTCCGTTTCTGTATTTACTTTATGCAGCTTTTCTCGATCCGGAATCGTTGGGCGCGAATCCTGTTGAGTATTTGACACATGAAACCGGTAGCTGGTCTCTGCGGTTTTTACTGCTTACCCTGGCAATGACTCCTTTGCGTCGCTGGACAAAATCTTCTTTTCCATTAAAAGTCAGACGACTGTTAGGCTTATTTGCATTTTTTTATGTGAGCGTGCATTTATTGATCTATGCTGTGCTTGATCGGGAGCTGGACTGGAGTCACCTCGGTGAAGATATTATTAAAAGGCCTTTTATCACTATTGGTTTTCTGGCCTGGTTATTATTGATCCCATTAGCCGTGACGTCGACCAATGCCATGATGCGTCGTTTGGGACGGCGCTGGAAAAAATTGCATAAGCTGGTCTATCTGATTGCAGCTTTAGGTGTGGGCCATTATATCTGGCTGGTTAAAAAGGACCTGCAAGAGCCGTTGATTTACGCAGCCATTTTCATCATGCTAATGTTGCTGAGACTACCGGCTGGCATGTTTAAATTTCGCAACAAGGCCTGATCCTCAGGCATCAATACGTTTGTATTTAATTCGCTTGGGCTGGTCAGCACTGTCGCCCAGCCTGCGCTTGTAATCGGCCTCATAGTCGGCATAGTTGCCTTCAAACCAGGTAACCTGACTGTCGCCCTCGAATGCCAGCATATGAGTGGCGATTCTATCCAGAAACCAGCGGTCATGTGAAATCACTATCACGCATCCGGGGAAGGTGAGAATGGCCTCTTCCAGCGCTCGTAAGGTTTCTATATCCAGGTCATTGGTCGGCTCATCCAGCAACAATACATTGCCGCCACTTTGTAATAGTTTGGCAAGATGGACCCGGTTGCGTTCACCACCGGAAAGATTCTTGATAAATTTTTGCTGGTCAGAGCCTTTAAAATTGAAACGGCCTGCATAGGCACGCGAGTTAATTTCATAGCTACCAATGGTGATGTTATCCTGGCCATTGGAGATTTCCTGCCAAACCGTATTATCGCCATTGAGTGCGTCACGGCTCTGATCGACATAGGACATCTTGACGGTCTCACCAATACGTATTTCGCCACTATCCGGTTGTTCCTGTCCGCTGAGCATTTTAAATAACGTCGATTTACCTGCGCCATTGGGCCCAATAATGCCCACTATGCCGCCTGGTGGCAGGTTGAAATTCATGTCTTCAAATAACAGGCGTTCACCAAAACCTTTGCTGACATGGTTGGCTTCAATCACCAGGTCACCCAGTCTTGGACCGGGAGGTATATACAATTCCTGCGTTTCGTTACGTTTCTGGAAACTTTGCGATGACAATTCATCATAGCGTTGTAAACGCGCCTTGCTCTTGGCATGACGACCCTTGGCGCCGCTACGGACCCATTCAAGCTCCGCTTTCATGGTCTTGATATGCGCGGTTTCCTGTTTTTGTTCATTTTCCAGGCGATTTTCCTTTTGTTCCAGCCAGGAGGAATAATTGCCTTCCCAGGGTATTCCACGACCGCGGTCGAGCTCAAGAATCCAGCCAGCGACATTATCGAGAAAATAGCGATCATGGGTGATGGCGACCACAGTACCAGTGAATTCCTTCAGAAAATGTTCCAGCCAGGCAACCGATTCAGCATCCAGGTGGTTGGTAGGTTCATCCAGCAAGAGCATGTCAGGCTTGGATAGCAATAAGCGACACAGGGCGACACGGCGTTTCTCCCCTCCTGATAGTTTGCTGACATCGGCATCCCATGGCGGTAAACGCAGCGCGTCAGCAGCGACTTCCAGGGTGCGCTCCATATTATGCCCATCACCCGCTTGCAGGATATTTTCCAGGCGTGCCTGTTCGCTTGCCAGGGCATCAAAATCGGCATCCGGTTCGGCATAGGCGGCATAAACTTCGTCGAGTCTGGTTTGTGCATCACTGATGTCGGCCAGCGCTTCTTCAACATTGCCGCGCACATCCTTGGAGGGATCCAGTTGCGGCTCCTGCGGCAGATAACCGATGTTGATACCCGGCTGAGGTCTGGCTTCACCCAGATACTCCTGATCCAGGCCCGCCATAATGCGTAACAGACTGGATTTTCCCGAACCATTCAGGCCCAGGACGCCAATTTTTGCACCCGGGAAAAAAGACAGGGAAATATCTTCCAGGATAACCCGGTTGGGTGGAACTACTTTGCCCACGCCATTCATGGTAAAAATATATTGTGCCATAGTGTTCTAACGTACCTGTAAATCTGTTATGTATGTTTATTCAATCATTCTATTTTATATGCAAGCTTATGTGTAATGCCAACATTAATCATCCCGAATATATCGCCGATAGTTATCATAGCTTCCGGGAGTTTTATCGATGAGATGGTTATTGATACTGATCAGGCTGCCATTAGTAGTAATTTATATCCTGCTGGGGTTTCTGGCTATTATATTGTTGCATTTACTGGCAGGAAAGCAATGGTTTGTGCGCCCATCGGGTCAGCGCGTTATTCGCGTGTGGATGAAAGCCTTTGCTTTTCTGATCGGCCTGAAAATCCATGTCCGGGGTCAGCCTCATCCGGGTTTACTAGCCGCCAACCATATTTCCTGGCTGGATATCATAGCACTTGATGCGGTGATTGCTTCACGCTTTGTATCCAAGGATGATGTTTTATCCTGGCCTGTCATTGGTTTGTTGCCCAAGTGGAGTGGTACTTTTTTTCTACAGCGTGGTTCCGCGGCTGCTGTCAGTCGACTGAATGCTGAAATTGTTGAAGCGCTTCAGCAGCACTCAACGGTAGCTGTTTTTCCTGAAGGTACCACTCATGATGGTGAGCAGGTGCATCGATTTTTTTCTGCGCTTTTACAGGCAGGTATTGATGCTGGAGTTTCTGTTCAGGCGGTCGCCATTCGCTATAGTCGAGAGAGTGAAGTTGATGTTATTGCACCATTTATAGATGACGAGCATATCGTTACACATCTATTCAAGATTCTCGGCACAGGCCGGATTGATGTATATCTGGATTTTTGTGAAGCCTTTGTGCCGCATGATATCACTCGTAAGGAGCTCGCAGAACGATTGCAACAACAAATAGCCCTTGAATTTAACAAACCTGCGGATAGATAGTAATAATCCCTATGCGTTTCAGAACGGTTAATAGTTTATAGGCCTAGTTTATTAAGTGGAATCTGTATGGCTTGATGTGTAGTGCCATCAATACTGTCCTGTGCAAATACCACCAGGCTGAGGTCAGCCAGTTTCCATTGCTTGTCGAGTATAATATTTTGCTTGATGTTTAATTTATCCTGCCCCTGTAGCGTGAATGGCCCGATAAACTGTCGTACTACATGGTTGTGATGTAGCTTCAAGCCTTCATTTTCCCCATCCGTGATACTTGAAGACAGATTGTTTTCTGAAATAGCAATATAAACATTGGTGTAGTATTTGACATGTTCATCTTCAGTACTGATGATGATAGATGCATCCAGTTGGTCGGGCTTGCCGAGCGAGGTTTCGACTTGTATAGATGCTCTCGGCTTGATGTTATTGACGATGCCAATGGCTTCCGGGATATTTTTGAAAGCAGGGAAATCTTTTCCATAGAGGATAAATTGTGGCGTGTACAGGCTGTTGAGCTGGTTACGTTGTGCTGCATCACGTTGACGTAATCCATGTTTGGGGTCTGAATATGGGTCTTCCCAGCCGATGTAATCCCAGTAATCCACATGGAAGGCCAATGGGATAAACTGTTTTTTGCCTGCATATTGTTCGACGATTTCTTTCAGATAGCGTTCTGCCGCCGGGCAACTGCTGCAGCCTTCCGACGTGTAAAGCTCCAGTACAGCCATTGTAGTGGTGCCACTCTTCTCGCTGATAATGAAATCCTTACTGAAGGCCTTTGTCATTGCGATATTAATGAGTACCAGAAGGCCAAGTGCTGGCAGTATTTTATTTTTCATTCAGCTATCCTTTTAAGGGTCACATCATTTGATTGCTATAGTCCTGAATAGTTTCATTCAGAATCATTTAATCACTTATGTTTTATGCGGACTTGCAATGAACAACAGAAAGCATGCCAGAGTCAGTGTGGATTTGCCGGTGAAAATTTATCTCAGTGGAGGTGATTCGGTGAATGCCCGTTTTTCAGATTTATCTGAAGCGGGTGCAGGCATCGTATACCCTGTAGCAGCAGATCCTGGCGTGGTATTGTCGCTACAGTTTCAGCTACACGGCAAGAATGCCCGACACACGATCAATGTAAAAGGACAAGTGATGCATAATTTTTTGTATCACGATGAATATATTATCGGTGTGCAATTTGTCGATATCAGTCTGGAACAACGAAGTCTGCTAATTGCTTATTTATCCTACTTGCGAAAATTGCGCTCAAGCTGATCACTGACTAGCCCGCATTATTCCATTCCACCAGTCCTGTGCCTGACCAGTGCCCGAATGAAGTCATGTCTATTTTTGCATGTCGGATGGCACGCCATATTTTCAGCATCGATAGTAATCTGATATCGGCGAAAATAATCAGCGGCGGTTTATTAAACTGGATGGAATCGAATAACTGACAAAACTTTTCTTCCATTACATTATCTTTGGCGGCATCGACAAAAATAAGGTCGGCTTGTTGCAGTACTGGCAGTGCAGCTGAGGACTGCGCCGGGTCGCTCAGGTCGGCTATCTTTTGCTCGAGTTGCTGATCAAAGTCAGTATCCACAAGGCCGCTGCCCGGGTATTGATTCCATGGAATGATGTCATAAGTGGTAATTTTCCCATTGGCTGGCAGATATTCTTTCATGCAAAGGGCGCTGGCACCAGTGGCCGTACCAATTTCAATCACATGGGCAGGTTTCAAAATATCGACCAGTGCCGCCAATAATCGATAATGTTCCCCAGGCCAGACATTGATGTATTTCGCCGTGTCAGCAGGAAAACGTTCGGCGATAGATTGTAAATCAATCTGGCTGGCTTTGTGAGCAGCCAACAAGGACAGGTCCACGAGATTTTGGCTGGGTATGGCAGTTTCGTCGTCCAGGCTGAGCAGATAGCTGGGCAGAAATTGCCTGACCTCGGGAATAAACTGAGTTGAATCCATTGCAGCAGTCTGCGGTGCTTCTTCAGCATTTTTTGCGCTTTCTATTTTGTTAATATTGAGTGCAGCATTAGTATGCTCCGGGTCGAGAGACAGGGCCTTCTGGTATTGTTCAAGGGCTTCATCCAGGCGGTTTGTGGCACGCATTACCTCGCCAAGATTGTTGTAATAGTCGGCAATCGCATGATCAGAGTCGATCGCATGATTGATCAGATCTTCAGCGACCTCGTAATCGCCAATTTGATAGGCGAGTACGCCTAGCAGGTGTAGCGCATCTGGATGATCATGATGTTCTTCAAGTACCTCGCGGTAAAGTGCTTCAGCAGCGAGCAAGTCATTGTTTTGTTGAAATTGTATTCCTGTTTGTAATTTCTCGTAAATATCCGATGACATAGGGTTTATTGTCCAAAAGTTGTGAATATTTCAAAGATCCGTGGCATCTTTATAAGCCACCCCTGGAATATAGTTTCAAGCGATCGATTGATGACCCTTATAATATTATGGCGAATTGAGTCATCCCTTGTTAGCAGGTATCTAAAATCTAACAAAAAACATTACCTTAGTGAAGAATTAAAATGCATGATTGGCGCAAATAATGTATGATTTGCATCCTTTTTCCAGGTTTTACCTGTCATTTTACCGGGAATCGAACTCATGGGCGCAGTTGTGGTCCTGAAGATAGATATCAGTGACAGGCCCAGAGATACTGCGAGGGTATTTTAATGTTTTCGAAAGACATGAAGATTGAGGGATTTGACGACGAGTTGTGGTCTGCCATGCAGGCTGAAGTACAACGTCAGGAAGAGCATATTGAGCTGATCGCCTCAGAGAACTATGCCAGCCCGCGTGTTATGCAGGCGCAGGGTAGTGTACTCACCAACAAGTATGCCGAAGGATATCCGTCGAAGCGCTATTATGGTGGTTGTGAGAATGTAGATGTGGCAGAACAACTGGCGATCGACAGGGCCAGGGAGTTATTTTCCGCTGATTATGCCAATGTTCAGCCGCACTCCGGATCGCAGGCAAATGCAGCAGTTTATTTGGCGCTACTCAACCCCGGCGATACTGTACTGGGTATGAGCCTGGCTCATGGTGGTCATTTAACCCATGGTTCCAAGGTTAATTTCTCGGGCAAGATTTACCATGCTATCCAGTATGGCCTGAACGAAGCCACTGGTGAAATTGATTATGATGAAGTTGAACGTCTGGCGCAGGAACATAAACCAAAAATGATTATCGCCGGCTTCAGTGCTTACTCACGTATAGTAGACTGGCAGCGTTTCAGGGATATTGCTGATAGTGTCGGCGCATATCTGTTTGTAGACATGGCGCACGTAGCGGGCCTGGTAGCCGCAGGTGTTTATCCCAGCCCGGTAGCCATAGCCGATGTCACCACGACCACGACGCATAAAACACTGCGTGGACCACGTGGTGGTTTGATACTGGCCAAATCCAATCCGGAGCTTGAAAAGAAATTCAATTCAGTGGTGTTCCCGGGTATTCAGGGTGGACCATTAATGCATGTGATTGCAGCCAAGGCGGTATCTTTCAAAGAAGCCCTGCAGGATGATTTCAAGCTGTACCAGCAGCAGGTACTGGATAATGCCAGAGTGATGGCCAATGTCTTTATCGAGCGTGGTTACAAGGTAGTATCCGGCGGTACCGATAATCATCTATTCCTGGTGGACTTTATCGACAAGGGTATTACCGGCAAGGATGTAGATGCAGCCCTGGGACGTGCCCATATCACGGTCAACAAAAATGCGGTCCCGAATGACCCGCAGTCTCCCTTTGTGACCAGCGGCATCAGGGTGGGTACACCAGCTGTGACCACGCGTGGCTTCAAAGAAGCGGAAGTCGCTGATCTGGCCAACTGGATGTGCGATATTATCGATGATCTGGGTAATGAAGATGTGATTAATCAGGTCAGATCAAAAGTGACTGAAGTCTGTAAACGTCTTCCGGTTTATCAGAGCTAAGGTCTGGTTGCTTAATTCAGCAGGGTAAACACCAATGCGTTGTCCATTTTGTGGAGCAGAAGATACCAAGGTGATTGATTCACGTCTGGCGAATGAGGGTGACCAGGTACGCCGTCGTCGTGAATGCCTGACTTGCAGTGAGCGTTTCACGACCTTTGAGTCGGCTGAACTGCATATGCCACAAATTGTTAAAAGCAGTGGTGTCAGGGAATCTTTCCAGGAGGATAAGTTACGCAACGGTATCATCAGGGCGCTGGAAAAACGTCCGGTTGACACCGAGGATATTGAGGCTGCGATCAATCGTATCAAGCATGAAATAAGGGCGACCGGTGAACGCGAAGTCGATTCCCGTGCCCTGGGCGAATGGGTCATCAATGAATTACGTGAACTTGATCAGGTGGCCTATGTGCGTTTTGCCTCTGTGTATCGCAGCTTTGAAGATATTAACGAGTTTCGAGAGGAAATTGAGCGACTTGAACGTGGACCCAGTCCGGAGCTTAGGAAACATCAGCTAACCTTGTTGCCGGGTGAAAACAAAAAATAGCGAGCTTCGGAAATACTGTTATGAGTCAGCTAGCAGATAGAATTCATATGGCCAGGGCATTACAACTGGCTGAAAAAGGTTTATACACGACAGCGCCTAATCCGCGTGTCGGCTGCGTACTGGTGAATGAGGGTGAAGTGGTTGGCGAAGGCTGGCATGTGCGTGCCGGAGGGCCGCATGCAGAAGTGCATGCATTGTCACAGGCTGGTAGCAAGGCACGTGCTGCTACTGCCTATATTAGTCTGGAACCGTGCTGTCATCATGGCCGTACACCTCCCTGTAGTGAGGCGCTGATAAAAGCGGGTGTTGCCCGGGTGGTGGTGGCGATGCAGGACCCAAACCCCGAGGTAGCAGGTAAGGGGCTGGCCCAGCTGGAGGCTGCAGGCATCGAAGTCAGTAGCGGATTGATGCAGGCGCAGGCTGAGGCATTGAATCCCGGTTTTATTCAGCGCATGCGCGATGGCAGGCCCTGGGTGCGTTGTAAAATGGCCATGAGTGTCGACGGCCGTACTGCCATGGCATCGGGTGAGAGCCAATGGATAACCTCATCGGCTGCAAGACAGCAGGTTCATCGTTTAAGGGCCAGAAGCTCTGCCATTATCACCGGCATTGGTACCGTACTGGCAGATGATCCTTCGTTGAATGTGCGTCTGGATGAGCAGGTTCCCGAAGGCGGCTGGTTGCAACCTGTCAGGGTGGTGCTGGATCCGAATCTGAATACGCCGAAGGATGCGCGCCTGTTACAACAAGAGGGTCGAAGTATTATTGTGACGGCAGTCAATGATGCTGAACGCCAGCGAGAGCTGGAGCAAGCAGGTGCTGAAGTCATTCACTTGCCTTCCCCGGGAGGCACTATTGATTTGCCAGCATTACTGACTTATCTGGCCAATGAACAAATGAACGAGATATTGCTTGAGACCGGGGCCACGCTGAGTGGCGCTATGTTACGTGCAGGCCTGGTAGATGAGCTGAAAATTTACATGGCACCTCATTTAATGGGTAACGCAGCAAGAGGATTGTTTAACCTGCCGGGACTTGATCGTATGGATCAACGCATAAATCTGCACATTAGTGACATACGTGCAGTGGGTTCAGATTGGTGTATAACAGCGAGAGTAAAGGCAAAAGAGTAAAGATAAAAGGGCGCAATATCGCCCTTGTATCTTTATGCGAGATGATATGTTTACGGGAATTATTGCAGCAACAGGCGAGATAGCGGACTTACTACCAGGCGGGGGAGATCTGCGTCTGCGGATTCGCACGGGCAAGCTGGATTTGTCTGATGTACATCTGGGAGACAGTATTGCTGTTAATGGGGTCTGCCTCACTGTGGTTGAATTGCCCGGTGATGGTTTCTGGGCAGATGTATCCGGAGAAACCCTGGAGAAGACCTGCGTGGGTCAATGGAAAAAGTCACAAACCGTCAACCTCGAAAAAGCCCTGACGCCAACAACACGTCTGGGCGGGCATCTGGTCAGTGGTCATGTCGATGGCATTGGTGCAGTGATTAAACGTTGGCAGGATGCCCGTTCGGTACGATTTGAAATCGAGGTGCCGGATGAACTGGCGCGTTATATCGCTCATAAGGGCTCGGTATGCGTTGATGGCACCAGTTTGACAGTGAATAAAGTCAATGGCGCTGTTTTTGAATTGAACATTGTCCCGCATACCTTGCAGGAAACAGTGATGAATGGTTATCAGCAGGGTACGCAAGTGAATATTGAAGTGGACTTGCTGGCACGTTACCTGGAGCGTTTGTTACTGGGTGAGCAGGCAGCGAATAAAAATGCCGGCATTGATATGGCATTTTTACAAGAACATGGTTTTGTGAAGAATTAAGGTAAATTAAATGTCCCTGAACACGACAGAAGAAATTATAGAAGATATCCGCCAGGGTAAAATGGTGGTCATTATGGATGATGAGGATCGCGAAAATGAAGGTGATCTGATTATGGCGGCAGAAAAAGTCAGACCTGAGGATGTCAATTTCATGGCGAAGTATGGCCGTGGTCTCATTTGCCTGACCTTGACCCGCGAACGCTGCCAGCAATTACGCTTACCGATGATGGTGAACGAGAATAATGCCATGCATTCCACCGCCTTTACCGTTTCCATTGAGGCTGCCGAAGGAGTTACGACAGGTATTTCAGCGGCTGACAGGGCGGTTACCATACAGGCAGCGGTCGCGCCAAAAGCAGCACCGGAAGACCTGGTACAACCCGGACACATTTTTCCCTTAATGGCGCAATCCGGAGGTGTATTAACACGCGCAGGCCATACCGAGGCGGGATGTGATTTTGCACGTCTGGCAGATTGTGCACCTGCTGCAGTCATCGTTGAAATACTCAATGAAGATGGCACGATGGCCAGGCGTCCGGATCTGGAGAAATTTGCTCAAGAACATCATTTGAAAATCGGGACTATTGCTGACCTGATTCACTATCGGGTGTCGAATGAAAGAACGGTTGAGCGTGTTGCCGAGAGAAAAATTGACACTGAACAGGGTGACTTCAATCTGGTCGCCTACCACGATAATATTGATGAAGAACTGCATTTTGCTTTGGTTAAAGGAACGATCAATAGTGATGCGCCGGTAATGGTGCGTGTACATATGCAAAATACCTTGTGTGACTTGCTGGGTTCAATCGGGCATGGATGCAGCTGGCCGCTGCATGGTGCTATGCAGCGTATCGATGAAGAAGGTTCCGGTGTTGTGGTTATTTTACGCGGCCAGGAAGACGAAGGTGAACTGATCAGGAAAATTCAGGCACCCGACAAGGGCGAGAAAAAATATAAAAAGAATGCAGAGGGTGCCACCGAGCTACGTACGTATGGCGTGGGTGCGCAAATACTCTCGGATCTGGGAGTTCGCCAGATGCGCGTATTGAGTTCGCCGATGATTATGCATGGTCTATCCGGCTTTGGTCTTGAAGTAATAGAATATATTTCTGCTGATTAACAACATTTAATAATGATATTGACAGGTACTGGTGATTTTATGAATCAGATAAAAACGTTTGAAGGTGATATGATTGTTCGTGATTCGCGCTTCGCACTACTGGTGGCGCGGTTCAACAGTTTTGTCGTCGAAAGCCTGCTGGAAGGGGCGGTTGATACATTGAAACGTCATGGCGCCGAAGAGAAAAATCTGCACATTGTTCGTGTGCCTGGTGCCTTCGAAATGCCACTGGCTGCGCAACGCCTGGCTGCCAGCAAGGAATATGATGCCATTATCGCATTAGGTGCCGTTATCCGTGGCGGCACACCACACTTTGAATATGTTGCCGGTGAGTGTACTAAAGGTCTGGCCATGGTTTCCATGCAACACGATATCCCTATGGCCTTCGGTGTGCTGACCGTGGATAGTATCGAACAAGCGATAGAGCGTGCCGGCACCAAGGCTGGAAACAAGGGCGGCGAAGCCGCACTGTCTGCCATTGAAATGGTCAGCCTGTTCAAGAATCTGGGTCGCTAGAGAATGCAGAAACCGGTCGCAACCCGAAATCCTCAGCATGCAAAACGCAGGGCACGTCGTAGTGCCATGCAAGCCTTGTATCAATGGCAGGTTTCGCCGCTTAACCTGAAGGAAATTGAACAGCAGTTTCTTGTCGATCAGGATATGAGTAAGGTGGATCTGGGCTATTTTCATGAATTATTACATCAGATTCCAGCTCGCCTTGATAGTATTGATCTGCTGCTGCAGGATCTTGTCGACAGACCGATCAATGAAATAGATCCGGTTGAGCGTGCTATTTTACGTATCGGTGCTTTTGAGCTGGAGCATAAGCCAGACATTCCCTATCGAGTCATATTGAGCGAATCCGTACAGCTGGCGAAACAATTCGGTGCGCTCGATGGACACAAGTATGTGAATGGTGTTCTCGACAAGCTGGCGCAACAATGCAGGCATGTTGAAATACAGGCAGGTGCCTGATACCGATACATAGCAGAGTGAAACCCTACGACGCCAATCAGCTACTGGATTATTTTTGCCAACAGTTACCCCCACTCGATGTCGATAATGGCGCCCGCCAATCAAACAAAAAGAATGATCAAGCTTGCCAGTCCTCGATAGCGATCTGTATCGATTCGTTAGTGGCAGGCGTACATTTCCCGCAACAAACACCGGCCTTGTGGGTCGCGCAGAAGGCATTGGCGGTGAATCTCAGTGATCTTGCCGCGATGGGTGCAAAGCCGCAGAGTATTGTTCTGGGCCTGGTGATACCTGTCTGGGATGAAAACTGGTTAGAAGAATTTTGCAGTGGACTGCAGCCTTTGTTTGAACAATGGGCATTGCAGTTAACAGCCTGTGATGTATGTTCAGGCCCGCTATCAGTGACGATTCAGGCGCAGGGCGAGGTTTGCCATGCTGTCGGCTTACAACGTTCAGGCGCCAAATCCGGCGATCTGATCTATGTCACCGGCAGTCTTGGCGATGCGGCCTGCGCATTAAGTTATTATTATAAAGATACCCCTTTGCCGCCAGGTCAACGCAACTTTCTACAGCAACGTTTGAATTATCCCGAGCCCAGAATTAAAGCTGGTCTGGCTATCGTTGACATAGCCAGTGCAGCCATTGATGTTTCTGATGGCTTGGCCGCGGATCTGGGTCATATTCTTGAAGAGAGCGCCGTGGGTGCTATTGTGCATGTTGAACAATTGCCTGCATCGGAGGCCTTAACGGCATTGACGGATGAAAACGAATGCTTACAGCTGCAGTTGGCGGGAGGTGATGATTATGAGTTATGTTTCACAATACCTGTGCATAATGAGCAAGCACTGCTGGAGCGATTTTCCGAGCTGGATGTGACTTGCAGCCGAATAGGTGAGATAGTGGCAGGCAGTGAGCTGGAATTTTTTAAAGGTGCGCAAAAGATCAATCTAAGTATCACCGGTTATGATCACTTTGCTGGCGCTAAACAAGAGAAATAATGAAAAAACGAAATTCACTACCATCCTGGATCTGGACGCGCCCTGATAGTTTCTGTGCGTGTGGTTTTGGCACGGGTGCTGCCGCTTTTGCCCCTGGCACCTTTGGCACCCTTGCAGGCTTACCGTTTTACTGGGCGATGCAAATGCTGTCATTGCCTGTCTATCTTGCTATTGTGGTCTTGATGTTTATTGTTGGTGTATGGATTTGTGATCGCACCGCAAAGGCTTTGCAGGTACATGATCATCCAGGGATAGTCTGGGATGAAATAGTCGGTTTTCTGGTGACCATGATTCTGGCGCCCTCCGGATGGATCTGGTGGCTTGTCGGGTTTTTGTTATTTCGCCTGTTTGATATAGTCAAGCCCTGGCCTATAAAATGGCTGGATCAGCGTGTTGGCGGTGGTTTTGGTATTATGATAGATGATGTTCTGGCAGGTGTTTTTGCCGCAGGCTGTTTGCAATGGTTAAATTATTCTAACTGGATTCATATCAACTAAAAGCAAGAAAGGAGCAATAATGAAATCTATCCTGGGCCTGTTTTTATTGCTGTTCGCCAGTGTATGCGTCAGTGGAGAAGTGAGTATTGTTTTTGCCAAGTTCAAACAGCGCGATGCCGGCTGGCAAGTGGATGTGACATTGAAGCATGCGGACACCGGCTGGGATCATTATGCCAATGCCTGGCGTATTATTGATGAATCCGGAAAAGAGTTGGCCAGGCGAGTGCTGGCACATCCACATGTTGATGAACAGCCGTTTACACGTAGCCTGTATTCAGTAAAGATCCCGGAAAAAACCGCTGTTGTCATTATAGAAGGCAGTGACACGGTGCACGGTTGGAGTTCACAGCGAGTTCGAGTGGATCTGAGTAAAACGTCGGGTGAGTTTTACCAATTGCAGTAGTAAGTCTGTTTGCCCGACATGCAATACCATGCAGCGCAATGCGGTCAGACTAGCTGCGTGTCTTGACCATACCTTCTTTTTCTTTGTCGATTTCAATCAAGGCATAGGCAGAGTGGTTATGAATGGATTCGAAATTTTCCGACTCCACGACATAAGCACAGATGCGATCATCCTGATTTAACAGGCCGGCGACATCGCGAACCATATCTTCAACAAATTTAGGATTATCGTAGGCGCGCTCGGTGACAAATTTTTCGTCGGGGCGTTTCAGCAGGCCATAGAGTTCACAAGAGGCTTCTTTTTCCACCAGATCGATGATTTCTTCAATCCAGATAAAGTCACAGGTGCGAACGTTGACAGTGACGTGTGAACGCTGGTTATGGGCGCCGTAAGCAGAAATCTTTTTCGAGCACGGACACAGGCTGGTAACCGGGACGACTACCTTGATATAGGTGTCTATTTTATCCTTGTTAATTTCACCCGTGAGTGTCACATTATAATCGAGCAAACTTTGCACGCCAGAGACCGGCGCTGTCTTGTTCACGAAATAAGGAAAGTTCATTTCGATATGCCCTGACTCTGCTTCCAGGCGCTCGGTCATTTCAGCCATCATTTCCCTGAAGGACTGTACGCTGATTTCCTTCTCATGTTGATTGAGAATTTCAACAAAGCGTGACATATGCGTGCCTTTGAAATTATGCGGTAGATTGACATACATATTAAAGGTGGCAATGGTGTGCTGTTCGCCATCGGATCGATCTTTAACGATAACAGGATGCCTGATATCCTTGATGCCTACCTTGTTGATGGCGATACGCCGGGTGTCCTTGCTATTCTGTACATCAGCTATACCCGTCGTTTTTACTGTCGTTTCTGTCATGCTATTCATTCCTCTGTGTAACGAACACAGGCTCTTTCTGTTTCCCATAGAGTCACTGCACTCACCTGAATGGTATCACCATTCAATTGTTCACTGAGCTCCTTATACAGGTAGGCTGCAATGTTTTCTGCAGTAGGGTTTAATACTTTAAAGGGCTCAAGATCATTCAGGTATCGATGATCCAGTTGGCCACAAATAGCACGCGTTGCCTGCTTGATTACTTTGAAATCAACACCCATTCCTACTGCGTCCAGTTGGCGGGCCTTTACTTCGACCTCTGCTTTCCAGTTATGTCCGTGCATGCGACTACAATCCCCGGGATAATCCCGGAGGGTATGGGCAGAAGCAAAATCAGTTACAATTTTTAATGTATATAGCGCAGTCATAAATTACTTGAGAAAACCCCTTGAAGATCATTGGATGCTTTATCCTGTTGCCAGGACTCTTAAAGTGTTTTGAATGTCAGCGTAATATCATGAAATATCAGCGCTTACTCCAAAAACCTTTTAAATTCAAGGATTAAGAGAGCTTTTCGTCATGGTGGTGAATTTCGGGCTAAGATACTACTTGAGTCCGCCTTATTTTGCAATCCTGGTAGACGGGGTGAGCCTTGACAGACTGAATGATACTTTCGGCATCAAGCCCGGAAATTGATAATAATTGGTCGCGACTTCCATGTTCCAGGAAGGTATCTGGCAAGCCTAACTGCAGCACCGGTATGTTGATCGAATGGGCATTCAGTAATTCGCACACAGCGCTACCTGCTCCTCCAGCCAGAGCATTGTCCTCAAGGGTGACCAGTAATTTGTATTCCTGACTTATTTGTAGCAACAGCTCCTCATCCAATGGCTTGATAAAGCGCATATTGATAACGGTAGTATTGAGCTGGTCTCCAACTTCTATCGCCGGGCTCAGCATACATCCGAATGCCAGCAACGCAATATCGACTCCCTGGCGGCAGGGTTTTGCTTTACCTATTGGTAGCGCCTCAAGCGTATTTTCAACCTGGATGCCCGGACCGGTACCTCTGGGGTAGCGAACCGCGCTGGGGCCATTATGCTGAAAACCCGTAGTCAGCATTTTCCTGCATTCATCTTCATCCGCCGGCGCCATGATCATCATATTGGGTATTACGCGTAAGTAGCTCAGGTCAAAGCTGCCTGCATGTGTAGCACCATCTGGTCCGACCAGCCCTGCACGGTCAATAGCAAACAATACCGGCAAGTTTTGTAAGGCGACATCATGAATCAGTTGATCGTAGGCGCGCTGAAGAAAAGTGGAATAAATAGCGACAACAGGCTTCATTCCTTCGCAAGCGAGGCCGGCTGCCAGAGTCACCGCATGCTGTTCAGCAATGCCGACATCAAAATAACGCTCAGGGTAGGCATTGGAAAAATCGACCAACCCGGAGCCTTCGCGCATGGCAGGGGTAATACCCATTAGTCGCTCATCAGTCGCAGCCATGTCGCATAACCATTGTGAAAATATAGAGGTATAACTGACTTTGGTATTTTTTTCGCCACTGGTTTTTCCAGTGTCCCGATCAAACTTTGAAATGCCGTGAAAAGCACAGGGGTTTTCTTCTGCAGGTGTATAACCCTTGCCTTTTTGCGTGACCACATGCAGGAACTGCGGGCCTTTGAGGTGTTTCAGGTTATCGAGCGTTTCCACCAGGGAGTCAATGTCATGTCCGTCTATTGGTCCAATATAATTGAAGCCGAGCTCCTCAAACAGGGTGCCAGGAATAATCATGCCCTTCATGTGTTCTTCTGCGCGGCGTGCGAGTTCCAGTACACTGGGAATATGGCTTAATGCCTTTTTGCCGCCTTCCCTGACACCTGAGTAAAACCGACCGGACAGAATTCTGGCAAGGTAGTTGGACAGGCCGCCGACATTTTTAGAAATAGACATTTTGTTATCATTGAGTACTACCAGTAAATTGGCATCCAGATCGCCGGCATGATTCAGCGCCTCGAAGGCCATGCCTGCTGTCATGGCGCCGTCACCAATGATGGCTACGGTTTTACGCTCATTGCCCAGTTGTTGATTCGCGATTGCCATACCCAGCGCTGCACTGATCGAGGTGCTGGAATGGCCGACACCAAAAGTATCGTACTCGCTTTCTTCTCTGCGAGGAAAGCCGGACAGGCCATGCAACTTGCGCATGGTATGCATGCTGTCACGTCTACCTGTCAGCATTTTATGCGGATAGGTCTGGTGACCAACATCCCATACCAGTCGGTCCTGGGGGGTATTGAAAACATGATGCAGGGCAATGGTTAATTCGACAGTGCCAAGGCTGGCTGCCAGGTGCCCGCCGTTTTGAGAGACTATTTCAATTAAATGATGGCGCAACTGCTCAGCCAGGATTTTTAAGTCTTGACGTGACAGATTTCTGACATCCTCAGGAGATGAGATGCCTTCCAGGATTGAAAGGTCGGTGTTAGTCATTGTATGGCAGCTGCATTATATCCATTAATATGACAGATTATGAGAGTTTACACGACCGGATGCAAGTAACAGCGCTAGGCATTTTTCGTGATTTGAGAGATAGAACACTGATTTTAATTAAAAAATCCGACTGTGCTCATTAATTGTCTTGCTAGCAGATTCTCTCAACGATGTATCTGGATATCCGTCGAAGTGGATCTGCACGGTCATCCAGTTGACTCAGGGTATCCATAGCCTCTTCGTGCAGATCGAGAGCGCGTGACTTGGCGCCCGCCAGCCCCAAAAGCGCAGGATAAGTCGGCTTATTCAAGGCATCATCGGCACCTTGATGTTTGCCAATGACCTCAGTATCGCCTTCAACATCAAGGATATCGTCTCTTATTTGAAAGGCCAGTCCGACACATTTACCATAATGATCCAGATGATCGAGGATGTCTGCTGGCAGATCGGGCGCCGCTTGTGCGCTAAGAATGACGCTGGCCCTGATCAGCGCACCGGTCTTGTGAATGTGCATATCTTCCAGTTGTGCTATATCCAGCTGTTTGCCGACACTCATCAGGTCGATGGCCTGGCCGCCGGCCATGCCACGGGAGCCACAAGACAATGACAGGGTTTTGATCATTTTAAGACGGGTTTCTGCATCAACATTCAGCTTGTCATCATGTGCGATCACATAGAATGCAAGGGCCTGAAGTGCATCGCCCGCCAGAATGGCCATGGCTTCGCCATATTTTATATGGCAGGTCGGTTTGCCACGCCTTAAGTCATCATCATCCATGGCCGGCAGATCATCATGAATGAGGGAATAAGCATGGATAATTTCCACTGCGCTGGCAATACCATCGAGTTTATCCAGCGCTACGCCGACTGCGTCGCCTGAAGCATAAACCAGTAATGGACGCATATACTTGCCATTACTGATCGCTGAATAACGCATGGCTTGATGCAATAATTGCGGATGAGTTTCTGCCTTCGGTAACCAGTGGTCCAGGGCATTTTCCACCCGTGTCTGGTAAGTTCTTATTAATGCTTTAAAATCCAAGAATGGGTCCTTATGATTATTATGTTATGGTAGCTATATCAATTGTTGTCAAAGTCGGATAGCGCCATGTTGTTGTCTTTTTCCAGTAATATCGATACTTTTTGTTCAGCCTCTTTCAGTGATTGCTGGCATTGTCTGGTCAGCTTTACACCTTGCTCGAAAAGCTGCAGTGATTCATCCAGACTCAAGTCGCCACTTTCCATTTTTTCTACCAGTGTTTCAAGGTCTTGCATGGCCTTCTCAAAATCCATACTTTTATCAGTCTTAGGTTTGCGTGGCATGAAAGTTCCTCAGTTTTTTTGGAACGTTACCGTTAGTTGCGGATCAGGTCAAATACAGAATTCGATGGCATTCTTACGTTGACAGGCACTGTTGAAAGGTATAAGTTTATATCACAATTTAGACTCATTCTAAATTAAAGCGTTAGCCTGACTGGATGCCTTAGAAGGCAGCAGTAATAACAGGGCTAGATTCAGTGGCTTATTTTCCGGAGGAAAAGTTATGGAATTAAAAGGTAGTAACACAGAACAGAACTTGAAAGATGCATTTGCTGGTGAATCACAGGCTAATCGTCGTTATCTTTACTTTGCAGCCAAGGCGGATGTTGAAGGGTATAACGATGTTTCTACTGTTTTTCGTTCAACCGCTGAAGGGGAAACTGGCCATGCGCATGGTCATCTGGAATACCTGGAAGCCAGTGGTGATCCTGCAACGGGCCTGCCGATCGGTGCAACATCAGATAACCTGAAAGCGGCTATTGCGGGTGAGACTCATGAATATACCGATATGTATCCAGGTATGGCCAAGTCAGCACGTGAAGAAGGCTTTGATGAAATTGCTGACTGGTTTGAGACACTGGCGAAGGCAGAGCGCTCACACGCTAACCGTTTCCAGAAAGCACTTGATTCACTCGATGCTTGATTGATGTAGTAGCGTTAATCCTGCCAGACACCGTGCTGGCAGGATTTGTTGTTGATTGGAACAGTGCGAGGCAATTGGAGATTTAATCATGGCGACGAACAGAGAAGGTAGCCTGGAGGCACCCACAAGGCACCCACTGAACTGGAAAGAAGATGATTTCTGGAATCAGGAGTCACTCAACAATGAGTTGGAACGAGTCTTTGATATCTGTCACGGTTGTCGACGTTGTGTCAGCCTGTGTAATGCATTCCCTACGCTATTCGATTTGGTGGATGAGTCTGAAACCATGGAGGTTGATGGCGTTTCCAAATCTGATTATTCCAAGGTAGTTGATCACTGCTACCTTTGTGACCTGTGTTATCTAACCAAATGTCCCTATGTGCCACCACATGAATGGAATGTGGATTTTCCGCATTTGATGCTGCGAGCCAAAGCGGTAAGATTTAAACAAGAGGGCGCAAGCAAGCGTGATCGAATGCTGACCTCTACCGACGCAATCGGTAAACTTGCCAGCATTCCCATTATCGTCCAGTCAGTTAACACGGCAAATAAAATCAAGCCGGTGAGACAACTGATGGATAAGGTTCTGGGTGTTCATCCCGATGCTGTTTTGCCTGAATACCATAGCAATACATTACGCAAACGATTGCGCAATCATCAGGCAGAGCTGGTGCCAAAGGCAGTAGGCTCAACCCGTGGTAAGGTGGCACTGTTTGCTACCTGTTATGGTAACTACAATGAGCCACAGTTAGGTGAAGACCTTGTGAAGATTTTTGAGCATAATGGCATACCTGTCACGATAGCAGATAAAGAGCAATGTTGTGGCATGCCAAAAATGGAATTGGGTGATCTGGATGCTGTTGAACGTGCCAAGGATGCTAATATTCCCATGCTGGCAAAACTGGTTGATGAGGGCTGGGATATCGTCGGTCCAATCCCTTCCTGTGTGTTAATGTTCAAGCAGGAGTTGCCGCTGATGTTTCCAGATGACCCTGATGTCATCAAAGTAAGAGACAACATATACGACCCATTTGAATACTTGATGTTACGTCATAAGGGTGGTGAGTTAAAAACTGATTTCAAGCAAGGCCTGGGTAAAGTGGTTTATCATGTGGCCTGTCATTTGCGCGTGCAAAAAATTGGCATGAAGACAAGGGATCTACTGCAAATGATTCCTGACACCGAGGTGGTGACCATTGAGCGCTGTTCCGGACATGATGGTACCTATGCAGTCAAGAGCGAGTACCATGATATCTCTATGAAAATATGTCGTCCTGTTGTCACAAAGCTCAAACAGGAGCAGCCAGATGCATATACGAGTGACTGTCCAATGGCCGGGCACCAGATCAAGAATGGCTTGTCTGACGAGTCAGAACCGGAGCATCCACTCAGACTGATTTGCAGAGCCTATGGTTTGTAATGGGAAGTAAAAATATGAGTCAATTAACACGCGAAGATTTAATGGGCCTGGAGCAATACTCGGAAGAAAGAGATGCATTTCGTGCTCGTGTTATGCAGCATAAAAAGGATCGCATTATCCATCTGGGTCCAAACATGAGCCTGCACTTTGAAGACAGGTTAATTATGCAATACCAGATACAGGAAATGTTGCGAGCAGAAAGGATATTTGATGCAGCTGGCATACAAGAAGAGCTGGACACCTATAATGCCTTGATTCCGGACGGCCATAACTGGAAAGCGACACTGATGATCGAATACAGTGATGTTGATGAAAGGGCTCTGGCACTCAGACAATTACTCGGCGTGGAGAATCTGGTCTGGATGCAAGTCGAAGGATTTAATAAAGTCTTTCCCGTGGCTGACGAAGATCTGGAACGCGCCACAGAGGAGAAGACATCTTCAGTACACTTCCTGCGTTTTGAGCTTAGTGCTGATATGATTCAGGCGGTAAAAAACAATGTTGGCATTTCAATTGGAGTGGATCACCCTGCTTATCGTTACTCTATCGAGCCCTTGCCCGATAACTACAGGCAATCATTAGCAAATGACCTGAACTAGAGCCGGGTTCTGGTGTCTGTTGTGGCATCTGGATCTGCTTTACCGGTTCATTGAATGAATTCCTGTCTGTATCATCCTGTTTTTATTGTATATCATTTGTTTTTTTGATTCAGTGTCGGGTTTTATTGACGACCTCTAGTGCTATACACAGGCATAGCCTGCGATTTTTCCTGCAAACCTGTTGTCAACATGGTTGTTTTACTTTTTGTCAATGACGCGTGTGTTATTTTTACGAATATAATAAATAAAGGCGCCTCTGCTTAATCCAGAATTAATCAGAGGTTACCTAAAATGATAATCCTGATACGGGTGGTAATAGCGGTATTGATTGATGTTATATTTCAATGTATGTTTGCAGCTAGAATTCATTTCACCATGGTTGTCACCATAGACTGGGTCAGAGTATATGAGTACCAGTAGATCCAGCATTTGTAACAAAAGTATATTTGTATGAGAATTTTCCTGAAAAAGGCTGTTTATTCAGCAGTATTGGTTTTATTGACCGGCGTTGCTATTGTCCATGCGAAAGATGACGATGTGCTGGGAGATGGCATGGGTGACCAGTTTGGTTTTGTTCCAGGAAAGAGTTGGAATGAAGCCAACGTGCCATTACCGGACTTGCCTGCAGAGAGTGAGCTGTTAAATCTAAAGATTTTCGAAATGCCGCATTATAAATATTACATTGATACTAAATCCCTCGATGTTTCTGCGGGTGATAATGTGGCGCGTTATCTCATTATTGTAGAGCCACCTTCCGGTCTGAGAAATATGTTTTATGAAGGCATCAGATGCGATACCCGAGAATATAAAACTTATGCCAGTTCTCTCTGGGGGCAGCCACTTAGCCCTTTACGAGAACCACAATGGTCCCGAATTGCCGATAATGGTCTAACAGTATACCGATATGATTTATTTAAATATTTTCTTTGTAGTAATAGTATTATAAAAGGCAAGAAAAAAGAAATTCTGCATTCAATAGAATACCCGCCTGATAATTTTATAGAAGAAGAACTGGAATAGCGGATACATAAAAAGGTCGTTTTATATGCGTAGTGAATATAATGCCTCATCCATTGAGGTATTGAGCGGTCTGGAGCCAGTACGAAAAAGGCCGGGTATGTACACTGATACTACCCGTCCTAATCACCTGGCGCAGGAAGTTATTGATAATAGCGTTGATGAAGTCATTGCGGGCCATGCCAGCAAAATCGAGGTAACGCTTCATAAAGATGGATCCGTCGAAGTCAGGGATGATGGTCGCGGCATGCCCGTTGATATGCATCCAAAAGAAAAAATTCCGGGTGTGGAGCTCATCTTGACCAAGCTGCATGCCGGAGGCAAGTTCTCCAATGATAACTACACGTTTTCAGGCGGACTGCATGGAGTGGGTGTCTCTGTCGTTAATGCGCTTTCGAAGCACCTGGAAGTATGGATACGCAGAGGTGGTAAAGAGTACAACATTGCCTTTGCAAACGGTAAAAAAACCTCCAAACTGGAAGTCGTCGACAAGGTGGGGAAAAATAATACCGGTACCACGGTCAGATTCTGGCCTGATCCACAATTTTTCGATTCGCCAAACATTTCTGTGGCACGCCTCAAACACCTGTTGAAAGCAAAAGCGGTACTCTGTCCAGGCCTGCGAATACTTTTTCATGATGAAAAAAATAAAGAAAAAATAGAATGGTTCTATGAGCAAGGCCTCGGGTTCTATCTGCAAAATGAATTGCAGGGAGCGGAAATTCTGCCAGAAGAAGCGTTTAGTGGCTCAGTACAGGGTAATCAGGAAGCGGCAGAATGGGCCGTGGTCTGGTTGCCAGCAGGAGGAGAAGGTATCGCCGAGAGCTATGTCAACCTGATTCCTACTGTTCAGGGTGGTACGCATGTTAACGGAATGCGTACGGGTCTCACCGAAGCGATTCGGGAGTTTTGCGAGTTTCGCAGCTTGCTGCCCAGGGGTGTGAAGCTGGCGCCTGATGATGTTTGGGATAAAGTCAGTTATATCCTTTCAGTCAAGTTGATGGACCCGCAGTTTTCAGGGCAAACGAAGGAAAGGCTTTCTTCGCGAGAATGTGCAGCATTTGTTTCCGGCGTGGTCAAGGATGCATTCAGTCTGTGGCTGAACCAGCATACGGAAATGGGTGAAAAGATTGCCGAATTGGCTATTTCCAGTGCACAGTCCAGAATGCGGGAAGGTAAAAAAGTTGTTCGTAAGAAAATAACTCAGGGTCCGGCATTACCAGGAAAACTGGCAGACTGCTCATCTTCAGATGTTGAACGTACGGAATTGTTTCTGGTAGAAGGGGATTCGGCTGGTGGCTCAGCCAAGCAGGCCAGGGATCGAATGTTTCAGGCGATCATGCCATTACGCGGCAAGATACTGAATACCTGGGAAGTAGATCCACAGGTGGTGCTGGGTTCGCAGGAAGTTCATGATATATCCGTTGCCATTGGTGTGGATCCCGGTTCAGATGATCTGAAAGGTTTACGTTATGGAAAAGTATGCGTACTCGCGGATGCGGATTCTGATGGAGCCCATATTGCGACCTTGTTGTGTGCATTATTTTTGCGCCACTTTGGTCCGCTGGTATCGGCAGGGCATGTGTATGTGGCCATGCCTCCCTTGTATAGAATCGATATTGGCAAGGAAGTGTTTTATGCGCTGGATGACGCCGAGCGACAGGGAATCCTGGATCGAATTGCAGCAGAAAATAAAAAGGGCAAGGTTAACGTTCAGCGATTTAAAGGACTGGGTGAAATGAACCCGCTGCAATTACGTGAAACAACCTTGTCGCCTGATACACGCCGATTAGTGCAGTTAACCATCGAGTCCGGTGATAATACTCACCAGATGATGGATATGCTGTTATCAAAAAAGCGTAGTTCTGATAGAAAATCATGGCTGGAAAAGAAAGGCGATCTGGCCGAGATCTGATTGAAAAATATTGTTGGCATGCTCTGTACTGGCAATAAAATAATTTGATCCAGGAAAAAAAATATTATGGGTAAGAATACTGAGTTCGATTATGAAGGAGTAGAGAGACTCCCTCTCAAGGAATTCACTGAGAAAGCGTATCTGGATTATTCCATGTACGTCATCATGGACAGGGCATTGCCCAATATCGGCGATGGTCTCAAGCCGGTGCAAAGACGAATCATATATGCCATGTCAGACCTGGGTCTTAAGGCAGGCTCTAAATATAAAAAATCTGCACGCACCATAGGTGATGTGCTGGGTAAATTTCATCCTCACGGGGACAGCGCCTGTTATGAAGCGATGGTGCTGATGGCGCAACCCTTTACCTATCGTTATCCTCTGGTCGATGGCCAGGGAAACTGGGGTTCGCCTGATGACCCCAAGTCCTTTGCAGCCATGCGATACACAGAAGCACGCTTATCCCGGTTTGCCGAATTGCTATTGAAAGAGGTAAGTCTGGGGACTGTGGACTGGACGCCAAATTTTGATGGTACCTTGAATGAGCCATCAGTCTTGCCTGCCCGTGTGCCACATATTTTATTAAATGGCATTTCAGGAATCGCTGTGGGTATGGCAACGGATATACCTCCCCATAATCTTCGTGAGATTATCTCTGCCTGTATCCATTTACTGGAAAATCCCAAAGCAAAGATTGCAGAACTATGCGAGTTCGTCAAAGGGCCGGACTATCCGACCGATGCAGAAATAATTACGCCACATGAAGATATCAGGGCCATGTATGAAAGTGGTAACGGCTCAATGCGTATGCGCGCGCGTTATGAAAAAGAAGGTAGTGATATCATTATTACCTCACTGCCTCATCAGGTTTCCGGTGCCAAGGTTATCGAGCAGATAGCGCAACAGATGATTGCCAAGAAATTGCCCATGGTTGAGGATTTGAGAGATGAGTCCGACCACGAAAACCCAACGCGTCTGCTTATATGTCCCCGTTCCAATCGAGTCGATATCGATGAATTGATGGGGCATCTTTTTGCCACGACAGATCTGGAGAGAACCTATCGGGTCAACATGAATGTCATCGGACTTGATGGCCGCCCGCGTGTGAAAAATTTACTGGATATGCTCAAGGAGTGGCTGACTTTCAGAACTGAAACGGTGAGAAAGAGGCTGCAATATCGTCTGGACAAGGTCAATGAGCGATTGCATTTACTGGATGGTTTATTAATAGCTTTTTTGAATCTCGATGAAGTGATTCGTATTATTCGCTATGAAGATGAACCCAGAGCAGTTTTGATCAAGAAATTTAAACTGACAGAGATGCAGGCTGACTTTATTCTGGACACCCGGTTACGACAACTGGCTCGTCTTGAAGAGATGAAGATTCGTGATGAACAGGATGAGCTCAGCAAGGAAAAGGATGAACTGGAAAAGACATTAGGCTCCAAACAGCGCATGAAAACATTGCTTAAAACGGAATTGAAGTCTGATGCCGAAGAGTATGGCGATGATCGTCGTTCACCCATTGTAGAACGAGATTCCGCTCAGGCTATGGATGTCACTGCACTGATCAGTGTTGAGCCGATTACCGTGATTTTGTCAGAAAAAGGCTGGGTGCGTTCTGCTAAAGGTCACGAAGTGGATGCAAATGCCATGGCTTACAAGTCAGGTGACAAGTTTCATTCCAGTGCCAGTGGGCGAAGTAATCAGCTGGCTGTATTTCTCGATTCTACCGGACGTTCTTATGCCCTGCCTGCACACGGTCTGCCTTCTGCCAGAGGTTACGGGGAGCCGCTAAGCGGGCGACTCAAATTGCCGGATGGTGCTAGCGTCGTTGGCGTTATTATGGGGCAGGCAGATGATCTGGTATTGCTGTCATCCGATGCAGGTTATGGCCTGGTGATAAAGTTTGAAGAGATGATCTCACGCAATAAAGCGGGGAAGAAAATATTATCTGTTCCAAAGGGAGCGCTGGCTATGCCACCTGTCATGGTACGAAGTTACGAGGATGACTGGGTTGTGGCAGTCACGACCGAAGGTCATATGCTGGTCGTACCTTTAAATGAATTGCCGCAATTACCGAAGGGTAAGGGTAATAAAATAATTGGTATACCTGGTGCCCTTGTGGTGTCACGTAAAGAATATATGTCCGCGATTACCTGTGTTCAGGATGGCGAGAAGCTGACTGTGTTCTCAGGGCAACGCCATAAAACCATGAAGCCTGAGGAAGTTGATGAATATGTTGCTGAACGTGGGCGTCGTGGTAAAAAAATGCCACAGGGCTATCGCTCTGTCTATAAAATGCAGGTAGAGAAAAAGAATGAAAGTAGCCAGTCCGAATAGGCATAAAGTATATTAGTTTGAATGTAATCTATCGCTTTGAATATGTTTTATATAAGATGCTATTCACCACGAAGTCACGAAGACAGACAAATATGGTTTTTCAATCAGGTATAGAATGATTGCAAGGAACAAGATTGTCTCGGTGGCTGTCTGGAGAACAATACATAAAATATTATTTAGATCTATTATCCAGTTATCTTCTCATGTGTAGCTGGCTGCCTTCAGACCCTTTTGTAGTGGCAAGCGCAGGTTAGGCAATTTACTAATAAACCTCGTGTCTTCGTGGTAACCGCCTCAGTTAATTGACTAAACACCTGGACTTTCTAATTGAAGATTTGATCAAGGACTCTCTAATTAGGGCTTTTCTTTTTTAATTCATGCAGACGTCCAAGGACACGATCTGCACGCTCAATATTTTTATTGACTTGCTCGTTGGATGGATCGAGTTTTTTTGCTTTGTACCAGATGTCTCTGGCCTTTTCTATTTTACCGTTGATATAGAGTTGGCGCCCTCTGTCCAGTAAGGCTTCAATATGAGCAGGTAGCTTTTCGCTAAATTCCCGGTTCAGAGGTTCCAGTTTTGCATTATCGGGCATGAGCTGGTTTAATTTATCAAGATTATTTTTGGCCAGCGATAGCTGGTTATCCTTCAGCATAGTCACTGTGTCGAAATAAAGAGCATCAAATTCCCGCTGTTTGCTGGCCAGTTGTTGCTGGCGGGCTTTATTATTGACTTGCCGAGTTTGTAAGTTTTCTTTTAGTTCTTCTTCGCGCTTTTGCGCAGCTTCCTTTTTTTCGAGTGCGATAATTCGCTGTTTTTCTTTTTCTTTCAGTAATTCCAGACGGGCAATGGCAGAGGCAGTGAATCGTCTGGGATATAGCTTGTTTGACATAATCAAACAGCTATCGGCCAGTTCAAGGTCATTTTTCTGTAATGCCTTCAGGCCAAGATGGTAAAGTTCGGCTGCTGTTTCCTCAATATCCAGTGAGGGATCCTTGAAAGTTTCGCTGCTTTCGGGTTTTATCATTTGCAGGGATTTCTGGATTTCCTTTGATCTAAGCAGCCATTCAGATTTTGACAGTAATTGTTGTGCCTGTAAGCGGCTTATTTGTGTGGACTGGGTGCTTTTCAGATGTGAGTCGATGGCAGTGAGTCTGGGGCCTGTGGGGTATAAAAGCAGGGATTCGCGTAATAGTTGTCGTGCCTCATTGATGTTTTCATTGTTGATGAGTTCATAAATCTCTCTGCTTCTTGTTTCATCAAAGCGATCCGCCCGCTTTTTGATGTCAGACATTTTGTTATCGATTTCTGCAGAAGGGCTATTATTTTGCATCTGGCGCACCAGCTCCAGTGCTTCACCGTAATTTTCTTTGGCAAGCCAATGGTCAATTTTTTCTATACTGGGAACCTTTGTGCCGGAAAATCCGCCACAACCGGTTAAAATCAGTATGAACAGGACAGAGAAATATTTGCCGTAGTGCATCATAGTAATTCTTTTTCCATTGATTTTAAAATGCCGTCAATGATTTTTTCCATTTTGATTTGCTCAACTTCTCTGACATCATGTACCAGGTAGGTGCTTACCGGCTTCGCTTTGCCGCGAACATGCAAAGACTGATATTGCTGAGCAATAATTCTCCTTTTGACATTGGGGATCATGTAGGTTTCTTCAGTGATCATAATCTGATCTGTATTGGCTATAGACGCCAGCCGTGAGGCGAGATTCACGCTATCACCTACCACTGTATATTGCATGCGTGTTGCGGACCCCATATTACCGGCGAGCATTTCTCCGCAGTTGATACC
>Ga0316205_10000836_pt1 | contig 46215 bp, 52 predicted proteins | sample 3monthpyrite_MG_FD_204941 | JGI IMG/M metagenome (GOLD analysis project Ga0316205, IMG submission 204941) | Microbial mat bacterial communities from mineral coupon in-situ incubated in ocean water Damariscotta River, Maine, United States -... | ecosystem: Environmental > Aquatic > Marine >...
ACAAACCCTGGCCACCGCCAAATACCCCTGCCGCAATATCCCGCAGAACATGGCCGACCTGAAGGCACAGGTGGCAGCGAATGAAACCGGGCGGCAGGAACTGCTCAAGGTCGTCGACAGCTACGGTATCGAAACCGTCCGCGCCTATATGGGCCATGTACAGGACAATGCCGAGGAAAGCGTGCGCCGGGTGATTGACCGGCTCAGCGATGGGACATTCAGTTATCCGATGGATATCGGGGCCGAGATCAAGGTCCGCGTCAGCGTCGATCACACCAACCGCGCCGCTTTGATAGATTTCACCGGCACCTCGCCCCAGAACGCGGGCAATTACAACGCACCGCGCTCGATCTGTGACGCGGTGGTGCTTTATGTATTCCGCACGATGGTGGGGGCCGATATTCCGCTCAATCAGGGTTGCCTGAAACCGCTCAAGATCATCGTACCCGAAGGTTCGATGCTGAACCCGGCCTATCCGGCGGCTGTGATTGCGGGGAACACCGAAGTGTCTCAGGCCACCTGCAACGCCCTTTACGGTGCGCTGCATGTGATTGCCGGATCGCAGGCCACGATGAACAATTTCGTCTGGGGCAATGACGACTTCCAGAATTACGAAACCATTGCAGGCGGCACCGGGGCGGGGCCGGGCTTTCATGGCTGCGATGCGGTGCAATCGCATATGACCAACACCCGGATGACCGACCCCGAGGTTTTGGAGAAACGGTTCCCGGTGCGATTGGAAGAATTCGGTATCCATCGCGGCTCGGGTGGGGCCGGAGAATGGAGCGGCGGCTGCGGCGTACTGCGCCGGATGCGGTTTCTGGAACCTGTCACCGTAACCACGCTATGTTCGCACCGTATCGTGCCGCCCTTTGGGGTCGATGGCGGTACGCCGGGTCAGGTGGGCCTAAACTGGGCCGAGTTGCCCGATGGCACCCGCCGCGACATGGCCGGCAATGACGAGATTGATTTGCAAGACGGCGCGGTGTTTGGGATGACTACACCTGGCGGGGGTGGCTGGGGCTCCGGGTAGACGGGTTGCAAGTGCAGACTACGGGTAAGCCGGTGCAGTCAATCCTTCAAGTCACTCAGGTGATATCCCTTGAACTCCTTGACTGTTGAGAGGCTCAACAGTGTCTTGGTCTGTGACACCGTCGGAATCTGCGACAGTTTGTTGCGATAGAGTTCCTCGAAATCCGACGGCGCACGCACGGCGACACGGATCAGATAGTCAAATTCACCCGAAATCAGGTGACATTCGAGGATGTCCGGCATGGCGGCAATCGCCGCCTCGAAAGCCTCGATATCCTCGCGCCGTTGCGAGGCCAGTTTGATTTCGATGAACACTTGCATCTCAAGGCCCAGGGCCTGCCGGCTTAACCGCGCGGCGTAATGTGAAATGACCCCGCTGGCCTCAAGCATTTTGACCCGGCGATGACACGCCGACAGCGACAACCCCACCTCTTCGGACAGCCGCGCCATCGAGATCTGACCGTCCTGTTGAAGCCTCGAAAGAATTTGGCGATCCAAACGGTCCATCAGGAAATAATCCTATTAGATAGCTAATTTCAGGATCATTTCCGAAAATTTTCCGAAACTCAATGACCTTCGCGATTTTTTATTGCGCAACCTCTGCTAGTATCGAGAGGCCTAATAAGGCGTTTGACACCATCAGGGAGTACTAAAATGTCTGGAAAATTCGTCGTCGGATACGACGGCAGCGCCGCATCGCGCCGCGCTCTGGATTTCGCTATTGACCGCGCTGCGGCACAGGGCGGTTCCATCGTGATCGCACATGTTTTGGAGTGGTCGCCCTATTCTTTCTTAACACCAAACGAGCTGGAAGAGCGCCACGCGCGCCGCAACGAGGAACTGGCCCGCGCCAAAAGCTCGCTCATGGACCCAGTTGTCGAGGAGTATTCAGGCAAAGGCGCCGAGATCGAAAGCACGATCAAATACGGCAAGATTGTCGATGTGTTGTGTGATGTCGCCACAGAAAGCAACGCGACTCAGATGTTTGTTGGCCGTGACGGGGAATCCTCGCTCAGCTCGCGGGTCTTCGGGTCGGTCGCCAGTTCGCTGGCGCAATGTTCCCCGGTGCCGTGCACCATCGTTCCATAATAAAAAATCAAAACAGTAGGGATAGTAGAATGTTTCACAAAATTGCATGTGCAACCGGAGTTGCAGCGGCCACGAGCCTGCTGTCGGCACCCGCGTTTGCCCAATCGCTGGACGAAAAGGTCAATCAGGTCTTTGCCAGCTCAACAGGCTGGTTCGTCAGCCTGATCTTCAGCCCCTTCCCCGGCACATCCTTTCCTTGGATCGTGGCGTGGCTGGTTGTCGCGGCGACCATCTTCACCCTCTATTTCGGCTTCATCCAGTTCAGGGCGTTCCGCCATTCGATCTCATTGGTCAAAGGGGATTACTCGGATCCAAATGACGCCGGCGAAGTCAGTCACTTCCAGGCTCTGGCCACGGCGTTGTCCGGCACCGTTGGTCTGGGTAACATCGCCGGTGTGGCGGTGGCCGTGGGCATTGGCGGGCCGGGGGCAACCTTCTGGATGATCCTGGCCGGCCTGATGGGTATGGCCTCGAAATTCACCGAATGTACGCTTGGTGTGAAATACCGGAATGAATACGAAGACGGCACGGTTTCAGGTGGTCCAATGTATTACCTGACCAAGGGCTTTGCCGAACGCGGCGCGCCGGGTGGCAGAATCCTGGCTATCATGTTCTCGGTCTTCTGTATCCTTGGTGCACTGGGCGGCGGCAACATGTTCCAGGCCAACCAGGCCCATGCTCAGATCACTAACGTGGTCGGGGACTACCCGGGCTGGATTACCGGTGTGATTTTTGCCGGTGTGGTCTTTGCCGTTATTGTCGGTGGTCTGAAATCCATCGCCAAGGTCACCGAGAAAGTCGTACCCATCATGGGCGTCCTGTATGTGGTCACCGCCCTGATCATCATCCTGATGAACTATGACAAGATCGGCTGGGCTTTCGGCCAGATCTTTGACGGGGCCTTCACCGGTCTTGGTGTCGCTGGCGGCATGGTTGGCGCCCTGATCCAGGGCTTCAAGCGGGCTGCCTTCTCGAACGAAGCGGGCGTTGGTTCGGCTGCGATTGCCCACTCGGCGGTGCGCACCAAAGAGCCGATCACCGAAGGGTTCGTTTCGCTTCTGGAACCGTTCATCGACACCGTCGTGATCTGTACCATGACAGCACTGGTGATCATCATCACCGGGCAGCTGATCTCGGACGCAGAAACCGGCATGTATATGCTGAACGAAGCAGGATCAGCCATTGCGACGGTTGACGGCAATTCGGGTGTGGCACTGACCTCGGCGGCGTTCTCGTCGGCCTTTGGATGGTTCAAATACATCCTCGCCATCGCCGTGATCCTGTTTGCCTTCTCCACCATGATCAGCTGGTCCTACTATGGCCTCAAGGCCTGGACCTACCTGTTCGGCGAAGGCAAGACGACCGAACTGGTCTTCAAGATCATCTTCTGCATCTTCGTGATCATCGGTGCCGCCGCCAGCCTTGGCCCGGTCATCGACTTCTCGGATGCGGCGATCTTTGCTATGGCCGTGGTCAACATCATCGGCCTCTACGTCCTGATGCCGATCGTGAAACGCGAGTTGAACAGCTACATGTCGCGCCTGCAATCGGGTGAGATCAAGAAGTTCCACTGATCGTTGGGTCACAGAGCATAGAAAAGGGCCGGTCGTTACCGGCCCTTTTTACGTGTCATGCCATGCGGCCTTGTGCGTTCAGGCCGCGGTAAACCCTGCATCCAGCGAGGCAATCACCCGGTCCACTTCGGCCTCGCTGATCGTCAACGGTGGAGACATCAGCACATTATGCGCCCCCAGCCGTACCATCGTCCCCGTCTCATAGGTTGCCTGATGAATACGCTTCATCGTCTCCGCATCCATCGGGGTTTTGGCGGCCTTGTCCGAAACGATCTCGATCCCGTGCATCAGCCCGTGCCCGCCGCGCACATCGCCGATGATGTCATGTTTTTCAGCAAGCCCCAGAAGGCCTTCATGCATTTGAGCACCACGCGCCGCCGCATTGGTCTTGGTGTCCAGCCGCAGGGTTTCGGACAGGCAGGCGACAACCGCCGCCGCGCCCACCGGGTGGGCGGAATAAGTGTAGCCCGTCCAGATCGACCCATCGGGTCCGGCATTCTCAAACACGTCCGCCACCTTGTCGCTCAGCAGCACACCACCGACCGGGAAATAGCCGCTGGTGATGCCCTTGGCGATGGTCATCATGTCAGGCTTCACGCCCCAATGGCGCGCACCGGTCCAGTCTCCGGTGCGGCCAAAGCCACAGATCACCTCGTCACTGATCATCAGGATACCGTAGCGGTCACAAATCTCGCGCATATGTTTCATGAACGACGCATCCGGCACGATCACCCCGCCCGCGCCCTGAATGGGCTCCATGATGAAGGCGGCGATGGTGCTGGGATCCTGGAATTCAATCTCATCCACAAAGGCCGCCGCGATCTTTTCAGCCAGTTTCACAGGGTCCGTTTCATCATACGGATTGCGATAAGTGTAAGGGCTGGGCAAGTGATAGCAGCCGGGCAGCAGCGGCTCGTATGTGATGCGGAAGCGGTTGTTACCGTTCACTGACGCACCGCCCCAATGGGTGCCGTGATAGCCCTTCTTCAGGCTGATGAACTTGGTGCGCGTCGGCGCGCCCCGCAGGCGGTGATACTGCCGCGCCATGCGCAGGGCGGTGTCGACGGCATCAGACCCTCCCGAGGTAAAGAACACCCGCGTCATGCCGTCCTCGGCAAAGAACTCCTGCACCGCATAAGAGGCCTCGATGGCGGGCGGATTGCTGGTGCCCGCAAAGGCAGAATAGTAGGGCAGGTCAAACAATTGATCGGAAATCGCCTGTTTCACTACATCGTTGGAATAACCAAGGTTCACACACCAAAGCCCACCCACCGCATCGACAACGCTATGCCCGTCAATATCGGTAATCTCGACACCTTTGGCCGCCTTGATGATCTTGGGGGCATTCACCTGCTGATCACCGGGGTGACCCATCGGGTGCCACAGATGGCGGGCATTCATCTCACGCAGGAAATTATCGTCTTTCATAGCATCGCCTCCGACTGTCAGGATTTGATCAAAACCCTGACAGGGGCGGCACATCCTGTCCAGCGGATTCGAGCACCCATACCCCTTTGGGGGCGGGTCCAAGATGGCGCAGAAATCGCGGAATGCGGCCTTGAGTCCGGGCGGTGGCTGTTAGAACCCCGGTGTCCCTGTGTCCTCAGGGTGATCCCGCAAATGGCGCTGTTTGATCGTGGCCGAGGTTTCGCGGCTATCATCGTGGCTCCACCCCGGCGGCATCACGCAATACATCAACCGATCCCGCCAGCTTAAACCTGGTTGCCGCACATCGCGCCAGATCCCGACCCATTCATGAAACGCCACCCGGATCGGGTTGAACGTCCCCAGATTGCGCACCAAACCGTAATCCGGTTTCTCTTCCTTCAACTCGGGCACAAAAGTGCCAAACATCTTGTCCCAGATGATGAAGACACCGGCATAGTTGGCATCCAGATACCGCGCATTGCGCCCGTGATGCACGCGGTGGTGGCTGGGCGTGTTCATCACCGCCTCAAACCATCTGGGCAATTTACCAATCGCCTCAGTGTGAATCCAGAACTGGTAAATCAGGTTCAGCCCGCCACAGAACAGCACCAGTGCGGGATGAAATCCCAACAGGATCAGCGGCGCGCGCACCACCATCATGAAGGTGAATGTACCCGTCCATGTCTGGCGCAATGCCGTGGTCAGATTGTAATGCTGGGACGAATGGTGGTTCACATGGCTGGCCCAGACCCAGCGGATGCGATGGCCGAAGCGATGCACCCAATAATACCGCAGATCATCCAGCACAAAGCAGAGCAGGATCACGCCGACAGATGTGCCCAGATCAATCGGCGTGATCTCCCACAACAGCAGGAAGAACGCCCAGGCAATAAAGCCCAGCAGAATACCGCTGGCCACACTGCCCGCACCCATGATCAGGCTGGTCACCGCATCGCGCGTTTCATACCGCCCGCCACGGCGCTTGATCACGATCCAGACCAGCTCGATCAGGATCGCGGCGATGAAAAACGGCACAGCCAGTTGGGTGACGTCCGGGTAGCTGATCATGTCGGTCATGGGGTGCTCTCCATCAGCGCGGGCCAGCGCGCCACTTCTTCGGCGTCCAGCGCAAGATCAATCCGGGGGGCTGTATAATCAGGCAAGTCGATCTTGAGGCCGGTCGGCGTGCGCGCCACCTTCGCGCCATCCAGATATCGCGCCGTGCTGTCGGCCCCCATGGGCCAGACGATCCCGTGGCCTTTTTTGGTATCCACCAATGCGGCAAGGTGATCGTGGCTCAGCACCACACGGATTGGCACATCCTCGGGAAATTCATCCAGCCATGCGGCGCGCGCCTCGGCCACATCGCCAAACAGCTTGCGCTGCGACAGGCCCAGCACATGCAGCAACAGGGCGATTCCCGCAATGCCCAGCACGACCATTGGCACAAGGATGGTTAATGGCATGATCTGTTCCTCATGCCCTTAGTTACGCAAAATCGCTCGCGCGGAATCAAGGGTGACGTTACGCCCCGGCGCGCTCCAGCGCCTGGTCAAGGTCGCGGATCAGATCGCCTGCATCCTCAATCCCGACACTCAGGCGCAACAACCGGGGATGCACCGGAAACCCCTCGCCCGAGACGGTCTTGCGATGCTCAATCAGGCTTTCGACCCCGCCAAGGGATGTCGCGGGATAAAACACCTCGCAAAACCGGGTGACATCAATCGCGGTCTGTTCACTGCCTTTGACGATGATCGACAACATCCCGCCGTAGGCCCCGCCGGTCTGGCGTTTGGCAATGGCGTGGCCCGGATGCGAGGGCAGGCCGGGATACATCACCGCCTCGATGCCCGGATGCGCCTCAAGATGCGCTGCGACAGCCAGCGCATTCTCCGTCGCCCGTTCGTAGCGCAACATCAGGGTGCGCATCCCCCGGATCAACAACCATGCATCAAAGGAATGCAGCACCGTACCCTGTAGCTTGCGGATATGCGCGATCTCCTCCCAATACGCCCCCGTATGTTTGACCGACAGGACACCGGCGGTCACATCCGAATGCCCGTTCAGATACTTGGTGGCCGAATGGAACGAGATATCCGCACCCAAATCCAACGCCCGCACCGCACAGGGCGGCGTGCCGGTGCAATCGGTGAACAGTTTGGCCCCGGCCGCATGGGTAATCTCGGCGGCTGCGGCGATATCGGTCACATCCCAGTTGGGATTGTTCGGCGTCTCGGCCCAGACCAGGAGCGTTTCACCGGGACGCAGCTTACTGGCCATATCGTCCAGATCACCAGCGGCATAGTAACTGACGTCCAACCGATCCTTGGCAGCAAATGTCTGAAACTGGTCCAGCACACCGTGATACATCACCTCGGGCACCACTACATGGGCATGGGCGGGCAAATGTTCTATCACCGCGGTGCAGGCCGACATGCCTGAGGCGAACAGCATCGCGCTGTCTGCCCCTTCCAGATCTGCGATGATCGCTTCGGCCTGTTCGGTCGTCGCATTGCTGTCGCGGCGATACATATAGGATTTGCGCAGCTCGTAACTGGAGTCGCGGGCATAGGTGGCCGAAGGCTGAATGGAGGGCACAATCGCGCCGGTCTCTTCATCAAGATAGCGCAAGGCCTGTGCCAGTTTGGTGGCAGGCGACAGGGTTTGATTGCTGCGTGACATGGGCATCCCTCCGGGGCTTGGACCGGGCGACCCTAGCCGCCAATCAGTGCGCCTTCAACCGCCCCTCGCGCCAGGCCAAAAGCCCGGCACCTGCCAGAATGATGCAGGTGCCGATGATCGATACAGCATCCGGGATCACCGCGAAAACGGCAGCATCATAAAGCGCGGCAAAGACAAGCGCGGCATAGAAAAACGGCGCAACAAAACTGGCATCTGCGCGCGCCATGGCATTCACGAAACAGGCCTGTGCGCCTGCCATCAGAAACCCGATCCCGGCCAGCGCGGCCCATTGGGAAGGCGTCGGCGCCTGCCAGACAAACAAAACTGCCACCGTGGCAATGATCAAGCCGATCACGTTGTTGACCAACAGGATCTGCAACGGATTTTCCCGCCCAGACAACAGTTTGATCGCAATCAGTTCGCTGCCCATCAGGATCGCCGCGCACAGTGCCAGCAAGGCCCCAAACTCCAGCGCGCCACCACCGGGTCGGGTCAGGACGGTCGCCCCGACAAGGGTAATAACCGCCGCGCTCCACCGCACCGGCCCCACCTTTTCACCCAAAAGCGGGATCGCCAGCATCATCCCGAAGACCGGGTTGAGAAAACTGATCGCCGTCGCGTCCGACAAGGGGATAAAGGCCGCCGCCGCAAACATCAGGCTAACCCCGCCCCAACCCAATAGAGACCGGATCACATGCAACTTCACATGCACCTTTGTGAACCGGGGCCGCATCACTGCCGTCACCGCGCCAATGGCTAAAAGGGCAAACAGAAACCGCCCATGACTGATCTGAAGCGCATGCATCTCGGGGCCCAACGCGCCCGTGCCCAAGGCCTTGGCCAACAGGGTGGTGCCCGCCGCAAAGGCCGACGCCGCGAGGGTCAGGAACACCGCAAGGGCCGGGTTCGGTGTGATGTTTGACAGCATAGGCGCTTCGTGCACCTGCTCTGTCGTGGGCACAAGCCAAATCACCCGGCCGCCCGGGAATGTCTCTACGGACGCGGGAAAGGTTGTGGCAAATATAGGGTATCCGCCAGCCGATTCAGCTGTGTTTTGCGCAGATAAAGCGGGGCGGGTGTGTAGTTCTGCTTGAACGCACTACCGTTGTAAACCTCGGGTACAGTCTGGTACAGTTGGTCATAATGTACGCGTGACCCGTCCCAGGCATAGGCACGGTGCAGGTTGATCCACAACAGACTTCTGATGCGCGTTGTCGGTTCCAGCGACTGGATTTCGAGATTTCCTATATCCAACCGCTCAAGCGATTTGGTCCGTGTCAATGGCTCCAGATCGCGGACGAGACTATTTCCAATATTTAAGTTTCTTAAGCTCTTATGTTCTGCGAGGGGTGAAAGGTCTTCCACCCTGGTATTGCGCAGGGTCAGATGCTCCAGCAGAGGCAGTTGAGCAATCGTAGCCAGCGAGGAAATCTCGGTGTCCGTCAGATCGAGAAACCACAGGTCTGGCAGTTTCAGGATGCTCTCGGGCACAGTGCGCAGATACGCAAGCCCGCTGAGATCAAGAACTGTTTTTGAGGCTTCGATGGTGGCGTCAATGCGCTGTTCGGCCTCTGCGAAATCCTCGCGCGCAAGCTGCATGGCTTCGTATTGTCGAGGCGTGAGCCCGACCAACCCCACCACAGCCAGAACAATAACCAGATATGTGAATGCCCTCATCGGTCCCTCTTGAATTTTTTTGTCGTGATATATTGTACAGATTCGGCCGAACACCCAGCTATCGCAAACGTGAAAAAAGTTCAGAACACCAGGGCAATCTTTATGCTGCCTGACCAATGTCGTTTTATGACTTCACGCCACAGCGCGAAACGGTTATGCCTGCCACATGATCAAACGTTTCACATGTGCCCGGATTCGACGCCGACGCAGCTAACGCCCGTCGTCTTTGTTTCTGTTTGATCCCGGCGCATTGCGCCACACCCCTCAAATCATTGACTTGGCCCTGCCCTTGCGGCACTCAAAGGGCTTCTGACCAAAGGATACGTCCCATGATCCCGTCTGTTCTGCCCACCTATGCACGTGCCCCTCTGACCTTTGTCAAAGGGGAAGGCTCCTGGCTGATCGAGGCGGATGGGCGACGCTTTCTGGATCTGGGGGCCGGTATTGCCGTAAACGCCTTGGGCCACGCGCATCCCGCGCTGGTGGAGGCGCTGACCACACAGGCGAATGCGCTATGGCATACATCGAACCTCTATCATATCCCCCAGCAACAGGCGCTGGCCGACAAGCTGGTCGATGCCACTTTTGCCGATACGGTATTTTTCACCAATTCCGGCACAGAATCCTGTGAACTGGCAGTCAAAATGATCCGCAAGTATTTCTATGAGAAGGATCAGCCCGAGCGGGTGAATATCCTGACCTTCGATGGATCGTTTCATGGCCGCTCGTCTGCAGGTATCTCGGCTGCCGGATCCGAGAAGATGACCAAGGGTTTCGGCCCGCTGCTGCCCGGATTCGTGCACCTGCCCTGGGGTGATCACGACGCGCTTGAGGCGGCCATCGACACCACCACCGCCGCCATTCTGGTAGAGCCTGTGCAGGGTGAAGGCGGTATTCGCCCCCTGCCCGATCAATGCCTGAAGGGCCTGCGCGATCTGTGTGATCAACATGGGTTGCTGTTGGTTCTTGACGAAGTGCAATGCGGCATGGGCCGCACAGGCAAGCTGTTCGCCCATGAATGGGCCGGGATCGAACCGGATATCATGATGGTCGCCAAGGGCATTGGCGGGGGCTTCCCCCTGGGGGCTGTTCTGGCCACCGAAGATGCAGCCTCGGGCATGACGGCGGGCACGCATGGCTCCACCTATGGCGGCAACCCGCTGGCCTGCGCAGTGGGTTGTGCGGTGATGGATCATGTTGCGACATCCGACGCCCTGAACCATGTCATACGTGTCTCGAGCCAGTTTCGTCAGGGCCTTGAAGGACTGATCGCCGCGCATCCTGATGTGTTCGAGGCGGTACGCGGTACCGGTCTGATCCTTGGCCTCAAATGCAAAGCGGCCAACACCGACGTGCTGAACGCCTGCTATGACGCCAATCTCATCACCGTTCCTGCCGCCGACAATGTGATCCGCCTGCTGCCGCCTTTGAACATCTCGGAAGATGAGGTGGCCGAGGCGCTGACCCGACTGGACACAGCCGCGCGTCAAGTCAGTGCCGCCTGATCTTTCATTGTTCCCCAAATACTCACATTCCACGGCCTGTCCGAAAGCACTCCCATGACTCATTTTCTTGATATCCATAAAACCGACCCTGCCGATCTGCGGGATATGATCGACAACGCCCGGGCCATGAAAACCGCCCGCGGCAACCGGCCCTGCGGTGCCGTGGATGATGACGAACCGCTGAAAGGGCACATGGTTGCCCTGATCTTTGAAAAGCCCTCGACCCGCACCAGGGTCAGCTTTGACGTGGGCGTGCGCCAGATGGGCGGCGAAACCATGCTGCTGTCGGGCGCCGATATGCAGCTGGGACATGGCGAAAACATCGCCGATACCGCCCGCGTGCTCAGCCGCTATGTCGATCTGATCATGATCCGGACCTTCGATGAATCCGTCCTGCTGGAAATGGCCGAATATGCCGATGTGCCGGTGATCAACGGGCTGACCGATCGCACGCATCCCTGTCAGATCATGGCAGACGTGATGACCTACGAGGAACATCGCGGCCCGATCAGGGGCAAGAAAGTGGTGTGGTCCGGGGATGGTAACAACGTGTGTTCTTCTTTCCTGCACGCGGCCGGGCAATTCGGGTTTGATCTGACATTCACCGGTCCGGCCCAGCTTGACCCCGAGGATGAATTCATGGGCCTCGCGCGCAAGGCCGGCAGCAAGATCACGATTGAACGCGACCCCTTCAAGGCGGTTGAAGGTGCCGATCTGGTGGTTGCCGATACCTGGGTGTCGATGCATGACAGCCAGTCCACCAAGGAGCGCCGCCACAACATGTTGCGCGGCTATCAGGTAAACGAAGGCCTGATGAGCCATGCCAAACCCGACGCGCTGTTCATGCATTGCCTGCCCGCCCACCGCGAGGAAGAGGCCACAAGTGCCGTGATGGACGGTCCCCATTCGGTGATTTTTGATGAGGCCGAAAACCGGCTACATGCGCAAAAGGCTATTATGCGCTGGTGTCTTGGGGTCTGACCACTGACACATTATATAAGATGGGCCGGCGGCCAGCGAAAAAGGCGTTTTTCCTGATCGCTGATCGTCGATTCAAACCATCGCATGAACGTGTTGAGGGAAGGGCGCATCATCCCCGGCAGTGTCACCATATAGTATCCGATATCCGGTATGGGATCGTCGAAAAGCGCCACAAGTCGACCGTCCCGCAGTTCGTCGGCAATAAATGGCGGTGCCGTCGCTCCGATCCCGTCGCCGCGGCGTATACCGTCCAACAGCATATTCCCCGGCAGCCTGACGACGTTGCGCTTTGTGTCGGGTGATATCCCGACCTTTTCCAGCCACAGATCAAACTCGACCGAGGCATGTTCCTGCAGAATGGGATAGTCGAGAATTTCAGCTGGTTCCTTGAAGTTGCGATCTCCGACCAGCTTTCTGGACGCAACCACGGTCAGGCACCCGGGCAGTAGCAACTGGCATTCCAGACCTGGCCATTTCCCGGTGCCGTAACGGATAGCCATGTCAACGCCACCCGGGCGCAATTCGACCGCCTCGATGGTCGAATCGATATTTAACTCGATTTCCGGATGGGCCTCGACGAAGGCTGCAAGGCGTGGCATCAGGAAGGCGTAGGAAAACATCGGCGTGGCCGAGACCAACAGCGGTCTGGCGGCCTCGGCCTGTGTCATGTCTTCGGTCAGCGATGCGATCCTTGCGAACGCCTCGCCCAATCCGTTGGCCAGAAATTCCCCCTGCTGCGTCAGATTGATACCGCGCCGCTCGCGGATGATCAGCCGTGTGCCAAGTTGGCGTTCAAGAACCCTTATCTGCTGGCTTACGGCAGAATGGGTGACGTTCAGCGCCTCTGCTGCACGGCTTAGATTGCGGTATTGCGCGGTTGCGCAAAATGCCCGCAGCGCGGTCAGGGAGGGAAGCTGTCGCCAATTCATATATTAGATAATCTTATATCTGAGGAAAATTAACAACTAGGTATAAAACTCATTACCGCACATTCTGACAGCCATGAAGATGGCACATTCAGGAGAGAGCGATATGACGAAAATAACCATTCTGGGGCTTGGCTCGATGGGGGCTGCACTGGCCCGGTGTCTGATTGGGGCGGGGTATGATGTCGGCGTCTGGAACCGAACTGCCGCCAAGACAGGGCCATTGGCCGAACTTGGGGCGACAGCTTTTGAGACCGTGGAGGCGGCGGTTGGGTTTGCCGATCTGTCGATCTTCTGCATCAAGGGTCACCGCGAAACTCTGGCGCTGGTAGGCGACCTGACCAAACCGATCAAAGGCAAGGTCATCTGCGATTGCAGCACGGGCGATACGGCGGATGCCGAAACCCTTGCCGCACTTCTTGAAGAGCGCGGCGCGGGTTTCCTGCTTGGCATGATCAATTCCTACCCTTCGGGCATTGGCGGTGAAGATACTGCGATCCTTACCGTTGGACACAGTCATGCATGGGACGCGTATGGGGATGTGATCCGCACAATGGGTGGTAAATCTGCACTTGTCGGTGATCGCCCTGCGTCACTGGCTGCCTTGTTCGCCGGGCTTTTCTCGGTCCGGCAGGGATTCATGTTTGGCATGATTTACGGGGCCCTCGTCTGCAAAAAAGCGGGGATTCCGATGCAGGTCTTTTCTGATCAGATCCCGGCCTCGCTGAAAATGGTGCACGACTACTACGCCTTGTTTGAGCGGACCGTTCCGCCTGAGGATTTCGACAATGCCGAAGCCTCAATGCAGGTTTATGCGCTGGCTCAACACGATGCCCTCAAAACCTTCCAGTCGCTTGGCGCTCCTGATGACTTCATCGACCTGATGTACCGCAATACCAAAGCAGCGTGCGATGATGGTTTTGCTGACAAGCAAATGACCGCTCTGACAGCTTATATGGCGACCTGAGACATCTCCCCCCTGTTTCAGCCACTTGCGCCGGTCAGGTATTCCAATAGGTTGGTCCGCATGGGTGCAAACGGGAGGGCAGCACTTTATGCCAAAGGCACAAATTGGCGTCTACGGGCTTGGCACAATGGGCAGCGCGCTGGCCCTGAATATGGCCGAACAAGGCTTTGATGTGGCTGTCACCAATCGCGAGGTCGATTGGATTGCCAGGTTCATTGCCGAGGCCGGGGAACTCACCCCACGGCTGCACCCGCATGAGACATTAGATGCCTTCGTGGCGGACCTTAAAACCCCTCGTGTGATCCTGTTCATGATCCCTTCAGGCAAGCCGATGGATATGATGATCGACGCGGTGGCCCCGCTTTTGTCACCCGGCGACACGATCATCGACGGCGGCAATGCGAATTTCCACGACACCCGCCGCCGCTCGGCTGCACTGACCGAACAGGACATCCATTTTGTCGGCATGGGGGTTTCGGGCGGCGGGCACGGCGCGCGGTACGGACCGTCGATGATGGTTGGGGGCACCGATCACAGCTGGACCCAACTCAAGCCGATCCTCACCGCCATTTCCGCCAAGTTCGAGGGCGATCCTTGTGTCGATCACCTTGGCCCCGATGGCGCGGGCCATTTCATCAAGACAGTCCATAACGGCATCGAATACGCCGAAATGCAGGTGATCGCCGAAATCTACGGCCTTTTGCGCAACGGCGCGGCATGGACCCCATCCGAGATCGGAGAGATGTTTGCCGACTGGGACAAGGGTCCGCTGAAATCCTATCTGATCGAAATCACTGGCAAGGCTCTGCAATATAGCGACCCTGTCACCGGCCACCCGATGGTCGATGCGATCAAGGACGCAGCCGGACAAAAGGGCACGGGCCGCTGGACCGTGGTCGAGGCCGTCCGCTTGGGCCAGGCCGCCAACATGATAGAAGCCGCCGTTGGCGCGCGCAGCTGGTCGTCGGAAAAAGAGACCCGCCAACAGGCCGAGGCTATTCTGGGCGGCGCGCGCGGGGCGATCACGCTGGGCTCCGCCACCATGGCCGAGGCATTCACCGCCGCGCGTATCCTTGGCTATGCCCAGGGCTTTCGCGTGTTAGCCGCCGCCACAGAAGAGTATAACTGGCCACTGAACTATGCCCGGATCGCCGAAATCTGGCGTGCGGGCTGCATCATCCGCTCGGCCATGCTGGATGATATCTCCGAAGCATTCGGATCGGACATGCCCGGCGGCCAGTTGATCCTGTCCCCCAAATTCGCCGAAACCCTTGCGCGCACCATCCCTGCCCTGCGTGAAGTCGTCGCCGCTGCTGTCACCACCGGTCACGCGGCACCGGCCCTCACCTCGGCGCTGTCATGGTATGACACGATGCGACAGGGGTTTGGAACGGCCAACATCATTCAGGCGCAGCGTGACTTCTTTGGCCATCACGGATTTGAACGGCTGGGCGAAGAGGGCAAGTATCACGGCCCGTGGTGGGACTGATCAGACTACTTCGGCGTCTTCCCGGTAAAACGGCCCACCTCACGATTCAACAATGTACACGATCCCGGCTTATGAATGACTGAAGCCATCAGATGTCCGTTTTGAGCCCACAGCAGAAGTGTCAAAATCGTGCTGCGTGCGCTCGCAGCACGAAAAATGCCGCAGGAACGCAAATTTCGGTGCCGCCGCGCAGCGAGGAAACCGGCCATTTATGCACGGCGTCAGGAACGATGCGAACTATCTGCCAAAAGCGCCATTGCCGCGCGAGCGGCTTCGTCCTCGGGCCTTTTCCGACTGGTGCTGGGCTGCGGCCCCAACGGCCGGAATCTGCGGATCTCTACACTCGGCGAGGTGGGTGTGGTTTCGCGAGATCAAGGTAGCTCCACCGTACCCTCCAAATCGGCTTGTGTTTTCGACATCACAAGAGCTTGGCACGTTGCGATGCATTCAGAGGAGATCGGCCATCGGTCCGGTGCCGGACCACGCCGTTAGACGAGCGATCCCAAATCCGAACCCACAGAAGGATAAGCACTGACCATCATCTTCAGATCGCTGGCCTTCAGGCCAAGGCGCATCGCCAGCCCGAAGAAATTGACCAGTTCGGCGTATTCCGGCCCGAACATATGCGCGCCGAGAACCTTTCCGGTTTCGTTGTCGATCAGAACCTTGGCGGCTGCATGGGTCTCGCCAATTCGCCGGTTGGAAAACCAGCCCGAAGTGTCGGTATGGACGGTGCGGAAATCCAGCCCCTGCGCGGTCGCCTCCTCCTCCAGCAGGCCCACCCGCACCAGTTCGGGGATGGTGAACACTGCGCTTGGGACGCCGCGATAGTCTGGCTCGACGGTGCCGCCTTTCAGCATGTTCGAGGCCGCGACCTTGCCCTCAAACACGGCCACTGGCGTCAGCGGCTGACCGGGCGAAGCGACCGCGTCACCGGCGGCATAGACCGCCGGGTTCGACACGCTTTGCAGATGCGGATGCACCGTGACACCCTTGCGTGTCGCCTCGATCCCGCCGGCGGCGAGGTCGAGATGGCCGATGGCGGCCTCGCGACCGGCACCATGCACGACGAGATCGGCCTTGATGTTCCGCGCGCCGTCAGGCCCGTCCACGGTGAGCGTCAGATTGCCGTCCGCGTTTTCGATGGACTGTGGCGCGGCTCTCGTCACAATCTCGATACCGATGGCGCGCGATCTTTCAGCCAGCATGGCGACGAGGTCCGGATCGAACTGTCGCAGCATCCGGTCGGAATGGTGCAGGATCGTCACCTGGCTGCCCGCCCGCGCGGCGATATGGGCAAACTCGAAGGAAATAAAGCCACCGCCGATGAAAAGGATGCGCTGGGGCAGCTCTGCAAGCTCCAGAAAGTCCGTGCTGTCGATCACATGTTCTGCGCCGGGCAAGCCGAGCGGGCGCGGCGCGGCCCCGGTGGCGATCAGGATGTGCCGACCCTGCAATCGCTCACCGCCCGCAAGTTGAACCGTGTTTTCGTTCACGAACCGGACATGGCCGTGAAGCGTCTCGACGCCGTTCTTCTTTAGCCCCGCCTCCATATTGCCCGGCACCGCGTCGGTGAAACTGCGCTTGTGCGCCATCAGATCGGCCCAGTTGATCGCCAGATCGCCTGCGTCAATCCCGCGCCCGCGCATCAGCCTTGCGGCATCAACCACCTCGGCACCCCGGCGCAGCATTTTCTTCGGATCGCAGCCCCTGAGTGCACAGGTGCCGCCATAGGGCAACTCGTCCACGATCGCGACCGACCAGCCGGCGGCGGCGCATTTGTTCGCCGCCGCGATTCCCGCCATGCCGGCGCCAATCACGATGAGGTCTTTGGTATTCGTCATGTGCTGCTCTCCTGTTTTTCGGGTCTGGCCATGAAGGGCCGGAATATCGCCGCCCCGGCCTGAAGCGCCTGGCCCGGTGTCAGGCGGAATCCATCACCGCCTGGCGCATTTTTCTCGCGCCATGCCTGAAGATGCGCGTCTGAGCAAAAGAGCAGCATTGAACGGCATTGCGTATCCGCCGCGCATCCGTCGACCGCGCTCACACCAGCCCAGACAACCGCGCCCTCCGGGTACACGGCCTCAATCGAAAGCCCGCTACCGCCGACGCGGACATCGATTTCGGCATCGCATTCCGGGCAACGGGAATAGGCCAGCACGGCGCTATCAATCATCGCGCCGACGCCGAGCGCATCAATGGCGCAGACGCACTTGGTCTTGCGGCCGGCGATGTCCACGCCATGAACGGAACAGCGCGACGTGAAGGGATAGGCGATCACAATTTCGCCGCCCTCCAGTACGATCAAGTCGCGCTCCCTCATATCTTCGAGAACAGCGCCGATATCGCCGCCTGTGATCCCGGCCAGATCCGCGCGCCTGGGCGCATCGCCGGTTTGCAGGTAGGCATCGAGGATTGCGTGATGCACGGCACGATGAACCGGCGGAAAATCGCCCCAGCGCTTGCGCATGCGCCAATCGGTCAGAAGCTTGCTCAGGGCTTCGCGCACCAGCGGATCCGATACGACCGAATGGTCAACCCCGGTGATCTCTGGCTCATTCCCGGGCGTCAGGTCGTTTGCGTCCTTCACGTTTTCCCCTCCTTCTCTGTCCTCGCCCCGCGCACTACCCGTGCCACGGGTAGGATCACGAAATACCCCACGCTCACCAGCACAAGCGCCCCGAGCGCGGTCAGTGTGGCCCACCGGCCCTCGCCACCGCTCAGCCAGGCGCGTAGCACGGAGGAAATTCGGTTGCCGGCATTGACGATTCGGCTTTCGACCATGACGTCGCCGAACACGACCCGGCCCCAGTAGAAGATGACATAGGCCGCGGCCGCCAGCAGCAGCGCGGCGCTGATCTTTCGCAAAATGACAGCGCCTTGCGGCGTCAGTTGGCCAAAACCGGCACCCGCCGTGGCAGCCGCGATCCCCAACGAGGACAGCACGGTGCCCATGCCCAAGGCATAGACCAGCATGTTCAGCGCCAGATCCAGCGGCGTCCCGGTCAGCGAAAAACCAAGCGCGGCCAGAAAGATCGGCAGTGTGCAAGACAGCGACAGAAGGCCATAGCCGATGCCGAAAACCAGGCTACCGTGGCGGTCGCTGACGGTCCGGCATACCTCACCGCCCGGCAAAGTGCTCCAGCGCAGATCCAGCAACGAGGCGCCGCCGACCGCCGCCAGCACCACCCCGACACCGAGCCCGACAACGGGCAGCAGCGGCCCCAGCCAGGCCGCGCCAAGCGCCAGTGCCGCGCCAGCCAGCCCGAAAATCACGATGAACCCGGCGGTCGCCAGCACTCCCGCGCGCAGGGCCGCAACTACCGGCATGCTGTCTCCGGCATCGTCCAGCCTCCGCGCGAACCAGGCCGGCAGCATCGCCCATCCGCAGGGATTGACCGCAGCTACCGCCCCGGCGGTGAAGGCGAAGAGAAGCGCCGGGGTCACGCCAAGCTCTCCCAATTCGAAGGCCGTGGGCCAGAGGCGGCGCTTCGCCTGCGCGCGTGGATTGCCGAATGTGGCCACTCGGTCAACGCCGCCCTGGTCTGCTCATAACCGACAGCGATCAATGCGTCCGACGATGCAAAGCTCAGAAGACTCGGCGCGATATCGAGCCTTGGAACCACGCGGAACACCTCCATGGCGGCGCAATGCACATCCAGCTCCAGCGCGTGTTTGCGGTGCATCGCAATCTCAAAGGAACGGCCGACGATCCCCGACCAGCCCGAGGGCGGCCTTGCGCAGGGATCGGCACAGGCGCATTCGATCATGAACGCCCGCGTGGCCCCCAGCCTTTTTGCACGACCCAGGGGTGCATTGTCGGCAATGCCACCGTCGACGTGCAGGCGCCCGTCGAGTTCGGTCGGAGGAAACACGCCGGGCAGGCTCATCGACGCCAGCAGCGGCTCGATCAGATCGCCCTCGCCTTCCCAGTAACACGCCTTGCCCGAGGCAAGATCGGTCGTCACGATGCTGAGCGGTATCTTCAGGTCCTCGAACCGGGTCACCGGCAACGCGCGGCGCAGGATGCGGCGCAGCGGCGCGAGGTTCAGAAACCCGGGTGCGGTGCGCGGGTGCAATGGCCAGCCCCAATTGGGGCGCACGGCCTTCCAAAGCCGAAACTCCCGCCAGAGCCGTTCCAGCCCGGCAAATTCGACACCGGCGGCAAGGAACGCCCCGTTCAGCGCTCCGATGGACGTGCCCAGGATCATATCGGGCTTGTGACCGGCCTCGGACAGCGCCCTGGCAAAGCCGACTTCCAGCGCACCATGACTGCCGCCGCCGCACAGAACCTGCGCGGACCGGGCGCGACCGGCGGGTGCCTTGCTAGCCATCGGTCGGAATCCGGCTTGGTGGATCGGGCTGCGGTTCATCCGCAAGCTCGCGCCGATCCGGCGAGGGGCGGCCCCGCAGCCAGCGCCGCGCCAGCACGATTGCCAGCAGCCCTCCGCCACTGGCCAGAGGCAGGGCATTGCCGCTCAGGAACGTGCCTATGGTGGCAAGCGACAGAACGCCCGCCAGCACCAGTAGCAGTGCCCCACAACAAACGATCTTTGCACCAATCAGCCAGAACCAACCTCTGTCGCCCATCCTTGCCTCCTATCCGGCGCAGCAGGAAAGTTTCGCCACGTCCATATCGAAGGTTTGCGCCGCCAGCTTCAGCCCCTCGACCGTTGTGAGATAGGGAAAAATCGTCTCGCCCAATGCCTTGGCGGTCATCCCGAACTTCAGCGCCATCGCCAGCGTCTGGATGCTGTCAGAGCCTTCCGGCGCAATGATCTGCCCGCCCAGCAGCCGGTCGGTTTTGGCATCCGCCACCAGCTTGATCAGCCCGCGCGTGTCCAGTGCTGCCAGCGCGCGCGGCACGTTGTCGAGTGTCACCACCGAGATCTTGACCTCGTGCCCTGCGGCAACTGCCTCGGCTTCGGAAAGGCCCACGCCCGCCACCTGCGGATCGGTAAACACCACCCAGGGCATGGTGGCGTTGTCGTAGCGATTGGCTTCGCCCGCCACGGCATTCTTTGCCGCGATCTTGGCACCATAGGCGGCCATGTAGACGAACTGGTCGCGGTCGGTCACGTCGCCCGCAGCATAGACCCCGGGCCTGCTGGTCTGCATGTCATCGCCCACCACGATCGCGCCCTGCGCGTTCAACTCGATTCCGGCGTCGGTCAGCCCCATGCCGTCGGTATTGGGCCGCCGCCCGGTGGCGACAAACAGCTTTTCCGAGGTGATCTCCAGCGGTTTGCCGTCCTTTTCAACGCAGACCGTGACCCCCGCCGCGTCCTGTCGGCAGGCGTCATAGGTGATGCCGCAATACATCTTGATGCCCTCGGCTGCGAAGGCGTCGGTCAGCGCCTGCGATACTTCCGGCTCGACCTGCGGCAACAGCCGCGAACGGCAGATCACCGAAACTTTCACGCCCAGCCGCGCCATCACCTGCGCCAGTTCGGCCCCGATATAGCCGCCGCCCAGCACCGTCAGGCTTTCGGGCAGCGCATCAAGTTCCAGCAGGGACGTGCTGTCGAGGGTCTCGACCGTCTCGATTCCGGGGATCGGGGCGATGGACGGTCGCCCACCGGTGGCAATCAGTACCCTGGGCGCGGTGAACAGGGCATCGCCGACGCGGATACCGCCGTCTTCAAACTGTGCGGCGCCCTCCATATAGGTGACGCTTTCGTATTCAGGCAGCAGATCGGCGTATTTCTTCTGGCGCAGCGTGCCGACAAGATCGCGCTTGGCTTGCACCAGCGCCGGCCAGTCGCTGACGCGACCCTCTGCGCTAAGTCCCGCAAAACGGCTGGCCGCCGCCGCGCCATGTTGTGTCTCCGCCGCGCGGATCATGAATTTCGACGGCACACAGCCGACATTGACGCAGGTGCCGCCGATGGTGCCGTGGCCGACAAGCGCCACGCGCTTGCCCTGATCGGCGGCGGTGATCGCGGCGGAAAATCCGGCCGAGCCGGCACCGATGACAATCAGGTCGTAGCCACCGTTTTTCGGAGTATCAGAGCTATCTTTCATGACAGGGTCTTTCTTTGCATAGGATCAGTTCAGATCGGTTTTTACAGGGACAGGATTGGACGCTGCCGCACGGCGCAGCCAGGCGGCGTAGAGCGCGACCGCCAGCGCGGCGGTCACTGAAAGACGCAACGCATAGCGGAACTCCAGCCAGATCAGCAGCACGGACAGCGCGATCACCACGGCGATGATCAGGTTCTTCGGGCACCGGCCCGGACGCCCGGCCTGAAGCCAGAGTGCATGCGCGACAACGCCCAATGAGGCAAACAGCAGCGGAAACAGCGCGTAGTCGAGCCAGCCGACAACGGCGGACAGGCCGACACCCGCCACGATCACCACCAGAAACGGGGTGAAGCAGCAGATCGCGGCAATGACACTGCCGATCAGGCCACGGCGCAAAAGGGTTTTGTCGTTCATGAATGTCTCCACAATCGAGCCTGAGCGATCAGGCAGCGTATTTTCAGGCAAGGCGGCATCAGTGCCAGGCGGCGGGTTTTCGGGGCGCTACGAGTCGGACGCGGCGGCGTCCAGCACCCGGCCCGGATATCCATATTGCATCGGCGCTTCGGCGATTGCCTCGGGTGTGGTGATCGCATCGTCATAGGACAACAGGAACACGATCTTCTCGGCCTCCTGGTCATAGTCACCCTCAATGATCTCCACGCTTTCAATGGATCTCACGGCGTCGGCCGCGATATAGGGACAGGAAGGGCAGAACAGTTCGCTCACCTCGATCCGGGCCTGTTGTTCCGCCGCCAAAGCGGCACTGCCGGTCAGAAGCAGCGCGGTGATGGCGCTTGTCAGGGTTTTCATCGGTCGTCCTTTCGTCAATAGCTCAGGATATAGGGAGTGATGTAGGGAAATATCATCGCGATCGCCGTGACCACGGCCGCCAGCCATAGCGACGCTTTCATCAGCTTGCGGTTCACCGGTCGGGCGCAAACCGTGCCGTCGGCGCATTCGCCCGCTTCGGCCCGGTGGACTTTCCAGAAGCCCCAGCCGATGAAGGCGCTGGCGACGCCGAAGGTATACCATTTGTAGGCATACAGCGCCGTCAACTGCGCGATCCAGACACCGCCGACCCCAAAACTGACCAGCACGAGCGGTAGGATGCAGCACGAGGTCATCGCCAGCGCGCCAAAGAGGCTGCCCGCTGTGGCAACCCGGCCGCCGGTATCGCCGGTACTCTCACGCTGAGTTGACAGCGTCTCTTGCGAAATCGACATGAAGAACCCGATCCTGTGTTGTCTTCGATTCGTACCGGTTCTACAGTCTGTATCTACTACAGGCGCAAGGAGTTTTTTGGCGATGAGCATCACAAACACGGGAACGGCGCTGATGCGGGCCGGGCTGGCGCGCGAAACCGGCTGTAATCTGGAAACGATACGCTATTACGAAACCATCGGCGTGATGCCCGATCCGCCGCGCACATCCGCCGGCCATCGACTCTATGACAGCACCCACGTTGCCCGACTGCGCTTCGTCATGCGGATGCGCGAGCTTGGCTTCACGCTGGATGAAGTGCGCGGCTTTCTGGCGCTGACTGACGGCGGCACCCAGACCTGTGCCGAAGTACAGGAGCGGACCGAAGCCCATCTGGTGGGTGTCCGCGCCAAGATCGCCGATCTGCAACGCATCGAACGGGTGCTGGCGCAAACCGCCGCGCAATGTTCGGGCAAGGACGTGCCCGATTGCCCGGTGCTGGATGCGCTGACGCTTTGAGACCGACTCAAACCTGCGGTTCGGTGCGGGATATCCAACGCGCGAAGCGGCGCCATCCGCAGCATGCCTTTGGTGTCGCCCAGTCCATGGACATTTTCCGGGCCTTACAGGACCGAAATTGCACCTTGGCGTCCGGCACTGGACAACTGGAAATCCAAATTCCCCAGTCGTCAGGACCGGAAGAACCTTCAGAATTATCGGTCGAGTCGCCTCATGTCAGAACCGGATGACCGATTTCTTCGTGTTCGGTAAAGCAATCCGAATGATCGCGTACTACTTGAAGGACACGACAATCGGCCACGCTGTCCCCACGGCATTCCGTGATCATGCGTTTGAGTTTCGCCTGCAGCGCCTTAAGCCGCTTGAGACGCTGCTCCACTTGTTTCAACTGCCGCTGCGCGATGGAATCGGCGTCGGAACAGGACTGTTGCGGGTTGTCGGCAAGCGACAGAAGTTCGCGAATGGCATCAATGGGAAAACCCAGCTGACGAGCATGACGAATGAACGCCAGCCGGTCCAGATCGACCGGATGATAACGCCGCTGCCCGCCCTCTGTGCGCTCTGGTCATTCGTGTCGGTGTTGTTGAAGGCGATCTTGGCCCAAGTGTCGACGCCGACGTAGTTGTCGTAGTTCGTGTAGCCCACGAAGCGGGGCAGTCGCGGCTGATCGACGATACCGTTCGCTTGTCGGGGATCGCTCAGCATTTTTCAGAAATACATCGCGAAGCACCGACACCGGCCGCCCAGCCATCCGGCTCGAACGGCAGCAAGGTCCGCGTCTCGATGGTTAAACCCGACCGCGGCGAAGGGGCGGTTTGGATTCGGCGTCTCGTAGCGTGGTTCAACGACCGCTTCGACGACATGAGCTGCATCGCAGCGACAGCCATGCTGCTAAAGCGAGGATTTTCTGCGTGAGCAATAGCTGCGCCAGCAAAAGGCGGTTCTGTCCCGCCTAAACTGACCTTCGCCGCCTTTGAGTTTTAAACCCCGCATCTGTGCACCCGCGAAAGCCAACTGCGCAAAAATGCGGGGCGTTTGTACAAAGTCAAACATCACGAGCCATCACTCCACCGGCCAAGCGCATCCTCATCTTCGTCCTTTGCGGCCACCCAATCGGCCCCATCCCGGGTCTTTTCTTTCTTCCAGAACGGCGCACGAGACTTGAGGTAATCCATCAGAAACTCAGCCGCCTCAAACGCATCCACCCGGTGGGGGGCAGAGGTGGCCACCATCATGATCATGTCATTGGCATGCAGTGGCCCATGCCGGTGGATAACCAGAACATCACCCAAATTCCAGCGGCCCAGCGCCTCTTTGGCAATCCCGCGCAGCGCGCTTTCGGTCATGCCCGGGTAATGCTCGATCTCCATCACCTCAAGACCACCGGCGATATCGCGTACAATGCCGCTAAAGGTGACAACCGCGCCCATGCCGTTCTGCCGGGTGGCAAAGGCATCGGCCTCGGCCCCGAATTGGAACGGCTCGGATTGTACGCGGATATCCATCGCTTAACCCCCCGTCATGGGCGGGAAAAACGCCACCTCGCGCACGCCATTCAACGACGCGTCAAAGCTGGTCAATTCCTGATCCACGGCGACACGCAACGCTTCCAAATTGGCAAAAGCCGCCTCATATCGCGGCGCGCGCACCCGCAATTCTTCGACCAAATCCATCACGGTCGCGGCCGTGGTCTCAACCTGATCCTTGGGATGTCCGATCCGTTCGCGCACCCAGGCAAAGTAAAGCACATCAATCATGGTCTATCCTTCAGGTAAGGAACTGATTTCTTGAAGTAATCAAACCCTGATATAAGCGTCATGGCGGCTGCGATCCATAGCATCCAGAACCCGATCCGCCCGGACCAGATCATGGCATGATAATACGCCCGCAGCCCGTTCACATCCTCAACCTCGCCCAGCATAACCTGATCAATCATCGCCTGGTCCATGCCAAAGCTGTGCATGACCAAATAGTGCTCGAAAATCCCACGGGAAAACAGGATCGCAATCGCCACCATCTGCGCCGTGGTTTTCCACTTGGCCAGTTTGGTGACCTTAAGTGTTCCCGCCGTATCCCCCAGAAACTCCCGCAGGCCTGACACGAACACTTCGCGGAACAGGATCACCGTTGCGGGCAACACCAGCCACGGGGTCCAGTAGACATCGGAGAAGCCGACAATCACCATCAGCGCGATCACCACCATCGCCTTGTCGGCAATCGGGTCGAGCATCGCGCCCAGCTTGGTGGTCTGTTTCCAGGTGCGGGCCAGATGCCCATCCAGCCAGTCGGTCAATGCCGCGCTGATAAACAGGACCAGCGCAAACCAATCCGCCCAGGGCCGATTGAAATAGAGAAACATCACCGCAAGCATGGGCGCGGCCAGAAGCCTCAGCACCGTCAGGATATTGGGAATGTTCCAGGTCATGGCAACTGTCTAGCCGGTATCTGAAGCCGGGGAAAGACGCCGACGCGCACCGACCCTAGCCATTTTCATGGAAATAATCATAGACCTTCTGCGCCAACGCGTCTGACACACCTTCGACCGCTTTCAGATCAGCCAGCGCAGCGCGCCCCACAGCCTTGGCCGACCCGAAATGCTGCAATAAAGCGCGTTTGCGTGCGGACCCGACGCCCGGCACGTCATCCAACGGCGTCGCCCCGACAGCCTTGGCGCGTTTGGCACGGTGGGTGCCAATGGCAAAGCGGTGCGCCTCGTCCCGCAAACGCTGTACGAAATACAGAACCGGATCATTGTGGCGCAGGGCCATCACCTGCTTGCCTATCCGGTGGAATTCTTCTTTGCCGTGATCGCGGTCCACACCTTTGGCAACGCCGACCATCGGGATATCTTCGACCCCCATTTCACGCATGATCTGGGCCACTGCGCTCACTTGCCCGGCACCGCCATCAATCAGTAGCAAGTCGGGCCAATGCCCCTCATCACGATCAGGATCATCCTTCAGCAAACGTTTGAACCGCCGGGTCAGGACCTCTTTCATCATGCCGAAATCATCTCCGGGCGTCAGGCTGTCCCCCTTGATGTTGAACTTGCGATAGTGGTTTTTCATAAAGCCATCCGGCCCCGCCACGATCATCGCACCAACGGCATGAGCACCTTGAATATGGCTGTTGTCGTAGACTTCGATCCGCTGCGGAGGCGCGTCAAGGTCAAACGCCTCGGCCAGACCTTTCAACAGTTTGCCTTGCGTCGCCGTTTCAGCCATCTTGCGGGCCAGGCTTTCGCGGGCATTGCGCAGCGCGCCATCAATCAGTTCGGCCTTTTCGCCCTTTTGCGGCACCAACAGGGTGATCTTACGCCCCCGTTTCTCGCTCAGGGCTGCCTGCATCAGATCATCGTTCTCAATCGGGTGCGACAGGATCAACTGTTTGGGGGGCTCTTTGCTGTCATAGAACTGACCGATGAAGGCTTCCAGTACCTCGGGTTTCCCCACATCCGGCCCGACGCGTGGGTAGAAATCACGGTTGCCCCAGTTTTGTCCGCCACGGATGAAAAATACCTGAACACAGGCTTGCCCCTTATCCAGATGCAGAGCGATCAGATCAGCCTCGTCCACGGTGCGCGGGTTGATGCCTTGCGCGGTCTGCACCTGGGTCAGCGCCTTGATCCGATCCCGCAGGGCAGCGGCGCGCTCAAATTCCATGGCCTCGGAGGCCTCTTGCATCTGCACGGCCAGTTTTTCCTGAATTTCGGTCGATTTACCCGCCAGATACCGTTCGGCATCGGCGACCTGCGTACCATACTCAGCCTTCGAGATATGCCCCACGCAGGGTGCGGTGCAGCGTTTGATCTGGTACTGCAGGCAGGGGCGTGTGCGGCTTTCAAACATCGCATCGGTGCAATTGCGCAGCTGAAACACCCGCTGCAATTGCCCCAGTGTCCGGTTCACCGCCCCGGCGCTGGCGAAGGGGCCGTAATACGCACCCTTTTCCTTCTTCGCCCCGCGATGCTTTTTGATCATCGGGAAATCATGCGTCTTGGTGACCAGGATATTCGGGAAGCTTTTGTCATCTCTCAGCAACACGTTGAACTTCGGTTTGAGCTGCTTGATCAGATTCTGTTCCAGCAACAGCGCCTCGGTTTCCGTGGCGGTGGTCAGGAACATCATCGAGGCGGTCGCTGCGATCATCCGTGCGATCCGGGGCGTGTGCCCGGTAGGCCGCGCATAGCTGGACACGCGCGCCTTGAGATTGCGGGCCTTGCCCACATAAAGCACCCGCGCCTGCGCATCGAGCATACGGTAAACACCCGGTGAGCCGTCCAGTGTCCTGAGATAAGACTGGATCACCTCATGGCCGGTTTTTGGGGCAATCTGCTTGTTCACGGGGCGGGTATGCTTTCAGATGTGATTCTCATGTGGTGCTGCAATCTTACCAACCCGGGGGCAAGTAAAAACCTGTCCACGGAACTTGTGGATAACTCTGCCGATAAGTTTCGCTGATCACGAAATTTCCTTTGTTTTTGGCTCAGTTCCCTAATGTGCCTATTTTTTAGGCGCTTTTATAAGTTACTGTTTTCACTTACTAAAAAACTTACCAAATGGCAAAACATTGAAAACATTAACATTTTTATAACGCTTTTGTGACGGCGGCGCGCAATGGTGCAAAAGTCAGGCTCGGACTCGCCAATTCACTCGACATCCACCACATCCGGCGTCTGCCACCCCAGATGCTGCCCGCCGTCAACACACAGCAACTGACCGGTCACGGCGCGGGCATTCAGCAGGTAATCCAGCGCTGCGATAATTCCCTCGGGATCAGACCCGCGTTGCAGGATGGTGGCCTGTCTCTGGCGTCGAAATTGTTCGGCGCTCTGGGCTGGGCCCTGCAGCGTAGGCCCCGGACCGATTCCATTCACACGCACCCGGGGAGCAAGCCCCTGTGCCATGGTTCGCGTCATCGTCCAGAGGGCGGATTTGGCAATCGTGTAACTCATGAATTCAGGAGTCAGCTTGCGCACGCGCTGATCAATCATGTTCACCACCAACCCCTGCGCTACCGGCTCGCCCTGTGCATCAATCTCGGGATCGGGCACCTGTGCGGCCAATGCCTGCGTCAGCACGAAGGGCGCGCGCAGATTGCTTTCCAGATGTCTGTCCCAGCTATCGCGCGTCGCCGTTTCAACCGTGTCATGTTCAAAGATCGAGGCGTTGTTGACCAGCGTGGTGATTGGCCCGCCCAAGCCTTCAACCGCGCGGGGCAGCAGGTCTTGGGACTGCGCCTCTTCCAGCAGGTCAGCCTCAAGCACCACCGCCTTACGTCCCATCGCGGTGATCAGGTCGGCCACTTCTTGCGCCTCGTCCTCGGACCCGGCGAAATGCACCGCCACGTCATAGCCGCGCTCCGCCAAGGACAGTGCCATCGCCCGGCCCAGCCGCCGGGCCGCCCCCGTTACCAATGCGCGTGCCATGTCTCGCCTCCGTTCAGGTTAGGACGATCACAACATAGATCAGATAAAGCGCCGTCAAGGTGATACCCCAGCCGCGTTTGATATCCTGTTTGAAAAAGACAAACGGAATCAGCAGCAGGGACGCCGCCAGCATCACCCACAAATCAAACTTCAGAAACCCGGGATCCACCGGGATTGGGCCCACCAGCGTGGTGACTCCGATGATCGCCAGCAGGTTGAACATGTTCGACCCGATGACATTGCCCAAAGCCACATCTGCCTGTTTGCGCAAAGCGGCCATCACGGTGGTGGCCAGTTCGGGCAAGGATGTGCCAAGCGCCACCAGTGTCAACCCGATCACAGCATCGCTGACACCAAAGGCACTGGCGATGATCGAGGCATTGTGCACCAACAGATCCGCCCCCAAAGGCAAGCCAATCAGGCCCAGTCCAAGGAACACGTAAATCTGCCACCAGGGCATATCGGGATCAGCGCCCTCGACATCTTCGTCCTCATCGGGATCGACCAAGGCAGCCACAGCCCTGCGATGGCGGCTGGCATCGCGGAAGGCATCAAACAGAACATAGGCCAGCGCCGCCAGCAAAATGATACCGGCATACCAGTCAAACACCCCGCGGAACGCCAAACAGATGAACAGAATGGTGGCCACGATCATGAACATGAATGTTTTCTGGCAACTGCACGAACTGGTGTGCAGCCCGGCGAGCAGCGCAGGCACCCCCAGTACCAGCAGGATATTGGCGGTGTTTGACCCCACCACATTGCCCAGCGCCAGGCCCGGCTTGTCGTCCAGCACGGCGTTGACCGAAATCAGCAACTCGGGCGCAGAGGTGCCAAAGGCGACAATCGTTAAGCTAACGATCAGCGCGGGGATACCGACCCGCAGACTAAGATTAACCGCCCCCTTGACCAACGCATCACCTGCCAGAAGCAAGATCAACAGGCCCAGGCCCGACAAAAGCCAGGCCATGATCATGTGCGCGGGCCTTTCTGACAGGAACAGGGGCCTTTACCGATCCGGTAGCGTCCGCATTTCTTGCATTTGGCCGACGCCAGACGTTTTTGCCCCGGAAACCTTAGTTTCCCGAACATGCCCAACACTGCAATGAACACCAAAAAGAGAGCGACGATCTTTGCAATCACGTCAGAGACCGAAACGCGCGTAATCTGCACGCTCCTCAACCGTGGCCACCGCATCGCGGGCCAGATCGGCACCAAACCGGCTCAGCAGACCACGTTTGCGGCCATACCATTTCAGGCGCACTTTTTCGCCGTAAAGGTCTTTCAGCTTGGGCACCAGATGCGCCTCACCATCCACCAGACCCAACTCGACCGCGCGACGACCCAGCCAGAATTCACCGGTGAACAGGTCAGTCTTATCAGTCAGCTTGTCACCACGACGCGCCTTGACCTGTGCAACGAACTGCTCGTGAATCTGCTCCAGCAAGGAATTCAGCCGCGCCACATCCTCTTTCTTCTCGGGCAGGAAAGGATCAAGCAGGCTTTTGGATTTGACGGAGGTATACACGCGGCGTTCAATCCCTTGCCGCGCCAGGAACACCGGCACCCCAAAGCCGGATGAGATCACCCCGATCGAGCCGACGACTGATCCCGGGTCAACCCAGATATCATCCGCCGCCGTGGCCAGCCAATAGCCCCCCGAGGCGGCAACGTCTTCGACAAAGGCATGGACCGGAATGGCGTGCTCTTCGGCCAATCGGCGAATACGTGCTCCGATCAGAGAGGATTGCACCGGCGATCCGCCGGGCGAGTTGATCAGCAAAGCCACCGCAGCAGGCTTGCCGCGCTTGAAAGCTTTCTCGATCACGGGGCCCATCCCCTCGTCGTTCAGCTGCGACCGGCTCGTCGAACCAATCGATCCGGCCAGACGAATAACGGCCACGCAAGGTTCGGATTTCAGGAATGGAACAAGATGCTTCATGCAGGCCGATTTAGAGGCCCGGTGCCCTGCAAACAAGGTGGCACCCGCCCTCAAAGTGCAATGTGGCTGAAAAGATACGCCAATCCCGTCAGGATTTGATCCGATATCCCGTCTTGAACACCCACCACACAATGCCCAGACACATCATGGTAAATCCAAAGATCGCCAGCAGGCTCCACATCACAGGCACGTCTGCCACGCCGAAGAAGGCCCAGCGGAAGCCCGAGATCAGATAGACCACCGGGTTGAACAAGGTCACCGTTTGCCATGCGTCAGGCAGCATCGAGATGGAATAAAACGCGCCGCCCAGAAACACCAAGGGCGTGATCACAAGTAGCGGAATCAATTGCAACTGTTGGAAATTCTCGGCCCAGATGCCGATGATAAATCCGAACAGGGCAAACGAGACGCAGGTGAGGATCAGAAAGGCGATCATCGCCCCGGGGTGCAAAATCTGGATATCGACGAACAACCTCGCAGTGACCAGAATGATCACCCCGATCAACAGCGCCTTCGTCGCCGCAGCGCCAACATATCCCACAACCACCTCAAGAAAACTGACCGGGGCCGAGAGAAGCTCAAAAATCGTCCCGATGAATTTTGGGAAATAGATGCCGAAACTGGCATTGCTGATCGCCTGGGTCATCACGCTGAGCATGATCAGACCGGGCACGATAAACGCGCCATAGCTGACCCCCTCAACCTGATCAATCCGGCTGCCAATCGCGGCACCAAACACCACGAAATACAGCGAGGTTGAGATAACGGGTGACAGCAGGCTTTCCATCAGCGTGCGGAAAAACCTGTTCATCTCATACATATAGATGGCTTTGATCGCATAGAGGTTCATGCCGCATCCTCCTGCACCAATCCGACGAAAATCTCTTCCAGGCTGGATTGGCTGGTGTGCAGATCGCGCAGTTGCAGCCCCTCACCCGCCAACGCCTGCAACAGCTTGGTGATGCCGGTGCCTTCGCCCCGCGTGTCGTAGTGATAGAGCAGCGCCACACCCTCTTCGGCCAGTTCCAGATCGTAACTGGTCAGAGCGTCGGGCAGCGCATTCAACGGCTCGCGCAGGTCAATCTGCAAGGTCTTGCGGCCCATGCGCGCCATCAACGCGGCCTTGTCTTCAACCAGCAGCAGATCGCCCTTGGCAATCACACCCACGCGGTCGGCAATCGCCTCGGCCTCTTCAATGTAATGGGTGGTCAGGATGATCGTGACTCCATCGGCCTTCAGTGCTTTGACGATCTCCCACATGTCGCGGCGCAGCTCGACATCGACCCCGGCGGTCGGCTCATCCAGAAACAGCACGCGGGGTTCGTGACACAGCGCCTTTGCGATCATCACCCGCCGCTTCATCCCGCCCGACAATTCGCGCGTGCGGGCTGTGCGCTTGTCCCACAAAGACAGCTGGCGCAGGATCCGCTCGATCAGCGCATCATCGCGTTTCTTGCCAAACACGCCTTGGGAAAACCGCAGGGTGTTAATCACCCGCTCAAACGGCTCCAGTGCAATCTCTTGCGGGACCAAGCCGATCAGGCTGCGTGCAGCGCGATACTCGGTCACAATGTCATGCCCGCCCACACTGGCGCTGCCGGACGAGGGCGTGGTGATTCCGCACAGCGTTGAAATCAAAGTGGTCTTGCCCGCACCATTAGGGCCAAGAAGGGCCAGAATCTCGCCTTCCTCGATGCTCAATGACACGCCTTTCAGCGCCTCGAACCCACCTTTGTAGGTCTTGCGCAGGTCATTCACATCCACAATCGGGGCCATACTGCCATTCCTCTGAAGCGTTTTCCGGCACAGTAGGCAAAAGTCGCAAAGGTGCAAATCTTCGATAGCGCAGAGCAGAGTGTGCGGATGTGTGGAAACAGAGTGTTCAGCCCCGTGACCGTTATTCATTGTCGATTTTTTAATGGCGGTTAGGGATACTGTGGTGGGAACTTTGGTTAGTCGGCGAATTCCGGCAGACACGAAGGGTGGGGAAATAGCTTTGAAACAACGACTTATCTGGGCTTTTGCGGTTCTTTTTGCCATCGCCAGCTGTGGCGAAGCTGTCACCCAGAATGATCAGGCGCGCATTTTGTTGGTTGGCGATTCGCTGATGGCGGCCAATGGCGGCGTGGGCAAGGCGATCTCGAATTCAGTCGAGAACGAATTGGATGAGCAGGTGGTTGACCGCTCGGTCATTGGTGCGCGAATGATCTATGCTCTGCCCATTTCCGGGGCGGCCGGTCTGAACATTCCCAAACAATACCGGCCAGGGAAATGGGATTGGGTGATCGTCAATGGCGGCGGCAATGATCTGTGGCTGGGCTGCGCCTGCAGTTTTTGCGACAACAAGATGGAGCGACTGATTTCCGAGGATGGCCGCAAGGGCACGATCCCCGGTTTTGTTTCGCAACTGCGCCAAGACGGGGCCAAGGTTCTTTACGTGGGCTATCTGCGGTCACCCGGAATGGGCTCTCCGATCGAGTATTGCAAGGATGAAGGGGATGAACTGGAACGCCGGGTCGACACGCTGGCCGGTCTGGACAAGGGCGTCTATTTCCTGTCGCTGGCCGATCTGGTGCCCACCGGGGACCGCACGTATTTCGCTATTGACATGATCCACCCGTCGTCCAAGGCCAGCGCAGAAATCGGCAAACGCATCGCGGCGCTGATCGAAGGCCAATCAAATCGCTGAGGAACGTCAGAAGCAGCCCAATCGTTGCTTGAGAAACGCAATTCAGCGCAAAGGCACTTTGCGTCGATTGATACCTGAGGATGATCGCAAAACCGGTTAACTGATCAGCCGCTTAAGCCACCCCTTCTTTTTCGTCTCTTCGGTGTCATCTGTCTCTGATGCTTCGTTTTCCTTGGGGCCCTCGATCACCTCTTCCAGCCGGGTAAAGAACTGATCCGCCATCTTCTTGGCAAACCCGTCAACAATGCGACTGCCCAACTGGGCCAGTTTGCCACCGACCTTTGCCTCGACATCATAAGTCAGCCGGGTGCCGGTTTCGCTGTCCTCCAGCCGCACAGTGGCGCTGCCCCTGGCAAACCCGGCAGCCCCCCCCTTGCCCGATCCCGACAAGGTCAGGCTTTCGTGTTCGATCATATCAGACAGGGCCACATGGCCTTTAAAGGTCGCCTTCACAGGCCCGACTTTCTGCACGACGACCGCATCAAATCCGCCCTCTGGCGTGCCGGTCAGTTCCTGCGCGCCGGGTACGCATTCCTTGAGCACCTCAGGATGCAACAGCGCCGCCCAAACGGTCGCCCGGTCTGCCTGAATGTCCCGTTCGTCATGCATTTTCATCGGCGCGCCCTCCTTGATACATCGCGGTTTGATCAACCTATCCCAAGCCCCGCGCACCGCCAAGCAACCATGTCGGAATCAGGCGTGACCGGCCAATTTGCCCGTGATACGTCGGTCAGGAAAGGACCCGCCCGATGACCACGCAAACCAAGCTGAACAACCCCGCGATGGGGATCGGGCTGATCCTGATTGCAATCGTGGCCATCTCGATCAACGACATGCTGATCAAGCTGCTGTCGGGCGGCTATCCGTTGCATCAGATGGTGTTTATCCGCTCCAGTATCGGCATCTGTTTCAGCCTGCTGTTCGTGCAGCTTGAAGGCGGCTGGGGCATCCTGAAGACCAAAACGCCGTTCCTGCATCTGCTGCGCGGGTTGTTGATCGTGGTGGCAAACCTGTCGTTTTTCGCCGCCCTTGCATCGCTGCCATTAGCCGATACCACTGCGATCGCATTTGTGGCCCCTTTGGTGATCACCTTGCTCAGCATTCCGATGCTGGGTGAAAAGGTGGGGCCGTTGCGCATCGGCGCGGTTCTGGTGGGATTCGTCGGCGTGATCATCGTCATCCAGCCCTGGCAGGGCAGCGACGCGCGCGATGTGCCCTTTGTAATCTACCTGCTGCCACTGTTGGCGGCGGTCACCTATGCGCTGAATTCCCTGATGACACGGATGCTGGGTGTCGCCTCCAAGGCCTCGGCAATGGCGGTCTATATCCAGATGACCTTCATCGTGGTGAGCCTGTTGTTCTGGATCGTCGCGGGTGATGGGCGTTATGCCGAAGGGCTTGAGAATGAAAGCCTGATCTTCATCCTCCGGGCCTGGGTCTGGCCGGAAGGATCAGACATCTGGTTCTTTTTGGCGCTTGGCCTGAACTCGGCCATTGTCGGCTACACGCTGGCGGCCGCCTATCGCATGGCCGATGCCGCCACCATTGCACCGTTTGAATATGTCGGACTGCCTCTGGCAATCATGTGGGGTTGGGCAATCTTTGGCGATCTGCCGGGCACAGTGGCCACCATCGGCATTGCGTTGATCCTTGGGTCGGGCTTGTTCGTGTTTGTCCGCGAACGTCAAAAGAAACGCCGCGTCGTCAGTGACAGACGCATCAACAGGCGATACTAAAATCACATGTTGAACGGGTTTCGCATCATCGAGTTCGAGGGCATCGGCCCGGGTCCGTTTGCGGCGATGATGCTGGCCGATCTGGGGGCCGAGGTGATCGTGATCCAACGCCCCAACAGCGCCAATCCCACGGTGGGGGATCACAACCTGCTGGATCGCGGCAAACGCGCGATCATCCTTGATCTCAAGAACGGCGGCGATCTGACTGTGGCCCGCGCCTTAATCCAATCCTCTGATGCACTGATCGAAGGCAATCGGCCCGGTGTGATGGAACGGCTGGGCCTTGGCCCGGCGGAGTGCCTCAAGGCGCATCCCAACCTGGTTTATGGCCGCATGACGGGATGGGGGCAGGCTGGCCCGCGCGCCATGCAGGCGGGACATGATTACAACTATATCGCCACGTCCGGCGCGCTTTGGTACGCGTCACAGCCCGGTCAGGCACCGCAAACCCCTGCGACTTTGGTGGGGGATATCGGTGGTGGTGCGCTCTACCTGGTGGCCGGGATTCTGGCGGGGTTGCTGAACGCGCAAAAAACCGGCGAAGGCACCGTGGTGGACGCTGCGATTGTCGATGGGTCGGCCCATATGATGGCATTACTGATGTCGATGGCTCCCGGTGGCAATCTGGTCAAACCCCGTGGTCAAAGCCTGCTTGATGGCCCGCATTGGAGCCGCGTCTATCAATGCGCTGATGGTCAGTATCTTTCTGTTCAATGTCTCGAGGCAAAGTTCTACACCGAGTTTCTGCGCATTCTCGGCCTCCGTGATGATCCACGGTTTGCCGTGCAATACGATCCCGAAAAATGGGCAGCCCAAACTGCGGAACTCAAACGATTGTTTGCCAGCCGGCCGTTGCAACACTGGGCTGAATTATTTGACGGCACCGATGCTTGCGTCGCCCCGGTTCTGGCCCCCGAAGACGCGGCTAGCGATCCGCATATGGCCGCGCGCGGTGTCTGGCATCAAGGGCCGTTACAACCTGCCCCGGCCCCTCGGTTTGATGGCGAGACCCAAGCGCCGAACCCGATCCCCGAACGAGGTGCGGATGGCGAAGCAATGCGCGCAGAATTGCAGGCCAAAGGGTTGTTGTAAGCGTCAGGTGGCCAGCCCGTCCTGCGTTCCGGCCTCACGCTCCCACTCAAACCGCAAACGGCGACACCGGTCGGGATATGTTTCGCCCGTCGGCGCACAGGTATTGATCCGGTCGATACGGAAATGGCGAAACGCTTGGCGCAGCTCGCACCAGGCTGCCAGAATCACGGAATCGACATAGTAGATCATCGCAAGCGGCAACACCGTGCGCGTACTCTTGGTATCGCTCAGGTCAGTATACTCAATCGACAGCGCAGCACTGTCGCGAATGAACTGGCGCATGTCATCGGCGCGCGGGCCTTTATCGGGAATCCCCGTCCAGTTTGAAACGCGCAGCGGCACATCGGGGGCCTTTGCGCCCGGAAGTACTGCGGCGATCTTGCCCGTGGCACTGCGCGCTGCGCGCTGCAACCCGGCATCCCCCGTGCGCTGCAACAAGGCAGCGCCGACAAACAGCGCTTCCACTTCTTCGGTGGTCAGCATCAGGGGCGGCAAATCGAACCCGGCCCGCATCACATATCCGATCCCGGCCTCGCCCTCGATCGGTACGCGCATCCCCTGTAACGCGGCCATATCGCGATAAACTGTGCGTGGTGTGACCTCTAACGCCTCGGCGATCACCTGCGCGGTCACGGGCGCGGGGGCAGCGCGCAGGATTTGAATGATCTCAAAAAGGCGAGTCGAACGGGTCATTCGGGCACTTTAGCATGGCTACTGACAATATGCTGTCAGGAGTGTGCTGTTAGAATAACCTATGAAACCGGAGAACACGCCAATGACAGACACACTAACTGCCCTTGATATGACCCCCGCCGTGCTTGAACGCGAATGGGTGGTGACCATCGACACGCCCAACGGCGGGCTGGACCAGCTTTTGCAGGCACTGGGAGACGACTTGCCCCTGACGCAGGGGCCCTATGACAACTGCATGTATGTACGCGGGGCCGGGTATCAAAGGTTTCGCGCGCTTGAAGGGTCTCATGCGGGTGACGAGGGCACGATTCAGCAGGTGCCCGCCAGCCAGGTGGTGATTTCCCTGCCGCCAGATCAGGCATTACTGGCCCAGGCTTTTGATGTGATCTTTGCCGCGCATGTGAACGAAGAACCCACCATCCGGGTCAGCGAAGAATGGGCCAGCCGCTCAAAACTACTGGACGACAAGGACAATCCCAACCGCTATTGGAACCGCCCTGACGCCAAAGACCTGCACGGTGAGGTGGTGGGATGAACCTGGTGAACTACAGAGCCAAGTCCGGCGATTTCGAACCCGTCTGGACATTGGAAATCCAAACTCTGCACGAAGACACGGATCGCATTCTGGATGCGGTGATGAAGGTGCACCCGCTGGGATATGGCCGCTATCACCGGACCGCGTCGATCTCGGCCACGGGGCGCGAAACCACGCAGCCGCAGGCAAATTCAACCACGACGACCCACAAGGCCGGATACACCGCTGGCCAGACGGAAACCTATCCGATGGTCGAACTGAAAATCTCAATCGAGCGTGACCTGAGCACGCTGGAACAGGTGATGGATGCCATCATCGAGGTGCACCACTACGAACAGCCCGCGATTTATCTGCGCGAAGACTGGGCCAGCCGCGCGGCCTATGACCCTGACAACACCAACCCCAATCGCTGGTGGAACAACGGGCGTGGATTGCCCGATCAACTGGACTGAAGGAACAAGATGATGATCAAGTACTACTATCCCGACGGCAGCCATTGCTATCGCGCGCTGCACACCACCCATGCGGTTTTTCAATCCGATGATGGCAAGCTGATTGCGCGCACCATGCGCCCTGACAACAGCGAATTATACGAGTTTGAAATCCTCGGGTTCGAGTTGCTGGAACCGGGGGTGCGTTATGGGTGAGGCGGTGATGTAAACCGGGCTTGAGACACGGCCCACCGAACGGCCAAAGCGTATATGGTTGAACCGCCACCACCGGTGAATATATCTTAAGGTCCGCTGGACAGGCCCGCCCGGGCCGCATAGGACACCCCAATGGCCAAACCGAAGGACAATCCGAACTACAAAGTCATCGCCGAGAACCGGCGTGCCCGGTATGACTATGCCATCAGTGATGACATTGAATGCGGGATCATTCTGGAAGGATCCGAGGTCAAATCCCTGCGCCAGAACAGCGCCAATATCGCAGAAAGCTATGCGATGGTCGAAGACGGTGAGCTGTGGTTGGTGAACTCGTATATCGCCCCTTACGAACAGGCCAAGACCTTTGGCCATGATGAGAAACGCAAGCGCAAGCTGTTGGTGTCGCGCAAGGAATTGTCACGGCTTTGGAATGACACCCAGCGCAAAGGCATGACTCTGGTGCCGCTGGTGCTGTACTTCAATCACCGTGGGCTGGCCAAGATGAAAATTGGTATCGCCAAGGGCAAGAAGAACCACGACAAACGCGCCGATGATGCCAAGCGTGATTGGAGCCGTCAGAAGCAACGCCTGCTCAGACAAGGCGAATAAGCGACGGGGAATAGCCGCCGGTTTTTCCCTTGGGCGGCAAGATAACCCCTCTCTATTGTGTTACTATCCGGTGTGGGTGGGCTCGGCCCCGGACGAACCATGTGGATGACAGAGCCTGGTTTATGGGGGGAAACCTGATGGAACTTCTGATTGGATTACTTTCTGGTGCCGTGGGCGGGAACGTCGCGGGCGGCCTGCTGAAAAACCTGAACCTTGGTGTTCTGGGCAACTCGGTCGCCGGGATTGCCGGTGGTGGCCTGGGCGGCCAGGTTCTGGCGATGCTGGGCGCAGGTGGTGCCGCCGCGGGTGGCATGGATGTCGCGGGCATTCTGGGTCAGGTCGCCTCGGGCGGTGTTGGTGGCGGCGTTCTGATGGCCGTGATCGGCCTGATCAAGAACGCTATGGCGAAGTAAAAAACCCTGATGTTCCGGGCGCTGTTTGGCGGTGCCCGGTCTTGCCTCTCTGCCCCTCGGGATGTAGGCACGAGTCACGCATAAAACGGGGGATTCCATGGCTGAGGACGATCCAAGAACACTGGTCTCGACCACGTGGTTGGCCGAGCATCTGAAAGACCCCGACCTGCGTATTCTGGACGGGTCATGGTTCTTGCCTGCGATGGGTCGTGACGCCCGGGCAGAATACGGTGCCACGCATATTCCAGGCGCACGTTTCTTCGACATTGACGAAATTTCCGATCATCGCTCGGACATGCCGCATATGGCCCCGCCGGTGGAAAAATTCATGTCCCGGATGCGCGCGATGGGGGTAGGGGATGGCCACCGCGTTGTGGTCTATGACGCGCTGGGCCTGTTTTCTGCAGCGCGTGTTTGGTGGCTGTTTCGGCTGATGGGACAGGACAATATCGCGGTGCTGGACGGCGGCCTGCCCAAATGGCTGGCCGAGGGGCGTCCGACCGAAGACACGCCCCCCGTGATCCGCGACCGACACATGACGGTGCGCCGTCAGCCGCAGATGGTAAAGGACGTCACGCAGGTTTCGGCCGCCGCCAAGCTGCGCGATCATGAAATCATTGATGCCCGCGCCGCTGATCGGTACCGTGGCGAAGCGCCCGAACCGCGCGAAGGTCTGCGCTCGGGGCATATTCCGGGGTCACACAGCCTGCCCTTCACCGCGCTGTTAAATGCCGATCAGACAATGAAATCCCCGGATCAGTTGCGCGCGGCCTTTGAAGCGGCCAATGTTGACCTGAACAAACCAGTGATCACCTCTTGCGGCTCGGGCGTGACTGCCGCCGTTCTGAACCTCGCGCTTGAGCGCATCGGCAAAACCGATCATGCGCTTTATGACGGATCCTGGAGTGAATGGGGTGCCTTCCCGACCCTGCCAATCGCCACCGGAGACAGCTGATGCTGACCAACCTGACTGACCAGCCTGCCGATAAAATCCTCGAACTGATGCAGATGTTCCGCGCCGATCCACGGCCCGTGAAAATCGATCTTGGCGTGGGGGTGTATAAAAACGCCGAAGGCCACACGCCTGTGATGCGGGCTGTAAAGGCGGCCGAAAGGAAACTCTGGGAAGAAGAAACCAGCAAATCCTACGTCGCGCTGGCCGGGGATCCGGCCTATCTCGATGCGATGCGCGGGCTGATCCTTGGCACCCACATCGCGGCGGGCCATGTCGCCGCGGCGGCCACACCCGGTGGCACGGGGGCAATCCGTCAGGGTTTTGAACTGGTCAAGATGGCCAGCCCGGATGCCCGGGTGTTCGTGTCCGACCCGACCTGGCCCAACCACCTGAGCATCCTCAAGCATTTGGGAACTGAAACCATCACTTACCGCTATTTCGACAGCGAAACTGGCGGTGTGAACTTTGAGGGCATGCTGGAAGATATCAAAGACGCGCGGCCCGGCGATATCGTGTTGCTGCATGGCTGCTGTCACAACCCGACCGGCGCCAACCTGAACCTGACCCAGTGGCAGACTGTCGTAGACAGTTTGAACGAAACTGGCGCGACCCCGATGATCGACATCGCCTATCAGGGTTTTGGCGACGGCCTTGAGGAAGACGCCGCAGGCACACGTCTGGTGGCCAAATCCTGCCCCGAGGTTTTGATCGCGGCCAGCTGTTCCAAAAATTTCGGTATCTACCGTGAACGCACGGGCATCCTGATGGTGGTGTTACAAGACAGCGGCCTGAAGGGAACGGTGCAGGGCAACCTTGCCCATCTCAACCGGCAGAACTATTCCTTCCCACCCGATCACGGCGCGCGACTGGTCAGTATGGTGTTGAACGATGACGCGCTGCGCGCTGACTGGATGGCCGAGCTGGAAGAGGTGCGTACCGGGATGCTGTCACTTCGCGAAGATCTGGCACAGGCGTTGCAGCAGCTGACCGGATCGGACCGGTTTGGCTTTATTGCTCAGCATCGCGGCATGTTCTCGCGCCTTGGGCTGTCGACGTCGACTGTTGAAACCCTGCGAGCCGAAAACGGCATCTACATGGTCAGTGACAGTCGCATTAATGTGGCGGGGCTGAATGCGGAAACGGTGCCGCTTCTGGCCAGAGCCATTGTTGAAGCTGGTGGTTAGGTGCCGTAGCGCGCCATAAACATGTCAACGACTCCGTTGACGACCCGCTCAATCTCGGCCTCGGTGAAGTCGCTTTTCACGCCGCAAAGACAACGCACGAACAAGTCAGACTTGCACAGCTCACCAAATTGCGAGGTGGCCAGTTCCATATCGTCAATCTTCAGATCGCCCTTGGCCACATAGGGCGCAAGGATGCTTCCCAGCCGCTCACGTAATAATGCGGGGCCGGATTTGTAGAACCGCGCACCAAGTTCGGGGAAACGGTGGGATTCTGACACGCAGATACGAAACACCTGCTGCCCGAAATCCGACAGAAAAAACCGCACCACGCGGCTGGCGGCTTCGTGCAGAACATCGGCGACCGGCGCGCTTTCATCTACCTCATTCAAGGCATCTTCGGCCTGCCGGTTGCACTCTACCCGGGCAACTTCGGAGAACAGCAAACGTTTATCAGGGAAATAACTGTACAGCGTCGCCTTGGACACCTGCGCCTCGCGGGCAATGTCATCGACACTTGCCCCTTCGAATCCGTCGCGCATGAAAACAGTTCGGGCCCCATTGAGGACCTGATCGAATTTTCTGCCCTTTTTGATCTCGGCGACCAATGCGGTCATACCTGCTTCTCCTGCTTGGCCTGTCCAGTCTAGAGCGTTTCGCGAAAAACCTGAAACACAGATTTTCGCAAAACGCGGTAAAACTCATATATGGTGCGCGCGTTTCGCCTTAAGTGATGCCTCACGTTTATGGCGAAACGCTTTAGGCGGCGGGTGCCCTTGGTGACAAGCAGAACCACGCGGCACCCGGGCGTGGGAGGATCGCCCGAGTGCCGGTTTTGGCTTACTTCAACGGGTCTGCATCGTCCTGTGTCACGGTTTCAGGCGCTGGGGCGGGGGCGATTTCAGGAAAGGTCAATGTTGGAAACATGGTGCCCATATCCACACCCAACGCCAGGCTCGGGGCGGCGGCAAGAGACAACAGGATAGCGGTTACAAGCGGTTTCATCGGGTTACTCCATTTCTGAACTGTTTCGTTCACATTTATAAATCTAAACAGATTAGTTTAGTTTTCAAGCCCAAAAGTGAACTAAATAGTTTACCAAATCGAAACACCGTGTTGCACCCAGCGCATATCACCGCAAGACATTGAAGTTATTATAATTTAAGAAAAGTCAGGCGAGGCCGGGCAACCAAAGCACAATGATCGGGAAGGCCACAAGCAAGGCAATCGTGATCGCATCGGCGATGAAAAATGGCATCACGCCCCTGAACACGTCCTGCACCGACAAGTCATCGCGCACGCCCGCCACAACAAAGCAATTCAGCCCGATGGGCGGTGTGATCAAACAGAACTCAGCCATCTTGACCACCAATATCCCGAACCAGATCGCACACATTTCGCCCGACATGCCAAAGGCGCTGTCGGCGGCACTGACGTTCTCGCCACCGTTCAACGCCATGACCGCCGGGTAGACCACTGGCAGGGTCAAAAGCAGCATCCCGATGGCGTCCATGAACATCCCCAAGACCGCATAGGCCAGCAGGATGCACACAAGGATCAGCATCGGCGACACGGTCAGCGAGGTGATCCAGTCCGAGAAGGCAGAGGGCAAATCGGCAAAGCCAAGGAAGCGCACATAGATCAACACGCCCCAGATGATGGTGAAAATCATCACCGTCAGCTTGGCGGTTTCCAGCAATGCGTCTTTCAACTCGCCCCAGCGCATCCCGCGATAAAGCGCCATCAGGAACACGATGAACGCGCCCACGGCCCCGCCTTCGGTCGGGGTGCCCCAGGCATCGCCAAACGGGTTGTAGACAAAAAAGATGATGATCACGACCACTGCCACAATGGGCAGCGCAGGTGGAAGCGAGGCAAACCGCTCGCGCCATGTAAAGCCCGTGACAGGCGGGCCGACAGATTTGAACACCATCGCGATGGTGATAATCAAAATGGCATAAACAACCGCCGAGAAGGCCCCGGGGATGAAGCCGGCCAGAAGCAGCTTGCCCACATCCTGTTCCACGATAATGGCGTAAATCACCAGAATCGCCGAGGGTGGGATCAGCGAGGCCAGCGTACCGCCTGCGGCCACGACGCCAGCCGCGAACTGCTTGTTATACCCGATCTTCAGCATCTCGGGGATCGCAATCCGCGCAAACACCGCCGCGGTCGCCACCGACGCGCCGGATACAGCAGCAAAGCCCGCTGTGGAGAAAACGGTTGAGACGGCCAACCCCCCCGGCACCCACGCCACCCAGCGTTTTGCAGCTTCAAAAAGTGCGCGGGTCAGACCGGCGTAATAGGCCAGAAAACCGATCAGAATGAAGGTGGGAATAAGCGACAGCGCATGGGCGGACACTTTCGAATGTGGCACTTGCCCCGCCAACTTCACGCTGATCTCGACAGAGCGCCAGAACCGCTCGGGATCATAGTCGAACCCGTTCCATCGCAGCCAGACAAGCCCCGCAAACCCGGCCATGCCAGCGGCGAATGCCACGCGCATGCCAAGGATCACCATGACAAGCATGCCGCCAGTGACAATCAGGCCAATGGTGGTGGGCTCCATATTAATCGTGCCCTTCCAGATGGGCCGCCTCGGCGCGGGCCTGTTCTTCAATAGTCATGTATAGCGGTACAGCCACGGGGGCCTTGATGCCCTTGATCAGTGCCCGGCCAAAGCCCCACACCTGCAACGACAGGCGCATCGCAAGCACGGTAAAGGCCACCGGTACAATCAGTTTCGAAGGCCAGACCGGCAAGCTGATATCAATCGTGCTGTCCCGGCTCCAATACGGGCGGGAAAAATCAAAGCTGCGGTCGAAATGCGCCCATGATCCCCAGATGAGAAAAATCACGAAGATCAGGATCAGGACAACGGACAGAAGTTCTGCTGCCCAAAGCGCACGACCCTGCAATCGCCCGATCAGGATATCCATACGGATATGCCCGCCCTCGCGTTGCACGAAAGCGATGCCCATCACCGCCATCAGCGGCAACAAAATCTCGATCCAGTCGACATAGCCTGGCAAGGGCGCTTCAAAGAACTTGCGCCCGACAACCGAGCGCACAGCAAGGAACATCAGTGAAAACACCGCCAGACCGCTGATCAGGGCCAGAACACGCTCGGCGTGCATCAGGCCCCGATCAAGACGGCTGAGCAAACTGTTGTCACTCAGAACAGTAGAGCCCCCCGCCATGGGGTACGTCCTTTAGTTCGACATCTTCGCGTCTTTGAGGGTGGTTTGCACCAGATCATACAATTCCTGACCGGGCAGACCCTGCGCGTTGATATCCGCGATCCACGCCTCGCGGATCGGATCGGCGGCCTTGGTGCGGAAGGCCGCAAGCTCGGCCTCGGCGATCTCGATTTTCTGCACACCCTTCTCGGCCAGAACACCGTCCCACTTCTCCAGCAGGGCAGCATAGTTTTCCAGGTAATGGGCAATGGCTTCATCCACCGACTCGTCCAACGCCGCGCGGTGTTCATCGCTGAGATCTTCATAAGCGTCGATGTTCACCACAACCGGGCAGTTTACCGTGCCGGGATTGAGGTTCGAGGTCCACCATGTGGCCTCGTTTATCGTGCCAAAGCTGAGATGCGCATGCTGGGCAAAGGCCACGGTATCGACCACGCCGGATTCCATTGCCTGATACGCCTCGGTCGCGGTCACCGATGTGGGCACGGCTCCAACAGCTTCAAAGGCTTTACCAAGCCCGCCGGTAGCACGCACACGCATGCCCTCAAACGCGGCCAGCGTATCGCGCGGCTCGCCTGTGCCAACGATGTTATATTGCGGCATGGGCGAGGTCATCAGCAGCTTGGCATTCCACTGCGCCATTTCCTCGGCGACAGCCGGATGGCCATAGACCGCATTGCTGACGGCCACTTCCTGCTCAAGGTTTTCAACGCCAAGGAAGGGCAGTTCCAGCACCGTGATCAGGCGGTTCTTGTCAGGGTGATAGCCGGCACAGAACTGCGCCATCTCAAACGCGCCGATGGAAATCCCATCAAGGTTCTCGCGGTTCTTCGACAGTCCGCCATAACTGATGTTCAGGGTAAATTCGCCGTCGGTTTTCTGGTCGACCAATTCGGCCAGCTTCTCAACATGCTCCGTAAAAGCCCGGCGCTTGCCCCAGAGCGAGACATTCCATTCAACGGCCAGTGCCTCTCCGGCAAAAGCAAAGGATAAGATAGCAACGGTCGTGCCGCGCAACAGAGTTTTCATGAGGATCCTCCCAAGAATCACGTTTTTGATTTGTTATGCCTGAAACTTAGCAGGTCTGGCCCCGGTTTCCACCCAAAGACGGGGGTTGTGTCCTGAACATAGGTTGATAAATTAGAATCATTCTAATTATTGGAGCTCAAGATGAAGCTTGGCCTGCCCAACCGCCGCCGATTTTCCGATCTCAGCGAGCAGGAGATATTAGCACTGGCGATCTCGTCGGAAGAGGATGACGCCCGCATTTATCGCAGCTACGCCGAGATGTTGCGCGCGGATTACCCCGACACGGCCCAAATGTTTGATGGCATGGCCGTTGAGGAAGACGGGCACCGGCAGGCACTGATCGACCTGCACCGCACGCGGTTTGGTGATGTGATCCCCCTGATCCGGCGCGAACATGTGGCAGGCTATTATGCGCGCCGCCCCGTCTGGCTGATTGAAAATCTCGGGATCGAGCGGATGCGCGCCGAGGCCGAGGCGATGGAACGCGATGCCGAACGGTTTTATGTCGCGGCCGCGCAGAACACGACCGACGCCAACACCCGCGACTTGCTGGGCACATTGGCCGCCGCCGAAGCCGGGCACCAGGCCCGCGCAGGTGAACTGGAAAAAGAGCATCTGAATGACGATGCCAAAGCCGCCGAAGAACGCACCGCCAAACGTCAGTTCCTGCTCACATGGGTGCAGCCCGGTCTGGCGGGATTGATGGATGGATCGGTCAGCACGCTGGCCCCCATCTTTGCCGTGGCCTTTGCCACGCAAGACACGTGGACGACCTTCCTTGTCGGGTTGGCCGCCTCGGTTGGGGCAGGCATCTCGATGGGCTTTACCGAAGCCGCCAGTGATGACGGGCAGCTTTCAGGGCGCGGCAGCCCGATCAAACGCGGCTTTGCCAGCGGAATCATGACCACGGTTGGCGGGCTGGGCCATGCCTTGCCTTACCTGATCGCCGATTTCTGGACCGCCACGATCATTG
>Ga0316205_10000838_pt1 | contig 46096 bp, 38 predicted proteins | sample 3monthpyrite_MG_FD_204941 | JGI IMG/M metagenome (GOLD analysis project Ga0316205, IMG submission 204941) | Microbial mat bacterial communities from mineral coupon in-situ incubated in ocean water Damariscotta River, Maine, United States -... | ecosystem: Environmental > Aquatic > Marine >...
TACTCAAATCAGAATAGTGCTGTTTTTGCTATTCCTGCACTACGCAATAGTAAACAGGAGGACGTGAAGCCATGAAAGCATCATTTATACCCGGCAGTAATATTGCCATCAAGGTGCCCGCACATGAATACGAAGCGACGCTGGCCTTCTATCGTGACATTCTCGGCTTTGAACAAATCAAAGTAAATACGGACAATGACAGTGAAGGCACACGCTTTCAATTCGGCGACAAACAACTCTGGATCGATAAAACACCAGGGCTAAGCCAGGCCGAGATCTGGCTTGAAGTCATCACCGATGATGTGGACATGGCATCATGCTACCTGCATGAACAGCATTGCATCAGACGTGATGAGATCGAACCATTACCCGAAGGCTTCAAGGGTTTCTGGGTTTCCAGTCCATCAAATATTATTCACTTGATTAGCAGTGCCGATCCTGTTTAATGAAACATTCACGCATCTAGTAATGGCCATTGTTCAATCTATGGCTAGTCTTTCAGTTTAAGGATATTCAATGCAAACAGAATCTGATATTCAGTGGGATCACTCACATGATTTTGGTGAAGACAACCAGCACCGGGCAACGAAGGTTTGGGCTGTGTTTTGGCTCACCACCGTGGTGATGGTACTAGAAATTGCTGCTGGTTACTGGTCTGGCTCTATGGCACTGCTGGCGGATGGCTGGCATATGGGTACCCATTCTGCTGCATTTGCCATTGCTATTTTTGCCTACTGGTATGCTAAAAAACATAGTAATAACAGAGCATTCAGTTTTGGTACGGGCAAGGTTACTTATCTGGGTGGATTCGCCAGTGCTATCGCACTGGCCATCGTCGCATTGGTGATGATATCTGAATCCATCGTGCGCTTAATCGAACCGCATACCATACTCTTTAATGAAGCCATTATCGTTGCCTTTATCGGCCTCTCTGTTAATGTCGCTTCTGTTTATTTACTGCGTGATGATCATCATCACCATAGTCACGATCACGATCCTGACCATCATCACCACCACGATCAGAATTTAAAAGCGGCTTATTTCCATGTGCTGGCAGACACACTCACTTCCCTGCTGGCCATTCTTGCACTCTTTACCGGTAAATATTTCGGCTGGATCTGGATGGACGCGCTCATGGGTATTGTAGGAGCCGCCGTTATATTACGCTGGTCATACGGACTTATCAGGGACACCAGTAGTGTGTTACTCGACAAGTCTGTCGATATGACGTCTTTTGATAAAATTGCGGATGCCGTTAACAAACAACATGGCGCCACCATTAATGATCTGCATATCTGGAAAATTGCCTCAAACCATCAAGCGGCTATTTTATCGGTGACGTCCGACACCTCTCTTAATCCAGAAGACTACCGACTGATATTGAAACAACATAACCCTGGACTCACTCATATTTCCATCGAAATTAATCCGCTTCGTTAAAGCCAACCCACGCAAGAAATCCTGATTTTCCGGCATGGATATTTTTTTAAGCTTTACAATAATTGACATTTACTCTGCAGGAACGCAAAAGCTTTTACTGCTTGGCTTGTTGAAAAAAATACGCTAAGGTGCGCTTTTGGTAGTAACAACGCGTAATAATGAGAACATCAGAATGAGCAACCCTTTTCAGGATCAATTACTTAAAGCTGGACTGGTCACCAAAGAGCAGGTACAAAAAGCTCAAAAAGAAAGCAAAAAAAAGAACAAACAGCAACGTTCTAAAAAGCACCCTGTTGTCGATGAAAACAAACTCAAAGCGCAACAGGCTGCTGCTGAAAAAGCTAAACGTGACCGCGAATTAAACAACAAAAAAGAAGCGCAGGCAAAACAAAAAGCCCTGTCCGCAGAAATCAATCAGCTTATTACACAAAATCTCATCCCCAGAGATGAAAGTTGTGATCTTGCCTATCATTTCGAACACAATAATAAAATCAAGAATATTTATATCAATGCTGACATGAGACAAAAAATCGCCAACGGTCAGTTAGGCATAGCACGTATAGAGGGTCGCTATGAGCTGGTTCCGCTTGCCATTGCAGAAAAAATTCAGCGCCGCAACGACAAACGTGTAATTTTAGTTAAGGATGCAGAAACATCAAAGGATGACAACGATCCTTACGCTGACTATCAAATACCCGATGATTTGATCTGGTAGCGAATGTGCTGGTTACATTAAAATCAGTCGTGGCATCATTTACGCTTCAATTATGCGTGTTAACAGGATGGCTTTATAATTCCAGCTCCTTGATCTTGCGTGTCAGTGTGTTTCTTCCCCAGCCCAGCAATTTGGCTGCTTCCTGTTTTTTACCGCTGGTGTGCTTGAGTGCGGTTTCTATCAGTATGCGTTCAAAATTGGGTGTCGCAACACTGAGCAAATCATTTTCACCACTGCCCAGTGTTCTGTCTGCCCAGTTTCTTAATGCTGATTCCCAATCACCACCTGAACCCTGTTCTGTACTTTTTACTTCGCTTAATTCGGGTGGCAAGTCATCAATGTGAATTTCACGTCCGGAGGCCATGACCGTTAACCACCGGCAGGTGTTTTCCAGCTGTCGTACATTTCCTGGCCAGTCGAGTGTCATCAGGTAGTTATACACTTCGGGTCGTATCACTTTGGGATCTACCGCCAACTCTTGCGCCACCTGCTTTAGAAAAAAGTCGCACAATAAGGGAATGTCTTCTCTGCGATCACGTAAGGAAGGAATATGAATACGGATTACGTTGAGTCTGTGAAACAGGTCATCGCGGAAATTACCACTTTTAACCCTGTCTTCAAGGTTTTGGTGTGTCGCGGCGATAATGCGCACATCGACTTTAATGGGTGTATGTCCGCCGACACGGTAAAATTCTCCATCTGCCAGAACACGTAATAACCGGGTTTGCAATTCAGCGGGCATATCGCCTATTTCATCCAGAAACAAAGTGCCGCCATCAGCCTGTTCAAACCGGCCTTTACGCATATTTTGGGCGCCGGTAAAGGCACCTTTTTCATGGCCGAATAATTCAGATTCGAGCAAATCGCGTGGAATGGCCGCTGTGTTGATGGCTATAAACGGTTTATTTGCACGCGGACTGTGTACATGCAAAGCCTTGGCGACCAGTTCTTTACCAGTGCCGGACTCTCCATTGATCAATACAGTGATGTTAGAGCTGGATAATCGACCGATGGCCCTGAACACTTCCTGCATTGCGGGTGCCTTACCAATAATACCCGGTGTATCCTCATCCAGACCAGCAGGCTCGGTAACTTCATGTTCATCATAAAATTGTATTGCACGTTTGATCAGGTCCACTGCATCATCAATATCAAATGGTTTAGGCAGATATTCAAAAGCGCCGCCCTGATACGCTGAAAGCGCACTATCCAGATCCGAATGCGCTGTCATAATAATGACCGGGATATGTGGATGTTGTTGATTAATTTTTTCCAGCAGGCTGATACCATCAATGCCTGGCATGCGAATATCACTGATGATGACCTTGGGCGAAGAAACAGCCAGTTTTTCCAGTATGCGTGATCCATCTGCAAAACTAGAGACTTCCATACCCGATTTATCCAGTGCTTTTTCCAGCACCCATCTTATTGACCGATCATCATCTATGATCCAAACTTGATCACCCTTATCCATTCATCTTCTCCAGCGGAAGTAATATCCGAAATACTGTTTTGCCCGGTTTGCTATTGAATTCAATTAATCCATTGTGTCGATTGATCATCGATTGTGCGATGGATAAACCCAGCCCGGTACCATCCGCCCTGCTGGTAATCATCGGCAGAAATATCTGGTCCTGCATTTCTTGTGGTATGCCAGGACCGTCATCTATCACTTCTATCAACACGACCAATTTGTAACGTTGATGACCTATCGTAAACTGTCTTTTAGTGCGTGTACGTAACTCCAGTTTGCCGTGATCGCCCATTGATTGAATGGCGTTTCTTACCAGGTTTAATGTCGACTGAATCAGCTGATCAGTATCGGCGTATATCTCGGGTATACTCGGATCATAGTTACGCACGATCTCTATACCTTTGCCCGCTTCTGCCTTGATCAAGGCATAGACTCTTTCAAGCACATGGTGAATATTGATCATGCTTTTGTTTGGCAATGTTCTCGGCCCCAGCATTTGATCCACCAGTTGCTGTAGACGATCTGCCTCATCAATGATGATCCGCGTATATTCCTTCAACTCATCACTATCCAGTTCACGTTCTAACAGTTGCGCAGCACCTCTTAAACCGCCCAGGGGATTTTTAACCTCATGCGCCAGCCCCCTGACCAGTGCCCGCACTGCCTGGCTTTGTGAAATCAGGTTCTCCTCGCGGGTGATTTGTAATTGACGCTCCATGTACTGCAACTCAACCAGCAGGCTGGGTTCAGAGTTGGGTTCATACAGCGGCGTTACACTGCAATCCACGGTTAAAATCCTGTTTCCATAAACCTCTAACTTAACCTCGCGCTCGGTGAACGGATGGCCTTCCTTAATCGCCGTGATCATACGTTCTGTTAACGCCTGGCTATCAGAAACCAGGCTGCTCCAGTACTTCCCACACGCCTTACGACGACTGATCTCAAACAGCATTTCGCAGGCCGGGTTGATATAAAGCACCATCATCGACTGGTCCAGCACCATTATCGATGTACTCATGTTCTCCATGATCCTTCTTTGCAATAAATCATGGGGTGTCGATGTGCTAAATGCTTTCATGGAAACCTACTTGCAAAAACTACTCCACAAATCTCGAACAATGCCTTATTTCCCTTCAAACCACAGAATTTAATAAAAATAGTAATATTAATCAGTTAGATAAATGATAGGCAAAATGATGCTGCCAGTGTATATAGCGTTGTAAATGCGCGTAGAAAAATACGACTGCACTATATTATACACTAGCGCACCATAATAGTGCGATATACTGAGGGCGGGTATTACTTTTTTCTATTGATGTGCTTATTTAGGCTGTTTCTTTTTGATAATGGCTTTCTTCATATGAAACTGCGTGCTGGCAACTGCACTGAGGGTTTGACCATTCGACCCGGTGACGTAGGCCTTGAGGGTATGGGTACCCCTGTCTACATTAGTGAAAGCGTAGTTGACACCATCGGATTTAAATATTTGCCCATCGAGATCAAATACTATCAGGTCGCCTGCTTGCAATGCTGGTGTCACATCGATATTGACCTCTACGCGGCCGGTATTATCCCGAATAGTGGCATCATTAGCCGGATTGTTGATTTTGAATGAGGTATATTTTTCAGCATCATCCTTATTATTGTCGATCGTGCTGCTACTGGACTCTTTGATAGCAGGGCTGCTAAAAGATGTAATACCTGGCAGGCTAACTTCTTCAGCACCTTCCTTGGGTTGATCGGAATAAGTAACGTTACCGGATTCGTCAGTCGAGCGATATATTTCTGCCTGAACACTCAGGCTACATAGAACAGACAAAAGAATAATAGCTGATAACTTCATGGTAGTGGCATACTCCCGAAAAATTAACCTGTTCATAAAGTATAGGCTATTTAAATAAAAAACGCCTCCAAAAGGAGGCGCTTTAGTCACCAGTAATGCCTGGTTGATTACAGACTGTAGTACATATCGAACTCAACAGGATGAGTGGTCATGCGCAGACGCGTGACTTCTTCCATTTTCAGATCAATGAAACCATCGATCATGTCATTGGTGAATACACCACCTTCGGTCAGGAATTTGCGGTCCGCATCGAGTGCAGCCAGTGCCTGATCAAATGAATAGCAAACCTGTGGGATCTTGGCTTCTTCTTCCGGTGGCAGATCATACAGATCTTTATCCATGGCTTCGCCAGGATGGATCTTGTTTTTGATACCATCAAGACCCGCCATCAGGAAGGCAGAAAAGCAAAGATAAGGATTAGCTGTAGAATCGCCAAAACGGACTTCGACACGACGACCTTTTGGATTACTGACAAAAGGAATACGGATTGAAGCCGAGCGGTTACGGGCAGAATAGGCCAGCATCACTGGTGCTTCAAAACCGGGTACCAGACGTTTGTAACTGTTTGTTGAGGCATTGGCAAAAGCATTCAGTGCTTTTGCGTGTTTGATGATGCCACCAATATAGTACAGAGCGATGTCTGACAAGCCGCCGTATTTATTACCAGTGAACAGGTTTTTACCCGCCTTGGCCAGTGACATATGAACATGCATACCATTACCATTATCTCCAACGATAGGCTTGGGCATGAAGGTCGCTGTTTTCCCATAGGCATGGGCTACATTTTGTACGACGTATTTCAGAATTTGAACTTCATCTGACTTGCGTACCAGGGTACTGAATCCGGCACCAATTTCACATTGTCCGGCAGTTGCCACTTCGTGATGATGCACTTCTGTGTGTACACCCATATCATTCAGTGCCAGACACATGGCTGAACGAATGTCGTGTAGCGAATCAACAGGAGGAACGGGGAAGTAACCGCCCTTGACTCCGGGGCGATGGCCCATGTTGCCGTCCTGATAAACTTTCTCAGAGTTCCAGCTGGCTTCTTCTGAATCGATTTTTACAAAACAACCGGACAGGTCAGCACCATAACGCACATCATCCAGTACAAAGAATTCATTCTCTGGACCAAAATAAGCGGTATCGGCAATCTTTGTTGATTTCAGATAGGCTTCGGCGCGTCTGGCAACAGAGCGTGGATCACGCTCATAACCCTGCATCGTGGTTGGCTCAAGAATATCGCAGGTAATGTTGAGGGTCATATCATCAAAGAAAGGATCAAGAACTGCTGAATTTGGATCCGGCATCAGGATCATGTCTGATTCATTAATGCCTTTCCAGCCTGCGATACTGGAACCATCAAACATTTTGCCTTCTTTAAACATGCCGGCATCCACTTCATGAGAAGGCAATGTGACATGCTGTTCCTTACCAATTGTATCGGTAAAACGTAAATCAACGAATTTTACTTCGTTGTCCTTGATCATTTTTAAGACTTTTGCGGACATTGCCACTCCTCCAGGATTACATATAAATTACGTTTCTACACAGGTCCGGCTATTAATCCGTGTGTAGTAGCATCAGATTAATGCGTGTGTTCTGAAGCATATTATTGACATTCTTACTAACTGTCACCATCTCATTACTGACATCATGCATGATTATTATTCATATTGAATAATAATGCACCTTTGTATCTGTCAGCAAAAACAAACCCTGATCTCACCGATATCCTGTAGATCCTTACTGGCCTGTGTCAGTGAGTCGACAATTTGCTGTGCATGCTCTGAATCAGTGCATACACTCAGCGGGATGCTCAGATCGACATGGACCTTGCCACCCAGATAGTGCAAGGTAATATATTCGATTTTATTGGAAATTGGAACATGCACCCAGGCCTGCCTGAGTAATTTTTCCATTTCGCGTCGCAGCGGTAAACTGCAACAGAGCTGTCCTTCCTCATCATTTTCCGGGTCAATATGTACCATCACATCACTGATTTCATCGATGCCTTCAATCAGGCGTTTACGCACCACTTCACTGATCTGGTGCCCCTCGGAAACGCTCAGGCGCGCGCTGACCTGTATATGCACGTCAACCAGCGCATCGGCACCCATGCGTCGGGTCTTGAGTAAATGCAAACCCTCAACACCATCTATATCCTTGATAAACTCACGAATTTTTTCCACGCGCTCGGTATCCAGCGCGGTATCCACCAATTCACGCATGCTGTGCCAGGACAAATCCCAGCCAATCTTAGCGATCATATAAACAACGCCAATGGTGGCGATGGCATCGAGGTACGTGAGCCCCGCCATAGAACCAATGACGCCGACCATAACAATGATTGAGGAAATGGCGTCCGAGCGGCTATGCCAGGCATTGGCGCGCAGCAGGTTGGAACGTAACCTGACCGCTGCCCGCATGGTGTATTGATAGATAGCTTCTTTTGAAATAACGGAGATGGCGGCTACCGACAGCGCCAGCCACCCCGGATGCAGCAATAAGTCCGGATAGAATAACCGACGTGCGGCATCGTAACCCAGCCCCAATGCGACCGCTATCAGGGCCAGGCCCAGGGCAACGGTCATCATGGTTTCTATACGTGCATGGCCATAGGGGTGGTCTTCATCCGCTTCCCGGCTACCCTGTTTGGCAGCAATCAGCACCAGCACATCGGTACCCAGGTCGGAAAGCGAATGGATGCCATCGGCTATCAATGCCTGCGAGCTGCCCACGTAACCGGTGAATATTTTGCCGACACCCAGTACCAGATCCAGCACCGAGCCTATTAGCGTCACTTTTCTGGCTTCGATATAACGTAATTCGGATTCAGTATTTGCCATAGTGTTAATGCATGACTTCCAGTTTGATGATAATGCGTTCTTCTACCTGCCTGGCTTCGAGCACCTTGTGCCCATTAATTCTACACCATGCCGTGACATCGTTAATGGCACCCGGATCAGTACAGTACACGACCAGTGTATCGCCCGCATTCAATTCCTGGGCGCGATCCTGAGTCTTGATAACCGGCATCGGACAAAGCAGGCCTGTTGCATCGAGTTCATAATTTGCCATGGTATTCTTCAGTTTATTGTTATTAACTCAAACAGACCATGAAGCGGGCATTTCCGAGACTGGCAGTGGTTTTAGCCTGATCAGTCTTGTGTCCTGATTCGGGCTGCATAACTCCATCTCGACTTCCTCTTCCTGTTGGCACTGACTATATCTTGCTGTTATGCGGGCCGCCAGTAACAGATCTTCATCACTGGGATCTCCATCCACCAGCACCAGGGGTCCACTGTGGCTCAGGGTCTTGATCGAGATAAAGCGGTTGCGATAACCTTGCATGAAGTTCACTTCGCCTTCCTCACGCGCAATGATCAACTTGTAATTTTTGGCAGGGCGTATATGGCGACCCACTTTTAACAACATGATGTCATCCATCTCATATTCCTTATTACCACGTGCTTCCCACAGATCAACCAGCTTATCAGAATATTTCTCATCAGTGAGAAAGCAACAACCTCCGGCCGGTTGAGCATAGTCCTCAAAGCCGTACTGTTTCGCCAGTGCCATTTGTGGCTTGCGTGAACGACCATTAAAACCAAGCAGTTGCTCACGCTTTACCCAGCCTTCCCGCTCGGCTAATGTTTCCGGCATAAACCTGGCGCATAGCGGCCGCAGCAGGCGATCACCGGCACCGGACTCACGCGCGATCACGGGCATGGTATCTTTGCGTTGCGACATCGGTCGCTGGCCAACCACTTCACCGGTGATAATGAAATCAAATTCATTATGATCGATCCATTCCAGGGCCTTGCGCACCATAAAAGTTTTACAGTCATGACAGGGGTTCATATTGGCGCCATAACCGTGCTTCGGATTAATTAACACCTCTTTATACTCTTCGATAACATCGATGATATGTAGCTTGATGCCTAATGTTTCCGCCACCCACAATGCATTATTGCGCTTTGGCTTGGCACGGTCTTTCTTGCGAATGGCGTGGGTATGTCCTTCGACACAAAAACCGGTATAAAAGTTGATCCCCTCGACATGCACACCCTGATCCATAACAACCTTGGTAGCCAGCAGCGAGTCCAGCCCACCGGAAATGAGAGAAACAGCTTTAATTTGTCTTGTCATGTTGTTACTGATATCTAACCAAACGGGAATTATACCAAACAACGCTGGAAAATGAGCCTTTGAATACCAATTAATACACCCTTATCAAACAAATTCAGGTTGATATCACCAATTACCTTATTATTTTAGTTTAATTGTGTGCAGATAATTTATATCCTGATATATACTATTTTAGCTGTCGGGCACTTGTTAGCCTGGAATTACAGCGGGTCAATAGAAAAATAAAAGGAGCACACAATGAGAGAATTGCTTTTCTTTGATAAAATGATTACTCCAAAAATAATTAACCTGGTTTACTGGCTATTATTAGCCGCCGTTGTAATTTCCGCATTAAGTAAAATTTTCAGCTCTTATGGTGGGTTCACCTTCCAGAACTTAATAATGGGCTTGTTTATACTGGCTTTTGGCGCAATACTGGCAAGAATCTGGTGCGAGCTGCTCATCGTATTATTTAAAATGAACGAAGCCTTGCAGGATATACGCAGCAAATAATGAAGGGCTCAATGATGGCATGCTGATTCAAGCCGGGCATCATTCTTTTTGCGCATCGGTATGATATAAAACTGCCGATCCACCTTTGATACAAGAAAATGTAATTTATGTCAGACAAACCGGCATCTCAATCCAGCAAAAATCCCGGCCTCATGGGCACCTTGAAACTGGCTGCTGGCCTTACCGTTATCCTGTTGGCCGGGCTGGCCATATTTTGGGTGATGGATATGATTACACGCGATCAGTTTATGGAATACATGCTCACCCTGCTCACTGTGATTGGTATTGGTACAGTGGCAGGTGCTGCGATTGCGTTGGTGATCAGGCCTGGAAAATAATGTCAGACATATGCTGCTACAAGATTGTTAACATACTGTTTTAATATGGTTGCTGATGAAAAATAAAACCACCGTTCTGCTGTTTGTCCTGACGATCCTGGCATTATTAGCCATAGGGTATTACTGGATAACTACGAAGCATACATCCGTCACACCTGCGCCAGACAAACCTGTCACAACACAGGCACCACAGAAATTATTTCTCAACCTTGCTTATACATTGCCGGTTGCATCGGCATTATCGAATAAGCAAACACTGGATTTGCATTTGCCGGATACTCCGACCGCTGAAGCGCCCTTGCTGATCTTTATACCCGGAGGCTTCTGGGCTGATCCTGATAAGGGTTTTTTACTAAGCGCGGAAAGTATTAACGAATTGACAACACGCGGCATTGCCGTTGCACAACTACATTTTCGTACAGCGCCTGAGCATATGCACCCGGCTCAGATTAATGACGTCGCTGAAGCCTTGTCCTTTTTAATCAGTCAGGCTGGACAATATGGATATAATGCTAACAATATCTATTTACTGGGCCATTCATCCGGCGGTCATCTTGCAGCCCTATTGGTACAGGATGAACAGTATCTTGGTCGTTACAACCTTAGTTCCTCACAACTGGCAGGCGTGGCGATCATTAGTGGCATTTTTGATGTCAGTGAACAAGCTGTCATTTCACCCCAACAGGGTACACTGTATGAAACCGCTTTTGGTAAGGATGCTACTACCCGTATCGATGCCTCACCGATTACACATATCAGAGCTCAACTCCCACCCATGTTATTGCTATCGGCAGAACAGGATTTGCCAGGCTTCGGTAACAACACAAGAAAATACATGCTCAAGATCAGGGCGGCAGGCAACACGAATGCCCATCACCATGTGATGTCACGCAACACACATTTGAGCACTATTGCACTGCAAGAACGTGATAATCCTGTATTGCGTTATCTGCTGGCATTTATGAATGTGGAATCCGGCGGAGATTTTTTTCACAAACGCCTGATGGCCAGACGATTCTGGCATGAACCACCGCTGACGACCGAAGACTTCTGGAAACACAAGTCCCTGGTAAAAAGTCATGCTATTGACGAGCGCTTCGCACAATCTCTGGTCAGGCTTCTGCAGGGTAATAGTTATATGTTGAATGCCTGGCCTCTTGAACAATTTCATGCCATCGATCTATATGATTATCTTGATCTGACACAGACAGACAAGGGGCGCTATCTGGTAACAAAAAATATTCGCGATGAACGAATGTATCTGGATCTGGAAAAACTGAAACCTTATCAGCCCGTGATCGTGGTAGGTCTGGACGATGAACAAAACCTGTTTCGACTTTCGGTATTTTACGAAACCCGACGTGAATACAGTTGGCTGGTCGATACTCAACCCAGGCCTTTGAGCGTACGTCCTTTGGGTGCTTTTCTCTATTTTCTCAAACCACCACCTGATGAATTGATTCCCAGGCATTTGTCACTCTACAGTCTGACGAGTGACAGTTTTACACGCGTAGCAAAGGACCCGCTGGCCTGGTTATGGAAGTTACCGAAAGTGCTGCATCCGCCGTTTACGTACGAAAACGGTTGCGTCAGTTGCCATGCCTTTAATGGCATGACGGCACAAAGTCACCATACCGATGCCATCACACTGCAAGCACATGGCGGTTTTGCACGCCCACTGACCAGCTACCCTGCCGAAGTCTGGCGTGAGTTTGTCTTTAATCAGGAAGCCGCTGCGGCACAGATTGGCGTAGTCCCCAATAGTTTGCGCGAGGAAGTTCAACAACCGCTGTTTGATCTGATCGAAAAAGCACGCCAGCAACAACAATAGAGCCGGCTGTTTCAATACGTAGTTGCCAGCGAGTTATGCGCATAAAAATATGAAGTGGCCATATTTGCAAACAAAAGTTGGCTGCTACTTACCCATAACGGATATTCGATAATTATTAGGAATTAACAGATCTTGACTAAATACAAACAGTTATCTGCGTTATTAATTCTAATATGCATAAGTATTTCTCATCCCTTATTTGCTACTGATAATCAAAAATAGATTGATTTTTATCGTTCATATTTCGATTTGAGAACCAGTATCATTACATCAGCATTAGCTGATAAATTACGAGCAGATTTGGTACCTAACAAACTTGATTTACACACAGATCTAACACCATTAAAAAATATTATCCAAAAGACTCTTGGGATGGCTTGATAGAATGTTATGAAAATAGATCTTGCCGTGGATATATGTTGCTTACAATACGAGATTGGTCGCTTAAAGAGTTTAATGTGATTGATTTTGAAGATCACCTTACATTGGTAAAAATGTATTACACAGGAATACAGATTGATGGAGAAGAAGGTCATGATCTGTCAATATCTTTATAACTGATGATGGTTTGAAAGTAGGTACAAGTAGCTGGAAGGCAGGAAAATTCATATCAGAGAAGTATAAATGTACATAGTTATATGTCCACTTCTGGCCGATAGCGTAAACTCAATATGCTTGAGTTTCTAATCATGTTCCCTGGGTGATTATGGCCACTTGATGATTTCCAGTAACAATAATCTGGTAAGAATTCCCATTTTATACTTTCTTGCACAGGTACTATAACTTTACTCTTGTTTTTACATAGCAATACAATCGATTGTTTACTCGTTTATCCTGCCAGCAGACATACATTAAGCATATAGAGATTTACAGAATACTTCTGTATATAAACTTCCTGTATTATCTTTTAACGGCCTTGATCACAATAAATTTTTTATTACTGGCAATATTGACATAATTACCAAACAATCGTTTTAATTTCGTGTGGTAGTCGAGATGTCGATTACCGACTACCCACAATTCACCTCCCTGTTTGAGCGCCTGCTTGGATTCATGAAACATCTGGCTGGCTACACGGTCACTAACAGCATTATGCTGGTGAAAGGGGGGATTATTAAGAATCAGATCAATACTGTTGTCGTCGATGCCCTGCAGACAATCATTCACCCTGAATTCAGCTTGACGACTATCGCCGAAAGCGGCCCTGAATGTGGCCTCAGCCGAGGCCACCGCCATAAAGGAATCATCAATAAACAATAATTCGGCCTTGGGATTACGTTCAGCGGCTATCAAACCAATAACACCGTTGCCACAGCCCAGATCAACTATTTTTTTTGGCTCCTCAGAAGAAGGAATCTGCTCAATAAAAAATCGACTACCTATGTCAAGACTCTGGCGCGAAAATACACTCGCGTAGTTAATGATTTTATAGTTACTGTTTTCAAGTTGATATTCACTGGGGTAGGGGTTAATACCCGGATCTATCTGTTCATTCAATTGACAATGTATGAGGCGTGCTTTTTTACTGGCGCGAGATGTTTGCGTCGAACCCAGGATGCGTTCAAATACTTCAAGAGTCGATGTATGGATATTCTTCACCATACCGGCAGCAATAATAATACTTTGTGCATGCAGCAGTGGTCTTAGTTGGTATAAACTGGCTTCCAGTGGCGCCAGGCTTTTCGGTACTTTAATGATCAGTAAATCGATGCTTACATTGTATTGCTCTGTGCTGGCTACAAGCTTTACAGAATTCTCTGGTAAACCATTGTGCTGAAGATTTGCACCGATCGCTTTAAACGTAAGACACGAATCACTGATCACTGTCGGCTTACAGGCGGACAACGGAATGGATAGCGCACCAAAATTATCATTAACGATGACCGTACTTTTTGAATTATCTACCAGATTATTCTCAGCCAGATGCGTCAATAGCAATTCATCGGCTGCGTCCCATGCGCGTAAGGTTTCTTTCTTTCTAAACGGAAAACGGTTTAGCTTGAATTCACCTTGTGGTACAAATAATTTTTCCATTCAATAGAATCCGGCTTAGATTTGCTGATCTGGCAATATAAAGTATGCCATTTGAATTGACATATTAACAAAAATGCACCTGATTAGTATCTTTATCTGCTCAACAAAAAAGGCCCGCATAAGCGGGCCTGATATTAACATGCTGCCTTGTTTACCATCCAAACATATTGTTCTTTTTCAACAAGTTTAATTCACCATATTCTTTCTCATTGGCAGCAACAAAATTCTTTGCCTTACCACTGAAACGATCCAGTATCGGCATCGCCGCTTGTTTGCCTTCGCCTGTTGTCAGTGATTTGATAATTAACTGGCGTTTATCAGCCGGTATACGCGCGTTCAGAGTGAAGCCCTGATTGACATAGGGTCGGCTCTTCTCCAGTACCACCAGACGTGCACCTTTATCTGCTGCAAGTTTATTATCAAAAAATGATTCTCGCAGAATAGCGCCGACACATTTACCCGATAACATTGTTTCTGTGACCTTACCCATTCCACCTTTCACGAAGGTAAATACCGGCTGGCTCATCTGGTTAGGATACATTGAGTACACTGTCATGGCACCAAGATTCGGTGAGGGCAGGGTACATACCTTTTTCCCGATCAGATCATTTTTATTAGTGATGTTGGCGTCTTTACGTGCTACCAGCACAAAACTTAATGTGCCTGGCAATTTCACTACGGGCTGTGCATTCTGATTCTCATGTCGCCAGGCTGCAAAGTGTGGGCCGTCAAAAACAATATCGTACGATCCTTTTTGCATTTCTTTTTTATAATTTATCCAACTGCGGGGATGCTTGTAGGTCACCTTTTCATTCAGCAATGATGACAAATGCTGGGCCAGCGGACCGTATAATTGCTTACCGGCCTCAGGTGTTTCACGTGGCGGTGCGGTAAAAACGTATTCAGCCGCAGCTATACCTGGCAGTAATATGAGCGTGGATATAATATAAGGTAAAACAATCTTCTTAAGTGGCTTTGGCATTAGTATCTCCGTCAAAAGGCACGTTATGTAATGGTCTTGCTGGTTGTTTAATTGAATCTAAGTTGGTTAACGGCTCATATATGGATTTCTTTATTAGTTTTTGCTTATATTTTAAAATATTCTTGTTTCATATAGCGGGAATTAGATAAACTATTGATAAATAATGATTTAATCTACCGCCAATGACTTTTTGCTACTCTTGAGCATTACCCCAAGATACTGTTGATATTATTTAACCTGCCCTATTTCTGTTTAACATGATAATACCGACGCTATTGACGCCTGTGCCTGCAACACTTGATGGATAAATTCCCGGGTTTGATTTCACCTGTTTTTGACTCACATCAATATCACCAATAATAATCTGAAATATAAATACACAAACGATGTTTTATCACAGGAGATGTTGTGATTGTTACGCTAAGCCAATCAGGACGAGAAAACGAGATGGATCAGACAAATGATGTCATAGCTTATGAGCTCAACGGGCATTGTTATCTTAATATCACTAATCAGTGCACCTTGCGATGTTCATTCTGCCCGAAATTTAACAAGGTATGGAATGTACAGAACTATCATCTTAAATTATCGACTCAACCATCCACTCTCCAGGTTCTGAATGCTATTGGTGATCCCTCTACGTATGATGAAATTGTATTCTGTGGTTTGGGAGAACCGACTATGAACCTGTCAGTTCTTCTGGAGGTGGCGCAAAGTATTCACCCTTATACCCGTGTACGTTTGAATACCGATGGCCTGGGTAATCTGGTGCATGGAATGGACATCACGCCTGAGTTGTCGGAGTGTGTTGATGCGCTGTCTATTTCACTAAATGCACAATCTGAATTCATTTATAACCGTCATTGTCGGCCCCCCCTGTCCGGCACTTATCCTGCTCTACTGGATTTTATAGATTGTGCTAAAAATGTTATTGATGACATCACACTGACGGCAATTGACGGGTTATTGGGTGTGGATATAAACGCCTGCCGTGCTATAGCAGAGGAAAAGCAGGTTAAGTTCAGACGGCGCGTGCTGGACCAGGTACCTTGATCTATCGTTCATTATTGCTTCAATACATTAATAATGTATCTGCACTGTATCTTGGGTGGCCTTGCCTAAAACTTGAATAATGCATCAATAGGCAAATAGATAAAGTTACTGATAGCCAGACCGATAATGATAAAAATCGTAATCTGCATGGCTAATACACGGTATTTCAGGTTTTCATTACTGATAGCTATCGCATGAATAAGGCGCGATATGATCAACGCCACCCCGAACATATGCACCAGCATGATATTGGCCTGATTGTATTCAAGAGCAAACAGCAGGATCAATGCTATCGGAATATATTCCACTGCATTCGATTGAGCAGCCATGGCAATTTTCAATACCTGACAATCGCCGTCGCCAATACTCACCTTATTGGCACGCCTTTGTTTTATGACGTTTAATGACAAACCAATAATTAACAATGCGCCTAATGAAGCATACATGGCAGATATCATGATCCGTCTCCTGAATTCCATTCTAGCGAGTGTGTTTGCGCCAGGAAAATTAGATTTAATGCTTTATTTTTTCCTGTTGATGAATATCTGCCTGAGCATATCTTTCCTGCAATAGTTGTCGTGCATACTGGCTGTTACAGTCTTGCCAGTTTTCGATCAACATCAGCGAATCCATTTGTTCTGCATGGGCAGAATAGCGCAGTGCTTGCAGAACATCCATCATCTCTACAAAATGCCTGGACAGATTTTCATATAATTGCACGTAGGCTTGCCTTACCCGATCTGCCATTTGCATATAAGCAGAACGGCCAAGATCGACATAGTAGCGGGCTTTGACCAGACGACGTCTGGAGTGCATGGGGTAGAAGCCGGAGAATAACAGGCATTGATCAGCGACGGATTGTAGTTGCTGGATGCCTGACTGCCCCTGGGTTTGCATACCATTGAGGTAGTCAGGTGCAAGCACACGATTAGCGAGGCCGGTATCCTGAAGATGGCGCATGAGCATGAAGACCAGATAGCTTTCCAGCTCCTCGTCGAGTGGCTGGTGGCACAATTCGCTGGCTCCATGAATAAGATTTTGCCACATTTCTGTCGCTGTCTTATTGGTAATAATCTCGCTCATATGATTACCTCTACTCAGGTTTACGTCATAAATGACTTATTTCTTTAGTTTTTCAATAATTTTCCTGTGTTTTTACTGTGAATAACTCAAATTTTCAGTAATTTGTGTTTAATGGCCGGGGCTCGCCGGGCTATAATTCATTCCTTATATATATAGGCCGGACTTAAACTATGACAAAAGATTCATCTGTCGATGTCTCCACTTTTCAGGGGCTGATACTCGCTTTACAGCATTACTGGGCAGAGCAGGGCTGCATACTGTTACAACCATATGATATGGAAGTAGGTGCTGGTACCTTCCACACCGCCACATTTTTGCGCTCTATTGGCCCGGAACCCTGGAGTGCTGCCTATGTCCAGCCATCCCGCCGTCCGACGGATGGTCGCTATGGCGAAAACCCGAATCGTTTACAACATTACTACCAATTCCAGGTCGTGCTCAAGCCCTCGCCACTGAATATTCAGGATTTATATCTTAACTCATTGATAATGTTAGGCATTGATCCACTGGTACATGATATACGCTTCGTCGAGGATAACTGGGAATCGCCTACACTCGGCGCCTGGGGCCTAGGCTGGGAAGTTTGGCTGAATGGTATGGAAGTCACTCAGTTTACCTATTTCCAGCAGGTGGGTTCGCTCGATTGTGAACCGGTCACGGGTGAAATCACTTATGGCCTGGAACGTATTGCCATGTATTTACAGGGTGTCAAAAGTGTATATGACCTGGTCTGGACAAACGGGCCAGAGGGACCCGTCACCTATGGTGATGTGTTTCATCAAAATGAAGTGGAAATGTCGGCTTATAATTTTGAACATGCGAACGTACCCAGTCTTTTCAACTGGTTCGATACCTGTGAAAGTGAGAGTAATCATCTGATCGAATTGGATCTGCCATTACCTGCCTATGAAATGATGATGAAGGCATCACATACGTTTAACCTGCTGGATGCACGCCATGCTATTTCGGTTACTGAGCGCGCGCGATTTATAGGACGCATACGTGCCCTGTCACGTGCGGTTGCAGAGAAATATTATAACAGTCGCGAAGCACTCGGTTTTCCAATGCTGAAGAACAAAAAGGAGGTGGTGTGATGAACACTCGTGACCTCCTGATAGAAATCGGCACGGAAGAATTACCACCCAAGGCATTGAAGAAATTATCCACTGCTTTTTATAACCGCGTCATCGAAGGATTTAAGTTCGCTGAACTGGTCCATGGCGATGTGCAACAATTTGCCACGCCCAGACGACTGGCATTGCTGGTGTCTGCACTGCAGGAAAAACAGGCGGATAAAATGGTGGAGCGTCGTGGTCCGGCATTGACAGCTGCATTTGATGATGAAGGTTGCCCGACCAATGCAGCCATCGGTTTTGCCCGCAGTTGTGGCGTTGAGGTCGATCAACTCGAGAAGTTTGAAACAGACAAAGGCACCTGGTTGACCTACAGCAGTGAACAGAAGGGCGAGTCGGCACAATCACTGATCCCGAATATCGTCAGACAATCACTGGATACCCTGCCGATACCCAAACGCATGCGTTGGGGTAGTTTAAAGGAGCAATTTGTACGTCCTGTTCACTGGGCCATTTTATTATTTGGCGATGAAGTCATTGAAGCAGAAATTCTCAGTGTTAACAGTGGGCGTGAAACGCGTGGCCACCGCTTCCATCATCCACATTCGATCTATATCGGTGAACCGTCCGCGTACGCACCATTATTGGAAACAGAAGCATTCGTCATAGCAGATTTCGAATCCAGACGTGAAGCTATTCGAGGCCAGGTTCTCGAAATAGCTAACCAGGTCAACGGTCATGCCATTATTGATGCTGACTTACTGGATGAAGTAACTTCGATGGTCGAGTGGCCTCAGGCAGTACTCGGCAATTTCAGTAAAGACTTTCTTGAAGTACCTTCAGAAGCACTGATTTCTGCCATGAAAGGTCATCAGAAATATTTTCATGTCGTCAATGACAATGATGAGTTAATGCCACACTTTATTACCATCAGTAATATTGTCAGCAAGGATCCTGAAAAGGTGCGAGAAGGCAATGAACGCGTCATACGCCCACGACTTTCAGATGCCGAGTTTTTCTGGAATCAGGACAAGAAATTTAAACTGCATCAACATACTGAACGCCTGGCCAGTGTGGTTTTTCAAACCAAATTGGGAACCTTGCTGGACAAGGTTGAACGCATCAAGGAATTGTCAGCAAGCATTGCGGGCAGCCTCGGCTGGGATGATACGCAACCCAGACGTGCGGGCAGCCTGTGCAAATCAGATTTAATGACCGACATGGTCGGCGAGTTCCCTGAGTTACAGGGCATTATGGGACGTTATTATGCGCGTCTGGACGGCGAGTCTGAAGAAGTAGCCAGTGCCATCGACGAACATTACCGGCCGCGTTTTTCCGGTGATGATCTTCCCACGACCCGGTCCGGACTGTGTGTTTCTCTGGCTGATAAAATAGATACGCTGGTGGGTATATTCGCTATTGGCCAGTCACCCAGCGGCGATAAGGATCCTTTTGCCTTGCGGCGTGCCGCCCTGGGTGTACTACGCATTATTATTGAAAAAGATCTGGCTCTGGATCTTAATCAAATGATTAAAAGCGCAATAAAGAATTATACCTATCAATCCATTCCTATTCACATTGAAGCAACGCAACGCTCGGTGTATGACTTTATCCTCGCACGATTGCAGGTTTACTATGTCAACCAGGATTATGCCCATGATGAAGTGGATGCCGTACTGTGTTTAAAGCCGACTTTGTTGCAGGATGCCAATAAACGATTGCAGGCATTGGCGCAATTTCGCAAACTACCTGCGGCAGAAAGTCTGGCTGCTGCAAATAAGCGTATTTCCAATATTCTGAAAAAATCGGAAGATACTATTCCGGAACAGTGGAATATATTTTCGTTAATCGATGAAGAGGAGAAAAACCTGGCCGAACAGGTTACATCACTGATTCCGGAACTACAGCCTTTATTTGATCAGCAGGACTATGCAGGTGCGATGAACAAACTGGCAGGCTTACACGAAGCAGTGGATGCTTTCTTTGATCAGGTCATGGTCATGTCTGACGATCATGAGCTACGTCTTAACCGACTCAGTTTATTAAATGTTATACGTAACCTGTTTCTGCGCGTAGCTGATCTTTCAAGACTGCAATAGGAGTTTGTATGAACAGCACTGATATCAACGAGGACTCCTATCAAGACATGCTGGAGACCGTACAGGCATTTCACGATAAACATGACTTTAAAAATACCGGTGGAGAAGAGTTGGGTTATCGTGTCGCCCTGATGGCGGAAGAACTTGGTGAAATTTCTGCCTGTGTGACCAAGGGCAAAAGCATTGAGGATCTGGCCGAGGAAACAGCAGATTTGTTTATCTTATTAATAGGCACAGCGATTGCTGCAGACTTTGATTTGAGAAAGGCCTTCTGGGATAAAATGCATAAAATCATGCAACGTGAATCCAGGATGGTAAATGGACGTATACGTGTTTCTGAATTTCGCGATTAAACGATTTGATTATGAAGCTGATAATTCTTGACAGGGATGGTGTGATCAACGAAGACTCGGAAGATTTTATCAAATCACCCGATGAGTGGATCGCTATACCTGGAAGTCTGGATGCGATAGCACGTTTGAATCGTCATGATTACCGCGTCATTGTTATTACGAATCAATCGGGTATTGGTCGTGGTTTGCTGGATATTCAGACACTCAATGCGATACATGATAAAATGCATCAACAACTGGCCATACACGGTGGTCATATCGAATCGATTTTATTTTGCCCGCATACCCCAGAAGAGCATTGTGTTTGCCGCAAACCCAAACCCGGCCTGTTTCTGGATTTACAGGAACGCTTGAATATTCAACTACATGATGTGCCTGTTGTGGGTGATTCCTTGCGTGATCTTCAGGCAGCACAGGAAGTCGATGCTACACCTGTTCTGGTACGAACCGGTAATGGTGAAGCCACGCTCGCCACTGCTGTTGGCCTGGATAATATCGCTGTGTATGATAGTCTTGCCGATTATACCGACTACTTGCTGTTGGCCAAATAAACGGACCTGGTATGCCTACTTTAAAAGCTATTTTATTCTGGATCGGCTTCTATATTTCCACCCTTATTGTTACCTCGATTTTAACTATTTCATTTGTATTCCCGTTTCGCGTTCGTTATGCCATCTCAAGAACCTGGCCTTTTTTTAATCTCTGGTGGCTAAAAGTGACCTGCGGACTGAAATACCAGGTTCAGGGTCTGGATAACATTCCGTCTGAATCGGTCATCTTTATGAGTAAGCATCAATCTACCTGGGAAACTTTGACCTACCAGCTATTTATGCCGCCAATGGTATGGGTGTTGAAACGCGAATTGTTATGGATTCCTATTTTCGGTTGGGGTGTTGCCATGCTTAACCCGATTGCCATCAATCGTAAATTGGGCAAAAAATCGCTCAACCAGTTGATACAACAGGGCACCAAACGTCTCAATGATGGCATTAATATTATGATTTTCCCGGAAGGTACGCGCACATCAGCGGGTGAACCTACTCACTATCGCCCGGGTGGTGCTTTATTAGCCGCCAAAAGTGGCCACAAAATTGTACCTGTGGCACACAATGCGGGTTACTACTGGCCCAAGGGTCAATTCTACAAACATCCCGGCACCATCACGGTTGTAATAGGCGAACCCATAGAAACCGAAGGCAAACGCGCCGGCGATATACTCAAGGAAGTTGAAGACTGGATTGAGAATAAAATGCAGGAAATAGGTGGGCGCTGATTTGTCAGTATCGATCTCATTAAGGCACCACAACTCAACTATATAGCAGTCAAAAGTTTTTCTTGAATTTAATGTTAGCAATAATGACTCTCAGATTTTCTATCTACCACTATTTTGCTTCAGTGTATTTATAAGCCACTTATCCCCTCCACAACCTGAACTGCATCCACCATCCGAGTCAAACAAGCCATCGAATAAACCGCCAGACTCACTGGATACGACACTATCAACTGCAAAATATACATCACCATAATAGCGAGATGTTCTATCTTTACAGTTTAATGAATAGGTAAATCCATCGGGATTTGTAGCATGGAATCAATGACAAATATCAGGGGTCATTTTCCTGGGGTTTGCGGGTTTATCTTTTCACGTGTGCAAGCCAGACGCCACGCTCATTTGATACCTGCCTGTGCGATTGTGTGGCTTGTCACTACATCGGCTGGCACATGGTGTAGAAATCGTCCCACGTTTTTTGACAAAATGATTTATATGCGAGGGTGAATAATATGAATTCATGCCAGACATCATCGACTGCTAGCGATGGCATGGATACCATGCTACGCCTGGCATAATTATTCATCCAAAAATAATCCCGCAAAACACGAAACACCAGGTGTGAATATTTTTGCTTTATTTTTCTTTAATGAACGGATGGAAACTATATTGTGAAATATAGGACAGCTGTCGTAACCATCCAGACCATGTTCTCTCATTGTTAAAACGGATGATGTAATCTTGTATGATTTTTTACAGTCTGCTGATGTGGCCTGTTCAATGCGTCTACATGGCCCACTCTATAATAATTTTACTCTTAAATTATTGTTTACGTGTAAATACCAGATTGTTATCACTGGATAGCTTTTTATTATATTGATAACCTTCTTCATCAAACGCCTTGATGTCTTCTGCATCGGTCAGTTTATTCTGAATAATATAGCGGCTCATCAACCCACGTGCTTTTTTAGCAAAGATGCCTATCATCTTGTAATCGCCATTTTTATATTCCTTAAAAGCAGGCGTGATGATTTCTCCATTAATCTGTTTGCTTTTGACTGATTTAAAATATTCGTTGGATGCCAGGTTGACCAGTGTGCTGGATTTGATTTTTTTCAGTTGTGCATTGAGGCCATCGGTTATTTTCATATCCCAGAATTCATACAGGTTTTTGCCGCGCACATTTTCCAGCTTTGTTCCCATTTCCAGTCGATAGGCTTTCATCAGATCCAGTGGTCGCAGCAAACCATACAAACCAGAAAGGATACGTAAATGTTTTTGTGCAAAGTCCAGTTCTGTTTTTTTCAATGATTCTGCATCCAGGCCCGTATAGACATCGCCCTTGAAGGCAAATATAGCCTGTTTGGCGTTTTCAGGTGTGAATTTTTTTGTCCAACTTTCATAGCGCTCGAAATTTAGCTCGGCAATATTACTGCTAACGTGCATGAGTTCCGATATATCCAGTACAGAAAAATCACGCATGCGTTTGATCAATAACTGTGAATCATCGAGATAATCAGGCAGGGTAAAGGCTTTAGTTTTTGCCGGGCTTTCATAGTCGAGTTTTTTTGCAGGAGAAATAACGATTAACATAACGTTCTCATTTGCCAAATACAGACGTTATTATACTCAACAGAATGAAATTTGTAATGTGTTTACCACGCAGGGCGGGCGGTCTGTTCCCTTGAGTATCAGAGTTTGAACTGGCCTACCAGTTGCTTCAGTGAGACCGCTAATTGTGTTAATTCCCTGCTGGTCTGCTTCGTGCTACTCGCATCGTCAGAAGTTTGTTGGGATATATGGCTAATATTGACAATATTCTGATTGATTTCTTCAGCTGTACCTTTCTGTTCCACAGAGGCGGAGGCAATCAGGGAGTTCATATCAGAAATGGTAGACACTATACTGGCAATGGAATTGAGTGACTCGATGGCTTTATCAACTTTCTCTGCACCATCTTTGCCTTGATCAGATGCTTTACCCATTGCTGACACGACATCGCGTACTTCCGTCTGCAGTCGGTTGATCATGGTGTTTATTTCTTCGGTGGATTCACGTGTTCGACTGGCCAGGGTACGCACTTCATCAGCCACTACTGCAAAGCCACGCCCTTGCTCTCCGGCTCGGGCCGCTTCAATGGCAGCATTCAAAGCCAGCAAGTTGGTTTGTTCGGCAATACTCTGGATAACAACCAGTACAGCGCCGATGTTTTCACTCTCGACTTCAAGTTTTTTGACCACCGCTTCCGTTTCGTCGATTTTGTCAACCAGGGTCTTGATGCCGTTCATGGCGATATTGGACGCCTCAGTACCACTGCGTGCCTCAATATCTGCATTCTTGGTAGCATCTGATGCTTCTTCTGCGGTGCGCGATACTTCCTGAACGGTAGCCACCATTTCATTCATAGCGGCGGCGACCTGGTCAGTTTCCTGTTGCTGTTTGCCGACCCGTACCGTAGTTTCCTCGGTGATCTCTGCCATTTTACCGGCTGCTATGACGACCTGCTCAGTTGAATCCACCACATGTGAAATAATGCCGTGCAATTTACCGATAAACTGGTTGAAACTTTTACATAACTGGCCCACTTCATCATTACTATTGACTGTCAGGCATGTTGACAGGTCACCCTCTTCCTCAGAAAGTTTTTTCAAGGCGTCAGCTGCGTTTTTCAAAGGCCGGGTGATGGCACGCGATACCAGGTAACCATATAAAGTGGCAATGGCACTATTGATGGCCAGATTGATTAACATGCCCGTCGAACCGCTGAGCTGTAGTCCGCGGGTAATGACAAACTCTCCAATTAATATGGCAAGAATCACATTCACTCCAATGGCTAACTGTATTTTTGTTCCTATGTTTATCGCTGATAATAGTTTCATTACATCTTCCTGATTCTATGGAGTTATGCTTATTGTCTAGCTATAGAGCGTAGCGACCGTGAGGAATTACTCTTTAGAAAATCAGGGGATTTTACTACCAGCTTATTATTTATGCTGATGATGTTTTATTTATATAAGCTGTTGAAAAAAATAGACATTATATAAAGACCTTGGTGAATATTGCGTTCTAGTTCTTGTGTTTGTTTTTTTCTTCAATCCATTTTGACATATAACGCGTACTTTTCATGTGGTGGTGGGCCAGCATGGCGCCAGTAAAGTTATTCAGGCGGTGTTGCTGCAGACACTTTTTTAATCCCTCAATCTGTTGTGATAAAACCTCTGATAGCTCATTTTTATTGTGGCGTGCCTGAATAATATCAAAGCCGTTACGCTGGGCGACTTCCCATTCATCTTGTTGTTGATACAGTCTGGCGGCTGCGCTGGCAAAAGCCTCTGCATCATCTGCTATGATGCCACACCATGGCATATCACCGTGCATGCCCTCTGCGCCGATTCGGGTGCTGGCACTGGGCGTTCCATAGCACATCGCATCGATTAATTTGCCCTTCATACCCGCTCCATACCTGAGCGGTGCAAGATTTACCCTGGCATTCATCATCACTTGCTTTACTTCAGGTGCCCAACCAGCAATATTAAAACCCTCCGAGGGTTTATGCAGTTGCCTGGCTTTTTCCGGTGTGTAGGCGCCAAATATGTTTATTTCAGCCTGCGGCAACTGTTGCCTGATAGCCGGCCAGATAGTTTGTTTTAAATACTGCACGGCATCCCAGTTGGGTGCATGGAGATAATTACCGATAAAAATGAAATGCTGACGATGGCTAAAATCAGGTAATGAGGCCTGTCGCTCATTGACATTAACTGGTTCAACCATCAGCGGGATATAGTGCAACAGACCTGGATCCACCTGATAAACATCTTGCAGATGCTGCATTTCATGTTCGGAAATGATCAGGCTCATGTCGCATCTTAAAATACTGGCGATTTCTCTTTTCGCCATATCACTATGATAGTCCTGCTGGTTTACCGTGCGTTGCTGCCTGTGTGCCAGCTGCCTGGCATGGCGCAAACAATGTAAATCGGATGATTCCAGCATACGTAAAGCGCCCGGACACTGTTCCTCAACGCGCCAGCCAAATTGCTCTTCCATCATGAAGCGATCAAACAGGACAATATCAGGCTGGTAGTCGCTGACAAAACGATCAAAGTCACTATTATTGACTTCGATATGGGCCTTTTGAATACCGAGAGTTTCCAGGTCGGCCATGTGGTCGCTGTCTGCTGCCTGGCTGGCAAAAGTGATGTGCCACTGCTGTTGAAGAAAACATTGTATGAGTTGCATCATCCGACTGCCCGCAGCAGAGGAATCCGGTTCTGGCCAGACATAACCAATGATAAGTAGACGAGTCATGGACAAGTGATGTTATTGATAACAGGCCTGTTTGAAACTGTATTAAACTTTAGCTTGTGACGCCAGATAGATAACTACCGTACCGATAATGTTCATAAAGGTAAACATCAAGGCGATGAAGGCAATAAGACGGTAACGCATGCCGCTTTCTGTGAGTGATTCCCCTGTGAACAATCGGCGCCAGATGGAGGGCTTTGTTGCCGATGCTATGGTGTGCCGGGAAATCATCAGGATCATCAGTATCGCTATAACAAAAAATCCACCAGCAGCGATTGCAGACAGGGTTACATTGGAAAGTGCTGATAGATCCATCAATTAAATCGGCTCGTTATTTGTCCGGTTAAACACATGCTATACATCCAGGTTTGCAACGGCCAGTGCATTTTTTTCGATGAACTCTCGGCGTGGCTCAACATTGTCACCCATCAAGGTCGTAAACACTTCATCGGCTGCGACGACGTCTTCTATCTTCACCTGCAGTAGCCGGCGAGTTTCCATATTTAAGGTGGTTTCATACAACTGATCCGGGTTCATTTCACCCAGTCCTTTGTAGCGCTGAATATTCATACCACGCTTGGCTTCTTCCATGAGCCAGCTCATGGCTTGCTTGAAACTGCTGATTTCCTGTTTTTTCTCTCCACGTTGAATATAGGCATCCGGGCTCAACAAGCCATCGAGCTGTTTACCCAGTGCCACCATGGAACGGTATTCGGCTGAATCAAAAAATTCACTGTGAATAGCTTGTTCATGACTGATGCCATGTGTGTGTTTGCTAACAACGAGATTGAAGGCATCACTGTCTTCCAGCGCTTCCATTCTCACCTCATAGCGTATTGACGCTGCCTGGTCATCATTCATGCGTGCCTGAAGCTCAGCGCACCAGGCTTTCATGTCATCCTTGTTGTGCAGGGATTCTTTCGTAACTTCTTGAATATAAATTAATTTTTCCTGAATCACCGGATCAACCCTGCGCGCCAGCCTCTGTATGGTACTCATGACGCGTACATAATCATTGGCCAGGCTTTCCAGTTGAACGCCGCTAATAGCCGGTGCATTGCTATTGACATATAAGGATGCATTATCCATAGATAATGTAAGCAAATAACTGTTTAATTCCACGTCATCTTTTACGTAGTATTCCTGTTTGCCTTTCTTCACCTTATATAAAGGTGGTTGGGCAATATAAACATGCCCTCTTTCAATCAGCTCATGCATCTGGCGGTAGAAAAAGGTCAACAACAGGGTGCGTATGTGTGATCCATCCACATCCGCGTCCGTCATGATAATAATGCGATGATAGCGCAGTTTTTCCGGGTTAAATTCCTCACGGCCTATGCCGCAGCCGAGTGCCGTGATCAACGTACCGACTTCAGCGGAAGATAACATTTTATCGAAACGCGCTTTCTCGACATTCAGGATTTTACCTTTCAGTGGCAAAATGGCCTGATATTTTCTGTCTCGGCCTTGTTTGGCAGAGCCGCCGGCAGAATCACCCTCTACCAGAAACAGTTCTGACAGGGCCGGGTCTTTTTCCTGGCAATCGGCAAGTTTTCCTGGCAAGCCAGCTAAATCCAGCGCACCTTTACGCCGGGTCAGTTCACGTGCCTTACGCGCAGCTTCACGTGCTCTGGCTGCATCTATAATCTTGGCAACAATGCTTTTGGCATCTGCCGGGTATTCCATCAGAAATTCCTGTAATTTTTCTGCGGTTGTAGATTCTACAATACCCTTTACTTCTGATGAGACCAGTTTGTCTTTTGTTTGTGAGGAAAATTTCGGGTCAGGTACTTTGACCGACAGCACGGCAGTCAAACCTTCACGCGCATCATCACCTGCCACATTAACCTTTACTTTTTTCGCACTGCCTTCTGATTCCACGTACTGATTCAGGGTCCTGGTCAAGGCACCGCGGAAACCGGCCAGATGTGTGCCACCATCGCGCTGCGGTATATTATTGGTGAAACAAAATATACTTTCCTGGTAGGAGTCATTCCATTGCAATGCTACTTCTACGCCAACGCCATCTTTCTCAGTGGTAAAATAACAAACCTTTTCGTGTAACGGTGTTTTATTGCGATTAAGGTGCTCTACAAAGGCTTGAATACCACCCTCGTACTTGAAGGTGTCTGATTTACCACTTTTTTCATCACTGATTTTTATGTGAACGCCTGAGTTCAGGAATGAAAGTTCTCGTAGACGCTTCGCAAGGATATCATAATGAAATTCTGTCGATGTAAATATCTTTTCACTCGGTTTAAAGCGGATTTCGGTGCCAGTGTGCTCGGTTTCACCAATCACTTTCAATGGTTCTACCGGAACACTATCGAGATATTGTTGGTGATGGACTTTATTGTTACGACGTACAGTTATTTCCAGGGTTTCAGACAGGGCATTCACCACGGAAACACCAACGCCATGTAATCCGCCTGATACCTTATAGGAATTATCATCAAACTTTCCACCGGCATGTAAAACCGTCATGATCACTTCTGTCGCTGAGATACCCTCTTCTTCATGTATGTCAGTGGGAATTCCACGACCATTATCAGTCACCGTGACTGAATCATCGCTATGAATAATGACATTTATCTCGGAACAGTGGCCAGCTAGTGCTTCATCAATCGCATTATCAACGACTTCAAATACCATATGGTGCAAGCCTGTTCCATCATCCGTGTCACCAATATACATACCTGGGCGTTTACGTACGGCATCAAGTCCTTTCAAGACCTGTATATTCGAAGCATCGTATGTGTCATTACTCATGATTTTTTTCCTTGGTATACCATATATATAAGGATAACAGACTAAGCCTGGTAACAGAAACCATTATACCACCTCTGTCAGTTGTCCGTGTTCCACGTGGAACATTTTTGATGTGGATGAATTCTCCATCATCGGCATCAATGTTTGTTTGCCTATTGATGTAAGAAACATCTGCACTCTCATGCCCTGCAAAACTGATAATAATTTTTCTCTATTCTCCGCATCTAGCTCAGCTGCCACATCATCAATTAACAGAATACACTCCCGATCAGTTTTCACATTATATAACCCTGCCTGTGCCAGCAATAAACACGTCACCAGGATTTTTTGCTGTCCTCGCGATATCCTGTCACTGGCTTGTCGTCCATCCAGTTTTATACTGATATCTGCACGTTGCGGCCCCACTGTCGTAAAACCTCTTTCAATATCTGAAGTCAATGACTCTTCAAGTGCCTGTTTGAATGAATGCTCTTTTGCCCACCCTGGTTGATAGTGCAGAGAAAAGTCCAGATCACCCAGTACTGGCTGTATATATTGATGTAGTAATTGTTGCAGCTGTTGAACATAAAGTTCTCGGCTTCTATGTAAAATATCGCCTGATTCAATTAACTCCTTATTCCACACTTTTATGAGATCTCTGGAGCTATGTTGTCTTATCGCATTATTTCTTTGTTTCAGGGCAGTTTGGTATCGCTGCCATGCAGGATAAAAATTGTGTTCCACGTGGAACACACCCCAATCAAGAAATCGCCTGCGATAGCGTGGCCCTTCCTCCAGAAGTTGGTGACTATTGGGGTGAATAACCTGTAAAGGCAGGTTAAAAACAAGTTCTGATATTTTGTATATTTTTTGTTCATTGATACGAATTTGTAATGTTTTTGAACCTTTTATGACCCCAAATGGCACTTTTTCATCGTTTTTTAATATTTGCTGTGCGTATACACTTAGCTCACTTTCACCCTTTTCAAGTATCCTGTCGAAACGATGGGTGCGAAATGAAGACGCTCTGCCGAGAAAATAAATAGCTTCTAACAGGCTGGTCTTGCCTGAAGCATTTTGACCAATGATCAGGTTAATGTCTTTTGAAGGCTCAAAATCAACCTGGTGAAGGTTGCGGAAATGACGAATGCCAAGCTTTACTAGCGCCATTTGACGGGTTCAGCCATGAAGAAAATAAATGATGCCCAGTTAAAGACTATAAGCGCATCGGCATAACCACATACCGACAATCCTTCGCTTCAGCAGGTTCAATCAGACAACTACTATTCGCATCACTCAATGAAATAGTGACATTAGCTTCCGGAATGGCATTTAAAGCATCAAGTATATAATTAACATTAAAGCCAATCTCGATGGGGCCACCCTTATATTCTATTTCCAGTTCTTCCTCGGCTTCTTCCTGCTCCGGGTTGTGCGCCTGTAAGGAGAGTTTATTGTCATCCATGCTTAAGCGTACACCACGATATTTTTCATTAGACAGTATCGAAGTCCTGATAAACGCCTGTTTGAGTGTATCCAGTTGTGCTTTAACAAACTTATCAGTCGCTTTAGGCAAGACTTTATTATAATCAGGAAATTTTCCATCTATCAATTTAGAGGTGAAACGTATGCCCGGTAATTGTATTCTAATGTGGTTGGTACCAAGTTGTATCAGGGCCATTTCATCAGAATCATCAAGCAAGCGTGCTAATTCCTGAATACCTTTTCTCGGTACAATAACCTGATAACTATCGTCACCTTCAATATCTGCATCCACTTCACAAATTGCCAGGCGATGCCCATCGGTGGCTACGGTTCGTAACTGGCCTTCCTTTATTTCAAGCAATAAGCCGTTGAGATAATAACGAACATCCTGTTGAGCCATAGCAAAATGTGTACGATCGATGAGTTTTTTCAACTCACGCTGTGGCACATTAAATTCCTTTTGAACATGTATATCATCAATCAAGGGGAATTCAGATGCCGGTAAAGTCGATAAGGTAAAGCGGCTTTTTGCGGATTTAACCGTCACTCGTTCTTTCTGGAAGCCAATATTTAATTCTGCATCGTCTGGTAAGGTTCGGCATATATCGAGAAACTTGCGTGCAGGAATGGTTATTTCACCACCGTCGGTAACATCCAGATCAAACTTTGCCACTAATTCAACTTCAAGATCAGTGGCGGTTAATGAGATACAGCCCGTATCTGCTTGCAGCAGAAGATTGGATAATACGGGTAAAGTTTGTCTGCGCTCTACAACCCCTATGACAAACTGAAGTGGTTTTAATAACGTTTCACGTTTTATCTTAAACTTCATCCGAATTTCCTATTTATATATTATTAATAAATAAATACTTATTTGTTATTGTTATTATTAACGACACGGTAAAATGTTAACAAAACAAATTAATATAATTAATTCAAGCACTTAAATCATTATTCTGGCTGTACAAGCAAGGTATAATCACCTTACAAGCTGTTATAAAACTGTGGATAAAAGTTGGATATCTTTTTCACAGCCTTTTATCTACAGGTTATCCACATCATGTGCTCAACATTCTCAACAGGCTGGCATAGTCTTCTTTTATGCGTATTTCTGTCTCTTTTAGTTCTTTGACCTTACGGCAAGCATGTAACACAGTAGTATGGTCGCGGCCGCCAAAAGCATCGCCAATTTCCGGCAAACTGTGGTTGGTTAATTCCTTGGCCAGAGACATAGCAATTTGCCGTGGACGTGTAATAGAACGCGTCCTCCGCGCTGATAATAAATCATGCACACGAATTTTGTAATACTCGGCAACCGTTTTCTGAATATTTTCAATACTCACCAGCCGATCCTGCAATGACAATAGATCCCTCAAGGCATCCTTGGCAAATTCCAGTGTAATAGGCTGGTTAGTAAAATGGGCGTTGGCAATCACGCGCTTCAAGGCACCTTCAAGTTCACGTATATTGGAGCGTAAGCGTTTGGCAATAAAAAATGCTACTTCATCCGGCAGTTGCGTATTCATTTGCCGCGCCTTGCCCAACAGGATCGCGACACGGGTTTCAAGCTCGGGCGGTTCTACAGATACCGTCAAACCCCAGCCAAAACGTGATTTCAGGCGTTCTTCCAGACCATTAACTTCCTTGGGAAAACGGTCACAGGTGAGAATGACCTGCTGATGGCCTTCCAGCAAAGAATTAAAAGTATGAAAAAATTCTTCCTGAGAACGCTCTTTTTTGGCAAAAAACTGGATATCGTCTATCATTAAGGCATCGACGGAACGATAGAAGCGCTTGAATTCATTAATGGAATTATGTTGCAGTGCCTTGACCATATCAGCTACAAAACGCTCTGAATGCAAATACACGACCTTGGCATCCGGGTTATTTTCCATCATCATATTACCGACAGCGTGCATCAAATGGGTTTTGCCCAACCCGACGCCACCGTAGATAAACAGAGGGTTATAGGCTTTACCCGGATTTTCCGCCACCTGAATAGAGGCGGCGCGCGCCAGTTGGTTGGATTTTCCTTCAACAAAAGAGGTAAAGGTGAAATCCGGATTGATATTACTTTTATGTGAAATCGTTTGTTTGGGGGCCTGGGATAGCTTTTCTGCAGTGGCCCTGGAATTCACCTGATTGATACTACCCACCAGTAGTTTCAGAGCTGGCGGCGCGTCGGCACTGAGTTCCACCAGTGATTGCTGGATAGACTCAAGGAAATTGCTTTTGACCTGATCAAGTACAAACTGGTTGGGTGCCAGTAGCTGCAGCGATTCACCTGTCTGTATAGCATGCAGCGGCCTGATCCAGGTGTTAAACTGGTTTTGAGGTAACTCATCTTCAAGATATTGCAGACACTGATTCCAAAGGATTGACAAGCATGCTCTCCGAATGATTGGAGTTATTGTTAATAACTTTATTGTTGCGAGATTCTAGCGCTATTTTAAGAAGTTATCCACAATTGTTAGTGGATAAAAACAGTTAATTTTTATATTGACAGCCACACCATGACAAAGTAGGATTGCCGGTTCATTAAACCCGGCATTCGATGTTAATCAGGTAGAGCGATATGAAACGAACATTTCAACCCAGCGTTTTAAAAAGAGCACGTACTCATGGCTTCCGTGCACGTATGAGCACTACTGGCGGTCGAGCTGTCATCAATGCCAGACGAGCCAAAGGCCGTAAACGCCTGACTCCATAAATATTGTCTTATTCTGGTGCCAGTAGCATATAAGTAATAACGTGTTACCGGTGTCGCCGCGCTAATCCAGTTCCGTGTCAGCAGATGATTTCTGACCTTAAAACAACACTTTTTAAGGTGTTTAATTGAATGAATCAAGCGCCAGTTGTTGTTTTCCCCGCTCTGTCAGACTGTTAAATAAAAAAGATTACCAACAGGTATTTCATGATCCGGTCAGATCCAGTGATGCCCTGTTTACGCTGTTATCCTGCAAAAACCATCAAGACAATCCCAGGTTAGGTTTGGCCATCGCCAAAAAAACAGTGGCCAAAGCAGTACAGCGCAACCGTATAAAGCGCCTGGTCAGGGAGAGCTTTCGCAGCCACCTGCCTATGTTGGGTGGTATTGATATTGTGGTACTGGCGAAAAAAGGCTTGCAGGACAAAAGCAATAGTGAGATACAACGCTCATTGGCTAAACACTGGGAAAGGTTGGTAAAAAGATGCGCCGAATCCTGATTTTCATTATTAGGGCATACCAATATATAATAAGCCCGCTCCTGGGTAATCACTGCCGATTTTATCCATCGTGTTCATGCTATGCACAAACAGCCATTGAGCGACACGGTGTATTTTATGGCAGTTGGCTCGCGCTACGCCGCCTGTCGCGCTGCCATCCCTGGTCACCTGGAGGGGAAGATCCCGTCCCTGAAATTAACAAACAAAAGAAGTAATTATAACAATGGAAAATCAACGACTTTTTATTTTTATCGCGATCGTATTTCTTGGCATGCTGCTGTATCAGGAATGGCAGCGTGACTATGGCGTCAGTAGTGAAACGCCCGCGGCTATCAGTACTAGCAGTCCGGCAGACCCGGCCAATATAAACAGTGCCGTACCTGCACCAGCCACTGCCACGGATGTTCCAGTCGCGGCACAAGCGGTCAAGCCCGCTGGACCTACCATCAGCGGCGTAGAAAATAAATTAGTCACTGACCAACGGATTCGTGTACGCACCGATTATCTGGATGTATTGCTGGATACCAAGGGTGGTGATATTCGTGACGTCAAGTTGAGAAAGTATCCGCTCGAGCAAGATAAACCAGGTGTGCCATTTCAGATAATGACAGATAAGGGTGCCAAACTCTATGTGGCGCAATCGGGCTTCTCCATGTTAAAGGGAAATGGGCCTACGCATGAATCAGTATTCAAGGCAGAAAAAACCGATTACGCACTGGCAGAAGGGCAGGATTCTCTGGACGTTAATATGAGCTGGACAGATGACAGCGGCGTTAAGGTGACCAGAACCTACACATTTCATCGCGGCAGCCATTTGATTGATATGACCATCAAAGTGGAAAATGGATCTAACCAGGAATGGCAAGGCAGTTTTTACCGACAACAACAACGCACTCACTTTGGTGAAGAAAGTCAGTCTATGTTTATGATGCGAACCTATATGGGCGGCGTCATCTATACACCGGAAGAACATTACGAAAAGATAAATTTTAGCGACATACTTGAAGCAAAAATTAACCGTCCTAATATTCAGGGCGGCTGGGTCGGGATGATGCAACATTACTTTCTTGGTGCCTGGGTACCCGATCAGGAAGACACCAACACAATCTATAGTAACTATAAAGATTATCGCTATTATCTAGGCTTGATATCACCTGCGGAAACATTGAATGCAGGGGAAAACAAAACCTTCAAGAGCCAAATTTACATCGGACCCAAAGACCAGAAGATTCTGGAAGACATCGCACCAGGCCTGGAATTAACAGCGGACTATGGATTCCTGACTGTCATTGCCAAACCTCTGTTCTGGTTATTGAGCGCTTTCCATACATTTTTTAATAACTGGGGCTGGTCGATTATATTTCTCACGCTGACTATAAAGCTGGCTTTTTACAAGCTTTCCGAAACCAGTTACAAATCCATGGCTAATATGCGTAAGTTGCAACCGCGCATGCAAGGCCTGAAAGAACGGTATGGTGATGACCGACAGGGCATGAATAAAGCGCTGATGGAGTTATACAAAAAAGAAAAAATCAATCCATTGGGCGGTTGTTTGCCTATACTGGTGCAAATACCGGTGTTTATAGCACTGTACTGGGTGCTCCTTGAAGCGGTTGAATTACGCCAGGCGCCATTCATGTTGTGGATACAGGATTTGTCTGCAAAAGATCCCTACTATGTGCTACCACTACTCATGGGTGCGACCATGTTTATTCAGCAGAAATTGAATCCGGCTCCACTGGATCCCATCCAGGCAAAGGTGATGATGGCGCTGCCCATCGTGTTTACCGTGTTCTTCCTGTTCTTCCCTTCAGGCCTGGTATTGTATTGGGTGGTGAATAACTCATTGTCCATTGCCCAACAATGGGTAATAACGAAAAGAATTACAGAAGCGAAATAAACCAGGGGGACGTTCAGTCCCCTTTGTTTTAGCACTCTGCATAGCTAAAGCAACAGAGATAACCTATAACCATGACAAACAGCGATACCATTGCAGCGATTGCAACACCACCCGGTCGAGGCGGTGTCGGTATCATTCGGGTTTCCGGCCCTGCATGCAGAACCATAGCCACACAGATACTTGGTAAAGTACCTGCCACGCGCCATGCCGAATATTTGCCCTTTAATGATGGAGAGGGTGAGGCGATCGACCAGGGGATTGCACTGTATTTTCAACAGCCAAATTCTTTTACCGGTGAAGATGTGCTCGAATTGCAGGCACATGGCGGACCGGTTATTCTCGATCTACTTTTACAAAGTTGTATCACGGCAGGTGCACGTATCGCCAGACCGGGCGAATTTTCCGAACGTGCATTTTTGAATGACAAGCTGGATCTGGCTCAGGCAGAAGCTATAGCAGATATCATCGATGCCAGTAGTGAGCAAGCTGCACGCGCAGCGGTACGATCATTACAAGGTGAATTTTCAGCACGCGTGAATGACTTGTTATCTGCATTGACCGAGCTACGCATGTACATCGAAGCGGCCATTGATTTTCCGGAAGAAGAAGTTGATTTTTTATCTGACAACAATATCTATACTCGTCTTGATGAGCTAGATGATAATTTTAGTCGACTGATAGCATCAACACGGCAAGGTACCTTATTGCATGAAGGCATGACTGTCGTTATTGCAGGCAGACCCAATGCGGGAAAATCCAGTTTGTTAAATGCACTGTCTGGCAAAGCCTCTGCTATTGTCACTGAAATTGCCGGCACCACTCGCGATGTGCTACGTGAACATATTCAAATTGATGGACTGCCGGTACATGTGATTGATACGGCGGGTTTACATGATACGCAGGACGAAGTTGAAAAAATAGGTATCCAGCGTGCCTGGTCAGAAATAGAAAAAGCAGATCGTATACTATTACTGGTAGATGACCGTGAAGGTGTCACAGAACAAGATCAGCAAATACTACAACAATTACCCGCAGGCCCTGCCCTGACCATCGTAAGAAACAAATGTGATCTGACACAATCTGTCCCGGCTATCAAGCAAGAAGAGCCACCGGTCATTACCTTGTCTGCCAAGGACCTATCGGGTATAGAATTGCTACGCAAACATCTTGAGCAATGCGTTGGATACCAGGCAGGTGGTGAGGGTGAATTTATTGCACGTCGCAGGCATCTTCATGCACTGGAAAAAACCGGCCAGCATTTACAGCAATGCAGGCAACAACTGGAACAGGCAAAGGCTGGCGAACTGGCGGCTGAGGAATTACGCGAAGCACAGCAGCAGTTGGCCGCAATTACCGGTGAATTCAGCAGTGATGATTTACTGGGGAAAATTTTTACCAGTTTTTGTATAGGTAAATAACACGTGCTTGGCAAATCAAGTATAATATATTTTCAAGTACAACAGGGTGTTTTGCAAAATAGCCGATAGTATCCAAAGAAAGTAAACAAAACCTTTAATCATTCCATACTTTGTATGAGAAGATGAATGTTCAGGAGTTTACAATCGTAGATTCTTCATGTTGGTTTTTTGCAGCCATAATGCGCTGAATGAGTGAAGCGATTTCTTCTATTTTTCTGTCGATGTTGCTATACAGGGCATCTTTCAAGTCCTGCTCAATTGCCAGAGTAACATCCATCAGAGCAGGAAAACCCAGCGAACCACTCACGCCTTTCATTTCGTGTACCAGCCTGCCTAGTTGTTCCCAATCATGACTGTTATATACCAGGTTGATATTTTTCAGCATGGAAGGCAGTCGTTCTATAAACATATTGATGATTTCAAGAAAGTCATTATCTTCGTCATCGAGGATAGAATGAATCGGAGCACGATGATCAATCTCTTCTATAGTGAGATATTTGCACAATAGTTCAACGAACTGATGGCGGTCAATCGGTTTGGCGAGAAAGTCATTACAGCCGGTTTCCAGACATAATGCTCTATCTTCCTTCATGGCATTGGCTGTCAGAGCAATGATGGGCCCCTGGTAATTATTATTGCGTAAGTGCTGGACAGCCTGGATACCATCCATAACCGGCATTTGCATATCCATCAATATCAAATCAAAATGACCAGACATGGCAGCTTCTACCGCTTCCTGGCCATTGTTGGCAATTTCTACGTTTGCACCGGTTTTCTGTATATACATGGAAATTAATCGTTGGTTATCGAGTACATCTTCTGCCAGCAGTATATTGCCGCGTAATGTAAATTGATGAGTGGCCTTATCCGAGATCGGTATAACATGTAAGCTGGCAGGAATGACATCGGTTAAATCGTCGAGGTCGAATTCACCTGGATCAATAAGAATGGTAAAACAACTACCGTGCCCCGGTTGACTGGTAACCGTGATATCACCACCCAGCATTTCAGCCAGCTTGCGTGACAACGGCAAACCAAGACCGGTGCCGCCATATTTTCGTGAAGTACTCGAGTCTGCCTGGGTAAATGCCTCAAAAATTTTATCAATCTGATCGGCTTGCAGTCCAATACCTGTATCTTTTACATCTACACGTAACATATGATTATGTTCCTGGTAGGAGATATTGATTTCTATGCTGCCCTTTTCAGTAAACTTGATGGCATTGTTACAGATGTTAATCAGGATTTGTTTATAACGCAGTGGATCGGTAATGATTTTTGCAGGTAAGGGGAACTGGTAATGAATAGCATGAGTCAGGCCACGTTCACGAGCCTGTATACTAATCAGCGTTTCTATATGTTGAATCAAGTCAAATAAATTAACTTCTACCTCTTCCAGCTCCAGTTTTTCAGCTTCTACTTTGGAGAGATCAAGAATATCATTAATAATATGTTGTAAATGCACACCGTTTTGCACGATGGAATCGATCGCCTTGTTGCGATTGGAAGGAGTAATATCCGGTTCCTGTAAATACTCACCAAAGCCGACAATAGCCGTGAGAGGCGTACGTATTTCATGACTCATGTTAGCCAGAAAAGCACTTTTGGCGCGCGTAGCCATTTCAAGATTCTTGTTGGCATTCATCAATTGCTCAACAACCCGGTCCTTATCATGCTGGGAGCGGTTCAGGGAATCAGCCATTTGATTAAACGAGTGAGCCAGGGTGCCAAGTTCATCATTGGAAATAATGTGAGCGCGATGATGAGTATTACCTTTAGCCAGGTGTTCCGAGCTGTTGATCAAATCCTGAATAGGTCTGAGTGCATTTCTTTTAAACACATAGTAGATACATAAGCTCAAAAACAGAATAATGATAATTATTTCTATAAAATGTTCTTTCATAACACGCATCGAGAGTTCATCAGCGCGTTGGGTGCTCAAGCCAAGCAGGACAGAACCAATGTTTTCACCTGCATTTATGATGGTAAATGTCATCGGTAGAATATCATTTCGCTGATTGATGTGCTGAATCACTTCTAACAGCTTCACTGATTCACCCTGAATTAAAGGCGCAATATACGCATGTTCTTTATTGATATAGGAACTCAGGTTGGTATTATCAGGTGATACGATGATTCCGTAGACGACGTCAGCCTGATGTGAAATTTCTTCCATGTAACGGTCCAGCAACATGAAATCGTAACCGAGAATAGCATCAGCACTGATCAGGGATATAAAGCTACCCAAGGTATGGCCTTTAGCAGTCAGTTGCTCGACAATCATGTTCTTTTGCATCTGAACATTAAAATATGATGCCACAGTCATTGTTGTCAGTAATATAAATACCACCAGCAATATAAATTTGGTGCCAAGACTGACAAAACGATTTTTTGAGGGTGGTGTCTGGTTCATAGTCAGCTTATTGGTATTCAGCCAGATCCTTGATAACTTGACGATGAACGTCGTACTGAGCATTTTCAACTTTTAAAAGATTAGTGAGTTGCGCCTTTTTTAAAACCAGTCGCCCTTCTTCAGAATTTTTTAAAGAAGCAAGAATGGTTTGAATTTTTATTCTGAGTTCGGGGTCCATACCACCTTTGACCGCCCAGGGTAAATGTTCCATTTTATTGCTCAGGGCAAGAAAACCAAGTTCATCCGTATTAATTTTATTTTTGATTCCTGGAAAACTTAGTATCAGATCACCAGTGCCAGCCGCATCTGCATGTTTATGAAAAACAGCCATACAGGCATTGGGAGGGTTTTTGGCGAACAGCTCCTGGTAATCACCTTTTTTCAGGCCTGCCTGCCTGAGCATCAAGGTTGTGACGATGTATGATTGCATTGCCTTGGGCCCGCCACCAAAGAGGATTTTTTTACCTTTAAGATCCTGCAATTGAGTGATGCCACTGTCTTTGCGTACCACCAGTGCACCGGCTATGAAAGATTCGCCATATTCTTCATTTTTTAAAATGACTTCATAACCATACTCTTCATGCGATTTTATATAATGATATTGGTTGTAATGAACAATATCGTATTGATTATTGACGACACCTTTCCAGAATGAAGGGAAGTTTTTTGCGGTGACCAGTTTAACTTCTCTACCCAGTTTTTTGGACAGATAGGACGCCATCGGTTGATACAGGGTAATGGTAGCGGCCGCATTGCGCCGTGGAAAAATGGACATGACCAGTGGATCTTCAGCACTATAGGCAATAGCCGGGTATAGCCATTCACAAAAAAGCACCAGGATCAGCAACAGGTTTTGGGGAATTTTTTTCAGTGTCATACAGTGCCTTGGTTGTGATGTCAGGATGGTATATCAGGCTTATGAGTGAATATCTGCACATCGCAACGATGTGAAAAACATGAAACCTGTTGAATTAATCACTTATTCGGCCTTAACGCTGTAAAACTTTAATAGGAATTGAATAAACAAAAACAAAACAACCAATGATGGGATAGGCATTAACCTGTTGTTTATAAATATATTTTTATTATACTGAAGCGACAGCAGGACAGTATCAACAATTGACCTGATGTTGTAAGGTATATCGCTTGTTGGCACACCCAAATCACAAAGCAGCCGATGCAAAAGGATTCAATCGATAAACCACCCGTATGATACAGGTCAATGAATAAAGATGATCTGGATAACTTATTGTAATAATATGATTTTAGACATTTACCGGGATTGTTCGATATTTTCTGGCATTTGATTTACATACTTTAACTGGAGTTTTGTTTATGGAGCTTGAATTTTACGGTGCAACAGGCGGTGTGACCGGTTCATGCCATATTATTCGTTGCGGCCAGTATCAAATCCTGCTGGATTGCGGCTTGATACAGGGCAGACGCAAGGAAGAAGAAGCCAATCGAGATCCCTTCCCTTTTGATGTCGATGCCATTGACGCTGTCGTACTTAGCCATGCTCATATCGACCACTCCGGACGATTACCGTTGTTGGTCAAGCGCGGGTATAGCGGCCCCATTTACACACAAAATGCCACCAGAGATCTCTGTGCCGTGTTATTGCGAGATTCAGCCAGCCTGGCCGAACGCGATGCAAAATATCAAAACAAGAAACGCGATAAAAAGAACATGGAGCCGATCGAACCACTGTATACAGAAGCTGATGCAGTCAATGCCTGGGAGCATATGCAGGGGATTACTTATCGTGAGAAAAAAGAGATATTACCGGGTATCAGCATACGCTATCAGGATGCCGGCCATATTCTCGGATCATGCATGGTAGAAGTCTGGCTAACAGAAAATAACATTACTCGTAAAATCGTATTTAGTGGCGATATCGGACAATACGACACCCCCATACTGAATGATCCAACGACGATAGAAGAAGCAGACCTGGTATTGATGGAAAGTACCTATGGTAATCGTTTGCACAGAGATCGTAGCCAAACGATTGAAGAAATAGGCGAAGTCATTAGCGCTGCTGCAGCCGAAAAAGGCAATATACTCATTCCCGCCTTCTCCATAGGACGTAGCCAGGAGTTACTCTATCTCATGGGCACGCACTTTGATGAATGGCAACTGGATCGTTGGCAAATTTATCTGGATAGTCCTATGGCCATCGAAGCGAGTCATATATATTGGGATTATCCGCATCTATACGATGAAGAAGCCACCAGGCTACGTAAGCATATCAATGAGATGCCACGCATGAGAAACCTTCATTTGACCCATGCCGTTGAAGAGTCCATGGCGATCAACGAAATGAAAAGTGGCGCCATTATCATTGCCGGTAGTGGTATGTGTAATGGCGGGCGTATTGTGCATCACCTGAAACACAATATCAGCCGTCATGAATGTCATGTCATGATTGTTGGTTATCAGGCCAATGGCACACTCGGACGCAGGCTGGTCAATGGCGAAGAAGAAATAAAGATTCATGGAAACTTTTATAAGGTCAATGCCCACATCCATACAGTCGGTGGACTTTCCGCCCACGCTGATCAGAATGATCTGTTACGCTGGGTTGGCGGTTTTAAAAACAATCCCAGAGTTTGTGTCGTGCATGGTGAACCCGAAGTAAAACAGGAATTCAGCCAGCTATTGCATAAGAAATTGCAACTTAATGCCAGTGTGCCGCATGTAGGGGAAATAATAGACTTAAGCAACCTCTAATTAATTAGCTATTGCTAGGTATCGTGGCGTTACTGAATGTATGGCTATAATTCATGCATCGAGAGGGCTACCTCCCGCACCTTTTATACTGATACAGTCCATGGAAATGACAGAGAGTGGTTTGCCTGAAATAGAGGAAAGAGTTTTTCATGAATAGGGGATAGCAGCAGGTGCCAGAAAAGTATTAGTCTGGATAGGAGATGAACTGATAGATCATGATGTATTAACAAAACTCAAGGTGCTGCAATAACTATAAGCATTTTTCCTGCTAAAATAATAGAATTAAATTAGTTAAATAAAATTAATGATGGTCGTTGATATCCATACCAACTCTAAATCCCCTGCCCCGCTTAAATGCCATTATTTATTAAAGGGTATCGTGGCCTTTGCGCTTGCCCTCTTTATACAGTCCGCTGCAATAGCTGAAGAAAATGCTGACAGCATAGTGCTAGCCAAAAAACAACAGATCCTGCGTATCGTCGGTTGGGATGTTTATGCAGATCCACAGAATAAAGGCAAAACCATCGGCTACAAAGAGTTCGAGCGAGAAACAGGGGTCACTATTGAATACACGCCGTTAAATAATCTCGACGACATCATTAACGCAGCAGAGTCGAACAATTATTACGATGTCTTTATTATTTCTAATGAGGGCATTCAAATCTTGTACAAAATGGGCCTGGTTACCCCGATCGATATACAAAAACTACCTAATTACCAGGATTTGTACCCTAGTCTTCTTAATAAGGAAAAGTGCACTCTTGAAAATAGAGTATGTGCCGTACCCTGGGCGTGGGGCCCCACCGGCCTGCTCTATGATACGAGTGTCATGACTGAACCCGAAAGCTGGAATGTACTGTGGGACCCCAGGTATAAAGGAAAAGTATCAGTATGGGATGACGTGTCGATGGTATGGGTGACCGCTCTCTCCCTGGGTTACACGAATGTATATAACCTGACGCGAGAACAATTAGCCCACGTTAAGAAAAAGTTACTCGAGCTCAATCAACAGGTTCATCATTATTATAGTGGCGAACAGGATGCACTGGAGCATATTCGTGAGGGCGAGGCCAGCATTTTGAATAGTTGGTTCGATCCTTCAGCAAGATTAAAACAGGAAGGTCATCACTTCAAGATGATCATCCCCAAGGAAGGCGCTGTCGGTATGTACGACAGTTATCTTATCAGCAGTGCATCCACTAACATCGATAATATCTATCAATTCATTAATTATCAGATCAAGCCCAGCACGCAACAGCAAATGGTTCATATTACCGGACTGGCACCTGCCAATATCAAAACACTGGAACTGCTTGAAGCTGAAGAAATCCAGTCATTGCATTTGGATGAAGAAGGTTATTTTGAGCGCATGCTACTCCAGGATAACATGCCACGAAAACATCTTTATGAAGAAATTGTAAAAGATGTACGTGATGATATGCAAAATCGATCCAGCCTATTAGAACACAATGAGTTTACTGATGCAGAACGATCATGGCTAAAAGACAATTTGACAATAAGTTTCACAGGCGACCCGAATTGGTTACCGTATGAGGCTTTTGATAAAAACGGGAATTATATCGGTATAGTTGCTGAGCATCTTGTTCTGCTTGAACAAGTAACCGGTATCAAGTTCAAGGTGAGCCCCAGTAAAACCTGGACCGAGTCAACGGATAAAGCCAGGCTGGGCCTGGTTGATGTTTTATCTGAAACAGATGACTCTGATTTGAAATCACACCTTGATTTTACAGTCTCCTATTTATCAAATCCGATTGTAATAGCGATGCGTAATAATGAAAACTATGTAGAAAGCATTAACAAGATCAAGGATCGTAAAATTGGATTAATAAAGGACTATGGTTATGCCGCAAAGATTCGTAAAAAATATGAGGATATAAATTTCATAACAGTAAATGATATACAGGATGGTCTGCTTTCAGTATCCACAGGTAAAATTGATGCGCTGTTATGTACACTGGCTCTCTGCAGTTATACCATTCCTGATCTTGGATTGAATGACGTAAAAATTACCGGCAAAACAGAATTCGATACCAAACTGGCATTTGGCGTGCAAAAAAATCTTCCGCAATTGCTTTCAATACTGAATAAAGCAATATCAAAAATCAGCACAGAACAACAACAAGCTATACTGGATAAGTGGATTAAGAATAAAATGGTAGAAAATATAGATTACACGCTAATCTACCAGATCATTGCCTTGTCAATTTTTGTAGTCAGTCTTCTTGTGCTTTGGAATTACCGCCTAACCAAGGAAGTAAATCTGAGAATTTCAGCAGAAAAAGATCTTAGGGATGCACAAGAGATTTTACGGTTTTCACACCAGCGCTTGCTATCACACCATGAGCACTCCCCTTTAGCCGTCATAGAGTGGGATACTGATTTTAAAGTGGTTAGCTGGAATAAAGCAGCAGAATCGATATTTGGTTACAGCAAAGAAGAAGCGCTTGGCCGACATGCGGTTGGATTAATAGTACCAGAAAGCGTGCGTGATGAAGTCAGTATAATATGGGATAATTTGCTAAAAAAATCGGGCGGAGAACGTCATACAAACGAAAATATCACCAGGGATGGACGTACGGTATTATGTGAATGGTACAACACGCCATTAAAGGATCAGTTCGGTAATGTTATTGGAGTCGCCTCACTGGCAGATGATATTACTGAGAGAAAGTCATCAGAAGAAATGATCTGGAAGCAGGCGAATTACGATACTCTCACTGGTTTACCAAATCGCAATATGTTTCATGATCGCTTGTCGCAGGAAATCAATAAAAGCAAACGTGCGGGTTTATCGTTAGCATTGTTACTGGTTGATCTTGATGAATTTAAGGAAGTGAACGATACACTCGGGCATGATGCAGGTGATTTATTGTTACAGGAAGCGGCACACAGAATCAGTGAATGTATACGCGGCACCGATACAGTATCACGTCTTGGCGGTGACGAATTTACCATCATTTTATCCGAGCTCCCTGATAACACAAAAGTAGAAAATATCGCCCAACTGATTATAAATAGGTTAAGCGAAGTATTTTATATTAATGGAGAAACGGTGCATGTGTCTGGGAGTGTCGGCATTACTATGTTTCCTGATGATGCCACGAGCATTGAAGTGCTGATGAAAAATGCCGATCAGGCCATGTACGCAGCCAAGAAGAAGGGTCGAAACCGCTTTAGTTATTTTACCAAATCATTACAGGACGCTGCTCAAGCCAGACTCAGGCTGACCAATGCATTGCGACTGGCGGTGGCCGAAAATCAGTTCAAGGTTTACTTTCAACCGATTATTAATTTAACAACAGGCCGTATTGTCAAGGCTGAGGCATTACTGCGATGGTCTCATCCAGAGCGCGGCATCATCAGTCCCCTGGAATTTATTCCCCTGGCAGAAGAAACCGGCTTGATTAACAACATCGGTGACTGGGTATTTAAGGAATCTGCGCGCTGGGCAAAACAATGGAGTCAGCAATTCGACGAAGATTTTCAGGTCAGTGTGAATATGTCACCTGTGCAGTTTAAATCAGAACAGAATATATTCACCACAGACTGGGCAGAGTTTTGCCAGGAGTTTGAGATGTGTGGAAAAAACATCGTCGTCGAAATTACCGAAGGGTTACTGTTGCATGCAGAG
>Ga0316205_10000839_pt1 | contig 46075 bp, 32 predicted proteins | sample 3monthpyrite_MG_FD_204941 | JGI IMG/M metagenome (GOLD analysis project Ga0316205, IMG submission 204941) | Microbial mat bacterial communities from mineral coupon in-situ incubated in ocean water Damariscotta River, Maine, United States -... | ecosystem: Environmental > Aquatic > Marine >...
TGTTGCACCTAATGCCGCCTTAGTAGGTATTAAAGCTTTCGATCAAGAAGGTCAAGCCACTTACGCTGACGTTATTCGTGGTATTGACTGGGCGCTACAAGTTAAAGATCAAATTAACCTTCGTGTGTTAAATATGTCATTTAGTGGCCCTGTTCGTTCACACTATTGGGATGACCCTCTAAACCAAGCAGTAATGAAAGCATGGCAAGCAGGTATTGTTGTTGTTGCCTCTGCAGGTAATAAAGGTCCCGATCCTATGACCATTGGTGTACCGGGTAATGTTCCTTATATTATTACCGTAGGGGCAATGACAGATAATTATACTGAATCTGATTCTACCGATGATAAATTAGCTACTTTTAGCTCAGCAGGTCCTACTGTGGAAGCCTTTGTTAAGCCTGAAATTGTAGCACCAGGAGGACACTTGTCAGGGCTTATGGCGTTTGATTCGCAAATAGTTATGGATCATCCTGAGTTTTTTGATGGCGGTAAGTATTTTGAAATGTCAGGTACATCACAAGCTGCGGGTGTGGTTTCTGGTGTTGTAGCATTAATGTTAACGCAGGATCCTAACTTAACACCTGATGAGGTTAAGTGCCGTTTAATGGATAGTGCTCATAGCGCTAGAACTAGCTCTGGTGCCTTAGCTTATAGCGTTTTTCAACAAGGTGCTGGTATGGTTAATGTTGCCGATGCTTTAAATAGCTCAGCTTCAGGTTGTGCTAATCAAACATTAGATATTGCACAAGATATCAGTGGCGAAAAACATTTTTCGGGCACTGCAAATATCAATGATGATGGTAATTTCTACGTTGAAGGCTTAGGTGATGAATATGTTTGGCGTGTCACCGATGAAATTAGCCCAGAAACTGGCTATGCTTGGAATACAGGTGTTGATGTGAATTTGTTTGTTTGGAAAACTAATTTAGATATAGATTTATTTGTTTGGAAAACTGCATTTGATACAAACTTGTTTGTATGGAAAACAGCTCTAGCAACAGATTTATTTGTTTGGAAAACAAGCGTAGATGTCAGTACTGCTGAACCAATAAAGGTAAATAACTGGGTGGAGCAACAATAGCTCTATCAAAGTGCCACATACAAATAAGTGGCTATATTTGCATATCAGATGTTCACCTTATCTAATGTTCTCTGGTATGCAAGTAACCAAGTTATGCAGCTATTATTTCTCCTTTAGTTATAATAAAAGTCGTTCGCTATATAGCAGGTAACTTACGGTGAAAAAACTCCAAATATTAGCATTACTCATAGGTGTTAGCTTTACTTGCGCAGCGCAGCAATATACTTCATTTAAAAAATTCCCAAACGATAATCCCTTATCTTATAAATCGGTGCAGACCATTACACAAGATAGTGATGGCTTTATTTGGTTAGGCTCCCAAGAAGGGTTGCATCGTTTTGATGGTTACCAGTTTTTAAGTTTTCATCATGACGCTAACAATCCTAAATCCTTAAGTTCAGATGTTATAAGTCGCGTATTAGTTGACCATTCAGCTCAGTTATGGGTTGCTACTCGAGGTGGCGGCGTGAATATTTATCAGGAGGTGAGTCAAAGTTTTCGGCGAATTGATTCAAAAAATTCTGAACTTAAATTAACCAATGATAATGTGAATGCCTTGATAGAAGATAGCCATCATAATATTTGGGTGGGTACTGATAACGGCCTTAATATTATTTTTAGAGATGGTGAAAGTTGGTCTATTAAACAAATATATAATAGCCCAGACAATACCAAAAGTTTAACAAATAACAGTGTAGAGGCCATTATTCAAACGGCCAATGGTAATATTTGGGTTGGCACTAATGGTGGAGGTATTTCCGTTTTTGATGTAAATGGACGTTTTGTTAAACAAATAAATTTAGAACAAAAAAGTAATAGCTCATCATTGGGTAAATTAATAACGGCTCTTTTTCAGGATCATCAAGGCAATATTTGGGTTGGTACTAGTGAAAATGGATTGATCAAATATAATCCCGACAGTAGAGCATTAGTTCATTATCGTGATAATGGTGACTCAATCTCTAGTAATACGATTGAAGAAATTTATCAAGACTCACATCAAAAAATCTGGATTGCAACCGATAAAGGTGCCTTGGTTTATGACTATAATATTGATAGATTTCAGCGAATAAATCATTCAATTTCTAACCCAGCTAGCCTTACAAATGACTTTGTTTTAAGTTTTTTTGAAGACAATAATCAAATGATGTGGATTGGTACTTTTTCTGGTGTAAATCGCTGGGATCCAAACATGACAACCTTTAATCAGTTCAATAATAGCCGCTTTCCTGAAATTAGCAGTAGTTTAGTGATGGATTTTACTTTACTAAATAGCAATCAGCTGATGTTTAGTACTTATACTAAAGGCGTTTATCAATTAACCCTAGATACAGGAGAAGTTGAAGCTTTTGAGTTGAATTACTTAATTAAAGGCTTGAGAGCAATGGCGCTTTTAATCGATGGAGCTAAACTCTGGCTTGGAACCCGCGCATCTGGATTAATAGAAATAGACTTACAACAAGGTAAGATAAAAAAGCATCAATATGAAGAGAATAACGCGAACTCTTTATCAGCTAATAGTGTCACAGATATAATAAAAGACAGTCATGGCAACATATGGGCTTCAACATTCAATAATGGTCTAAATAAACTAAACAGCGATGGCACATTTACTCGATATGAAGTGACATCACCCGTCTCGAATAAAGGGCCAAGTATTAAACATATTTTGCAAATATTAGAAGATAATCGCGGTTACCTATGGTTAGCAACTTATGGTGGTGGCATAAACCGGTTTGATCCTGTCACTGAAGAATTTATTCACATCAAACATAGCGATAATAATAATGCTAGTTTGAGTAGTGATTTAGCTTGGATACTTGAGCAAGATAAAGAGAATAATCTTTGGGTTGGTACTCAAGCTGCAGGGCTCAACTTACTTACTAATAGAAACATGCTTGACAGTAATTTTGTTTTTCAGCGCTTTAATGTCAAGTCGGGTATGAGAGATCAAAGTGTCTATAGTTTAAGTGAAGATGCTGCCAGTAATATTTGGTTTAGCTCAAACAAAGGGATTTCTTATTATTCACCCAAGCTTAATAGCTTTAAACATTTTGACACGCGCCACGGCCTAATTGACTTGGAATATAACCATGGTGCGATATTTAAAGCGCCAGACAATACCCTTTATTTTGGTAGTGCAAAGGGAGTTACTAGTGTTAATCCTAGTAATATCCTTAATGATCATCCTGCACCTAACGTTCGTTTAACTAATATTTTAAAACTTAATGAGCCAATGACTTTCAAGCAAAGGTTATCAGCATTAAGTTCAATATCTTTTGATTATACAGATCAACTCATTTCATTCGAATATGTTGGTTTAAACTATGCTGCTCCTGAATCTACTCGTTATAAATATCGCCTAAAAGGCTTTGATGAAGAATGGATTGATGCAGGAAAATCACGACGTGCAACTTATACTAACTTGCCGTCAGGCAGCTATCAGCTAGAAATTATTGCGGGTAATAATGATAATGTTTGGAGTGATCCTTACCTACTTACTATTAATATGACTCCCGCACCTTGGAATACGTGGTGGGCGTATTTACTTTATGCTGTTTTGATTGCTTTGCTATTGTTAGCGTATTCACGATTTTTAAACCGAAAATTACTAATTGAACAACAGCAAAAGTCTTATTTAAAACAGCAGATCCAAGAAAAAACCCAAGAGTTTCAGCTGAAAAACATAGAGCTTGAACAAGCTAATCAACAACTAGAAGATGCTGCAACGGTAGACAAAGTAACCGGGGTTAAAAGTCGTCGATATTTAGATATTTATATTGAACAAGCAAGCCAACTGTTGTCACAAATACATGAAAATATTTTACCTGTACAACGCAGCTTGTTACCGCGTTTATACCTTGTGATGATAAAACTGAATAACATAGAGCAAATCACTAATAGCCAATTAGTTAACCTAACTGATTTACTACTTTACAGTAGAAACGACGATGATTTAGTTATTCGATGGGCTGATGATAGCTTTGTTATTATTGGCTATGAAAAAGATGATAATGCTCGTGAGCTGGTTGCTCGATTAGCTAATCGCTTTGAACAAGCTTTAGGCCAAAACGTTAAGTCAGGCATGGCTTATTCATTTTATCCTTTCAACTTTGAGCAACCCATGGCGTTATCGTGGGATCAAGTTAGTGTTATTACCGAGCACGCGCTCAGTGTTGCTGAGAAAAACAATATAAATTGGTTAGGTTTTTATTCTCCTAAAATTCAACCGTTTAACTATTTAGATGTTATACAACAGCAAAACCTTGAAGAATTAACTAAGTTAGTGAAACTGAAAAAAGGCTAAAGCAAGGTTGTTCACAGCTAAGCTTGATTAGAGCTAAGGTACTTAATCTTGTTGGGTGATACGCTGCTGATATTGTTTAGGTGTACAGTTAAAACTTTCTTTAAAACAGCGGCCAAAGTATGTTTGCGATGAAAAGCCAACATCTAGCGCAATGCGACCTATTTGTGCGCCACTGACTAACAACTCTTGTGCTTTCTTCAAACGGAACTCTTTGATGAAGTTATTGGGCGTTGTTCCTAATATCACTTTAATTTTACGCTGAAACTGCCTTTCACTCATTGCTAATTCTTTTGCTAATAAAGATATGTCGAGCTCTTGGTCAGTGTAATGTTCTGCAATGAGCGCTTCGAGTTTATACAAAAATTTATCATCAGCATTACTTTGCTCTGTTGTTTCTTGTGTCAGATTAGAGGCATTACTTTGCTCTGTTGTTTCTTGTGTCAGATTAGAGGCATTTTTTTGACTAATGTTTTTTCGTTCAACTTTTTGCTGGTGATTAAACTTTTGTAAATAGCTTTTTTGTAGCTGCTGACGGTTAGTTATTAAACTTTGAATTCTAGTCAGGAGCTCGTGTTGGTTAAACGGTTTACTTAAATATTCATCGGCATTGAGATTTAGCCCCTGTAAACGGCTTTCAAGATCAGAGCGTGCAGTAAGTAAAATAACGGGGATATGTGCGGTCATATCATCTTGTTTTAATTGTGTTAATACTTCAAAGCCGTCTATGCCTGTTAGCATTAAGTCACAAACAATCAAATCTGGAATATATTCTTGCGCTAACTGCAGACCAAGCTCGCCACTACTAGCCAGAATACAGTGATGTTGTTGCTCAATAACCTGTTTAATATGGCTTTGCATATCTACATTATCTTCAATAACTAACACCACCTGCTGTGAATGATTGTTTTGATTACTACTGACAGAGCGTTGTTCAATTAACAATGAGCTTACTTCGTTTTCTGATAAGCTCATTGACATTTCTGCTTCAACATCATTTGCTGATGCTAGAGGGATAGACAGACTAAACTTACTGCCATGTCCTTGCTCACTAATTAAACTGATACGCCAACCGTGGGCTTTAACCAGTTCATTAACTAAAGACAGACCAATGCCTACACCAAAGGTTGCTTGATTTTTAACATCATCAGCACGTTGAAAACGTTCAAAAATTTTATCTTGAGAATCTTTACTAATACCAATACCTGAGTCGATAATATCGACAATAATAGTCTCTTGTTCTAAATAAGCATTAACTTGTACTGAGCCACCTTTTGGGGTGTACTTTATTGCGTTCGCTAGTAAATTAAAAATAATTTTTTCAAACGCTTGGCCATCACATTCTAGCCATAAATCATCTGGAATATTACTGCTAAAGGTTAAGTTGCTTTGGGTTGCTAAACGTGAAAATGAATCAACAGGCATCATCATTAGCGTGTTTAATCGATAAGTACTGAGGGATAATTGCGGGTTGTCACTTAGGCGTGAAAGCTCTAATAACTGCTCTACCATACGCACTAAACGTAAACCATTGCGTTTAGCCGTTGTTAAGTCTTCAGTTTCACTCTCGTCTGAGGCTTTAGTAATATATCTATCTATAATGCCATTGATGATGGTTAATGGTGTTCTAAATTCATGAGAGATATTGGCAATGAATTTGTCTTTTAATTCTAATGCTTGTTTTTCGGCATGTTTCCTTGCTGATAAATTAATAAAGGTTATTACAATTAATGGGTGTTCGGCGCGATCAGCCCACTGTAATTCAGCTTGAGCAGGAAACTCAGTATTATCACAGCGCAGCGAAATACACTCTACCGAGATGCCCAAATCTTTGCGCTGTAATGAGTAAACATTGCTTTGAAAGTCAAAAAAGTAATGCATTTCATCTTTTTCTGAAAACAAAGTGCTGACAGAAACGCCTTTTAATTCTTGCTCAAGACTTTGGAACATCTGCACAGCAGCAGGGTTGGCAGAGAGTATTTCACCCGTAATCGATGTTGTTAAAATGGCATTGTTTGAGGCGTTAACTATCGCTTTATCTTCACTATTAATGAGGGCATCAGTTAGCTCACTATTGAGATGATTAAGCTGCTGCAGTTGCTGTTCTTCGCTTTGTAAGTTTTGTTTAAGTTTTTTCGTTTGAGCTCGGCGCGTAATTGCAATACTAGATAACAAGGCTGCTCCGCCAAATAACCACAACAAAATAACAATAGATTGAAGGTTTGAATTAACTGCATAAAATAACCTTTGCTCATGCCCATACAAATGGATTGCAGTAGGAATCAGCATTAAGAGTAAAATGTACAATTCAGGGCTGTTTTCTTTTTCTACAGGTGCGGGTAGTTTAGTGGTTACTAAAGTGATGTTAGCGGCAAAAATGAGTAAAGAATAAGGCAAAAAAAGTATGAGTTGTGATAAATAATGACTAGTTGTTAATAATGTTGAGTGGTCATTAATAAAAGCACTAATATTGCTTATTAATAAAATGCCAGCACTCCATGATAGTAGTGCAAAAGTGTATCGCCAAAAATTGTCTTTGCAGCTAAGTAAACATAATATCAATCGAGTAATAATGAGTGCGTTAATTAATAGGTGAAATAGCAACGATGGTTTAGTTGTTTGATATATTTCTTCTGAAAATTCAGCAGGTAATAAAACAAAATAGCAAAAACAAATTAAGGTGAAAAACACCGCCGGTACTCTGCCACTAATATATTTATTAAGTGGCACATTACTTAAGTGCGGGTTAGTTTCTATCGCTAATAGAATAAAGAAATAAATGAAGAGTGAAGCAAAATCTTGATACAACTGCTCGCTAATATTTTCAGGGCTGCTGTTTAATAGTTTGCTTGCTAAAACTGCTAGTACAGCTAAAAGTAGATATTGCCAAAATAATTTAAATGAACGAGAGGTATTTTGTTTAAAACAAAAAAACAAAAAGGCACTACAGATAATTTGTAAACTAAATAAAGCGAAATTAGAAAGGTTTTCAGCAGAGATTGATAGCCAATTTGCAACCATGTTATAAGGAATAAAAGTAACAAGGAACACTAAAATTAAGCGTAATTGTCTAATAGGTATTTGCAAAGGTTAATCCTAATTAGTGTTTATTTTTCAATATAGTTTTAAGTTATCCTATCCGTTTAAATAACCCCTTAGTGTAATGTATAATAACACTTTTTTAACATCAAGTTATCAAACTAATTTGCTGCGCTATGAAAGTGGCTAAAATGACTGGTTTGTAGCTTTTATAATACAGATAAAAATTAACTGTATTAACTAAGTGAGCTAGATTGTCAGCCATTAAAAGAATTTATTGATTAGTTTATGGGCAGTGACAAAGTTGCTTCGACACCGCTTTGTTCTAACTTACTATCTAGCTTATTATGCAATTTTATTAAACCATTATGGTTAAACATTATTTGTCGACAAAGTGCTAAACCTATACCACTGCCTCGCTTTTTTGTCGTGTAAAAAGGCACAAATAAATTCTCAAAACTTGCAATACCTGAGCCATTGTCAGCTATAGAAATATGTTGCCACTGTTGTTCTCTTGTATAACCAATAGTTATTATTTTGCTATTGCTCGCTACCATTGCTTCAGCCGCATTTTTAAAAAGGTTAATAAGTACTTGTTCAAACTGATGCTTATCCGCTTTAATTATTACTTCTTTTTCAATCTTAGTTTCTATTTGACAGTTAGGGAATAACCCGACAATATTATTGATGATCGCGTGTAGATTAAGCTGAGTGATATGAGGCTTAGGTAAGTGATAAAACTGGCTGTAGCTGGCGATAAAGCTATTGAGAGAGTCAGCGCGTTCAATGATTATATTGATACCTTCGAGCAATGATTCGCTATTAACTGGTTGTTCAGATAATAACAAAGGAGATTGCAGCTTTTTTTGTAGCGACTGGCTTATGGCAGAAATTGGTGTTAATGAGTTATTTATTTCATGACTTAACACACGTAATAAGCTCTGCCATGCAGTACGCTCTTTTTCCATTAAAAGACGCTCAGCATTGGTTAATAAATAAAGCTGATGTTGTTTTCCATCACTTAAGAATGATTCTTTAGATAAAAAGTGCTCTCCGTGTAATAACGATTGGTTAAACTCGATAATGCCAGTATCAGCTTTTGCTATAGTTTTTCCAATTGGCAATGAGGCGAGATAAATTTGATTAACTTGTTCTGCATTGCCAAAAATCAACTTATTTGCTGAAGCGTTGGCCATAACCACCATGCCCTGTTCATCAGTTGCAAATACCATGGCATCCATTTGTTCCATGATGCGCTCTAGTAGCAACCTTGACTCTTTTGCTTCGATTTTATGTTTTGAAAGCGTATCGGCTAAATTATTTATTAAATTTAATAACTCCTGAAATGCTGAGTTTGTTTGTAATCGTCCCCGTAAACTGTAATCGCCATCAATCATTGACTCGATCAAGTTGGCAAGGGTTCTAACTTGATATTTAGCAAAGTGTTGACTAGCTACGATGACATAGCAGCATAGTAAAAAAAGAATGATAATAATAAACGCAATGAGGTAACCAGAAATATCAGTTAACAATAGCGTAATAATATTAACAATAAAGAGTGGAATGCAGGCGATTAACAATAACTTAACCTGATTATCTCTATGCTTAGGTGTACGGTTAGCAAACCATAGTTTAATTGCTTTAATCCAATTCATATTTACTCATGCGGCGATAAAAGCCACTACGGCTTAATCCTAAAGATTTAGCCGTTTCACTTGCGTTGCCACGATAGGATTTTAAGCGTTTAATTAAGACTGCTTTTTCTAGCTCTTCCATGGTTAAGGATGGGTCTTCTAACGAGTCAGAAGTAATTGAATTCTCGACCATGAGTAGATCTTTTGCTTCAATAGTTTCGCTTTTACAAGTAAATAATACCCGTTCCATTAAATGGCTTAATTCACGAATGTTACCAGGCCAAGCATATTGCTTTAGTTTGGTTATAGCAGCGTCTGCGAGCACAGGGCAATTTCTATGGTATTTAGTGCTAAATGTTTGTAAAAAATGCTCTGCGAGTGCCGGAATGTCTTCAATGCGTTCATTTAATGACGGTATTCTAATTTCAATAGTATTTAGGCGGTAATAAAGATCTTGGCGAAAAGTATTGTTAGTAATGGCGGCTAATAAATCACTATTGGTTGCAGATATAATTCGCACATCAGCGTTCAATGCTTTACTACTGCCGACGGATTCAAACTTTTTCTCTTCTAATACTCTTAGCAGTTTTGCTTGCTGCATTACTGGAATATTGGCTAATTCATCAAGAAATAGGGTTCCTTGCTCTGCCATTTCAAAACGACCAATGCGATTTTCTTTTGCATCGGTAAACGCGCCTTTAACGTGACCAAACATCTCGCTTTCAAATAACGATGCTGGTATAGCACCCATGTTTACAGGAACAAAGGAGTTATTAGCGCGTTTTGAAACCGAATGCACGTATGAAGCTAGCATGCTTTTTCCGGTGCCATTATCACCCGTAAGTAAAATACTCATATCACTTTGCGCTAAATCTTCTAAGGTAGATAACAATGATTGCATTGCCGTTGAATGGGCTATTATTCCATCACGACTCGCAGGGTGAGCTTGTGAGGTTAATAACTTGTTTTGTTGGCTTAATCGCTGGGCAGTTTTAGTTGATTTTGCTAAGGCTAATTGGATATTAATAGCGCTTAGCATTCGCTCATTTTTCCAGGGCTTTTGGATGAAATCTTTGGCACCTGCTCGCATCGCTTCAACAGCAATATCAATAGTAGCCCAACCTGTCATCACAATAATGGGAAGGTCTAAGTTTAGCTGGTTGATGGCATCAACTAATTGTAGTCCTTCAGCACCTGATGTGGTGTCTTGGTGAAAGTTCATATCGAGTAAAACCAAATCGACACTTTGCTTTTTTAAATTTTCTAATGCGGCTTCAGGTGTGGTGACCGCAATAATATCAAAGCCTTCATCAGATAAGACAAACTTCAAACTCGCAATAATATTAATATCATCGTCAGCAATTAAGATTTTTTTATTCACAGTTTTTTCCGAAAGGTAATCTGATTGCAATCATATTGTTCACTGTAAGGAAAAATGGGGTCATGAACAAGGGACAAATTGAATATGTACATGAAATTCATGTACATATTTTTGTGCTAGGTTATTGGTAACGTAATGCCATGCTAGGTTCCATTTTTACGGCACGCTGTGTAGGGGCAAATATTGCTAGCATAACAATGCCAGATAAACCGCCGACAACACAAAAAGATAAAACAAAGTATAAATAAACAGGCAGCAATCCCTCTGTAAAATTATGAAAACCATAAGAAATCAGTGCAAAAAGAGCTAATGATAAACCTAAGCCTATGACTAATTGACGTACACCTTGTTTTAGAAACATACGGATAATATTTTTATCACTGGCCCCTATAGCACGTCTAATACCTACTTCATGAGTGCGTTGTGCAACTGAATTTGCCGTTAAACCATAAATGCCGACCATAGCTAGCAGCAAGGCGAAAAATCCTGTTACAAAAGTGATTTTTGACATCAACCGCATTGAATCTCGCATCATATTTCTATTTTTATTAGCTGTTTGTACCGAATACGTCATTGCTATAGAGCGGTCAGTTGCAAACATTGCTTGATAAAATATTTCTTCAGGATTTGCTGTGCTAGGTAAAATCTTATAATAAACAATGTGGTAACTGTTGATAAACTGTAAGCCTGAGAGGTAAATTTCATCGGCACTGTCTAATTTTCCAAACAAAGTTGTTGGATTTAAGCGATCGGTTACTACGCCCACAATAAAGACTTGATGGTCAACGTCGTCAATTTTAATGCTAAAGCTTTTCTCTAACGGTGATTCACCTGGCCAGTAACGCTTTGCCATCGACTGACTGATCATCGCTGTCGTCCTGTTTCCAATTTTATCAAGATGATTTAGTTGACGGCCTATTACTAAATTTACACCTACTGTTGCGGTATCACCAATGACCATAATGGTATCAACTTTGGGCTTATCTTCTTCTGAGGTATAATCTTGCCCATCTAATGAAACTATTCCGCCAGAGGTCCAATTATTTGAAACGACATCAATTACATTTGGGTGTTGCTTAATTTGCGCTTTCAATGTTTGAAATAAAGCAAGTTGTTGTTGACCTTCCGGATATTTATTCTCAGGTATCATCATTCTTGCTGTCATCACATTAGTATAATCATCACCTAGCTCAATATTAATTAACTTATGAGAGATAAAAGCAGAAATAGATCCTATTAGCATTAATGTTGATACCAAAAATATTTGAGCAGTTACCAATATTTTTGATATACGACCTGCTTTTTTGCTTTGTGCGCCACGGGTTCCATCACGTAATGTGGTGTTAATGTCTTGATTAGCTGAACGCCATGCAGGTATTAAGGTAGAAAGTAAGATAGTAACTAATATAAATACAATACCCATTAATAAGGTTTCAAAGTCCATACCCCAATGCCACCAAAATGAACCACCACTAGGGATCCAAGAGTGTAATAAAATTTCGGTATAGTCTAAAGCAGCACCAACTAGCAATAAGGACAATACGCCACCAAGAACAGAAATAATAATGCCTTCCCACATCAGTTGGCTTATTAATCTTGCCGTTGTCGCTCCCAATGCAGCACGTATGGCAGTTTCTTTTTGTCGTTCTATTAATCTAGCAAATAATAAATTACCGACATTTATACAAGCTAATAATAGAATTAACCAAGCAATGCTGTTCATAAAAGCAAATATAGCTCCACCCTGACCACCGGTTTGAGCCATTTGGAAAGTCAGTAATTTTGCTGATTTTGTAAATTGTGGTAAATCATGCAGTGTTACACTCTGTTGGTATATCTGATCCACCGCTTGACTCAATTCAATTTCAGCTTGCGCAATAGTTTTATCTTTTTTTACTCGACCGTAAGCATAAAGGTAATCGCTTGTTTTTGCAGTTGTTTTGAAAATATTCTCTGATAAAGGTAGCCATATTCTAGCAGTGTTAGGGAATCTATATCCTTGGGGCATTACGCCAATTATTTGTGTTATTTCACCATTTAAAACCATAGTTGAATCTAATACATTACTATTGCCATTTAGCTCATTTTGCCAGACCTCATAACTGATCACAGCAACAGGAGTTGCCCCTAACTTAGTGTCTTCAACTTGAAAGGTTCGTCCTAAAAGAGGTGTTGTTCTGCTAAACTCAAAAAAACCTGGTTGAACTGAACTAGCACTGACATTTTTACCTGCCCCTTGTACTGATATTCGAACATCTCTATTGTCATAGACACCAAATTCAGCAAAACTAGTTAAGTTATTTTTAACATGTTGATATTCATAAGCTGAAATTAAATTATAATTATCTTCAAACTCTATGCGAATAGATTTTGCGGTATCACCTTCTGGTAATGGTAGTGGTTTATAAACTACTGAGTACAAGAATGAAAAAGTGAATAAACTAATAGATAAACCACCTATTAGAACACCTAGGGTCATTGCGGTAAATTTTGGTGCTTGAAAAAGCAAACGTAGCGCATATTTTATATCGATCAACATTGACATAATGATTACCCCGCAACCAATTCAACAGCTTTAGCTATGCTGGTCTGTTTGTTGGTATTGATGTCATCTTTAATTAATTGGCCATCAAACATTTCTAAACAGCGGTTTGCTCTTTGCGCTGAAGCAGGATCATGAGTAACCATACATATGGTTGCTCCATCTTTATGCAATTGCTCAAATAACTGTAGTACGGCTTCCGCATTTTTAGAATCTAAGTTACCTGTTGGCTCATCGGCAAGAATAATAGCAGGATCGTTTACTAATGCCCGTGCAACAGCAACACGTTGTTGCTGCCCACCTGAAAGTTGAGAAGGGTAATGATTTGTACGGTGACTCATTTCTACTTTTTCTAATACTTGATTGACCTTGCTTTCTACTTCATTCTTAGATCTTCCTGACTGGTACGTTAATGGTAGCATTACATTTTCAAATACTGTTAAGTCAGAAATCAAGTTAAACGATTGAAAAACAAAGCCGATTTGCTTGCTTCTGATTTTAGCTCTTTCATCACGAGATAGTTTTGAAACATCATTACCGGCAAGTTGGTATTGTCCAGAAGTTGTTGAATCAAGTAAACCTAACAAAGATAGAAGAGTCGATTTACCACAACCTGATTGACCACTGAGTGAAATATATTCACCCTTATTAATTGTTAGATTAATGTCATTTAGCGCTCTTGTTTCTATTTCTTCTGTTAAAAAGGCTTTGCTGATATTTGTTAATGAGATTAATGCTGTCATTGTCTACTCCATTTTAAACTTGTATTATTTCTTCGTTAATAGTCTTTTAGTGGCTACTCAATAAGATTAATGAGTGTTAATTTATTTTAATTTCTAAATGGTCTTGCCAACGAGTGGTATCAGAAATGATGATTTCATCACCAAGCATTAAACCCGACAGAATTTGTATTTGATTTACTGAACTTTGCCCAAGGCTAACGTTCTGTCTTTTTGCAAACTTTTGATCGCTTGTAACTTTATAAAGTTTGGTATTAGTATGTCGTGGTGCAAATACCGGACGTTTTACATAAAGGGCATTGTCGATATTGCTGACTTCTATTAAACCGTCTACGGTTAATTCAGGACGAACTTCACTAGGTAAGGCGCCAATTAATTTTACATCAACTAATACCATGCCAGCTTTCACTGCGGGATCTATACGAGTAATTTCACCCAATATTTCGCTAGTTCGAGTATCTATCATAACCGGCTGACCAATAACAATATCTCTTGCGCGTACTTCTTGAACTTGTAATTCTGCAAATAAAGATTGTTGATCAGCCACTAGTGCTACACTATCACCAACTTGGGCGCGCTCTCCAAGTGTAAGAGGCACTTGTTGAACTATTCCTGATGCAGAAGAACGAACTTGTAATGATTCAACTTGTTCTTGCACTCTTTGATAATTATTTTTAACTAAACCGATACGTGCTTGCTGTGCTGTTTTGGTTGCGGTCATATTTAACTTCATTTTAGCTAGTTTTTTCTGTTGAGCTTGCCAGTTTTGCATTTGTTGCTTCACTGCTAACTTACTTTTTTGATAGTCCAACGCTGAAACTGTAGCATTTCCTTGATTTCTTAATGATGTTTCAGCATCTAGCTTTAACTTTGCAGACTGATAATTTAACTCAGCTGAAAGTATCGCATTTTCTAAATCAACCATTTGAGACTCTAACGAAACGTAAGCGGCATGACTTTCGGCTTTTTTTGCTTCAAGTTCCCAGCGTGCAGTTTCCAATTCACGGTGCAGCTCTGGGTTTGATAATTGAACTAAGATGTCTCCTTTTCTTACAGCGGCACCAGCTTTAACTAAAACTTGTTCAACACGACCTGAAACTTGTGAGGTTACCCAGCTAATATTGAGTGGTTTCAATATTCCAGTAGCACGAACATTGACTTTAAATTTACCTTGTTTAACTTTTGCCGTAACAAAGGCATTTCTGTCAACAATATAGGAGGCGTTACCAAGAACATTTTTTAATGAAAAGATGGCTATTAATACAATAACAATAGGCGCAACATACCAATATTTTCGCCATAATGGCTTTTGAGTTACCGATCTTTGAATATCCATTAATTATTTTCTTATTAGCAAATGATGTCTTGTTTATTACAAAACTTATACCAAAGTTTCTGTTTTATCTTAATTACATGAAAAACATAGTGTTCTTACTTTTTTTGAATTTCTTGAAATATTTTAATAGGTGTTTGTGTGTCGGTATCGACACACCAAAAGAGAAAAAAGTCGCAACTTTGAGACAACAGTTAACATCATTAATGTTTAATTATTTACTAGTTTATCAAGGTAATAACACTTATGAGGTTATTGTCGGTTATACTAGATAGCAGCTTTACATTTGCATTCATTGCAATTTTATAATTACAAACGATTACGTTAAATAACTTTAGGCAACTTAATGATAAATAATGATCTTCTTCGTCGAATCAGTACGATATTTGACTTTACAAACGAAAAAATAATGTCGGTATTTGCACTAGGGCAGTGTTTAATTACAGCTGAGCAGTTAACGGACTTTTTCAAAGAGAAAGATGAAGATACCTACATCGCCATCTCAGACTTGCAATTGGCGAGCTTTTTAAATGGCTTAATTATTGAAAAACGAGGACTAAAAGACGGGCCACAACATCAAGCTGAAGCAGAGTTAAGTAACAACATTATCTTTAATAAATTAAAAATAGCCTTAGCGTTAAAAGCGGATGAGGTGATTAGCATTCTTGAGTTGGCAGAGCTGAGTTTAGGCAAATATGAATTAAGTGCTTTTTTTAGAAATGTTAAACATAAACATTACCGCACTTGTAGTGATGAGGTGTTGTCTGCTTTTTTAAAGGGTCTGAAAATTCAAAGTCAGCAATAACGATTTCTTTTTCTATCGCTTCTAATCTAACCGAGACGTTACATGTCATTTTCAAAACTAGGGCTGTCAGAGCCTCTTCTTAAAGCCGTAGCTAATTTAGATTACGCTGAGCCTACTGAGATCCAAAAGCAGGCAATACCTGTAGTGTTATCAGGAAAAGATCTTATTGCCGCAGCACAAACGGGCACAGGTAAAACTGCTAGTTTTGTGTTACCTCTGTTAGAAATGCTCAATACAGAGCGAAAATTACGTGGCAAGCGTATTCGAGCACTTATTTTAACGCCAACCCGTGAGCTGGCGGTTCAAGTTCAAGCAAGTATTAGCCAATACGCTAAGTATTTATCCCTTAGCTCAATGGCAATGTATGGCGGTGTTGATTCTTCAGCTCAAAAGCAACGTTTGATATGGGGTATTGATATTCTTGTTGCAACGCCCGGTCGACTTCTAGATATGGCGCATCAGCGCGCTTTATATTTTGACGAGCTAGAATTTTTAGTGCTTGATGAAGCTGACCGAATGCTTGATATGGGCTTTATTGATGATATTAATAAAATTATTGAACGCTTGCCTAAAGCGCGTCAAAACTTGTTATTTTCAGCAACTATTTCTGATGATGTTCGTTCATTAGCCAAAAGAGCCATTAGTCATCCGGTTGAAATATCAATCGCTCAAAACAGTGCTTCTAAGCCTAAAATAGAGCAATGGTTGATCACCACAGACAAAGGCAATAAGTCAGCGCTGCTAAGTCATTTAATCAACCAACATCAGTGGCAACAAGCGCTAATTTTTATTGAAACCAAACACGGTGCAGCTAAGTTAGTGAGCCAGTTAGAAAAACGTGGTATTGAAGCTGAGTCAATTCACGGTGGTAGAACTCAAGCGGTTCGTGAGCAAATATTAAGTGACTTTAAATCAGGAAGAATTCACTTTTTAGTAGCAACAGGTATCGCAGCTCGCGGTTTAGATATTGGTGAGCTTACCCGTGTGGTTAATTATGATTTACCTAGCCAAGCAGATGAATATATTCACCGCATTGGTCGTACGGGTAGGGCAGGCGCTTGTGGTGAAGCTATTTCGCTGGTTTCAAAAGATAACTTTAGAGAACTGTGCGCTATTGAAAGCCGTTTAGGGCATGTTATTGCGCGAAAAGAAATAGATGGTTTTGAAGTTAAAAAAACAGTACCTGTCTCTATTTTAAATTATGTCCCTAAAAACAAAAGAGTTTAGCGATAATCACTGTGAACATAAATCACTTAAGTTTAAAATTGGTATTGAGCCGTTAGCCAAAGTGAGCGACCGGGTTGTGGTGACAAAGAGTTACTAAAACCTAAACTGCGTTTACTAAAATCATTGCCTGAATCTGCTTTACTAGTGCCGGGAGCAAAAACTTCACGATCAAACATATTCATTGCTTTGGCGGTAAACAGCCACGAAGTGTATTGATAGTTAAGTGCCATATCAAATATCACTCTTGAGCCAACTTTTATGTCTTGCTCACTAAGTGGGTTACGAGAATACAAGGGCGTTTTGTATAAAAAATTGCCTTTGATATTAACATTGATATTTTCAGTTATGGGTATATTAACCAATAGATTAATTTTGTGGGGTGATATATCCCCTAAGGTTGTGGTGTCTGTTAACCACTGACCTTGTTGATGGTTAAAGGTTTGGTTACTTTTGGTGTTGTTGTAAGTATAAAAAAACTGACCGGTAATTTTTTTCTGACCTGACACTATATTGCTGTATTCAAACTTACCTCGATACTCTATACCCCATGCGTCTCTTGAAGCATCATTAATGGCATCTTCTCTGATCACTTCATCATACTTAGCTAAAAATAAAGAAACATCATGTAGCCAGTATTGAGTTTTATGCATAAAAATTAGCTCTAGGTTTTTCACTTTTTCGGGTAATAAATCAGGATTTGCTCTTCTACCTGACCAACCACCATAAAGCTGTTTTGCTGGTGGCTCTTGAAAAGCTTCACCGTAAACTAATTTAATGGCGGAATCTTCTTGATTAAATTTGTAAATCGCAGCCACTCTTGGGTTGAAAAATGCACCCCAAATTTCATTGTCGTCATAACGCAGCCCTAAATTTAAACGCCATGGATATGCATCGTAAATAATAGCGCTATAGGCACCAATATCCTTAAAGTGTACTCTATTATTATCAGGTACTTCTGCTAAAGGTTTAGAAAAAAAGTTATAACTGTTATCGCTGCTATGAAATATACCCGCGCCAAATCCATAAGGCCCAGGTTCATCACTTGGTACTGTTGAACTATAGGCATTCCAATAACCGGGAATGTCGTAGGCTTTTGTTAAATCAGATTTTTTATAGCGCCAACCAGCTAAATATCTTATGGTTTTTGAATATTGAAAGTCTAAATCTTGCTTTGCTTCTACGGCGTTATTGGTAGAATTCCAGTAGGTTAAGCTAACAAAAGAGAAGTTTGACATGTTCTCACGCCAATCAGGTGTTGCCTCAGCCCAATTGCCCCACACTCTGTTTTCTCTATAGTTCAATGAGCTGTTAACGAGCAAGTTGCTGTTAACTTGCCATTGATGCTCTAGGAAGTATTGCTCTGCTGAGCGACTCCAATCAGTATTACTTTGCCCTCTGTCAGCAGCAAAGTTAGTACCGTAGCCTTCATCAACGACCCATTGATTCATACCTACCTTTAAGTCTTTATATTGCAACGAGGCAAAAACGCCCCAATCTTCACTTTTATCAGAATATGTTCCAAAGGGAGTGCCATCGTTTTTCAGCGTAAGAATGGGGCCCCAAATATCTTTATCGCTGTAAAGGTCATTGGATAAAAAGCCCCAGCGATTTGATAAATCTTCTTCATCACTTGAAAATAACCGTGCAGCTACTTCATAGCTAAAGTCATCAAGGCGACCACGTGTAAACAACTCTATACCCTTTGACTTCCAACTGCCTAATTCGGCTTTAACACTAAGTTCGTTTTGCTTTTTATTAAGGTTTAAACCTTTTTTAGTGATGACGTTGATAACGCCTAAAAAAGCATTTGCACCATACTTTACTGAGGCAGGACCATATAAAACTTCAATGCGACTGATCATTGATATCGGATATTGTCGGCTCAACACTACTTGTTGGCTCCACAAATGATTTTCTATGCGACCATCTATCATAAAAAGCGTGCGGGTGGTAAAAGGGGTTCTATAACCGCGTTGATATGCGGTGCTATTAGAAGAGCCGCCAGAATTGACAACATCAAAACCGGGTAAATCGACAAGAATTTCGTTTAAATTATTATAACTACGTTGAGTTATTTCTTGTTCGGTAATAACAAGCATTGCCGCAGGCGCATCAATTAACGTTTCTTCGATACCATTACTGCTTATTACTTGAATATGTAATAATTGCTCAAGTGTTAAGGAGAGCAGATCATCATCTTCTAGCTCTTCTGCCGATGAAAAGGTGCTATAAATTACTAGAAGAATAAGACAAAGTACTATTTTGATTTGCATTATAAATGGCGTAAATAGGGTTAGGTTTTATATATCTGCTTATAGTCTAGACTAATGTTTTTTATATAGAAAGTTATATGATTAATTTATTTATAGCGCTGGTTTTTGTATACAGAACTCTCAATATTAAGGGAATAATTTGTTCACTCTCATAAAGACAAAACATAAGAAAACAATGGCAATCATAATAGTATCAATTGGTATCTTTATTGTCTTTTGGTTTTCTTGGCAACGTACACCTGATTTTGAACAGTATGCTGCGGGTATTGAAAGAAAAACTCAGTTTTTTAATTACTTCTTGCCACTTATAGTACAAAAAAATAAAGAAATAGCAGCGACTAGAAAAACACTACAGAAATGGAATGAAAGTAGAAATAATATCGGTTGGTGGGATTCGCGCACGCTATACGATTTGGCTAAACAATACCGAGTAAGTAATTTTAGTATCGAAGATGATGCAGCTTGGATAAAACTGCTATTAAATGTTGATGTTTTGCCGCCCTCGTTAGTATTAGCACAAGCTGCCAATGAAAGTGCTTGGGGAACCTCAAGATTTGCTAAATTAGGTAATAACTATTTTGGTCAATGGTGCTTTGAGCAAGGCTGTGGTCTAGTGCCTAAAAAAAGAGATTCAGGCAAAGCACATGAAGTTGCAGCATTTAACTCACCGCAAGAATCACTTGAAAGTTACATGCAAAACTTAAACAGCCATCCCGCCTATCAATCTTTACGCAATATTCGTGGGCAATTGCGTAAAGATAAACAACCAGTAAGTGGCATTGCCTTAGCAGCAGGATTAACGAGTTATTCTGAACGTGGAGCCCAGTATATTGAAGAATTAGGTGAAATGATCAAATTTAATAAACTTGAAAAATATGATCAAGCGGTTAGCGGTATTGAATAAATTGGCATAAGCGCAGCAAATAAAATTGTGTTAAACTTCGCCACCCAATTTGATCCACCAATACATTTATAACACAGAAGTAACGCTATGATAATGTCACTAATACGCTGGCCGATAGGTCGTTTAATTTTATTAATCAACTTTATTTTTTCACCTAAGTCACCTAAAAGAATCCCTGAAGAGCAGCAGCAAATAGATGCTAAAACTCAGAACTTAAGCTTGTATCAGTTACCTAGCTGTCCTTTTTGTGTAAAAGTGCGTAGAACTATCAAGCGTGAAGGTTTGAAAATTGAATTACGCAATATCAATCAAAAAAATGATTATCGTGAAGAGCTAATTCGTGAAGGCGGTAAACGCACCGTGCCTTGTTTGCGTATTGAAAAAGCAGATGGTCAAGTGCAATGGCTTTACGAGTCAAGCGATGTTGTCGCCCATTTGCAACAACTTGCAAAAGTTGCCTAATTTACCCAAATAATTTCCCCAAACCGCTAAAAATAGTCAGCTAAGCTGAAATTATTCCTTTGTTAGCAGTGTCTAATAGCGCAAGTACTTTTGTTTCAAGCTAGGTTATTAGGCACTAAAATGTTAATTAAAATCCCCAAAAAATCCTACCTGAGTGACTTTGATGTAACCGATGAGTCAATTTATCACCAACGTCGTAATTTATTAAAAAAAATGGGGTTTTTAGGTGCTGGCGCATTATTGAATTCAGCAGTTTCAGCTAATGCTCAAGCCGGATTTTTTAGTGATGATGACACTGTTTTTCAAACAAAAACACTTAATTACCGTAAAGATAGCCAAAACCAAGATTTGTTAAAAACACCAGAGCAAAAAGTTATTTCGCATAATAATTTTTATGAATTCGGTGCGAAAAAAAACCAACCCGCAGAGCTTGCACAAGGTTTTAATGTTGATCCATGGCAGCTTAAAATTTCAGGTGAATGCGAGCACCCTATAACTCTTGACTACGATGATTTAACCAAGATTTTTCCATTAGAAGAGCGAATTTATCGTCTGCGCTGCGTTGAAGCTTGGTCAATGGTGATTCCTTGGATTGGTTTTCCCTTAGCTAACTTATTGAAAAAAGTGGCTCCTAATTCAAATGCTAAATATGTTGCTTTTGAAACTTTATACGATCCTACACAGATGCCAGGACAAGCAAGTAGACGTTTAGGTGGAGGCATTAAATATCCTTATGTAGAAGGGCTACGAATAGACGAAGCAATGAACCCGTTAACTTTAATGAGTGTTGGCTTATATGGTAAAACCCTGCCGCCTCAAAATGGTGCTCCTATTCGTTTAGTTGTGCCGTGGAAGTATGGTTTTAAAAGTATCAAGTCTATAGTAGGTATTAAGTTGCTGAAGCATCAGCCGCCAACAACGTGGAAAAAATTAGCACCCAAAGAATATGGTTTTTACGCCAATGTCAATCCCGAACATGATCACCCAAGATGGAGCCAAGCTAGTGAGCGCCGTATTACCAGTGGCGGTTTGTTTGCCAGAAACCGTATTGCCACCTTGCCTTTTAATGGCTATGGTGAAGAAGTAGCAGACTTATATCAAGGTATGGATTTGTCAAAAAATTATTAGCTTTTAGCAACACAAATGTAGTTTAGGTTTTATGAAAAGTAGTACTAAAGTTTTTTTCTTGAAAGTGATCATCCATCTTGGGGCACTTTTGCCCTTGCTTAATTTGTATTTCTTGGCTTTTGCAGATGAACTAGGCGCAGACCCCGTTGAGGCTGTTATTCATTTTACTGGCATTGGCGCACTTAATTTATTGTTAATAACGCTTTGTGTTACGCCTTTAGCTAAAATTTTCAAGCAGGGCTATCTATTGCAAGTTAGGCGGGTACTAGGGCTATATTCCTACGCCTACGCACTTTTTCATTTGCTTAATTTTATTGCTTTTGAAGTACAATTTGATGGTGCTTTGTTTATTAGTGAAGTGGTTAAACGTCCGTACATTACGGTTGGTATGTTAGCTTTTATACTGTTAACCGCACTTGCGGTGACATCTGTTAATAAACTTAAACGCAAAATGGGTAAGTCTTGGCAACGTTTGCACAATGTAAATTATTTAATTATTGTTCTGGTCACTATTCATTTTTACTGGTCGGTAAAATCAGAATTAACGTCACCATTAATTTACTTTGCGCTTGTTATTGCCTTGTTACTATTTAGAAGAAAAAAAATAAAAGGTTTGATCTGGTCGATGTTTCGTTGAGTTTTATTAATGAGTTGTTATTTCTAGTATGGACGAAATAGGGTTATTGCCTAATAACTAAAATACTCCTAGTAAACTACCTTATATTTTCTACCGTTGGTCGAAGTTTTTTATAAAAAACTCACTAATGTATTGTTGTTAGAGGCAAAGCATAATATTCTTTTTAAGTCTAAAATATGCCAAAACTAGAATAAGTAAAAAATAGTCAGACTTTTATAGATTGATATAACCTCAAGGAATACCAATGATCAAAACCTCCATTAAGTTAAGCTTAGTTGTGGCTGCTGTGTCGCTAAGCTTGACGGCTTGCATGCCAAACGAAAAACAAGATGCTAAAGTAACAATAAATAAAAATCCTTTCCCTAGTACTTATCAAGCACTGCCTTATCAAAACACACTCTTTACTAATGCCACAGTTTTAACAGGTACGGGTGAACGTATTGATAACGCCGATGTATTAATTGTTGATGGTAAAATCAAACAAGTAGGGGTTGATTTATCAGCGACAGGTATCGAAACTATTGACGCTCAAGGCAAGTGGATAACACCGGGCATTATTGATGTTCACTCTCACCTTGGTGTATATCCTAGCCCAAGTGTTGAGTCGCATTCAGACGGCAATGAAATGACCTCGCCTAACACTTCTGAAGTTTGGGCTGAACACAGTGTTTGGCCACAAGATCCAGGGTTTCAAGCAGCTAGAATTGGCGGCATCACCACTTTACAAATATTGCCAGGCTCGGCAAATTTATTTGGTGGTCGTGGTGTTACCTTAAAAAATGTTCCTAGCCACACAATGCAGGCAATGAAGTTTGCAGATGCCCCTTATGGTTTGAAAATGGCTTGTGGTGAAAACCCAAAACGTGTTTATGGCAGCAGAAAACAGCAACCTTCGACGCGTATGGGCAATGTGGCCGGATATCGAGTAGCGTGGGCAGAGGCAACTGAATATAAACGTGCTTGGGATAAATACAATAGTGACTATGCCGCAGGGAAAAATCCACAGGCGCCAACAAGAGATCTAGAGTTAGATACCTTAATGGGCGTGCTTGACGGTGATATTCTAATCCACAACCATTGTTATAAAGCCGAAGAAATGGCGGTAATGATGGATATTGGCAAAGAGTTTAATTATAACTCTGGTACTTTTCATCACGGTATAGAAGCTTATAAAATTGCCGATAAGTTAGCCGAAAATGGCAATTGTGCTGCTATGTGGCCAGACTGGTGGGGCTTTAAAATGGAAGCTTACGACATGGTTGAAGAAAACGTTGCTATTGTTAATGCAGCAAAAAATTCCTGTGCCATTGTACATTCAGATTCTTCAACAACTATTCAGCGCTTAAATCAAGAAGCGGGCAAGGTTTTATATCGAGCAAACGATAATGGTTTTAACTTAAAAGCTGAAGATGCTATTAAGTGGATCACTGCTAATGCGGCTAAATCTTTAGGTATTGATGATAAAACCGGTAGTTTAGAAGTTGGCAAAAATGCCGATGTAGTATTGTGGAATTCCAACCCATTTAGTGTTTATGCGCAAGCAGAGCAAGTATTTGTAGATGGTGCAAAAGTATATGACAGGTTTGATGAAAAATATCAGGCGAAAAGCGACTTTATGTTAGGGCAAGAGTAGGGGATATATAATGAAAAACAAATTATTTAGTACAGAAAATATAACCTTTAATGCTTTATTAAAAGTATCAACGGTTGCTCTAGCGTTAATAACTACCGCAGTTCAAGCGAAAAGCACTGCTATTACTAATGCCACCGTTTACACGGTTGCTAGCCAAGGTATCTTAGAGCAAGCAACCGTGATTATTGACCAAGGTAATATTAGCCAAGTGTATTCAAAAGAAGATACGCCAGAAAACATTGCGGCAGATGAGATCATTGATGCTAAAGGGAGAATATTAACGCCAGGTTTTATCGGTAGTATGAACTCGTTAGGTTTAATTGAAGTCGGTGCTGTTGCTAGAACACGCGATGGTGGCTTTAAAAAAGCCGATATCACATTTGATGCTAGTTTGGCGTTTAACCCTAAATCTACCTTAATTGCCTACACCCGCAAAGGTGGTATCACCAGTAATATTGTAGCGCCTCATGGCGGTGAAGGTTTATTTGCAGGACAAACTTTTGCAGTGAACTTATCGGGAGAGTTTTCTAGCATTATTGAAAAGCAAAATGCAGTACTCGTTTACTTAGGCGCAGAGAGCAAAGGCTCAAGAGCAAAAAACCTACAAGCCTTAGACAATAAGTTTGCTGATGCACAAAAAGTGCTAGATAAACAAGCCGCTAAAAAAGCCAAAAGCAAGGACGAAAGTAAAGATGTTAAAGCGAAAGGAAAAGAAGCAAAAGAGCCTAAACGTGCTGAGCTAGTGGTAAATGCACTATTAGCAGGCGAAAAGCCTTTGTTAGCCTATGCCGACCGAGCAACCGACTTACTCGCTTTATTAGCATTAAAGAAAAAATACGGGCTTGATTTAGTGTTGGTCAGTGCTAGTGATGCAGTACTTGTTGCCGATGAAATAGCGGCCGCTAACGTGCCGGTTATTTTAAGCTCAATTGATAACTTACCTAGCAGTTTTGATTCACTACATGCGTCGTTAACGAATATGGCAACCTTAGTTAAAGCAGGCGTAAAAGTTATTCTTGCCCCTAAGGGCGAAAGTCATAATTTAAACCAATTGCGCTTTGATGCTGGTATCGCGGTTGCTAATGGCTTACCTAAAACAGATGCTTTATCATCGCTTACAGCCAATGTTGCTGATGTTTTTAAGCTTAATTCCGGTCGAATAGCCGTCGGTAAAAATGCTGATTTAGTGTTATGGAGTGCCGATCCTTTTGAGTTAAGCACTAAAGTTGACAGTATGTGGATTAACGGTGAACAAGTATCAACCAAGTCTCGTCACGATGCCTTACGGAAACGTTATACAACCAAAAGTAACATGCCAAAAGCCTATTCAAAGTAAAATTTTTAACCAAATTTGGATAGAAAGTTAAAAGGAAGACAAGTTTTGTCTTCCTTTTTTCGTTTTTATTTACCTAATAATTATTTATACGAAGGTTTTCTTAGTTTTTTAGCGCTGCTATTTTTTATTAAGAAAAGTACTATTCCTATATAAAAATTGTCTAAATAAATATTACTTCTGGGTATTGTTTGCGCAAAAACAGTGAATTTATTGAGTTTTCACTTAAAAAAAACAAAAATAAAACTGCTTGTATTTTATTAGGTTAGTGATTTTTTAAAGTGAATTGTGCAATTATTTATCAATTTACTCTAGCCAAACTAAAAAATAAGGGGTAAGGTTTGACTTGTCTTATGACAGCGTTGTCATTAAATTATGACAGCGCTGTCGTAAAACCAGAATAAAATATTTGTAGCGCTGTATTAGCAAAAAACGAAGCTTTAGCTAGAATTTACTTCTGACAAGTTTTGACATTAATCAATTATTAGCTGATACCAGTAGCAGAAAATTAATTTAATAAAACAAACGTGTGTAAGGGAAAGTCGATGTCATCTAAAACATTTAAAAAAGGCGCATTAGCGAGTTCAATCGCTTTAATCCTAGCCGGTGGTACTGCACCTATGGTTATGGCTGCCGAAGAAGCAAAAGCAGAAAAAGAAATTGAAGTGATTCAGGTTACTGGTATTCGCGGAAGTCTTAAAGCTAACGTTAACGCTAAACGTTTTTCAGATAGCGTAGTTGATGTAATTAGTGCTGAGGACATCGGTAAGTTCCCAGACAAAAACGTGGCTGAATCTCTATCACGTATCCCTGGTGTCACTATTCAACGCCAATTTGGTGAAGGTTCTTCAGTATCTATTCGTGGTGCTGGTGCAGAATTCACTAAAACGACTTTAAATGGTCAAAATGTTGCCTCTACTGGTTGGTTTGTACTTGAACCGGCTAAACGTAGTTTTAACTATGAATTATTACCTTCTGAAATTGTTGGTAAACTAGAAGTGTATAAATCTTCACAAGCAGACATTGTTGAAGGTGGCGTTGGTGGTACTGTTATAGTTAATACTCGTACTCCTCTAGAAATGGATGCCAACACTGCTTATGCATCTATTGAAGCGCAGTACTCTGATGATTCAGAATCAACAGACCCACAATTTTCAGGCATGTATAGCTGGAAAAATAACGAAGAAAACTTTGGTGTAATGGTTTCAGCTGTTGTTCAAGAGCGTCAATTACAACGTCAAGGTAATGAAGCTTTCTGGGAATGGGGTGCAGGCCCTGTTGCATTTGAACAAGAACGTAAACGCTCAGCATTAACAGCAGCTATAGAATGGGCTCCAACGGATCAATTATCTTTCGTATTAAATGCGATGGATATGCAAATGGAAGCTGATAACACAAACTATGCTTTATGGTTAACACAAGGTGATACCTCTTGGTCAGGTAATACACCTGCTGAGTGTTTAGGTGGTGATTGTGTAGATCCTCGCGGTACTGCAGTAAAAGGTCAATTAGCATCTGGTTTCTATCAAGCCCGTCCTCGTGAAGCAACAATGAATTCAGATGTACTTGATTTACAAACGACTTATGAAGGTGATTCATTCACTTTAGAAGTTCAGTTTGGTAAAACCACTTCTACTGGTGGTACTGACTTTGAAATGGTGGTTAACGATGGTGTAAATACCCCTATTGTTGGTGGTGGTTATGACTTCACTAATGGTAAGCAAACATGGACTTTACCAAATGGTATTGGCGGTCAATCAATGGCTGATTATGACCCGGGTTCATTGGCTATGGGTACAGGCTCAGCGTTTAACAAAACGCCAAAAACAGATGAGGAAACTTATTTCCAAGCTGATTTAGAATTTCAACTAGATGGCGATTTCATTACTAGCGTTAAAACTGGTGTTCGTTATGGTGATCATAATACTACTTCTCGTCAATTTTTCTTTGACCAAGCAGCAGGATTTAATCCAGTAATTTCAACTAATGGTCTAAGAACCGGTACTGTTGATGTTGGAGATGGTAACTATCAAATTTCTAAATTTGATCCTAATGCTCTTAAAGACTGGGCAAAAGCTAGCATCGTTGGCGAAACGGAGGAGTTAGGTTCATACAGTGAAATTGATGAAACTAATACCGCTCTTTATGTAATGGCTAACTATTCAGGTGATGGCTTCCGTGGTAACTTTGGTTTACGTTATGTAAGTACAGATGCTACTTCTATCTACTATGAAAGTGGTGCAAAAGAATCAACAGATGGTGATTATTCTGAAATTTTACCAAGTTTTAACTTAGCTTACGATTTAGCGGATGATGTTATTCTTCGTGCAGCAGCAGCTCGTACCATAGCTCGCCCTCAGTATAACGACATGTATGTTAATCCAAGTGCTATTGGCGCCAATGATGACTTAGATGATAACCAGTTTTGGATTGTTGGTAATGTAGACTTAGACCCATTTATGGCAGATCAATTTGAAGTTGGCGTTGAATGGTATTTCAACCCAAGCTCTTTATTAGCAGCAACTTTCTTTATGAAAAATGTTTCTAATTTTATTAGCATCAATGAGTACCGTGCAAGTTCAGCTGAGATAGGCTTTGGTGGCGATATGAACCCAGGTGAAGTTGATGCAGGTTGGACAGTTCAAGAAAAAGAAAATGCTAAAGACGGTGAAGTGCGCGGTATAGAGTTACAGTACCAACAAGACTTTGATAACGGTTTTGGTTTAATGGCTAACTACACATATACAGATACCAGTACTGATAACGATACCTTTTCTGATCAAAATCCATTCTTAAGTGATAGCTCAGATCATGTTTTCAATGCTTCAGCTTTTTATGAAAGTGAAGATTATTATGTACGTGTATCTTACAACTACCGTAGTGAATATATGCTTCGTGAAGAAGGTGCTTATGGTAACCGCTTACACGATGGCTTTGGCTCAGTTGATATCAGTGCTGTTTATCACATGAATGATAACATCGACTTTAAACTAGATGTAGTTAACTTAACTGGTGAAGCATCAGAGCAGTTTGGTAACAATGCATTCCAAACAAATGCTAGTGGTTTTGCTGATGGCTTCCCACTATATGCTTATGAAATGGCAACACGTATTAATGCTGGTGTAAGCTTTAGATTCTAAGCGAACACTAAGTTAGTATCATATAATAAGGGGAGTTTAACTCCCCTTATTTATTTAACATAAACAATTAGTTGAAAATATAAACTTTCTCGGTAACACTCAATAGTAATTCGCTCTTTATAACCAGTAAATTACTCATCTCTTTAGGACACTGTCATGACTTCTGCCATTAGAACATTAAGTTACGAAAATCATCATCAAATCAAAATTAAAGACTCTAATGATTATCAACACGCTAAAGATCAACAAGTAGTACCTTTGATCGTGCATGAGTTTTCACGGGCGAGTGCCGAAATGCCGATAGTGTTTGTTAAAAATGCGGACACAGGGGAATTTCAAGCCGTTGCGTTACTGGGGTTATCTCAACATGAAAACTTATTTTATAGTGCTGACAAATGGTTATCACCTTACTTACCAGCACTTATTACTCACCATCCCTTTGCTTTAATGCCAACGCAAAATGATGAAAATCAGCTGCAAATGGTGTTAAAAGAAGATAGCCATTTGGTATCTAAAACTGATGGAGAAGCACTTTTTGATAATAAGGGTAATGAAACTGAGTATTTAACCAAAAGAAAAAATGCACTAGGTCATTATTTCGAAAATAATCATATCACCCGTGCTTTTACAAAAGCATTAAGTGATAGTTCACTATTGAGTCAGCAAAACTTATCTCTTGATTTAAATGGCGAAAAAATTGCAATAAATGGTATTTATTTAGTTGATGAAAAGGCACTAAATACTTTATCAGACGAAGACTTTCTTGAGCTGCGCAAAAAAGGTTTTTTAGCGCCAATATATAGCCATTTTAGTTCATTGCATCAGTTATCACGTTTGGCACAGCTAAAAAGTGAAAAATAATACAGAGTAATTCTTTCAACTCCCCATAGTCAAAAAGTGATTCATTATGAATAAAGAGCAAATTAATTCTATTACTATCGTTGGTGGCGGCTCATCTGGTTGGATGACAGCGTTATATTTGAATAAAATTTATAATCATAGTGAGCAAACCGTTGAGATAACGTTAATAGAAAGCCCTGAAATACCAACGATTGGTGTTGGTGAAGCAACGGTTCATAGCGTGCGTAATTACTTTGCTGCTATGGGGTTAGATGAAAAAGAATTATTAAGAGAAACCAATGCCACCTTGAAAACAGGCATTATGTTTCGAAATTGGATGAAGCCAAACAGTGATGGTTCAACACATGAGTATTTTCACTCTTTTGAGCAGCAAAATATTGCTCGCGTCTTAGATATATCTTCAGCTTGGGTTGTTGATAAACGCTTTGAAAAAGAACGCTACGACGAAGCTATTTCAATTTCGTCCCATTTAATAAAAGATGGCTTATCACCTAAGAATGTTAACTCGCGCCCTTATGAAGGTGTTGTGCCTTATGGTTATCACTTAGATGCTATTAAAATGGCTAACTTTATGGCTAAAAAAGGTGTTGCGGCTGGTATTAAACACGTCAAAGCTATGGTTAGTGATATTGATGTTGAAGGTATAAATATTACCGCAGTTCATACTGATAAAGGCTCATTTAGCGCTGATTTATTTATTGATTGTACCGGATTTAAAGGCTTTTTAATCAATAAAGTAAAAGCTAGAAGCGAGAACTGGCAATCATTTGAAGATGCATTACCTTGTAATAAAGCAGTAGCTATTCAAGTTGAATATCCCCAAGGACAACACCCTAAACCTTATACTGAAGCGACTGCACTAAGTAATGGTTGGGTTTGGCAAATAGATCTGGTTAATCGCCGTGGCACTGGCTATGTGTACGATGGTAATAGGTTAACGCAAGTACAAGCAGAGCAAGAGCTGCTTGCTCATCATGGTTTAGAGAAAACCAAAGACCAAGATAAAATACTTAGAACAGTGCATTTAGATATGCATATTGGTTGCTTAAAAGAGTTTTGGGTTGGCAACTGTGTTGCTTTAGGGCTTTCGGGCGGTTTTATTGAGCCATTAGAGTCAACAGGTTTGCACTTAATCAATGCCAGTGCTCGTCTGCTAGGAACTCATCTTACCGGTAAAAACACTGCGCAATCAGTTCGTGATTCCTACAACAAAATAATGAATGGAACCTACGAAGACTTAAAACAATTTATTGTGCTTCATTACTGTTTAACCGATAGAGATGACACACCATTTTGGCAAGATGTAGCTAAAACCGCGCAATACTGCGATGGCCTAGAAGCAAAAATTGAGACTTGGCAGCACAAAATTTGTGAGTACATGGATTTAGCCGGAGGTTATATCACCATGTTTTCAGATGAAAATTATCGCGCTATTTTGTATGGTATGAATCATTATCCAAAGTTGAATATTCCTGCAAACAGTGATGAAAATCAGAAAATATATCAAGAGTTTGATAATCGAGTTAATCAAGTAACCCAATTAGTGATGACTCATCAAGATTATTTAACGAATTTACATAAATAGCATTATTTTACCTTGGAGTTGCTATGTCATCTCAAGAGAAATCGCATTCTCATATAATCAAAAAAATTGTTATTGTTGGCGGTGGTACAGCAGGTTGGTTAGCCGCCAATCATCTCGCTAAAAACTTATTAACCAATGCTAACGACAGTGTTGAAATAACCTTGGTTGAGTCAGCTAATATTCCTACCATTGGTGTTGGCGAAGGTACAGTGCCAATGATGCGTCAATCACTGCAGCATTTAGGCATTAGCGAAACAGAGTTTATTCTAGAATGCGATGCAACGTTTAAACAAGGCATTAAGTTTGTTAACTGGAACCAAAATCCTGTTTCAGGTAAGCCACATTATTATCATCATGTATTTGATTATCCACAAACGAGCGATATTGATCTAAGTGCTTACTGGCTGAAAAACAATAGAGAAAATGGCAGTAGTTATGTTGATACCTTGTCTATTCAAGGCAGAATTTGTGACGCAGGTTTAGCGCCTAAACTTATTACCACGCCGGAATTTCAAGGGATAGCTTCTTATGGTTACCATTTAGATGCAGTTAAATTTTCTGCCTTGTTAGCTAAAAATGCGGTAAAAAAATTAGGTGTTAAGCATATACAAGCAGATGTAAAAGGCATAACTCAACATGAAAGTGGTGACATTAAATCTTTGTTAACAGATGAGCACGGTGAAATATCTGCTGATTTTTTTGTTGATTGCACCGGTTTTAAATCGTTATTGTTAGGTGAAAAGCTTAAGGTACCATTTAAAGATAAAAGCGATACTTTGTTTGTTGATCACGCGGTGGCAATACAAGTGCCTTATGAAGACGAGAATGCGCCCATTGCATCGCACACTATATCAACCGCATTAAAAACGGGTTGGGTTTGGGATATAGGCTTAAAAGAGCGACGCGGCATTGGTCATGTTTACTCTTCTGCTTATGTTTCACATGATCAGGCCGAGCAAGAATTGCGAGATTATATTGGCCCTATAGCAAACGATGCAACTAGTCGTTTAATTCCGATGAAAATAGGCTATCGTGAAAAATTTTGGCATAAAAACTGTGTTGCTTTAGGGTTGTCGCAAGGCTTTGTTGAACCGTTAGAAGCCACAGGATTATTAGTATTTGATGCCACGGCTAAAATGTTAGCAGAACAATTTCCAAGTTCAAAGTTGGACATGCCCTTAATTGCCAAGCAGTTTAATCAACGCGTTGCACTGAGTTGGGATAATGTCATTGATTTTGTCAAAGCGCATTATTGTTTATCTAAGCGTGATGACAGTGATTTTTGGCTTGATAATAGAGCAAGTGCTAGCATTCCAGATTCTTTGAAAGAGCGCTTAGCAAGATGGAAACATCAACCACCTAGTGCTTATGATTTTGCCAGTAAGTTCGATATTTTTAACTTAGAAAATTATCAATATATTCTTTATGGAATGGATTTTGATACGGATATGACTAGTTTTAGTATGCGTATGGCAAACGATGAACAAGCAGAAAAAATCTTTGCCGACATTCAAAAACAAGCTAAATTTTCAATAAGTAAATTGCCTAAACATCGAGATTTGATCAATAAAATATATCAATATGGTTTACAAAAACAGTAGCCGCTTGATGTTAGCGTTGAACGTTTAAATAACCAAACCTGCTTTTTGCATCTTGTTGGCATAGGGCTCTAATTGTTCAGAATATTTGTGCCAAGCATTAATAGAACTTTTAAATAATGGCTTTCTTACTTGCGTATTACTTAGGGTATGAATAACTCGATTATTTTCATGAAAATTAAGACAAGCATCTTGCCAGGGTAATCCTAAAAACTGTAATAGTTTAGCCGTTGTTTCTTTTTGATTAACAATTAACGTTTGATAATTTAGTGTAAAAATATTATTGGGTAGCATCTTCAGCCAATGCTGCATTAAGTGGTGATGGGCAATAATCATTGAGGTTAACTCATCAAGGTCGTAGGTATACTTATTGCCTTGGTCGAGTATTTGCTTATACGCACCAAGTAATAAATCCATGGGCGATCGCTGGCAATACACTATTTTTGCTGAAGGTAGTGCCATGGTTATTAAACCAATAGCTTTATAATTTAATGGCATTTTATCGGTAAAATGTTTTTTAGTATTAATGTGTTGAGTTAATGTTAAATACTCTTTACCAATATATTTCCAGTGCTCATTGGTTAACTCATTGGCAAGAAAAGGAAAAGGCTGTCTTGGCTTTACTTGTTGTAAAACATTTTGTGTGGCTTGAGCAAGTTCAAATAACTCATCACCAGCAGCAACGTCTGTATGACTTGAGATAATTTGCTCAGTTAATGTCGTGCCCGATCGGGGTAGTCCACAAATGAAAATAGGGCTGTCATCAGGTATACCTCTTGAAGTTGCAGTTTTTGACGTTGCAGTTATAGCGGTTTTATTTTTATTGAAAAAATCTTTATTGAAGACCTCTTCAATACTTTTATGCTCGGTTAACTCAGCTTGGTGATCATAATTAAAGCTAGATCTTTGTTTTGTTGCGCCAAGTTGTAGGTAATAAAATGCTTTCTCAAAATCATCCATGGTTTCGAAATGTTTAAACAGTGCATAAGCAGCATAAACCTGCGCATTAATTGTTATATCTGAATTTGAATTAACGAGTTTTATTAAATGTTCTATGTATTTGCTAGGCATGTGTGCTTTTATATCACTACGATGCCAATAAGCCTGAGTAAAGTCAGGAGATAGTCCAATACATTGCTCAAAGCACCTTAGAGCGACATCAAAACGACCTAACTCTTTATTCATAATACCTAAAGCATTTAACCAAGCGATATTTTGTGGCGCAAGACCAACTGCTTTTTCCATTGCCAGCAGTGCTTGTTTGGTCTTACGTTGAAAGCGATAGGCGTTTGCAAGAGCATGATAACTTTGCGAATGCTCTGGATTATGCTTTATTGCAGTTAAAGCTGCTTGCTCCAACTCAGAAAATTTTTGTAAAAAAGATAATATTTGGTAAAGCTGAGTATAAGCAGGTAAACAATTAGGTGCTTGTTGAGTGATTTGTTGTGCATAAGAAAGTGCTCTCAAAGCCTGTTTTTTTTGCATTGCTTGGCTTAATTCCTCTAAAGCACACTCAAGTGTTAATGTTAACGTTTTATTTAATTTAAGATCTTTAATAGTGATATTTGACACAGAACGACTCTTCTTAGATTAATAAATTATTGAAGCTCTCTTTACTTAAAAGAGCAGATTAACACAAACATTAATTATTTTAGCATACATTGTTATTTTGTTTTGACAGCGCTGTCAAAACAATGGATAGTAAGCTAAACTTTTTTGAAAATATAGTTATTATTTCGTCATAACTGCATAAATCAGAGATTATGGATTAAAAATATGAATAAAAAAACATTCTTAACAATGCTTTCTCAAACTGTTATAGGGGTTTCTCTCTCCTTTTTTTTATCAGCTTGTGATCAGAGTAAAACACCTGATGAGAAGCAAGTGCTATCTGTAAAATCTGTAAAGTTAAAAAATGCTACTCAAGCAGATATTGATAACATTGCCCAAAACCTAGACGTTAAATACCGGGTGTTAACCAATGTGCCCACAGATAAATGTGATAAAGACGTTGCTAATGGGGCGTGTTTTGAAGTGCAATTAACTTTCACGGCTAAAAAAGCCATTCAAGCTAAAGGTTGGTCAATATATTTTAGTCAGATTTCTCCAGTACAGTCATCAGTAGGTGATGAGTTCAAAGTGACGCATTTAAATGGTGATTTACATCAAATAGCATTATTAGACAAATTTTCCGGTTTTAAAGTGGGAGAAAGCAAAAGTGTACTCTTTAGAGCAAATTTTTGGATGCTATCTGAAACCGACGCTTTGCCTAATTACATAGTTACAGCAGATGATCTGCAAGCGAAGGTGATCAAAAGTACCCAGGTAGCTATTGATCAAAGTTCAGGTTTAGAGATGCTACTTTTTGTAGAACCATTTACTGATGAAAACACTCAGTTTAAACGCACTAGCAGCGATAAAACTCAATGGTTAACCAGTGAAAGCCTTTATCAACGCAATGCTGATGGTGTTGCTAGTTCAGCTGTGAGTAAAACTGTAATTTCTCAAGCAATTATCCCAACGCCAAAATCAGTACTCTTTGATGAAAACAACACAACGGTTGATATTAGCAATGGGCTAAAAATAGAATTTTCAAATGTTGCTAAAAGTGATGTTAACGCGGCACTTGAACATTTAGCTGTTTTAGGAGTTAAGGTTTCTGAAAAGGGTTTCCCTGTCACTTTACATATTAATGAAGATAACAACAAAATGATTGGCAGCTATCAGCTGTCAGTTACCAAAAAAGGTATCAGTGTAATTGGCGTTGACGGTAATGGTGTTTTTAACGGCTTGCAGTCGTTAGCGAGTTTATACACTGTTGGTCAGCAAACATTGCCAATAGTCGAGGTTGTTGATGAGCCCCATTATGCCTTTCGTGGCATGTTGGTTGATGTTGCCCGTAATTTTCATTCAAAAGCCTTTATTCTGTCATTGTTAGATCAAATGGCTGCCTACAAACTAAATAAATTACATTTACACCTTGGTGATGATGAAGGCTGGCGTTTAGAAATTCCAAGCTTGCCTGAGTTAACTGAACTATCGAGTAAGCGCTGTTTTCCTCTTTACAATGAAAAGAGTGAACAAACTTGTCTTGTTCCACAACTTGGCGCTGGTGTTGACGCTAACTCATCAGTGAACGGTTTCTATTCTGTTGCTGATTATACTGAAATTTTGCAAGCTGCCACTGCTCGTCATATTCAAGTTATTCCATCATTAGATATGCCCGGCCATTCACGCGCAGCAATGAAAGCGATGACAGCACGTTATAATAAATATCAAGCTCTGGAAGATGAAGAAAAAGCAACGCAATTTTTACTTGATGATTTTGAGGATAAAACCCAATATTCCTCAGTACAATATTATAATGACAACACTATCAATGTTTGTCTTGAATCTTCTTATGCCTTTGTTTTAGAAGTGATGACACAAGTAAAAGACATTCATGCTAAGGCTGGACAGCCATTAACTCGCTATCATATTGGCGCTGATGAAACTGCCGGTGCTTGGGTAGATTCACCTGCCTGTAAAGCTTTTATTGCGAGTAATGATCAAGGCATAATCAAAATGAGTGAGCTTGGCGCATACTTTATTGAACGTGTTGCCGGTATTTTATCAAGTTTAGATATCGAAACTGCCGGTTGGAGCGATGGCATGGAACACACCCGTAAAGAGAATATGCCAGCCATTGTGCAAGCCAATGCCTGGGATGTACTTTTTTGGGACGGTCATGACAAAGTGCATACGTTAGCAAATCGAGATTGGCAAATAGTGATCTCTACGCCAGATGTTTTGTACTTTGATTTTCCTTATGAAGCAGACCCTAAAGAGCATGGTTATTATTGGGCCTCACGGCATACTAATACTGAAAAAGTATTCCAGTTTATGCCTGACAACTTACCAATTCATGCTGAGTTTTGGCTAGATAGACAAGATAAACCTTATGTTGCCGATGATACTAAAACACCATTAGCGAAAGGGCAGACCTTTCTTGGCATTCAAGGGCAACTTTGGAGTGAAAACACCCGCACTGATGAAATAGCGGAGCATAAAGTATTTCCGCGTTTGTTAGCATTGGCTGAGCGCGCTTGGCATTTACCACAGTGGGCAGTTCCTTATAATTATCAAGGGGCAAAATTTAGCCAAGAAACAGATAACTTTACTCGTAGTATGCAAAAGTCGCGAGATCACAGCTGGCAGGTATTCGCGAATACCCTTGGTCAAAAAGAGTTTACCAAGTTAGAATTAGCCGGCGTTGATTATCGTTTACCGACAGTGGGTGCAAAAATAGAGCAAGGCGTGCTAACGGCAAATGTCGCTTTCCCAGGGCTTACTATTGAATATCAGTTACAAAGTAAAACTGGTGAGCAACAGGGATGGCAAGTTTATAGCAAGCCAGTTGAGGTCAAAGCAGCGGTGAAAATTCGAAGTCGTTCAATTAATGGCACCAGATCAGGACGTATTACCAAGGTGAATTTCAAATAAAATCAAAAGATTACTTTTATTACGACCAAGATATAAGAACTAATTGTGAAAAAATGTAAAAAAATAAATGACAACGCTGTCATTTAGCGATAAGATGAAAACAGTTGAAAATTTGATTAACTGCTTTTTACACTATGAGTTAGACGTTTTTAACTCATAGTGATTAGAAAAGTACGCAAAAAAAATAAAGAATTATTAAGAAAACTTTGAGGCTAGTATGTTCACAAGCGGTGACAATAACAAAGAGCTATTTTTAGGCATAGACGGCGGCGGTAGTAAATGTAAAGCGGTTGTGATGAATGAAAATAATGAAATTTTAGGTATTGGCATTTCAGGGCCTGGAAATCCATTGCACGGTTTTGAACAAGCAACCAATTCAATCACTGAATCAGCCAAACTGGCATTGAAAACGGCAGGTTTAGAAAATATAAAGTTACACGAACTTTATGCTGGCGTAGGGCTTGCTGGTGTTAACTTGCCGGCTCAGCGGGAACAAATGCAGGCTTGGCAACATCCGTTTAAACAAATGTTTTTAGCGCACGATTTACTTATTGCCTTGTTGGGTGCTCACCATAGTCATGATGGCGCTGTCATTATTTCGGGTACAGGCTCTTGCGGGTTTTCATGTGTCGATGAACAAGAAGTGTTAATTGGCGGTCATGGTTTTCCACAAGGTGATAAAGGCAGCGGTGCTTGGTTTGGTTTACAGGCAACTAAGCAGGTTTTACTCTCGCTCGATGGCATAGTTGAGCCATCATTAATGAATAATGTGTTATTGAAAAAGTTAGCTTGTGTAACTGCGACCGATATTGTTGAAGCGATTTCCGGAAAAAAAGCTACCTTTTATGCTCAATTAGCCAACTTAGTCTTTGATGCCGCAGATCAGGGCGATAAAGTGGCCTTAGCTATTGTTGTAGAAGGTGCAGAATATATTAATAGTATCGCTCGCGCGTTATTAATCAAAAAGCCATCTCGAATATCTATGCTTGGCGGTTTAACTCCGCGATTGAAACCATGGCTTGATAAGGAGTTACAGCAGCAACTGTCAGAGCCGTTAAGCTCCCCTGAAGTTGGCTCGGTACTTTTTGCTAGAGCAGAGCTTGCCAAACAAGAAGAAAAACAACATCAAAGTGCATAGTTTGTTCAAGTAGCATGTTGTTCAAATAATCTGTTGCTTAAGTATTATTGAAAAATTCTAGGAATAAAGTGGTATGGCACAATGTAGATTTCACGCAAAACGTTTATTTGATGGTCAAAATTTTATTGACGACCAAGTATTAACCATTACTAATGGCGTTATTAGCGCGATAGATTCAAACACCAATAACGTTGATGTAAAAACAACAGGTTTGGTTGTGCCAGGTTATATAGATTTACAGGTTAATGGTGGTGGCGGCGCTTTATTTAACGACTCTCCCTCGGTAGATAAGCTCAAAACCATCATGACTGCTCATGCTAAGTTTGGCACCACCGCAATGATGCCAACCTTAATCACAGATAAAGTTGAAGTGATGGCACAAGCCGCAGATGCTATGGCGAAAGCGATAGCGGAGAAGGTGCCCGGTATTATTGGTATTCACTTTGAAGGTCCACATTTATCTCTTGCGAAAAAAGGTACTCATTGTGCGGAGTTAATTCGTCCAATTTCAGATGCTGAATGGCAAGTTTTATCGCGCCAAGATATTGGTCAAGTGATGGTGACATTAGCGCCCGAAACCGTGTCTTCAGCAGATATACAGCGCATGGCTGAATTAGGTATTAAAGTTTGCTTAGGTCATACCAATGCTGATTTTGCTACTGCACAAAAAGCTATTGACGCTGGTGCTAGCGGTTTTACTCACCTTTTTAATGCCATGTCACCACTGCAAGGTAGAGAGCCGGGTGTAGTAGGATGTGCGTTGTTAAATGATCATACTCAAGCAGGCTTAATTGTTGATGGCCATCATGTAAATTATGCTAGTTGCCAACTGGCTATTAAAACAAAACCTGCGGGCGGAATATTTTTAGTAACTGATGCAATGCCGCCAGTAGGCACTGATATGACCGAGTTTCCTTTGTATGACAGAACGGTTTATGTTGACAGCGGCAAATTGACTTCTACAACGGGGGAGTTAGCAGGATCGTCGCTAGATATGGCAACCGCAGTTAAAAATACCCATTTGGCATTAAAAATTCCACTCGATGAATCATTACGAATGGCAAGTTTGTATCCAGCGCAATATTTATACGCAACTAATGAGCGGATTCATGGCGAATTAAAAGTTGGCATGCGGGCAGATATGGTTGTTTTACACGATAACTTTAGTGTTGCAGAAACTTGGATCGGTGGCGAAAAAATTTAGTAAAACTATCAATAGAATAGTTAAAAATTAATACTGCTTTTTAGTAGTGAAAATTAATAAATGAGGAAGTTATGGAAATGTCAGCTACGCAAACAAATGAAAAGCAAGGCCAACAAGAGAGTCAGCAAAGTAATGCGCTGCCCATGATAATAGTTGCAGGTTTATTCTTTATTTTAGGTTTTGCCACTTGGCTTAATGGCTCTTTAATGCCTTATTTAAAACAAATTTTACAGTTAAGCCCATTTGAAGCCTCATTAATTTTATTTTCTTTTTATATCGCGGTTACGTTTACTGCACTGCCTTCAGCAACCATTATTCGTAAAGTTGGCTACAAAAATGGTATGGCATTAGGTATGGCAACTATGATGGTGGCTGGCTTGTTGTTTATTCCTGCCGCTAAAACTCAAGTGTTTGCTTTATTTTTGTTTGCTCAACTTGTTATGGGAACCGGGATTACTCTATTACAAACAGCAGTAAACCCTTATGTTGTTCGTATTGGCCCAGAAGAATCAGCCGCAGCACGTATCTCTATTATGGGTATTTTGAACAAAGGTGCTGGTGTTGTTGCCCCTATGGTATTTACCGCCCTTATTTTAAGTGGTTTTCATGAAGTTAGTGGAGAGTTAAGCCAAACTCAAATTGACGATATGGCTAACTCGTTAGTTTTGCCTTATTTAGGAATGGCGATATTTTTAGGGCTACTTGCATTGGCGGTTAAAAAATCTCCTTTGCCTGAGCTAGAAAGTGAGGAAGAAGCCGAAGGCGAAGATCATCAAGGTCATCTTAAAGAAGCTTTGTCGCATCCAAATTTAGTATTAGGTGTTGTTGCTTTGTTTTTCTATGTAGCAGCAGAAGTTATTGCTGGTGATACCATTGGTACTTTCGCGCTGTCGTTAGGCGTTGAAAATTATACCATGATGACCTCTTACACTATGCTTTGCATGGTTGCCGGTTATATTTTAGGTATTGCACTTATTCCTAAGCTTATTTCTCAACAAAGTGCACTAATGGTGTCGGCTGTCATTGGTTTGTTATTAACCGCGGGCATTGTCTTTGGTGATAACAACTCTTTTGCTATTGCTAATGCAATACTTGGTGGTGTTGAACTGCCAGATACCTTAGTGCTAATCGCTTTTTTAGGTTTTGCTAATGCTATTGTTTGGCCGGCAGTTTTCCCGCTAGCTTTATCAGGTATGGGTAAGCTCACCAGTATTGGCTCTGCATTACTGATAATGGGAATATCGGGTGGCGCGTTTGGCCCTCTATTTTGGAGTATTACTTCTACCGCAACCAGTATGGCTGAACAAGGTGGCTATTTAGTTTTATTCCCATGTTATTTATTTATTTTATTTTATGCCGTGAAAGGCTGCAAAATGAAAAGTTGGAAGTAGCTGTCTATATTCAGCTGTCTATTTTCAATAACCAAATTATTTAACTGAGTTTACTCCCAACTTAGTTAAGTAAAAAAGCTCTGCGGTCTCAGTTAATGGCGTCATAACTGATGTTAATAACTTTGAAAGTTGAGGGTGCGTTAAACGGTCATTTGATCGACCCTGAGTCTTGTGGCTCAGGGTTTTTTTATATATTTAGTTTTACATATAACAATATGTTTGCATAAAAAAACAATTATTAATCACTATGTCATTTACTCTTAACTGAGTTAGTGTATATTCAGTATTCACAAAATCATTAATATAATGCTGTAAAAATATTATGACTACACAACGCAAAGTAACGATTATTTATTACTGTGATGATGGTTTAGAGCTTCATCATAAAGCGAAAACCTTTGAGCAAAATGAAGAAGGTCGGGTGATCATCCCTCAAGCTTTTAAAGAAGGAAAATCTATTATCGTCGTTTGCGATGGTGAAATTGAAATTCTTAACAAAGTTGGCGATCGAATTTTATCTGTTAACTATGTTGCTTAGCTACCTACGCAATAATCTTATAAAAATAACCCTACTATAAAGTTAACTCATGATCATAGATGGAAAACAAGCGGCGGCAGAATTGCGCGTAGCGCTTACAAACGAAGTAAAAAATCTGAAAGAATCTACAGGCATTACTCCCAGTTTAACTGTGGTGTTAGTGGGGGATGATCCTGCTAGCCAAGTATATGTCCGTAATAAAGTTAAGCAAACGGTGGAAGTTGGTATGATTTCCAACGAAATTCGTTTGCCCGATGACACTAGCCAAGCAGCGTTATTAGCACAATTAGAATTATTGAATAATGACAAGTCTGTTCATGGTATTCTAGTGCAATTACCGCTTCCTAAACATATTGATGAAAGTGTTGTTATTGCTGCCATTAACCCAGAAAAAGATGTTGATGGTTTTCATGCTATGAACTCGGGTCGGTTATTAAATGGTGAAGCTGGTGCGTTAGTGCCTTGTACACCCCAAGGCTGTATTATTTTAGCTAAAAAACACCTTGGTTATGATTTATCTGGTCAACACGCAGTGGTTATTGGTCGCTCTAATATTGTTGGTAAGCCAGTAGCTTTGTTGTTATTACAAGAAAACTGTACCGTTACTATTGCTCATTCTCGTACTAAAAACTTACGTGAGATTTGTCAACAAGCTGATATTTTAGTGGCTGCTGTTGGTCGTCCTGAATTTGTCAAAGCTGACTGGGTAAAACAAGGTGCTACGGTAATTGATGTTGGAATTAACCGTATAGTAGATGAAGCAACAGGTAAGGCGAGCTTAGTTGGTGATGTTGATTATGGCGCTGTTAGTGATGTTTGTGGCGCCATTACACCAGTGCCCGGTGGTGTTGGCCCAATGACCATTGCTTGTTTGCTAAAAAACACCTTAGAAGCGGCTAAGTTATACGGCTAATATTTGCTTTAAAATAGAGTTTTAGAAATAAAAAACCGCACACATTATTAATGTTTGCGGTTATTTTTTGATATCTGCAATAACCTAATTTTTACTTTTTAACTGCTTATCACTATATTCTAGTTTTTTATAATCTTTGCCCGCAGCATCAGCAAGCTCCGCTGGCATATAGTTTTCATCATGCTTAGCTAGCACTTCACTGGCTTCAATATATAGCTCACCAGATGAGCTTCGAGTCAAGGTACCATTGGCTACAATACCTTGAGCCTCACGAAATAAATCTGGCAATATACCTTCGTAATGAACACTGATCATAGGGTCGTTATCATTAAATACAATCGGCATTTTCATATCAGCTAACCTAAATGACACTTTTAAGTTATTTGGATCTCGTTTAACACTTTCAGGTACAACCAAACCGCCAATACGAATGCGCTGACCAACACTAGGCTTAATGCCTGAATCTTTTTTTCCTTGGGTGATCTCAGAAGGGGTATAAAATAAATCAATATTTTGGCTTAAAGCATAAAGCACAAGGCCGGCAACAACACTAATGCCAATTAATATTGCAGCAACTATAGTTAAGCGTTTTTTACGACGGGGATTCATTTTGATACCTCATTTTCAATAGTAGTTTGGGCGTTTTGGCGATTTTTGCGCACTTGACGTAATTTGTCTTCACGTTGTTGGCGCAGGGCAATATTTTTGATCACTTGTTTATGATTTTTCAACGAACTAAAAAGAAGTGTTAAAAGCAACACTGTTGATACGCCAAAAGATAGCCAAACATAAAAGCCATAGCCACCCATATTTAAAAATGCCTGAAAACTGTCAAACTGCATTATTTGCTCTCCAAGGTTTTTAACTGTGCGCTAACGAGGTTTCTAACCCAAGGGCGAATACTGTTTCGATTTAAAATTTCACTACGAAAACGAATACAAACAATTACGCCTGCTAATAAAGCAAAGCCAAGAAAGCAAAATAAGAAAGGCCAAAGCATTTCTATAGACATTGACGGTTTACCCAGTTTACTAACAGTAGAGCCTTGATGAAGTGTGTTCCACCATTCTACTGAATATTTAATAATCGGTAAGTTAATGACGCCAACAAGGGTTAAAATTCCTGCGGCTTTACCTGCTAAATTTTTATCTTCAAAGGCATTATGCAAAGCAATAACACCTAAATATAGAAAGAGTAATAGTAATTCTGAGGTTAGCCGTGCATCCCAAATCCACCATGTGCCCCACATAGGTTTTCCCCATGCTGCGCCAGTTATTAATGCGATGGCAGTGAAAACAGCGCCAACTGGTGCCAATGCAGCGGCAGAGGCATCGGCTAATTTAAATTGCCAAACCATTGAAGTAAATGCGGCGACTGCCATCGCAAAATAGAGACCCATTGAGAGTGAGGCAGCAGGTACATGCAGGTAAAAAATACGAAAACTATCACCTTGTTGATAATCGGCAGGTGCAAAGGCTAAAGCCCAAACAATGCCAATAGCCAAAAACAATACCGTTAAAGCGCTCAACCAAGGAATAAGTTTGCCAGTAAAGTGATAACTGACTTCAGGGTTAGCGTATGGGTGTAACCATTTCCACATAAATTATGCTCTACTCTTTTTATCAAAATTCAATGTTAGTTTGTACTAACTTTTAATGCTGCACCAACCGCAAATGGGGCTAGTGTTAATGAGCCAAAAAACAGTGCCGCTATGATAGCAAGTTGCCCACTGTAAGGTAAACCAAGCGCTGCAGTATCAATGGCACTGGTGGCAAAAATCAGTACTGGAATATATAAAGGTAACACTAATAAACTTAATAACACGCCATCTTTTTTTAAGCCTACTGTTAAGGCCACACCAATGGCGCCAAGTAAACTAAGCACTGGAGTACCCAATAATAAGGTTAACATTAGCGCGCCATAACTTTGTTCGTTTAGATGTAAGAGTACCGCTAACAGCGGCGCAATTAAAATGAGTGGTAAGCCAGTAATTAACCAATGGGCGAAAATTTTGGCTATTACTAAAATAAATACCGGCAGCGGGCTTAATAACATTTGCTCTAATGAGCCGTCATTATGGTCTGATTTAAATAGTCTATCTAAGGATAATAGCGTTGCCAGTAGTGCGGCAACCCAAATAATACCCGGTGCAATACGGCTTAATGTTTGTGCTTCAGGGCCAATACCAAGTGGGAATAAGGTAACAACAATGACAAAAAATAATAATGGATTAACAATGTCGTCTTTATGACGCAGGGCAATTGTTAAGTCGCGTTTGAGCACTAATAAAAATACAGCGCGATAAGATAAATTACTAATTGGCATTATTTTCTCTACTCAATACTGCTGTCAACAGAGCTATTCTCATCAAAGGCATAGTCTAAGGTGATTTTTTTCACCTGGCTGGCTTCAAACGTAAGTAAATCTTGATGAGTGGTTAAAATAACACAACCACCTTGTGCTATGTGAACTTTAAATAACTGTTCTAAAGCGTGAACACCTTGTTTGTCTATGGCAGTAAAGGGTTCATCTAAAATCCAAATTTTAGTAGTAGACTTCTCTTGGACGACTGATTTGTATAAACGAGCTAAAGATATACGTCTATGTTGTCCAGCACTCAAGTGTGATGCTAGGCTATCCTCAAAGCCTGTTAAATTTACTTTTGCTAATGTTTCTTCAATACTTATCGCGTCATTTGTTGTGCCATGTAACGCAAGATTAAAGTGCAAATTTTCAGCAGCATTCATTTCGCCTTTTACCCCGGGTAAATGCCCTAAGTAAAGTAAATTTTGATGAAATTCTTCGCGCGCATGATGAATTAACTCATTATTAAAAAACACTTCACCTTCAAATGGTTGAGAAAGCCCAGCTAAAATGCGTAATAAACTGGTTTTTCCTGAGCCGTTAGGCCCTTCCACCTGCACTATCTCACCTGCGTGTACTTCAATGCTTAGCTGATCAAACAGCAAACGCTCTTCACGAATACAAGTTAAGTTTGTTGCGCTAATTAACGGTGTCTTATGAGGTCTTTGATTTACAGGCAAAGCGGTTATTTCTCTATTATTTTCAGCCTAAATGCTGTTTTATATTTTATGTGGCAGAGTTTAGCTGATATTTGTCAATAAATTTTTGATTTGGATCGTATTAACTCTTTGGAGATTATCATACCATAGCGATAATAAAATCGCGTAAAAGTCACGGCAATAATTTGTAACATTAAGAAACAATTGTCCTCACTGTTTACCGATGACAATTTGCCTTTTTATTGAAAAAAGTATGCTAGAATTGCGCGACTTATTTTAGCATGCTGCATTTTTATTATTGATGTTTAAACCAAGTAAGCTTGAGTTTAAATAAAGATAAAAGTATTCGGAGAAATAAATGAATCCCCAACTTTTGCCTGAGTTGCTTCCTGGGCTAATGCCAGAGCTAGGCCATCTTGCCTTAGTTATCGCCTTTGCTTTTGCTTTATGCTTAAGCATTATTCCGATGATTGGCGTGCATAGTGCGCAACCTAAATTGATGAGTTATGCCAAGCCGCTTTCTTTTGGTATGTTTGCTTTTACTGCAATAAGTATCGTTATTCTCGCTTATAGTTTTGTCCTAGATGATTTCTCTGTTAAATACATTGCCAATCACTCCAATAGCCATCTTCCTTACTATTTTAAAATAAGCGCGGTTTGGGGCGGACATGAAGGTTCGTTATTACTGTGGGTGTTTTCATTAACCGCTTGGACCATGGCGGTTGCTAAATTTTCAAAAAATGTTG